>MAAC01009584.1_pt1 | contig 113422 bp, 108 predicted proteins | sample 1115981 | NCBI WGS metagenome assembly MAAC01 (sample SAMN04961126, study PRJNA320927) | seawater metagenome | isolation source: sample BD02T64 sea water enriched with oil for 64 days | place: USA:Gulf of Mexico | collected 2013-07-27
AGATCAACAAGATCAACAAGATCAACAAGATCAACAAGATCAACAAGATCAACAAGATCAACAAGATCAACAAGATCAACAAGATCAACAAGATCAACAAGATCAACAAGATCAACAAGGTCAACAAGGTCAACAAGGTCAACAAGGTCAACAAGGTCAACAAGGTCAAGCTAACTCGAAGGCTAAAAGTACCGTGCCTACGGTGCAAAACAGGACTGAGCATAGCTTAGAGGCAAGCAGTTTTTCCACCTTAGATCAGAATGATAAATTTGCTTTGAACAAGCTTGGTTCTGCTGGAGCCGGTGCGATGACTGATATCGACGAATTGCGAGTTGAAGGCGCATGGCTCTTACCTGAGACTATGAGTGCCTTAACAAAGGAAGATTTGGATCTTCAATTGAGTGACGCCTTAGATGAAAAATGGCAAGCGTTGATGACAAGTTGGGATGAGTTATCTGGGGAGTTTAATGAATTGTCGGGTTTGTTGGCGCAAGGCTGGGATTTAACGCAAGGCTTGTTGGCATCACATGGCTGGCGTGAGATTATTCGCTATCGGAAAATGATGCAGCAGTTGCCAGAATTACAGACTTTAATGCGTCAACTAGGGCGTCAGCAACTGCTTGCTGCTAAGGAAGAGGGGGAGTCCATAGCTGGCGTGCTTGTTGATCCGCTAGCGCAAAAAACACCGGAAGATATGGAACTCGTTCTGCCTAGGGTTGTTATGGAGACGGGAGGGCTTGAGCGTAGTAATGATATCAGCCGAATGTTACCGGCTGAATATGCACAGCTAGGGCACCCGAAGATGAAGTCGTTGTGGTTTGCCCGCTATGCCGAAAGAATGTTGCTTTGCTACCAATATCAAGGTTTATCATCTGCGTCTAAACTACAAAGCACGATTCCCAACGAAGGGCAATGTGAGGATAAGGAAGCGTCGGGTCTTGGTCCTATTATTATTTGTTTGGATACCTCGGGTTCTATGCAAGGTGAACCGGAGCATATTGCTAAAGCAGTGACCCTAGAGGCTTTACGCATCGCATTTTCTGAGCAGCGCCCCTGCTATCTTTATATGTTTGGTGGGCCGGAAGAAATTGTTGAGCATAAATTAGATCTTACTAAAGGCGGTTTAGCTGAATTATTGGCGTTCTTATCTAACTCTTTTCATGGCGGAACGCATGTCGTTGAACCTTTATTAAAAGCGCTTGAAAAACAGCAGCAGCAAGCTTGGCATAAGGCGGATATTTTGCTTATTAGTGATGGACGGTTCCCTTTGCAAGAGCACGTCATCAAACAAATTATTGATTTAAAAGAACGGCAAAAATTGCGTTTGCACGGTTTAGTGCTAGGGCAGTGGAAGAGTCGTTCAATGCAAGCTGTTTGTGAGCCATTACATGTATTTGAGTCTTGGAACTCATTGGGCGAAGAGTTTAAGGTTTAAAAAACTTGAGTTGGCTATACATTGAAAGTGGCTAGTTTATCCGCTGTTATGCATGATAGAAAGAATTCTATGCCTCTGTGATAAGAGCCTTCTTTTGATGCAAAAGAAGACGTACTTTAATGATAACTCAATAATATAACGAGCTGCTTATCTCAGGCTTAGGCCGGTAGTAAAAGCTTAGGGTTTACAAGACTACGGGTGTTGGTCGTTAAATCATAGCTTTGTCCAATGATTGGCAGCGAGATAACTTTGGACTTACAATAAGGAGTGAGCATAACCGGTTAGATTGCCGTCTAGCTAATTACTGTGAGTTCCTAGTTTTTATCAGCGAGGGTCTAGTATATGTTGGATATAGCGGTTTTATGCACAAACTATAGAGGTTGAAAATGATTGAAGAAACGGCGTTAGTGCAATCAATTAATGGTTCGCTTATTAAGGTGGTGACGATGCAAAGTTCTGCCTGCCAGCAATGTAATGAATCGGCCTCGTGCTCAACGTCTGTGTTATCTAAGTTCTTTGGCAATAAAGAGATTGAGTTGGAATTAGAATCATCACTGGTTTTGCGAGTGGGCGATAAAGTGTTGCTGGGGATTGAGGAGCGGACGTTACTGTTGCTGACCTCGTTGATTTACTTTATGCCGCTGTGTTGCTTGATCCTATTTGCCGTATTGGGTGGTTTTATTGAGTCATATTTGAACTTAGACGGCGAATTATTGAGTATCGTATTGGGCGTTGGCGGACTGGTTGGTGGTTATTTTGCGGTTAGAATTTTTATGGCGCGGAGTTTTCAAACAACAAGCATTAAGCCGCTTATCTTGAAAAAACTGTAAGTAACAACGGCATTTCAGTGCTTTATTAATATTGGAGTTTGTGTATGAATGTTACTAAATTATGTGTTTCATTGACGCTCATGTTGGCATCATTGAGTGGTTTCGCAAGCAATTTGCCCGACTTCACTGAGCTGGTTGAAGAGAATAGCCGTGCGGTGGTTAATATCAGCACCACGCAAAAAATGGCTCAGCAGAAAAGTGGCTTGCCTCCAGGTTTTGAGATTCCTGAAAATTCTCCGTACGGCGAGTTATTTAGGCATTTTTTTGGTGCGCCCGGGCAACAGCCGAGACAGCGTGAAGCGCGTTCCTTAGGCTCGGGGTTTATTATTTCTGCCGATGGTTTTTTATTGACCAATCACCATGTGGTGAAGAATGCCGAGGAAATTATCGTTAGGCTGCAGGATCGTCGTGAATTGAAGGCGACTTTGGTGGGTAGCGATGAGCGGACTGATGTGGCCTTATTGAAGGTGGAGGCGAGTGATGATTTGCCGGTGGTTAAGTTCGGTTCTTCAAAAGAGCTTAAGGTCGGTGAGTGGGTCTTTGCGATTGGTTCACCCTTTGGTTTCGATAGCTCAGTTACCGCCGGTATTGTGAGTGCAAAAGGGCGTAGCTTACCGAAAGAAAATTATGTGCCGTTTATTCAAACCGATGTGGCGATTAATCCGGGTAATTCAGGTGGCCCCTTATTTAACTTAGCCGGCGAAGTTGTTGGTATTAACTCGCAAATTTATAGTCGCTCGGGTGGTTTTATGGGGTTATCGTTTGCGATACCTATAGATGTGGCGTTGAATGTCAGCCGTCAGCTAAAAGACAAAGGTCGAGTAGTTCGAGGCTGGCTCGGTGTGCGGATTCAGGATGTGACCCGAGAACTTGCCGAATCCTTTGGTATGGATAAGCCGCGTGGCGCTTTAGTGTCACAAGTGATTGTTGGTAGCCCAGCTGAGAAGGCTGGCGTACGAGTGGGTGATGTCATTATTGCTTTTAATGGTCAGGTGGTCGATCGTTCATCAACCCTGCCGCCATTGGTCGGTACGGCAAGGGTGAGTAGTACCGCCAAGCTTGAGCTTATACGGCAAAAACAGCTGAAAACCTTATCGGTTAAGTTGGAAAGCCTGCCTGACGATGAAAAGCCGATAAGCTTGTCGGTAACACAACCCGAACTCGATCATATCCTCGGTCTGTTGCTGAGGGAGTTAACGGCGGAGATGCGTCAACAACTCGCGATAAAGCAGGGGGGAGTGTTGGTGCAGTCGGTTACTACAGGGGTAGCAAAAAAATCAGGAATTCGCCCCGGTGATATTATTCTTCAGTTCGGTGGTGAGACGGTGACGAGTGTTCAGCAGTTTAAGTCCTTAGCCGAGAAACTGAGCGCAGATAAGTTTATTTCCCTGTTAATTAATCGACAAGGCAGTCCAATTTTCCTCGCTTTGAAAAAATAAACGGTACAATACAGCTTGTAATATAAGGCGCCTCGTTGGAGGCGCTTTTAATAGATGAGTGAATAACAGTGCCAGATATTAGTTTAACAAGAAATTTTTCAATTATTGCCCATATTGACCACGGTAAATCTACCTTGGCTGATCGTTTGATTCATATGTGTGGAGGCTTGACTGATCGCGAAATGGCGGAGCAAGTTCTCGATTCGATGGATATTGAACGTGAACGTGGGATCACCATTAAAGCGCAAAGTGTTACTTTACACTATACCGCTAATGATGGTTTAACCTATCGTTTGAACTTTATCGACACCCCGGGGCACGTGGATTTTTCCTATGAGGTGTCCCGTTCGTTGGCCGCTTGTGAAGGTGCGTTATTAGTAGTTGATGCGGCTCAAGGGGTTGAGGCTCAAAGTGTTGCTAATTGTTATACCGCGATTGAACTCGGCTTAGAAGTCGTACCTATTCTCAATAAGATCGACCTGCCATCTGCTGAGCCTGAACGTGTTGCCGAAGAGATTGAAGAAATTATTGGCATCGAAGCGATAGCTGCCCCGAAAATTAGTGCTAAAACGGGTGTGGGCGTTGATTTGGTATTAGAAGAAATCGTTAAATGTGTCCCCGCACCAGAAGGTGATCCTGATGCGCCGTTGCAAGCGCTGATTATTGACTCGTGGTTTGATAACTACCTTGGTGTGGTGTCATTAATTCGCGTGGTGAATGGCACGATTAAGAAAAAACAAAAAATTAAAATGATGGCGTCAAATGACGTGCATCTAGTCGACCAAGTGGGTGTGTTTAGCCCGAAAAGAGAAGTGCTGGATTGCCTATATCCAGGGGATGTTGGATTCATGGTCGCCGGTATCAAGGATATTTATGGTGCGCCCGTGGGTGACACAATCACCAACGTTGCTCAGCCCGCTGATGGCTCATTACCCGGTTTCAAAACAGTACAGGCACGTGTGTTTGCTGGTTTATTCCCGTCGAGCTCAAATGATTATGAGAACCTTCGCGAAGCGTTAAATAAACTTAAGCTGAACGATGCCTCGTTAAATTACGAACCAGAAACTTCTGATGCACTAGGTTTCGGTTTCCGCTGTGGTTTCCTAGGCATGTTGCACATGGAAATCATCCAGGAAAGGTTGGAGCGTGAGTATGACCTAGACTTGATTACGACTGCGCCGACGGTGATTTATGAGGTGGAGTTACATAACGGCGAGGTGCTAGAGGTCGATAACCCAGCTAAATTACCGGATGTGTCGACGGTGAAGGAAATACGTGAACCGATTATTGAAGCACATATCTTGGTGCCGCAAGAGTATCTAGGCAATGTGATTACCCTATGTATCGACAAACGTGGAGTGCAGACAAAAATGCAATACATGGGGAAACAGGTTTCCTTAAGTTATGAAATGCCAATGAGTGAAGTGGTGCTCGATTTCTTTGATCGCCTTAAATCAGTCAGTCGAGGTTATGCGTCGTTTGAATATGAATTCAAGCGTTTTCAGACAGAACCTTTGGTTAAGCTCGATGTGTTAATTAACGGTGATCGGGTGGATGCCTTATCGTTAATCGTGCATAAAGATATTAGTCAGAATCGCGGTCGTGAGCTGGTTGAAAAAATGAAAGAGTTGATTCCACGGCAGATGTTTGACATCGCGATTCAAGCGGCGATTGGTTCGAAAATTATTGCTCGATCTTCAGTTAAGGCGCTTAGAAAAAATGTTACCGCAAAATGTTACGGTGGGGATATTTCGCGTAAACGTAAATTGTTAGAAAAACAAAAAGCGGGTAAAAAACGTATGAAACAAGTGGGTAATGTGGATATTCCTCAGGATGCTTTCTTGGCGGTCTTAAAATTAGGCAGTGATTAAGAGGTTAGCATGCATTTTGATTTTTCTGCGGGATTGACCTTAGCGACCTTGGTAACGGGGTTAATAGCAGCGGCCTATTGGTGGTTTCAGCGCAATAAAGAACAGCAGCTTATAAGCGGCGGCGAACCTTTAGTTGTTGAGTACGCGAAGTCATTTTTTCCGGTATTGTTATTTGTCTTGCTGTTGCGTTCGTTTATTGTTGAGCCCTTCCGAATCCCTTCTAGTTCAATGATGCCTACCTTGTTAATTGGCGACTTTATTCTGGTTAATAAGTTTAGTTACGGTATTCGTTTGCCGGTGGTTAACACCAAAGTTATTGATTTAGGCGAGCCTGAACGTGGTGATGTGATGGTGTTTCGTTACCCCAAAGATCCTTCCTTGGATTATATTAAACGAGTGATTGGTTTACCTGGGGACAGAGTAGGCTATTATGATAAACACGTATATATCAATGGGCAGCGGATTACTCAAGAAAAGATTGATTTATATCAAGGTGTTGGCCAGGGTGTTAATATGACGGGGGCGTTGTTGAACCATGAACAATTGCCTGTGCAAACACATGATATTTTGATTATGCAGGAGAGGCCATCAATTGAAGGTGAAGTCGTTGTACCCGAGGGGCACTATTTTATGATGGGTGATAATAGAGATAACAGTAACGATAGTCGGTACTGGGGAACGGTTCCGGAAGAAAATATTGTAGGGAAGGCGTTTGCTACGTGGATGAACTGGGATTCAAGCAATAGTGGTATCGACTGGAAACGACTCGGAACTTTAATTAATTAAGGATAATAAGGGCATAATTATGCAGGCAGCAAAACAGCAGGGACTTACGTTTATCGGCTTAGTGATTGTTTTGGGTTTTATTGGAATGATAACCCTGAGTGTATTAAAGGTCTTTCCGGTATATATGGAGCACTTAGCGGTGCAAACATCGATGGAAGCGATTGAAGTTGACCCTCGAGTGAAAAATATGTCGGTTGGTCAAATTAGAGAGTTATTTAGAAAAAAACTCGATATGAACCAGGTGACGAGTGTTAGTGCAGGAAAGGCGAAAATTGGTCGTGGTATCGGTGAGTTGACGTTTGTTATTGAATACGAGGTACGCAAAGATTATTTCGCTAATATTGATCTTGTGCTGTCCTTTAAAGATGAATTTGCGATGGCATTATAATTAACTAAATATAGAGATAGACATTGAGTTTTGACGTAAATAGATTAGAAAAGAAAATTAATGCACGTTTTAATGATCAAGCATTATTAGAACAAGCATTGACCCACCGTAGTATCGGGCATTGCAATAATGAGCGCCTAGAGTTTTTAGGCGATGCGATTTTAGGTTTTATTGTTGCTGATGCTATTTATAGTAAGTTTCCTACGGCGGATGAGGGTATTATGAGCCGCCTCCGTGCTCACGTGGTTAACGGTGATTCCTTGGCCGATGTTGCGCAGCAATTAAAGTTAAGTGACGAGTTGATTCTAGGTCAAGGCGAAATGAAGAGTGGTGGTAAACACCGTGCTTCTATTTTGGCCGATGCGGTTGAAGCCATTATCGGCGCGCTGTATAAAGATCAGGGGTTGGCTAGTGCTACAGATTGGGTGTTGGCAGCATTTAAACCCAAGTTGGATGCCTTATCCTTGAGTTTGGCGACTAAGGACCCAAAAACACAGTTGCAAGAATATATGCAAGCGCGGGGTATTCCGGTGCCGGCATACGAGGTCGTTTCAACCACGGGTTTAGATCACGATCAACTCTTCACCGTGGAGTGTCGCGTTAACAACTTGCCAGAACTATTCACCGCGAAGGCGAGTTCAAGAAAGAAAGCGGAACAAAAAGCCGCCTCACAAATTTTAAAGGTATTACTCAATGACTAATAAAGCATTCAAATCTGGTTTCGTAGCGCTCATTGGTGCGCCTAATGCGGGTAAGTCAACCTTATTAAATAATATCCTCGGGCAAAAAATAAGCATCACCTCGAGGCGCCCACAGACCACGCGTCACCGAATTTTAGGTATTAAAACGACTGAAGAATCTCAGGTTGTATATGTTGATACACCGGGTATGCACTTAGGTGGCAAACGTGCGCTGAATAAATATTTAAATAAAACCGCCGACGTTAGCATGATGGGTGTTGATGTGGTGGTGTGGGTTAAAGAGGACATGCAATGGGATGATATTGATATATCTATCCTAGAAAAACTCAAAAGCGAAGGTGCTCCGGTGGTTTTGGCGATCAATAAGATCGATAAAATTAGTAAAAAAGAAGTGCTGTTACCATTTATTCAAAAAATTAGCCTCGAACACGACTTCAAGTCAATCGTGCCTATTTCTGCTTTAACGGGTAAACAATTAGGCGAGTTTGAAGAGTTATTAATTAAGCTCTTGCCTGAAGGCGAGATGATGTTCCCTGAAGACCAAGTGACGGATAGCTCTGAACGTTTTATGACGACAGAAATAATTCGTGAGAAATTAATACGCCGCTTGGGGCAAGAAATCCCTCATTCGCTGAGTATTAGTATCGATCAATATAAGGTGGAAGAAAAAATCACCCGGATTTATGCGGTGATTTGGGTGGAGCGTGACGGCCAGAAAAATATTGTGATTGGTAATAAGGGTACAGGGCTGAAAGAGATCGGTACCGAAGCGCGTTTAGACATAGAAAAGATGTTGGAAAGTAAGGTTTACCTTAATTTATGGGTTAAGGTGAAAAAGAACTGGTCGGATAACGAACGCGAATTAATTAGTTTAGGTTATCGGGGTATGGAGTAGCAACGGATTGATTAACCGTTAGTGAATCGTGTCGATCTACAGCCTTGTTATATTTTAAAGACACAGGCCTATAAGGAAACCAGCGTCATCCATCAGGTCTTTAGCCTTGATTATGGTGTTGTATCGATTATTTCTAAGGGTTCTCGGGTCAATACATCAAAACGTGGCAGCCTGTTACAGGCCCACCGAGCGTTATTGATCTCGTGGTCAGGAAAGGGAGAGCTTAAAACCTTAACGGCGGTTGAAGAGCGTCTGCCAATTGCGCAGCTGAAAGGAACAGCGCTTTATTGCGGTTTTTATGTGAATGAGCTGTTATTGAATTTTTTGCATAAACACGATGCTCATGCTGAATTATTTAACGGTTTTGCTACGATCATTGCTCAGTTGTCTGCTAATACGGCGCTGGAAGCAAACCTTCGTCAGTTTGAGAAATTGTTATTGAATGAAATTGGTTATGGTCTCTTACTGGAATATGAAGTCGATACGCAGCTGGCGATACAGCAAGATAACTCTTACCGCTATCAGCTAAATTATGGCGCAATAGCGTGTGAAGATAGCCATCCAGAAGCCATTTTAGGTTCTACGCTGATTAATTTGCAGCTTAATAAATTAAGCGATAAAAATGAACTGCAGCAGGCTAAGCGGCTGATGCGGAAGTTAATTGACGCGCAACTGAATGGTAAAGTATTAAAAAGTAGAGAACTGTTTATTTAACGTAAAACAAATAAGGATATGTCGTGCATCGCCGCGAGTTATCCGATTAATAAAATTATTATGAATAAAAATACTATTTTATTAGGTGTCAATATTGACCACGTGGCCACCTTAAGAAATGCTCGGGGTACTGCCTACCCATCACCTTTGGACGCGGCGTTTATCGCCGAGCGTGCCGGTGCTGATGGTATTACCATTCACTTACGTGAAGATCGTCGGCATATTAACGATCGTGATGTACGTGATATTGCGGCGAATATTCATACCCGTTTGAATTTAGAGCACGCGGTGACCGATGAAATGATTGCCATCGCCTGTGAAGTAAAACCGGTCTCGTGTTGCTTGGTGCCAGAAAAACGCGCAGAGCTGACCACCGAGGGTGGTTTAGACGTGGCGGGTAATTTCAATAAATTGCAGCAGGCTTGTAGTGATTTATCCGCGGCGGGCATTTTGATTTCACCGTTTATTGATCCCGATAATAATCAAATTGATGCGGTGAAAGACGCCGGTGCGACGATGTTAGAGCTACATACTGGCTGTTATGCCGATGCAGCTACCGAAACCGAACGTATGCTGGAGCTGCATCGCCTTAAAGTCGCCGCTCATTATGCGCACTCGATAGGTCTGCAGGTAAACGCTGGGCATGGCTTGCATTACCATAATGTTGAGCCCATCGCGAAAATCCCCGAAATCGTTGAGTTAAATATCGGTCATTCTATTATCTCAAGGGCGTTGATCAGTGGCCTTGCTGAGGCGGTGGCCGATATGAAGTCATTAATGCGTCAAGCGCGATTGAGTTAGAGGCAGCTGGTGAGAATAGTTTTTGGCGTCGAGTATGACGGTAGCCGTTATCACGGTTGGCAGCGACAAAAGAGTGGCGTGCTAACCGTTCAAGGAATGGTCGAAAAGGCAGCGTCTAAGCTGGCTTCTCATGCGGTGGCGGTGCATTGTGCGGGGCGCACCGATGCAGGTGTGCACGCCTACGAGCAAATCATCCACTTCGATACCGACAAACAGCGTACTCCACATGCGTGGGTGTTTGGTACTAATGCTAGTTTACCCAGTGATATTCGAATTACTTGGATGCAGTTTGTCGCTGATGACTTTCACGCGCGTTTCTCTGCGGCGGCGCGTTATTACCGTTATGAAATTCATAATCGTAGTGTGAAGTCTGCGCTACACCGGAATCACGTGACGACTATTTTTCAGCCCTTAGACGAAGAAAATATGCAGCGTGGGGCCAATTTTTTAATTGGCAAACATGATTTTTCCTCCTTTCGTGCGCAAGGTTGTCAGGCGAAGAACCCAAATAAAAATATTCATTCGATATCAATTAAGCGCAGTGATGATAAAATCACCCTCGATATTATTGCCAACGCTTTTTTACACCATATGGTGAGGAACATTGTTGGTACCTTATTGCCACTCGGTCGAGGTGAGATGCCAGCAGAGTGGGTAGCCGAGGTGTTGCAGGCTAAAGATCGAAAGGTAGCGGGTGTTACCGCGCCGCCGAATGGTTTGTACTTTAAAGGGGTGTACTACCCTGAGCGTTTCGGCATTAATACCTTGAACGAATTCCAACCCTTTGCCGAAGCGATGGAAATTAACCCCTTATTGGAAGCATAACCCCTTGAGAACACGCGTAAAAATTTGTGGTATTACCCGAATCGACGATGCCCTAGCCGCAGTGGCTGCGGGTGCTGATGCCTTGGGTTTTGTCTTTTACGGGCCTAGCCCGAGGAATATCTCCTTACCGCAGGCCAGCGCTATCTTTGCGAGCTTACCGCCTTTCGTTAGCAAGGTGGCATTGTTTGTAAATCCGAGCTGTGAGCAGGTCGAAGAGGCATTAAGTGTGTTATCGATTGATGTTTTACAGTTCCACGGTGATGAGGATGCGGTATTTTGCCAGTCCTTTAATAAACCTTATTTAAAGGCGATTAGGGTGCAGCAGGATACTGATTTTGCACAATTAGCCGAAGACTATAAGCTTGCCTCGGGTTTGTTATTTGATGCGTTTGATAGCCAGCAGTACGGTGGCACTGGGCATACCTTCGATTGGTCTTTATTGCCCAAACAGTGCCCGTCGCCGCTTATCTTGGCGGGTGGTTTGACGGTGCAGAATGTTTGCCAAGCGATTACAGAAACACGACCCTACGCCGTCGATATCAGCAGCGGCGTAGAGCAAAGCAAGGGTCTAAAAGACCCTCAATTAATAAAACAATTTATCCAAGAGGTTACACGTGGCAACGACCAGTAGCGATCAACAATCAACAGTGACGGATTATAATTTACCCGATGACAGCGGGCATTTTGGCCCTTATGGCGGTATTTTTGTCGCCGAAACCTTGATGGAGTCCATCGAAGAGCTGAATGAGGCGTATACAAAATTTATCCAAGACCCCGAGTTTCTTGCAGAATTAGACGCCGATTTACATGATTACGTCGGTCGACCTTCACCTATCTATCATGCTGAGCGTTTGAGCCGAGAAACCGGTGGCGCACAAATTTACCTGAAGCGTGAAGATTTGAACCATACCGGCGCACATAAGGTTAATAATACGATTGGTCAGGCCCTATTGGCAAAACGTATGGGGAAAACCCGTATTATTGCGGAAACCGGTGCCGGCCAGCACGGCGTGGCAACCGCCACGGTAGCGGCGAGGTTAGGTCTAGAGTGCGTGGTCTATATGGGCGCTGAAGATATTAAACGTCAGTCACCGAATGTTTACCGGATGAAGTTGTTGGGGGCGAAAGTGGTGGCGGTGACGTCTGGTTCACAAACGCTGAAAGATGCTTTAAACGAAGCACTTCGAGACTGGGTCACCAATATTGATAATACCTATTATATTATTGGCACCGTCGCGGGGCCGCACCCATATCCAGCAATGGTTCGAGATTTTCAAACTATTATTGGCCGTGAGTCGCGCGCACAAATGCTCGAAAAAACGGGGCGTTTACCGGATGCTTTGGTGGCCTGTGTGGGCGGTGGCTCGAATGCCATCGGTCTTTTTCATCCTTTCATCGAAGATGAAGATGTAGCGATGTACGGTGTGGAAGCAGCGGGCCTAGGGGTTGAAACGGGCAAACATTCTGCACCTTTATGTGCCGGAAAACCCGGTGTGCTACACGGCAATAGAACGTATTTGATGGCAGATGAAAACGGTGAAATTATTGAAACGCATTCAATATCCGCGGGTCTTGATTACCCAGGCGTTGGCCCTGAACATTCGTGGTTAAAGGATATTGGCCGGGCAGATTACGTTGCGATTAACGATGACGAGGCGTTAGCGGCATTTCACCAATTGACCCGAGTGGAAGGCATCATCCCAGCCTTGGAGTCTAGCCATGCAGTGGCTTACGCGGTGAAACTAGCAAAAACTTTGCCTGCTGATAAAAACATCTTGGTTAACCTGTCGGGACGTGGCGATAAAGACATTTTTACCATCGCAAAATTAGAGGGGATTGAGCTGTGAGCCGTTTAGATGCGTGTTTTAAAGCCTTAGCTGAGCAAAACCAAAAAGCGTTAGTGCCTTTTGTCACAGCGGGTGACCCAAATGCTGATTTCACTTTAGCCTGTATGCATAATATGGTGAAGGCGGGGGCCAATATTATTGAACTCGGGGTGCCTTTTTCCGACCCGATGGCCGATGGCCCTGTTATTCAAAAAGCCAGTGAGCGGGCGTTAGAGCAGGGAATGTCGTTAAAAGGGGTGATCGAGGTTGTTCGCCAGTTCCGCGAAGAGGATCAAGTAACCCCAGTTATTTTGATGGGTTACCTTAATCCTATCGAGTTTATGGGGTATGAAGCGTTTGCAGAACGTGCCGCTGAGGCGGGGGTCGATGGTGTGTTAACGGTGGATATTCCGCCGGAAGAGAGTGCAGCCTTACTGCGCGCTTATGATAAATACGCGTTAGCGCCGATCTTTTTATTATCACCGACCAGCAATGAGTCGCGGATCAAAAAGGTCGCGGCGGTTGCCCAAGGTTATATTTATTACGTTTCGATCAAGGGTGTTACCGGTACCGGTGATCTTGAGCTGAGCGAGGTGACCGATAAACTGGCGGAAATTAAGCGCCATACGAGCTTACCCTTGGCGGTAGGCTTCGGTGTTAAAAATGCGAATATTGCGGCGAATATTGCTAAAATAAGCGATGCTGTGGTGGTTGGCAGTGCGCTGATTAATTGTATTACCGATAATGCTGACGATGAAAACAAAGGCCAAGAGGCTATCGCGGGTTTATTGGCTGAAATGCGTACGGCGATGGACGCGGTAACAAAATAATAAAATGGTTAGGTGAATTATGAGTTGGTTTGAAAAATTACTTCCTTCAGGTATTAATCTACAAGGTAAGGCGAAAGGCTCGGTGCCCGAAGGTCTGTGGTGTAAATGTGATAGTTGTCAAAGTGTGTTGTATAAAACAGATTTGGAAAGCAATTTCCATGTTTGCCCAAAGTGTGACCACCATCAGCGTTTAACAGGGCGTCAACGACTTGATTCGTTTTTAGATGAAGCCGGCCGAGACGAAATTGGTGCTAATTTAAAATCACTCGATCCATTAAAGTTTAAAGACAGTAAAAAGTATAAAGATCGACACGCCGCTGCAGTTAAGGCAACGGGTGAATCCGATGCGCTGATTGCGATGCAAGGTAAGGTGTTAGGTCTAGATTTAGTCGTCGCAGCCTTTGATTTTAGCTTTATGGGGGGCTCGATGGGGTCGGTGGTTGGTGAGCGTTTTATCCGTGCGGTTGATCGTGCAATTGAGTGCAATATTCCATTGGTTTGTTTTACCGCCAGTGGTGGTGCGCGGATGCAGGAATCCTTGTTTTCATTGTTTCAAATGGCTAAAACCAGCGCGGCCTTAACACGACTTGCGGATAAAAAAATACCCTTCATTTCGGTGCTAACTGACCCCACTATGGGTGGAGTATCGGCCAGTTTAGCGATGTTAGGCGATATTCATATTGCCGAACCGAAGGCGTTGATTGGTTTTGCAGGCCAGCGAGTGATAGAGCAAACGGTGAGCGAGAAGCTGCCTGAGGGATTCCAGCGTAGCGAGTTTTTACTCGAACACGGGGCTATTGATATGATTGTTGACCGTAGAGAAATGCGTCAGACAGTGAGCGAAATTTTATCGTTATTGCACGCAGGTCATCACGCCCTAGAGCAGAGCGCTGTTGCAGAGAGCTGAGCCATTAATCAGCCAAAGACCTTGTCGAGTGATTCAACACTCGATGAGTGGTTAGTGTGGCAGGAATCCTGCCACGTAAAAGAAATTGATTTGGGTTTGCAGCGCGTAGCAGAAGTTTATGCGCGCCTAGCGCTAAGCCCGTCCTCAGCTATTTATACGATCACGGTTGCTGGTACCAATGGCAAGGGTTCGAGTGTGGCGATGTTGGAGTCAATTCTTCTCGCGGCCGGTTATCAGGTCGGCGTCTATAGCACCCCACACTTAATTTTTTACAATGAACGTGTACGGCTGAATGGGCGTGCGGTGAATGATTCGCTGCTCAGTGCATCATTTGCCCGTATTGATAAAGCGCGTGAAACGACCAGTTTAAGTTATTTCGAATTTGGCACGCTGGCGGCCTTAGATATTTTTAGCCAACAAAACGTCGATGTGCAGATTTTAGAAGTAGGCTTAGGTGGACGTTTGGATGCGGTTAATATTATTGATGCCGACGCCGCGCTGATTACTACGATTGATGTCGATCATATCGATTGGTTGGGTGATGACCTGGCCGGTATTGCGCTGGAAAAAGCGGGCGTGTTCAGGGCGCAGCAAAAGGCAGTCTGTGCGGATCAGTCGGTGCCGCAAAGCTTGATAGCTTATGCCGCAGAGTTGAATACAGACCTGCTATTGGCGGGTAGGGATTTCAACTATCAACTAAGGGTAGACGGTTGGTGCCTATCAGCCAAACATTGTTTTGCCGATGATTATCGATTGCCCAGCTTATTGGGTGAGCATCAAGTACAAAATGCCGCTGGGGTGATTAGCTTATTGGCCCATATATCAGATGATATTCAAGTCAATCAACATGATTTAGAAAAGGGTTTGCAGACGGTGAACTTATCGGGCCGTTTACAGCGAGTTTCGAACTCTCCCGAGGTCTACTTAGACGTGGCGCATAATGCGGAGTCGGCACTGGCCTTGCTAGAATTTATTAAAACGAAACAATATAACAAGCTGCAGGTGGTTTTTTCCATCTTGGCGGATAAAGATTTAGAGAAGGTTGTTCGACCATTTTTAAATATCGTTGATCACTGGCATATTGCGCCGTTAAATACCGCGCGGGCGCAGTCTATTGATAGCTTGTCGGCATATTTATCAGACAATGCGGCGCTTAAATGCAGTTCTTATGAATCGATAGCAGCGGCCTTCGGCGGTGCGAAAGGTCGGCTGAAGAAAGATGATTTGCTGGTCTGTTTCGGCTCATTTTATGTAGTCGAAGGGTGTTTAGACGCGTTATAATGCGCACCAATCGAGCACATTAACTAGACCCGTTATTATGGAACAAGCATTGAAACAACGTTTAATAGGCGCCGTTATCCTAATTTCCTTGGCGGTTATTTTTGTACCCATGTTAATCGGTGGTAAGCCAGGGGATAACGAGGTGGTTTCGATTGATATTCCTGAGCTACCGAAGGAACTCGAGTCTCGAATCATTGCATTACCGGAACAAACAATGGAACCGTTGGCCAAAGTGTCACTCTCAAAAGGCCAGCCGGTTAAAATAACATCCCCTAGTATTGCTAAACCGCCGCTCAGCAACGCGGTTGAAGGAATCTCAGCTTGGGTTGTGCAGGTGGGAAGTTTCAGTGATAAAAAAAATGCTAAGGGTTTATCTGATCAGCTAAAAAAGGCGGGCTTTACCGCCTTTGTCGAACAGTCGGCAGGGAAGAAAGGTGAGATCTATCGCGTTCGAGTTGGCCCTGAACTCAGTGAAAAACAAGCTGGGCTTATTAAATTAAAACTTCAGCAAGAGCAAAAACTAGCCAAAGCGCTGGTTGTTCAGTACCCATAGAGGCGACATGATGACGAGCAATGTACTCAGTCAGCTGATTTGGGTTGATTATGTGATCCTTGGAATTATCGCTATTTCAGCTATTATTGGATTGTTTCGAGGTTTAGTTAAGGAAGCGTTTTCCTTAGGTGGTTGGGTGGTAGCTATTATTATAGGCATCCGTTTTAACCAAGGTTTTGCTGTTTATTTAGTGGATTATATTGAGCTACCCTCGGTCAGGCTCGCGGTGGCATTCGTTATCTTGTTATTACTGAGCCTACTGCTGTGCTCGATGTTGTCTTATTTGGTGAGTCAAATAGTTGATAAAACAGGCTTATCGGGAACGGATCGATTTGCGGGTTTACTTTTTGGTATAGCGCGCGGCATGGTGGTGATGTCGGTGTTGGTTTTGTTGGCGGGTTTAACCCCATTGCCACAAGACCCTTGGTGGGCACAGTCTGCGTTGATTGGGCCTTTTCAAGAGTTATCAGTGTGGTTAAGAGAGCAGATACCCAGTGGTCTAACGGGTTATTTGTCGTATTAAATTTCATTAAAAGGCAGAGATAATATGTGTGGGATTGCTGGCGTAGTAGCGCATCAGGACGTAAATCAAGAGTTGTATGAGGCGCTGACCGTGCTTCAGCATCGTGGGCAGGATGCCGCGGGTATCGTGACCTGTGAGGGTAGTAAATTACACCTGCGTAAAGCCAATGGTTTGGTGCGGGATGTGTTTAGAACCAGTCATATGCGAGACTTAAAGGGGAATATGGGGATCGGCCACGTGCGTTATCCAACCGCGGGTTGTTCAAGCTCCGCTGAAGCTCAACCATTTTATGTTAATTCACCCTTTGGTATCACCTTGGCGCATAACGGTAATTTAACCAATGCGGCGGAGTTGAAACGTGAATTATTTGTTGAAGACCAACGACATATTAATACCAACTCAGACTCAGAAATTTTATTAAATGTGTTTGCCCATGAATTACAGTCTTTGGGTAAATTAAAGTTAAATGAAACCGATGTTTTTACTGCAATTTCTGCGGTGCATAAGCGCTGTGAAGGTGCGTATGCGGTGGTCGTGATGATTACCGGTTTCGGTGTGGTTGGTTTTCGTGATCCGAATGGGATTCGGCCTATTTGTTATGGTATCCGCGAAAGCGATCAAGGTAATGAATATATGATTGCCTCTGAATCAGTCGCACTCGATACGATGGGCTTTAAGCTAATTCGTGATATCGAGCCGGGTGAGGCCGTCTTTATTAAAAAAGGTGGGGTTATTCATACCCAGCAGTGTGCCGAGAACCCACAATTAACCCCGTGTATTTTTGAATACGTTTATCTCGCGCGTCCTGACTCGATTATTGACAATGTGTCGGTGTATAAAACACGTTTGCGGATGGGTGAGAAATTAGCTGAAAAAATTATGCGAATAAACCCCGATCACGATATTGATGTGGTTATTCCTATTCCCGATACCAGCCGTACCTCGGCCTTACAGTTGGCGAATGTACTGGATGTTAAGTACCGCGAGGGTTTCATTAAAAATAGGTATATCGGGCGAACATTTATTATGCCGGGCCAGCAGGAACGTAAAAAATCGGTTCGACGTAAACTCAATGCGATTGATTTAGAATTTCGAGGCAAAAACGTTTTATTGGTGGATGATTCCATCGTGCGTGGCACGACCTCTGGACAAATTATTAAATTAGCGCGTGAAGCGGGTGCCAATAAGGTGTATTTCGCGTCAGCTGCGCCACCGGTTCGTTACCCGAACGTCTATGGCATTGATATGCCAGCGGTGAGCGAATTGATCGCAAACGATAGAACGGAAGAAGAAATACAGCAGGCCATTGGTGCTGATTGGCTAGTCTTCCAAGACCTCGATGATTTATTTGAATCGGTGAAAAATAAGAAATCGCCGATTGAAGAATTTGATGCAGCCTGTTTTGATCAAAAGTATGTGACCGGAACGGTTAGTGATGAGTACCTTAAGGCGCAGGGTCTGAACCGCTCGGATGATCAAAAAGCGCAGGATGACTTAGATCAAATGGTTATCGACTTACACAATACTAATTAACAATTATAAAAATCTAACGTTATGAGTAATCCAGATTGGACGAGTTATTCGATTGAAACCCAAGGGGTGCGAGCGGGACAGCACCGTACCCCCGAGGCCGAGCACAGTGATGCTATCTTTCCTACTTCAAGTTATGTGTTTAGTAGTGCGGAAGAGGCGGCCGACCGTTTTTCGGGTAAAACTCCTGGCAACATCTATTCACGTTTTACCAACCCAACCGTGCGTGCTTTTGAACAGCGCTTAGCGATTATGGAAGGGGCTGAACGCGCGATGGCAACGGCATCGGGTATGGCCGCTATTAACTGCGTATGCATGGGGCTATTGCGTTCAGGTGATCACGTTGTGTGTTCACAGAGTGTATTTGGTAATAGTGCATTGATGTTTAAAAACATCATGGCTAAGTTTGATGTTACGACGACCTTCGTTAAGCTAGATGATATGGCGCAGTGGCAGCAAGCGTTGCAACCCAATACACGTTTCTTATTTGTAGAAACACCTTCGAATCCCTTAGGGACCTTGGTGGATATTCGTAAGCTAGCCGACTTGGCACACGCCAATGGCAGTCTATTGGTTGTCGATAATGTTTATTGCACGCCCGCCTTGCAAAAACCCTTGAGCCTAGGAGCGGATTTAGTCGTACACTCCGCCACCAAATACCTGGATGGTCAAGGCCGCTGCATCGGTGGTGCGGTGGTGGGTAGTGATGAACTCATTGAAAAAGAAATTTACCCTATTTTAAGAACCTGTGGCCCAACCATGAGCCCGTTTAATGCTTGGGTGTTCCATAAGGGTTTAGAAACTTTATCGTTAAGAATGGAAAAACATTGTCAAAACGCATTGGATGTTGCGCAGTGGTTAGAGCAACAACCCGCGGTGGACAATGTGTATTACACCGGGCTTAGCAGTCACCCGCAGCACGAACTGGCCAAACAGCAGCAAACAGGTTTTGGCGGCATCGTCAGCTTTGATGTGAAGGGCGGTCAAGCGAATGCGTGGAAAGTGATCGATGGCACGCAAATGATCTCTATTACCGCGAACTTGGGTGATGTTAAAACGATGATTACCCACCCAACGACCACAACACACGGTCGTTTAACGGAAGAAGAACGCAGTAAAGCCGGTATTGGCGATTCCTTGTTACGTTTAGCCGTGGGTCTTGAAAATGTTGAAGATATTAAAGCCGATCTAGCGCGTGGGTTCGCTTCACTTTAATACAGCCCATACTCAAAATTACTCAGTATTACCAAGTGTAAACCTGTGGGGTAGGTTTCAATCTGCCCTACGGCCTTTAATCAGCTTATTTGACTAAGCTAATAAAAGAGCAGCGTTAGATTATTTTTCATAGTGATATCGACATGAAATAATTGTAAGTTGGTTCTCATCAATTACGTATACAAGCCGGTTACTGTCATCAATGCGGCGAGACCAAAAGCCAGATAAGTTTTCTTTCAGTGGTTCAGGCTTGCCGATGCCTTCAAATGGAGTTCCCTGGGTATCTGAGATGAGTTTATTAATACGTTTTAGTGTTTTTTTATCCTGACCTTGCCAGTATGTATAGTCTTTCCAGGCTTCTTTTGTCCAAGCCAGTATTTTAATCATCAATTAAGCCATGATTTTCAACTTTACCTGAGCGATATTGGGCGATGGACTTTGCAATATGCGCTGCATTGGCAGGGCTTCTTAAAAGGTGTACGGTTTCCATTAGAGAGTTGAAGTGGTCGAGAGACATGACAACCGCGTCTTCCGCATCTCTACGTGAAATGATAGTGCAATCAGAATCATCAACGACTTGATCTAATACACTTTTTAATCTATTTCGGGCATCTGAAAAGTTAATGACTCTCATGGGGCTCCTCTATTTGTACGACATATAGAACAAGTATAACCTGTCCTTTTAGTTGTGCAAGTGCAAAGCGTTTTTTATTAACTAGGGCCATGAATTTTGCGTATTCGTTCTTCTGTGCTGGGGATAAAACTTATCCTTGTTTTGCTCGTTATGTTATGTCCTGTTCTTAATTAATTATAGGTCTATGAGGTCTTCTAGCTTTGTTAGAGCATTGCAGTCGGCAGGTCTATGGTGCAACGATGAACTCCCTTGTCGCGTTAAGAATTTCTCTTTTTTCGCAATAGTGTGCGCGTTGTTTGAGCGTAGCGAGTTCGCGCAGGCCCGAAAACATAGTGATTCTTGCGATAGGGTGCCTTTTTCTTTGGTTCTGTTTCTTTTGGGCAAGCAAAAGAAATGAACGCCCTCACGGCAGCGAAATGCTAGAACATAAGCTCGCTATAACAGTATTGAGACGCACTTAGGAACTAGATTTGTAGCTAAAGGGGATGCCAGTCCATAATTAGAACTGACCTCGCGGTTTTTAATATAAATAAGCCAAGCAGATTGAATCCAAGTCATCAGGAGAGGGAGTGTAAAAGTAGCTTTTATTACTCTATATTGCCTATGATCTGACAGGTATAATGCATGCTTTTTTCCCTTTGCTGGATATTAGTATGAATGATGAGATCAATTACACGAACAACCCTCTGCATGGTCTGAGTTTAAAAAACTTGTTGACTGAGATAGTCGACCACTACGGTTTTGAAATTCTTTTTGCCTATTTAAATATCAATTGTTTTAAGACTAACCCCAGTATTGCTTCTAGTATTAAGTTTCTTAAAAAGACGACATGGGCCTGTGAAAAAGTTGAGGCTTTCTATTTGTATGAATTTAAAAACTTGCCGAAAGTGTCTTCCGAACAATACTCATTACCGCCTAGAGATCGGATTATCCCCGATGAGCAAACGCCCGGTGAGCCTGCTGAGCTGAGTTTAGAAGATGCGGAGCAGTTACGCGGAAAACGCACAGCGAAAGCTGCGGCATATGATAAAGGTACACGGCAAAATTCGGGCAAGAGTTATGGCGCTAAGCGACATAGCTACGCTGACAACTGGGATAATAATGCTTACGGAAAGAAGCAAGATGAATCGCTAGATTCAGAAGATTCATCGGTTGATGAACCGGAAGACCCTTGGGCGAAGTGGAGGTAATCTTCCGTCGGTTAAATGGCTTATTCAACATAAGCTAATGGCCAAAAAGGCGGTTACTTTTACCACCCTTGTTTTAGTGTGTCAGCTTAGGCCTGAATGATTTGTTGCACTCGGGAGCTTTCTTCGCCCTGACGGTTATAGGTTAGCTCGGTGAATTTAACGCGGTTATTGTGGTCTATGGTGATCAAGGTGCTGCAGCGAGTGCCGTAGTCATCACTTTGAATAAAGGCTGAGGATAATAAACGTTCAAATTCGGGGTCTATGCCAGTAACGGGTATCTCGTGTTCTGCGGGTTTTTCGCTAGACTGTAAAATATTCAGTAAGTGCTCCTCATTGATCCGAGGTTTTTGTAACTGTGACTCAAGGGCGGCGCAACTACGGCTTACTTTCGGCCAAGGGGTGCCTAAACAAGCGTTGCTGAGGCCATGAATGCCAGGGGATATAAGCTGTGCTCGATGGGTGTCACTCGAGTAATGCCAAAGGCCGCTATCATCGAGCAGTAATAGGTTGAATAAACCGTATAAATGGTCGCTTTCGGTTAATTCGGCGAGAAAATCGGCGGCAGTTTGTTGGCGGCTTAAGAAGTTAGCAATAATCTCCCCGCGAGACAATGTGTTGTCCTTGCTAAAAGGGGGTTTACGAATATTGGTAATGGCTGCGAGGCGGCCAGTTTTATCAATACTCAACCAACTACCCCCTGCTGAGCAGTCAATGCCGCCGAAAATACTCGTTTGTTGGGGCCAAAAAGCGGCGGGTTTTGCTTCGCGGTGGTGGTATTCGTCACGGTTGGCGATGAGTACTAGTTTGTATTGTTCGTTGTGTTGGTGCGCAAAAAGTATAAGACACATGAAATTAAGCTGGCGGTAAGTAATTATTTCTATCAAACACCGTCTCGCTAGATCTGTCAATTTTTAAGACTAAATGCTATAATATTGCGCAAATTTGTTAGTGGTGCTTGCTTTGAAGTACTGAATTTAATCATAGGAGTGGAATGTGTTAAAAGAATATCGCAAACATGTAGAAGAGCGCGCAGCTATTGGTGTTGTGCCTAAGCCGTTAGATGCGGATCAAGTGGCTGGACTTGTTGAATTATTAAAAAACCCTCCTGCGGGTGAAGGCGAGTTTTTACTCGACCTTATCACCAACCGTGTACCACCTGGTGTGGATGAAGCAGCATACGTTAAAGCGGGTTTCTTAGCGGCGATCACTAAGGGTGATGCAACATCGCCTTTAATTGATGCAGCTAAAGCAGCAGAATTATTAGGCACTATGCTAGGTGGTTATAATATTTCACCGTTAGTCGACCTACTCGATAACGCTGAATTAGCGGATACGGCTGCTAAACAGTTATCACACATCTTATTAGTATTTGATGCATTCCATGACGTAAAAGAAAAAGCGGATGCCGGTAATGCAGCGGCTCAGCGCGTTTTACAATCATGGGCTGATGCTGAATGGTTCACTAGCCGCGCACCATTAGCGGATAAATTAACCGTTAAAGTCTTTGAAGTGACTGGCGAAACGAATACCGATGATTTATCACCAGCACCGGATGCTTGGTCTCGCCCTGATATTCCTTTACACGCTTTAGCGATGCTTAAAATGCCGCGTGATGGTATCAAGCCTGATGTTGAAGGCGAAGTTGGCCCAATCGTTCAGTTGGATGAAATGGCTAAAGACGGCATTCCATTAGCGTACGTGGGTGATGTTGTAGGAACCGGTTCTTCACGTAAATCAGCGACTAACTCCGTGTTATGGTTTATGGGCGACGACATTCCTTTCGTGCCTAATAAGCGTGGTGGCGGTGTTTGTATTGGTGCCAAAATTGCTCCGATTTTCTTCAACACGATGGAAGATTCTGGCGCGTTACCGATTGAAATGGACGTTAGCAAGCTGAATATGAATGATGTTATCGACATCTTCCCATATGAAGGCAAAGTAACAAAAAGCGGTACTGATGAAGTGTTAACGGAGTTTGCACTGAAATCTAAAGTGCTGCTTGATGAAGTACAAGCCGGCGGTCGTATTCCTCTAATCATTGGTCGTGGTTTAACACTACGTGCTCGTAAAGCCCTTGGTTTGGCTGAAATTGATGTGTTCCGTCAACCAGAATCTCACGAAGATAATGGCAAAGGCTTTACCCTAGCGCAAAAAATGGTGGGTAAAGCATGTGGCGTTGCTGGTATTAAAGCCGGTGTTTATTGCGAACCTCATATGACAACGGTGGGATCTCAAGATACGACAGGCCCAATGACGCGTGATGAACTTAAAGATCTAGCTTGCCTAGGTTTCTCAGCTGATCTAGTCATGCAGTCTTTCTGTCACACAGCGGCTTACCCTAAGCCTGTGGATGTAACAACGCATCACACCCTACCTGATTTCATCATGAACCGTGGCGGTGTACCTTTACGTCCGGGTGATGGCATTATTCACTCTTGGTTAAACCGTATGTTATTACCTGATACCGTTGGTACAGGTGGTGATTCACATACACGTTTCCCACTCGGTATTTCTTTCCCTGCGGGTTCTGGTTTGGTGGCGTTTGCTGCGGCAACCGGTGTTATGCCGCTTGATATGCCTGAATCAATCTTGGTTCGTTTCTCGGGTGAAATGCAACCGGGTATCACCTTACGTGATATGGTTAATGCCATTCCTCTAGCAGCGATCGACAAAGGTTTATTAACCGTTGCGAAAGAAGGCAAAATCAACGCATTCTCTGGTCGTATTCTTGAAATTGAAGGTCTTCCTGATCTTAAAGTTGAGCAAGCATTTGAATTATCTGATTCATCAGCTGAACGTTCAGCTGCGGGTTGTACTATTAAGCTTAACCAAGAGCCAATTACCGAGTACTTAAATTCAAACATCACCATGTTGAAATGGATGATTGCTGAAGGGTATGGCGATGTAAGAACCATTGAACGCCGCATTACTGCGATGGAAAAATGGTTAGCTAACCCAGAATTGATGGAAGCTGATGCCGATGCCGAATACGCAGAAATCATCGACATCAACATGAGCGACATTAAAGAGCCGATTCTTGCTTGTCCGAATGACCCAGATGACGTGAAAACATTGTCTGACGTTGCCGGTACAAAAATTGATGAAGTCTTCATTGGTTCATGCATGACCAATATCGGTCACTTCCGTGCAGCGGGTAACCTACTTAAAGAGTTTGGTGGTGTATTACCAACACGTTTGTGGATTGCTCCTCCAACAAAAATGGATGCGGCACAATTAACTGAAGAAGGTTACTACTTCACTTATGGCGCTGCAGGTGCACGTACTGAAATGCCGGGTTGTTCTTTATGTATGGGTAACCAAGCGCGTATTGCTGAGAAATCAACCGCGATTTCAACCTCTACTCGTAACTTCCCTAATCGTTTAGGGACAGGCGCTGATGTTTACTTGGCTTCTGCCGAATTAGCAGCGATTGGTGCCATTCTAGGTAAAATTCCTTCTACGGAAGAATACATGGAATACGCTAAGAAAATCGACGTAACAGCAGCGGATACATACCGTTACTTGAACTTCGATAAGATTGGCACGTACCAAGAAATTGCTGACAAAGTTGAGATACACTCTTAGTTATTGAGTTTTTATAGTTAGTGTGAAAAGGGGGCTAGAAATAGCCCCTTTTTTTATGCCTGTAAACTATATAAAAAAGGAGCTTAAGGTGAATTTAGGGAAGGCCTTGGCAGCAGGGGTTGATAGCTGTATATCTTGGTCTAGCATGGAAATAAATGTAACTGTGTAGGCACTGGTAAGGGTGTGAGCAGGACAAATTATGGGAAGAAGCCGGTATACGATTACCGAAGAGCTAAAAGGTGGGCTTCGAAAACTCAGCTACAACCGGCAAACGCACAGGAATAGTTACCAGATATAATGCAGGGGGCTGAAGCATGAAGCTAAGTAAGGTAAGCGCATCATCGAGGAAAATAAAACATCATTAATCGAGCTCACGCTTTTTAAAATAGAAATCCGCTTGATTCCTAAAACCTCATAATGCCAGCTCAAGCTGATAAATATAGATGTTTAAAAAAAGAAAATTCGATCAAACAGTAACATAGAAGGGGTTTCATGAGACGAACGGGTATTTATGAGCAACTAATAACTCAATTAGTTGAAGAGAACCTTGATAGAGAGTCTTTCCATGTGGGTGAGCGGTCATTAGAGTCAGCAGAAGCGGCAACATGGCTTTCTCGCTTTCTAACGCGCATCATTGAAATTGCAATGGACTCAGTACCGAGTGGCGATACTAGAGTTCATGAGCAAATAAGTCTTGCGAATACGATTGTACTTTGGCTTAGTCAGCATCTTAAAGATGAAGAATTAATTAGCGAAAATCTACTGGATAGCCGAGGAAAAATTCTTACGGCACTGTTTGATAAATCAAACCCTATTGCGGCTGATTTACCCAAGTATGTTGAATCAATCATGCCAATAACGGGACTAACGCAGAGTGAATTATTTTGTGGGAGCAATGTTGGTGTTTCACTAGAAACAGAGATTAAAAGGGAGATTAAGTCATCAGATAAAATCTATTGGTTAGTTTCATTTATAAAATGGGCTGGGATCCGAATTTTTAAAAATGAATTAGAATCTTTTACTAGAAGCGGGAAACAGCTAAAAATAATTACTACTTCTTATATGGGCGCGACAGATGCAAAAGCAGTAGAGTTTTTAGCTTCATTACCCAACACTGAGGTTAAGCTGAGTTACAACACTAACCGCGAAAGACTGCATGCAAAATCTTATTTATTCATGCGTAATACTGGCTTTCACACGGGGTATATTGGTTCATCTAATTTATCCCACTCCGCATTAACGAGTGGTTTGGAATGGAACCTGAAAATCACTTCACAAGAAATTCCACACATCATTGAAAAGTCACTCAGTACTTTTGAAACTTATTGGGAATCACCTGATTTTGAGCGCTTTGATGGGAAGGCCGAAAGCCGTGAAAAATTAAGCAATGCGTTACAAGAGGCGAAAGGTAGTTTCAATAATTTAGCACCCAGTTTCTATTTTGATATAGCGCCTCACTCACATCAACAAACCATATTAGATAAATTACAAGTAGAACGCGACCTACATAATAGGTACCGGAACTTGGTGGTTGCAGCAACGGGAACAGGTAAAACCATTATTTCTGCTTTTGATTTTTCACGCTTTTATAATGAAAACCCAGAAGCAAAATTTTTGTTTATTGCTCATAGAGAAGAAATACTGAAGCAGGCACAAAGTGCATATCGTGGCGTATTAAAGAATAGCTCTTTTGGAGAGCTATGGGTTGGTAATAACAAGCCTAGTAAATATAAGCACCTTTTCGCCTCAATCCAAAGCTTAAACAATCAAACTGATACATTAGAATTAAGTGAAGGTTACTTTGATTATATTGTCATTGATGAGGTTCATCACATATCAGCAAGTAGTTACCGCTCTGTATTAAATCACTTTAAGCCTAAGATACTATTGGGTTTGACCGCTACGCCTGAGCGTCATGATGGGGTGGATATTCTTAGTGATTTCTGTCATGTTATTGCAGCAGAAATAAGATTGCCAGAAGCTATAAACCAAAGGCAGCTTTCGCCATTTCAATATTTTGCTATCGATGATGATACGGATTTAACGACCATTTCGTGGTCAAAAGGGCGTTATGACGTGGCTGAATTAACACGTCTTTACACCTATAACGATCAACGTGTTTTGCGAATTTTGCAAAGCCTTGACGAGATTGTGACCGATATATCACAGATGAGAGCATTGGCATTTTGCGTCAGTAAAGATCATGCTAAATTTATGGCTCAAAAATTCACTCTGCAAAATATTCCATGCGGCGTACTAACCAGTGATAACAGTCAAGAGCGTGAAATTCAGCAACAACGGCTAAGATCGAAGGAAATAAATGTATTGTTTGTCGTCGATATATTTAACGAGGGTGTCGATATTCCAGAATTAGACACTTTACTGTTTTTACGCCCTACCGAAAGTTTAACTGTTTTTCTTCAACAACTAGGTCGGGGGCTACGACTGACGAATGATAAAGAGTGTTGCACAGTATTAGATTTTGTAGGTAATTCACGACCAGAATATGATTTCTCTCATAAGTTTAGAGCCTTAGTCGGCAAAACGAACCAAGCAATTACAAAAGAAATTAAACAAGGTTTTCCGCACCTTCCTTTGGGGTGCCGCATTGAGTTACAAGAAAAAACTCAATTGATGATCCTTAAAAATATTAGCCAAGCGACGCTTAACAAAAACATGCTAATTCGCTTAATAATCAACTTCCCCCATGCTACGAACTTACCGTTAACGCTAACTAATTTTTTACAGTTTTATCCTAATATCACATTAGAAGATATATACAAGGTTAAATCTGGCAGGCTTGGAGGGTGGTCGACATTACTTGCGGCTAGCAAGGGAAAGGAAATAGAAACAGATAAAAAAGAGCTTTATGGCGCCTATTATCGGGCAATTAATAATCGGCTGATAAATTGCTCATCAATTTCTTATTTACGTTTTATGAAAGTCCTTTGTGCCAACAGTTTCTCAATGCCATCTGCTCATTCTCATCAACACGAATCAAATAATCGGCCACTTTTTTCTCTGATGTGTCATTACGATTTTTGGGATAAAACCGGTGCTCAGGCTGGGTTTAGTGATTTAGCAGGAAGCTTAATGGCTTTAAAGGATTCGGTCTTACAAGATGAGCTAAGTGAAGTGCTTTCACTTCTTATCGAGCGCCTTGATGTTGGTGAGTTTGATATGCCAGTAGTTAATAATATTAAGGTAGATTCATGCCCCCTAAAAATGCATGTTCGATACCCCAAAGAGCATATTCTTATCGCTTTTGAAGACAGTACGTTTGCAAAGAAATCATCTAGCCGTGAAGGTGTTTTGAATATAGAAAAGGCTAATACTGAATTATTATTTGTCACTTTGAATAAGTGTGAGAAGCAATTTTCAGCAACAACTATGTATCATGATTACGCGATTAGCCCAACGTTATTTCATTGGCAAACTCAAAACAGTGCCAGACCAAGTTCAGGTCGAGGTTTAGGTTATATCCAACAAAAAGAAAACAAGAAAACCTTTCTTCTATTTGTGCGTGAACAAGCTAAAGATGAAAATGTCCGAACAATGGGCTTTGTAAATTTTGGCCCTGTGGATTTTGTTAAATATGAAGGGAGCCAGCCGATGAATATTACTTGGGAATTACAGCATCCCATGCCTGCATATTTATGGCATGAGACTGCTAAGTTAGCGATTGGGTGATAAAGCTGATTATGAATCTAGGGGTGTGTGACCGAGTAAGGTCGATAATTTTAGTGGGTGGAAGTCCTGCTCTGGCAAGGGAGTCTGGCAGCTTGATATCCACCCGATAAAAAAGGTGGCCTTAATAATCCCTGCACGATAACTTAATAATGCTTATTCCCTAAAGGCACGAAGGGCCCTGGTATTAATCGCTGAGTTGAATTGAGCCGTTTACATTAACCTGAATAATGGAGGTGTTTTGTTGCAAATTAGCTGGGGCCGCCTCGCTCATTGGGGCGCTGTTCATCATTCTAGACTTGGCATAAAAAACTGGAGGGCGTGGGGTATTTGAATTGATGTTAATGGTCTGTAGGGTGTAGCCTGATTTTTCAAACTGCTGGCTAATGAACGTTGCTTTGTTCCTGAAGTTTGCAATGGCTTGTTTGAGTAGGCCTTTTTTGCTTTGAGCGAGTTTTTCTTTAGAGACTTGGTAACGAATTGATTTTACCAATAACTGTTCTTGTAATAAGCCAATCAGTTGACCTAGCTCGGCCGTGTTTTTGCTTTGAAGGGTGATGCTTTGGCTGCCGCGCCATGCTTTGAATATTCGTTTTTGATAAATTTGGTGGGAGCTATATTGCCCGCCCTTAAGTTTAATATTGCTGAAAGGCTTAGAGGTGCTCATGGCCCAAGCCATTTTTTTATTGATGGTTTTTGCTAAGAGGGCGGGATCGTGGTTCTCGGCTTCGACAGAGAGGGTTGCTAGCATTAGGTCGGTATCGACCGTTAAGCTGGCGGATGCTTGTAGGTTTACGATTCCCTTGGGTTTAGTCTCATCTGCGAATGCAGGCGTGAGTAAAAAACTAAGGCTTAGGGCTAATATCCATTTTTTCATTGTAGTCTTCCTATCGAGTGTCGATAGGAAGACTATACAGCTTAAAGCTGAATGAGTAGTGAATCGCGCTTAATGATTTTCTAAGCGATTTAGCCCGTTTAATGCGGCGACTCGGTAAGCCTCGGCCATCGTTGGGTAGTTAAAGGTCGTATTGGTGAAGTAAAGTAGGGTATTGGCTTCGCCTTTCTGCGACATGATGGCCTGACCAATATGGATAATTTCGGCGGCTTGATCACCAAAACAGTGTACGCCTAAAATTTGCAGGGTATCTGAGTGGAATATTATCTTTAATAGGCCCTGAGTTTCACCGGTAATTTGCGCACGAGCGAGTGAATCGAAGCGTGAGTAACCAGTTTCATACGGCACCTTCTGGTCAGTGAGTTCTTTTTCGGTATAACCCACCGAGCTAATTTCAGGGTTGGTATAAATACCGGTAGGAATATCTTTGATGAGTTTAGCGTCGCAGAAGCCGTCAACAATATGGGTGGCGGCAAAGCGACCTTGGTCATAAGCCGCGCTAGCTAAACTGGGGTAACCAATAAAATCGCCAACCGCATAAATATGCTCTTTTCCATCAATTTGGTAGTGTCCATTCACGTTAACTTGGCCGCGTGAATTAGTTTCGATGGATACATTACCCAGCGCAAGGTCTTTAAAATTACCGGTACGCCCGTTCGCCCAGAGGAAGATGTCTGATTTAATTTTTTTACCGGACACTAACTGAGTGGTGATGCCGTTTTCGTCGCTACTGATGGATTCGTACTCTTCGCTAGAACGGATCACGACCCCTTGTTTACGCATATCGTGGCTCAATGCGTGGACAATTTCTTCATCGAGGAAGGCCAGTAGGGTGGATTGGGTATTGATCAGGTTCACCTTGACCCCGAGTGCTTGGAAAATGGACGCGTATTCGCAACCAATAACACCCGCACCATAAATAGTGATCGAACGTGGGGTGAAGTCTAGACGTAAAATAGTGTCGCTATCAAAGATGTTGCTGTCAGTGAAGTCTACGTCTTCAGGGCGGTAAGGGTGTGAGCCGGGGGCTAAGACAAACGTCTCGGCGGTGATTTCTTTTATTACGTCGCTTTTATAAGGGCGGACATGCATGGTGTTATCGTCAACAAAACTGGCGCTACCAAATATTAAGTCGAGGTTATTGCGCTCGTAGAAGTTACTTCGCATGTCGACCTGCCGCTTAATCACATCAATCGCTGAGCTGAGTAATTGAGGGAAGCTTAACTGAATCGGTCCGCCACAGGCTTGTTTGAACCAGCGGTTTCGGTTGAATTGGATAACGCCTTGTACCGCTTGGCGTAAGGCTTTTGATGGAATGGTTCCCCAGTGAGTGCAACCCCCGCCGACGGCTTTATGCTTTTCGATGATGGCAACTTTTTTGCCTTCTTTACAGGCTTTCATCGCTGCACCTTCGCCACCCGGGCCCGTGCCGACAACAATTACATCATAGTCATATTTACTCATATAGGGATCTCATTATTATTTTTACAAACGTTTTAGCAAGTATACAACAGATACGATAAAATCCCCTTTTCGACAATTTAATTTGACTGATGAGTGATGTATTTATAGCGATTGAGCGGGCTTTAGAATCGCCTTCTATTGAGGAAACAATAAGCCTTACTAGGCAGGTGTTTAAGCAGTTACAAACAGATCCAGCGTTTATTGAGCCGCCTGAGCGTTTGGTTAAACCGATTAGCGAGGTGGTTTTCCCCGCTAAACCCGTGTGGGTTAACCCTCGGGATTTACCACGTCGTCGCCTAGGCAGTGATGCAGGGAAGTGCTCTTTCATCCATTCTATTGCGCATATTGAGTTTAATGCCATTAAGTTGGCCTTGGATATCGCATACCGTTATAAAGGTTTTCCCGCGCAGTTTTACCGAGACTGGCTGGATGTGGCGAATGATGAATGTAAACATTTTGAATTGCTCAATAAACATTTGGCAAATTATGACTGTCAATACGGTGACCTACCGTCGCATGATGGTTTATGGAGTATGGCGGTTAAAACGGATGATGATATCTTGGCGCGTTTATCCTTGGTGCCACGTTACCTCGAGGCGCGGGGCTTGGATGTTACCCCGGCGATGTTAGATAAATTAAAGGCGCAAAAAGATACCGCGGCGACGGCCATTTTAGAAATTATTCTAGAAGATGAGGTGGGGCATGTGGCCTACGGCACAAAGTGGTTGGATTTTGTGTGTGAGCAATATAGCCTGCAACGTGAAAACGTCTTCTTTGAAAACATTAATCATTATATGAAAGGGCAGGTGCTAGGCCCGTTCAATCGTAGTTTGCGCCTGCGGGCAGGTTTTACTGAGAGCGAGTTAAACGAGTTAGAGCGCTTGGATAAAAGGCCTTAACTCAGCTCGATAGTGTTGTAACCCTCTGCTGTCCAATCGAGTACCGAACCCTTATCGACCCATTCGGCCAATACAAATCGCTCCGCATCATCACCGTTCACCGCGTGTATATGCCGCTTAGGGCGGTGGGTATGGCCGTGAATAAGGCGTAAGGTTTGGTGTTTATCGAAGGTGTTGAGTACGGTTGCTTCGTTCACATCCATGATCTCACTGGACTTGCCTTGTTTGTTTAAATGACTTTGCTGACGATAGTGCTGGGCCAGCGCCAAACGTTCTGCTAAGGGTTTGGCGAGAGCTGCTTGCTGCCAAGCGGGGTTATGGGTTAGCTGGCGGAATTGTTGATATTCGGTGTCATCGGTACACAGTAAATCACCGTGCATCAGCAAGGTTTTTGTGCCGAATAAATCAATAATATGTTCGTCTTCGAGGCACTGTACTTGGGTGTCATCGAAAAATTGTTGGCCAACCAGAAAGTCTCGGTTGCCGGCTAAAAAGTGCACGTGCACTCCAAGATCAGTTAGCTTCTTAAGGGTATCTTTAATAAGCTGATTGGGCGGTGTTGGATCATCATCGCCCACCCAAGAATCAAATAGATCACCGAGAATATATAAATCGCTAACATTAGCGTCTAAAGATTCAAGGTAATCGACAAACCGTTGAGTGGTTTGTGGGCGATCTTGGCTTAGGTGTAAATCTGAAATGAAGTGTACGTGCTGGCTCATGATCTATTTAATGACTTCCGCTTTTTCGATGATAACTTCTTCTTGCGGGACGTCTGTTGGGAACATGCCGCCAGAGCCGGTAGGGATTGCAGCCATTTTATCAACGACATCCATACCGTCGGTCACTTTACCAAATACCGCGTAACCCCAACCTTGTTGTGTTTTAGATGTATGGTTTAAAAAGCCGTTGTCGGCTAGGTTGATGAAGAATTGACCGGTTGCTGAATGCGGCTCGCCTGTTCTTGCCATCGCGATGGTGCCACGATCATTTTTAAGGCCATTGTCGGCTTCATTTTCAATTTCTGCTTTGGTTCCTTTTTGTTTGAAGTCGCTGGTGAAGCCACCACCTTGCGCCATAAAGTTAGGGATAATACGGTGGAAAATAATGCCTTCGTAGAAACCATCTTCAACATAAGAAACAAAGTTTGCGACGGTGTTAGGTGCTTTCTCGGCATCCAGTTCTAAAGTGATTTCACCTTGGTTGGTGGTAAATTTAATAATGGTCATATTGTTTGTCTCCATTGCATAAGTTGACGTTGTAAAGAGTAAGAAGCTACCGATCAGGGTGGCGATGAGTCGATTGAGTTTTTTTATCATTGATCAAATTCCCTTTAAGTAAAATTCAGAATGCAATATTTTAGCGTTTTCTGCGCGGTATAGAAAGTTGTCAGCATTAAATCCTTCGCGGCAATGTTCGTTAACTGCCCATCGCGCGGTTTAATATCATATTAACCTGTTGGCTAAATAACTGGAAACTGTTGAAAGTATCGTCATCCAGCGGGCGATGACTCAGGCTTCTGTCAGCATAAAACAGCCCGATGGGTTTGTTTTTAACGACTACTGGGGCGACGAGGAATGATTTTGTTTTAGTTTTTTGCGCCAAAGACTGCGGGATTAAACGTTTTGTCTCATCGGGGCTGTCTTCGTTAAGCCGTAGCGGTTGGCGTTGCTGAAAAGCGTGCAACCAAATTTTTGATTCAGCGCTGCCGGTGTTGAATTTGAAGTGTTCACGTAACCAGTCGTTATTGTTGCCGATAACTTGTTTGACCTTGAGTTGTTTGCGATCGGGAGTCAGTAGGGCGAATAAGGCGTGATCCATACCGACGCCACGATTAATCCCTTCTAATGTCATTTCTATCAGCATGTTGAAGTCGGTTTTTCCTTTGCTCATCGACATCAGGTCTTGCAGGATTTGCAGCTGTAGTTGGATGTCGGGTTCAGGAAAGGCATCGGCTAAATACGGTGTGTCGTCTAGCTGAGTTTCACTGGGTAGGGGAATTACCTTGGCGACGGCCTTGGCACCATAATAGGCCGTTGTTTCGGCGGCTTTTTGTGCTTGTTGGTGTAATTGTTCGGTGGTTACTTTGGCGGAGCGCCCGGTTAACTTTGCAATAGATTGGGTGAGTTCAGTCACGGCTTCTGATTCCCAGCCTTTTTCTACCGCTTCTGCGAGTTGGTGTGACAGGCAAATGGCTTGGCTGGTTGGGTCGCTATCGTTTGGGTTTTTCAGTGTTCGTTGTAACAGGTCACTTAAACCCCAAGCTTGAGCAATACCCTGGCTGAGTTCGTTCATAGTGAAGCCGAGTATATCCCGCTCAACTTGAACAGCAGGGGCGTTGGTTTTTTTTAAGGCTAAGCTGAGTTCATCGCCTTTATTGTCACTAAAACACCAAAAGGCGAGGTCACCGATATGGAACAATAGGGTGGCGATAAATACTTCTTCGTGTTTCGGGTCGCCGGCTTGTCTGGCAATTTCTTGAGCCTGTGCCGAGGCGTGCATAGACCGAGCCATTTGTTTGACTAGGTGATCACGATGTACGCCTTGCACCAAGCTATCGATGAGTGACACGGTGAGTGACATACCGCGTACAGCGTCGAAACCTAACATCATGATGCATTGGCTGATGGTGCTGAATTTCCGCCCACTGCTATTGTAGTGAACGCTATTGGCGAGTTTGAGGATACGCGCCGTCATCGACGCGTCTTTTAATACCACTTGTCCTAGGTGTAGAGCAGAGCTGGTTTCTTTTTCTGAGACGTTGACGATTTCTTGCACGGTGCGCCCAAAGATAGGCATTTGGCTATCGGTCAGGCGTTTAACCCAGCTGTCTATTTCGGGGTTACTGTCGTTGAGGGCGGCCTCACTCATAGGTTTGTTTGTTTTTTATTATAGTATCTTCATTATGGACGTTTTAGCGGCGACTTTTTGGCTAAATAATAAATTATTTGCCGTACCGCCATTAAATATAGTGTGAGTAGCTGGGTAAGTCTTAGGTGAATGCGTTATTATTCGCCATTAAATTTATTCTAAGACCGAGCTATGAGCGCATTAAAAATTTATAACACCCTAAAGCGAAAAAAAGAAACCTTTAAACCGTTGGTCGACGGCAAGGTGGGTTTATATGTTTGCGGGATGACGGTATACGATTTTTGTCATGTCGGCCACGCGCGGGTGATGGTGGTTTTTGATACCGTTGCGCGATATTTAAGGTATTCGGGTTACGAGGTCAAATATGTGCGTAATATCACCGATATTGACGACAAAATTATTGCGCGGGCAATTGAGGCGAACGAAGACTTTAATACCCTAACCAAGCGATTTATCGATGAAATGCACCAAGACGAAGCGGCTTTGCACGCGCACCGGCCTGACCTAGAACCCTTGGCGACCGAGTCAATGGGCTCGATTATTTCGATGATTGAGGTGCTTATTGAGAAGCAACACGCTTATGTTGGCAGCAATGGCGATGTGTATTATTCAGTAGAGTCGTTTGAAGGGTATGGCAAATTATCGGGTCGTGAGCTTGATGATATGAACGCCGGTGAGCGGGTTGAAGTGGATGCGGCTAAGCGAAACCCGTTTGATTTTGTATTATGGAAACCCGCTAAAGCCGATGAACCTTCCTGGGCTTCACCCTGGGGTGAGGGGCGGCCGGGCTGGCATATCGAGTGTTCGGCTATGTCGACAGATTGCTTGGGTAACCACTTCGATATTCATGGCGGTGGGATGGATTTGCAGTTCCCGCACCACGAAAATGAAATTGCGCAATCCGAGGCGGCTACCGGTGAGTGCTTCGTCAATACCTGGATGCATAACGGTTTTGTGCGTATTGATGACGAAAAAATGTCTAAGTCATTGGGTAACTTCTTCACTGTACGCGAAGTATTAAAGAAATACCGGGGTGAAGAAATTCGCTTCTTTGTATTGTCGAGTCATTACCGAAGCCCGTTAAATTATTCCGATGAGCAATTGAATGAAGCGCGTTCGGCTCTTGAACGTTTATATACCGCGTTGCGTAATATTCAGCCGCTTGATAATGACGAGGCATCGGATTTTGTGCGACGTTTTGAAGAAGCGATGAATGACGACTTCAATACCGCGAAAGCTATCTCGGTGATGTTTGAGTGCGCCAATGAGCTCAATAAATTGAAAACAACAGAGCCCGTGCAAGCCGCTAAAATGGCCGCCGACTTATTAGCCATGGCGGAACCGCTGGGTTTATTAACACAAGACCCAGAAGAATATTTGCAGTCGAGCACCGGTACGGATGAAGGGCTTGCGAGTGAGCAGATTGAGGCTAAAATTAATCAGCGTTTGCAGGCCAAGCTGGATAAAGACTGGGGTTTAGCCGATCAGATTCGAGATGAGTTAAAACAGCAGGGCGTTATGCTTGAAGACGCTGGCAAGGAAACAACTTGGCGTAGAGCTTAAAACGTATAAATCTCTAGGCAGGCTTAATAATAAGCCTGCCTTTTAGATGGTTAGCTGCTTTGTAATTCAGCGGCTTGTAGGGTGTTTTCTAATAAGGATGCAATCGTCATTGGGCCAACACCGCCGGGAACGGGAGTAATCCAGCTAGCATTTTTAGCCGCGCCTGCAAAATCAACGTCACCGACTAATTTTCCTGTATCGAGACGATTGATCCCGACATCAATCACTACCGCGCCAGGTTTAACCCAGTCGCCTTTGACAAAACCAGGGATGCCTACTGCGGCGATGATGATATCGGCGCGTCTAACGTGGGCTTCGAGGTCGATTGTACGGCTATGGCAGGTTGTTACGGTGCAGCGTGCCATTAATAGTTCCAGTGAGACAGGGCGGCCAACAATATTTGATGCGCCGATAACCACCGCTTCTTTACCCTCTAAAGAAATTCCGGTGCTGGCTAGTAGGGTCATAATACCCTTCGGTGTACAAGAGCGTAATACCGGCATCCGTAGGGCTAAACGGCCAATATTATAGGGGTGGAAGCCATCTACGTCTTTTAATGGGTCGATCGCCTCAATGATTTTTTCTTCATTGATGTGCTCGGGTAATGGTAATTGCACCAAAATGCCGTTAATCGCTGAGTTATTGTTTAGGTCGTTAATAAGGTTGAGTAACTCTTCCTCGGTGACGCCGTAGGGGAAGGTTTTAGAGAGCGAGTAAAAACCGACTTCTTCGCAAGCATTACACTTGTTACGTACGTAAACTTCGGAGGCGGGGTTTTCACCGACCAAAATAACAGCGAGCCCTGGTTTAGATAAACCACGAGCGATTCGTGTGTCCGTTTGTTGTTTAATGGCAGTACGAAGGTCTGCCGCTGTTTGTTTGCCGTCGATAATTGTCATAGAGTGCTTGTTGTTCCCTGTTTATGGCTTCTTTTTGTAAAGAAGCGTTGACCAAAATTACTGTGTGCCGTATTATCGCCCACCTACAGACTTATTGCATCATTTAAGCAATGCTTTTTGTAGACGGACGGGGTGTAGCGCAGCCTGGTAGCGCAACTGCTTTGGGAGCAGTGGGTCGGGAGTTCGAATCTCTCCACCCCGACCATTTTTTTACTTATGATGAAGCGCTTGTAGCTCATCTGGATAGAGCATCGGCCTTCTAAGCCGAGGGTAACAGGTTCGAGTCCTGTCAAGCGCACCATAAGCTCTAAAAAATAATCGTTATGGTGGGTGTAGCTCAGTTGGTAGAGCCCCTGACTGTGACTCAGGTTGTCGCGAGTTCGAGTCTCGTCATCCACCCCATTTCGATTATCTAATTATTTTTAAATATTTTCGATGAGCATAGACGTTTTGCTGATCGAGAAGCAGTGTGAACGAAAAACGGCGGTATTGTTTGTTTAATGTTGGCTGATCAGTAAAATCTTTACTGAATTGCAAAACAGTTATTGACCAAATTTAACCATTGCCGTATTATCGCCCACCTGCAAACATGTTGGGTTTTGACTCAGCATCAAGTATACCGTCGGGGTGTAGCGCAGCCTGGTAGCGCAACTGCTTTGGGAGCAGTGGGTCGGGAGTTCGAATCTCTCCACCCCGACCATTTTTTTACTTATGATGACGCGCTTGTAGCTCATCTGGATAGAGCATCGGCCTTCTAAGCCGAGGGTAACAGGTTCGAGTCCTGTCAAGCGCACCATAAGCTCTAAAAATAATCGTTATGGTGGGTGTAGCTCAGTTGGTAGAGCCCCTGACTGTGACTCAGGTTGTCGCGAGTTCGAGTCTCGTCATCCACCCCATTTCGATTATCCCATCGGCATCAAATTCTTCGACCAATAGCTCATTGCAGCGCATTGATTCAATTGTCGCTGGAATTAAAATACAATAACGGTCTCAATATCATCTAATTAGGTTTTACCGTGCAACTTTCGTCGTTTCCGTTAGTTTTAGCCGCAGAAGACTGCCCCAGCATTGAAATAACAAAACTCATCGACAGCGGTGTCTACCAACTGTGCGAGAGTGCTGCCGAGCACGCGCTGTATTTGGCTTATGTCGACCAAGCCCTAAGTATTCATACGCAGGCAGGCAAACAACGGCTCTGTTTAGCCATCGACTTTAGCGCAGGGAAGTCCAAACATCGACGTTTGTATGGCGGTGGCAAGAAGCAGCCCTTGGCTAAATCATGTGGTTTAGATAAACACCCTCAATGGCATATCCTCGATGCGACCGCTGGGCTCGGGCGAGATGCCTTTGTGTTGGCTAGTCTAGGGGCCACGATAACCCTGTGTGAGCAACACCCCGCGTTGTTTGGTTTATTACTGGATGCGATTGAGCGAGCACAAGGTGACGACGAGGCGGCTGCTATTGTTCAACGTATGGGCTGCTGTCATCAAAATTCAATCGATTACCTGCAGGCCGTATTAGCGGGTGAGCGCGACGTGCCAGACGTTATTTATTTAGACCCGATGTACCCCGAACGGAAAAAGGCCGCGAGCATTAAAAAAGAGATGCAGGTTTTACAGCAATTGGTGGGGCATTCCAGCGATCAAACTCAATTGCTGGAACTGGCGCTCAAAACGGCCAAACACCGAGTGGTGGTTAAGCGGCCTAAAACTGCGAAGGCGCTAACAGATAAACCTGTTTCTTATACGGTGGCGAGTGTTAACACGCGTTATGACGTTTATGTGCGTTAGTGGAAGTATCGACGTGCTTAAAGGCAAGCAGGTCTTCAATATTAAGAGGTTAGATGAGTAGACGGGGCTTAACAACGGTTTAAGGGCAGGCCTGCTGGTTAACTTTTCTTCACCATAAAAAATGCGCATCACCGCGATTAAGAATGATCGGTGCACAACCTAAAACCAGCCCTCCATTCGATTTACAGCTTTTAAATGGGTATTTCAATATACCCCCAGATATACCCCCGTTTTGGGGGTATTTCTTGAGACGCTATGGGATTGTATAGGAATAGCAGGCAATAAAAAACCCCTTAACAGTAAGGGGTTTGATGCGTTTCAGGACTTCTTGAAACTATGTATTGGTACCGAGGGCCGGAATCGAACCGGCACTTCCGAAGAAACCGGATTTTGAATCCGGCGCGTCTACCAGTTCCGCCACCCCGGCAAATAGTGGGGGCATTATAGACAGAAAACGGATAAACACAAACTTATTTTTAACTTTATCCTTGGTTTTACCCTCGCTGACTTAGTCACTTCCTGTTAATATCCTCCGCCATGCAAAAAAGTGATTTTAATTACCAACTACCGAATGAACTCATCGCGCGTTATCCCTTGGATAACCGAGTCGATAGCCGTTTATTGGTGGTTGATGAAGACGCCTTCTCTGATCAAGCCTTCTCGGATCTTCCTGGTTTATTAAAGCAGGGTGATTTACTGGTGTTTAATAATACTCGGGTCATCGCGGCGCGCTTGTTCGGACATAAGACCACGGGCGGTAAGCTAGAAATTTTATTAGAACGGGTGCTTGATGATAGGCACGCCTTGGCGCATATGCGTTGTAGCAAGTCGCCGAAGGCGGGTGCGCGCATTCTGTTAGACGGCGGTTATGAGTGTTATGTCGAAGGCCGTGCGGGTGATTTGTTCGAACTGCGTTTTGTTGATTGTATTGATACCGTTCTTGAGGCGGTGGGGCATATGCCGCTGCCACCTTATATTGATAGGGAAGATGAATCCTTAGATTTAGAACGCTACCAAACCGTGTTCAGCGAACAGCCCGGCGCGGTGGCCGCGCCTACGGCGGGTTTGCACTTTGATGAAGCCTTATTATCCCAGATCAAGTCGAGTGGGGTTGATTTTGCATACGTTACCCTCCATGTAGGGAGTGGTACCTTTCAACCTGTTAGGGAAGAAAACCTCGATAATCACATTATGCACAAGGAGTGGTTAACGGTTAATGCCGACGTGGTGGCGAAGATTAAGGCCACCAAAGCAGCCGGTGGACGAATAGTTGCGGTGGGTACAACAGCGATGCGCTCGTTGGAATCGGCGGCTAAATCAGGTGAGTTGGCGGAATACGAAGGTGATACCGATTTGTTTATTCGCCCCGGTTATCACTTTAATGTGGTTGATGCGATGGTGACTAATTTTCACTTGCCGGAATCAACCTTATTAATGTTGGTGAGTGCCTTTACCGGTTACAACAGAATGAAGTCGGTGTACCAACACGCGATTGAACAGAAATATCGTTTCTTCAGTTATGGCGATGCGATGTTTTTAACAAACATGAAAGATAAGAGCGAATAATATGAAATTTGATCTGCTGAAAACTGATTCAAAAGCCCGTCGTGGGCGTTTAACCTTTGACCGTGGCACCATCGAAACACCTGCGTTCATGCCGGTGGGTACTTATGGCACGGTTAAGGCGATGACGGCTGAGGAATTAATCGGTACCGGTGCGGAAATTGTGTTGGGGAATACCTTCCACTTGATGTTACGGCCCGGTGTTGAAGTGGTTGAAGCGCATGGCGATTTACACGATTTTATGCATTGGGAAAAACCGATTCTGACTGACTCGGGTGGTTTTCAGGTGTTCAGCTTGGATGAAATGCGCAAAATTAGCGAAGCAGGAGTAGATTTTCGTTCGCCGGTGGATGGCCGTAAAGTGTTTATGGGGCCAGAAGAGTCGATGCAAGTACAGCGGAAACTCGGTTCAGATATCGTGATGATCTTCGATGAATGTACACCTTTTCCGGCAACCGAACAGGAAGCGCGTACGTCAATGGAGTTATCGTTACGCTGGGCGCAGCGCAGCAAAGAAGCCCACGGCGATAACCCATCGGCCTTATTCGGTATTATTCAAGGCGGTATGTATGAAGGCCTACGCGATGAGTCTTTAACTGAACTTAAGAACATCGACTTCGATGGTTTCGCGGTGGGTGGTTTATCGGTGGGTGAACCGAAAGATGATAGAGAGCGTATTCTTGAGCATATTGTGCCATCCATGCCAGAAGGGAAACCGCGTTACCTGATGGGGGTTGGTAAACCGGAAGATATCGTCGAGGCGGTGCTGAAGGGAATCGACATGTTCGATTGTGTGATGCCTACTCGAAACGCACGTAATGGTTATTTATTCACCCGTGAAGGTTTGGTGAAGATTCGTAATGAAAAATACCAGTTCGATACCCGGCCGGTTGATGAAGAATGCGGCTGTTACACCTGCAAAAATTACACACGTTCATATTTACGTCACTTAGATAAATGCAAAGAAATTTTAGGCTCGCGTTTAAATACCATTCATAACCTGCATTATTACCAAGATTTAATGCGTGGCTTGCGTGAAGCGATAGCCGCAGAGCGCTTAGATGAATTTGTCAGCGATTTCTATGCACGGCGGGGCACAAAGCCTGATGCTGTGGCATAATAAATGATTAACCAAACACTTACTATTTAGGAGCAATACATGTTGGATTTTTTAATTTCAAACGCCGTCGCAGCAGAGGAAGTTAGTACCGCTGCGGAAGAAGCTGGAAAAGCGGGTTTTGAAGGTTTGTTATTTCCGGTGGCGTTGATTGCCATTTTCTACTTCTTATTAATCCGTCCGCAACAAAAACGCACCAAAGATCATAAAAAAATGATGTCTGAAGCGAAAAAAGGCGATGAAATTGTTACTAACGGCGGTTTATTAGGAAAAATTACCGAAGTAGGCGATCACTTTCTGAGCATGGATGTGGCTAATAATGTATCTGTACAAGTATCTAAAAGCTCAATTGCTTCGGTGATGCCTAAAGGTACTTATAAGTCTGCTGCGAAAAGCAAAAAATAAAAATAACCCGTTAAACGAGCTGTTGCTATGATGAATCACTTTCCCGTATGGAAAAACCTGCTGATAGCGCTGACCCTAGTGGTTGCCGCTATTTATGCGTTACCTAACTTGTATGGGGATGATCCCTCGGTACAAATTTCCCCTTTACGTGGCGCTGTTATCAACAGCAGCTTGTTAGCCGACGTTAACCAACAGCTAGCGGCTGAGCATATCAAGGTGCTTAAAGACGAGCTATCTGAGCAGCAAATTCTATTACGTTTTGATAACACGGCTGATCAGTTACAAGCAGCCGACATTATTAAAGCCAGTTTGGCTAAGAATTATGTGGTGGCACTCAACTTGGCACCCGCCACGCCGCAATGGTTACGCTCGTTAAATGCGTCACCGATGTATTTGGGTTTGGACTTACGTGGTGGGGTTCACTTCTTATTAGAAGTGGATATGGAAGCGGCGGAAAAACAAGCGGTTAACCGTCATGCGAGTGATATTCGTCAGTTCTTACGGGAAAATAAACTACGCTATTTGAGCGTACTGATCCGTGATAACAACATTAGTATTAAATTCCGTAATCAAGATATTCACGATCAAGCGTTAGAGCAGCTGACTCGTCAATTTCGTAATTGGGAATTTAATGCGGGTGATAGCAGCTCGAACTCACCGGTACTGATCGCCAGCATGACGGCGAATGAGTTGAAGGAAGTTCGTAAGTACGCATTACAACAAAACATTATTACCCTTAAAAATAGGGTTAATGAGTTGGGTGTGGCCGAACCTGTTATTCAACAGCAAGGCGATAACCGCATCGTGGTAGAACTGCCAGGTGTACAAGATACCGCACGAGCAAAAGAAATTCTTGGTGCTACCGCGACTCTTGAATACCACTTGGTTGATGTTGAGCATAGTGCCGCATCGGCGCAGGCGGGTAGAGTGCCTTTAGGCTCTAAGTTATATCCGCGTCGTGATGGCGGGGTGGCGTTGCTGAAAAAACAAATCATCGTTACGGGTAATGAAATTATCGGCGCCTCCTCAGGGATCGAAGGTGATACAGGCTCGGCGATGGTGTCGGTGACTCTAGACGGCCCGGGTGGCAAGAAAATGAGTAATATCACCCGTAATAACGTTGGTAAGCCGATGGCGGTTGTTTTTATTGAACACCGTACGGAAACTAAAATCGTTGATGGTAAAAAAGTTCGTTATAAAACCATCGTCGAAGAGGTTATTAACGTTGCGACCATCCGTGGGCACTTCAGTAATCGTTTTCAAACCACCGGTTTGGATAATTCCGCAGAAGCGCGTGATCTAGCGTTATTATTACGTGCGGGTGCTTTGGCTGCGCCGATTGATATCGTTGAAGAACGTACCGTTGGCCCAAGTTTAGGTAAAGATAATATTGAGATGGGCTTTAACTCGGTGCTGATTGGTTTTGCCTTAGTGTTGGTCTTTATGGTGTTGTATTACAAGACCTTTGGTTTATTTGCCGATATCGCACTGGCGACCAATTTAGTGTTTATTATCGCCGTCTTGTCTTTATTGCAAGCCACCTTAACCTTGCCGGGTATCGCCGGTATCGTGTTAACCGTGGGTATGGCGGTGGATGCGAATGTACTGATCTTCGAACGTATTAAAGAAGAGCTTAGAAATGGTAACTCACCACAGGCCAGTATTGCGGCGGGTTATGAAAAGGCTTTCTCAACCATTGCAGATGCCAATGTCACCACTTTAATCGCTGCGGTTATTCTGTTTGGTTTTGGTACCGGGCCGATTAAAGGTTTCGCGATTACCCTGAGCATCGGTATTTTAACCTCTATGTTTACCGCTATCGTCGGTACTAGGGCACTGGTTAACCTGACTTATGGTCAGCGCCAAATCGACACATTGAAGATTTAATTATGAATGATCAACAGATAATAAAAATTGATTTTTTAAGTAAGCGGAAGCTGGCTTTAGTCTTATCGGCCGTGTTACTGATTGTTTCGATTGGTTCCCTAGCGACTCAAGGTTTGAAAAAAGGCATCGACTTTACCGGGGGTACCTTGGTCGAGTTGAGCTTTGAAGAACCGGTCAAGCTGGAAAGTTTAAGAGGCTTATTAAGAAGCGCTAACTTTGAAGGCGCGGTGGTACAGCACTTTGGTTCATCAAAGGAGGTGCTGATTCGCTTGTTACCGAGTGAAGCGCTGAATACGGCGGCCCTCAGCAATAAGGTATTGGATTTGGTTAATGCTGAATTTAGCCAGCCTAGCGAATTAAGACGTGCGGAGTTTGTTGGCCCTCAAGTGGGTGAGGAACTCACCGAAGATGGTGGTTTAGCGCTGTTGTATGCGCTGATCTGTATCCTCATTTATGTGACGTTTCGTTTTGAATATCGTTTTGCCTTGGGTTCCGTGGCGGCGTTAGGGCATGACGTGATCATCACCTTGGGTGTTTTTTCGGTGTTTCAGTTTGAGTTCGACTTAACCGTGTTGGCGGCTATCTTAGCGGTGATTGGTTATTCCTTGAACGATACGATTGTGGTATTTGATAGGGTTCGTGAGAACTTTAGAAAACTACGCAACTGCACCCCAACCGAAGTGGTTAATATTTCACTGAACCAAACCCTAACTCGTACCATCATGACCTCGGTTACCACTTTATTGGTGTTACTGGCGTTGTTTTTATTGGGTGGCGAAATTATTCATGATTTTGCTTTAGCGCTTATTATTGGGGTGTTGGTGGGTACTTATTCATCGGTGTACGTGGCTAGCCCAATCACCCTTGCTTTAGGGATCAGTAAGGCGGACCTAGTGATCGTGAAAGTAGACCAAGACGAGTTAGATAAGATTCCTTAATCGACTGTCGATCTACCAAAAAGCCCGTTCTTTGCGAAGAACGGGCTTTTTGGATTAATTTTTTGTCTTTATTGCTGTTTAATGGGTAACTCGGTTCTATAAATGAGTTGTTTTAGCGCAAAGCTCGATTGAATATTTGAAATACCCGGTATGCGGGTGAGTTTTTCCACCAGAAAGTGTTGGAAGTGTTCTAGGTCAGGCACCACCACGCGCAGCATATAATCAGAACCACCAGTCATCAAATAACACTCCATCACCTCTTCGCACTCGGCGATACGCTGCTGGAATATTTGTAATTGGCTCTGTTCCTGACTTTGTAGGGATACGTTAATCACCACGTTCACCGGTAAACCAATTTGCTTGGGGTTAACGATCGCGACATAACGTTCGATAATGCCTTCGTCTTCCAAAGATTTAACCCGTCGTAGGCAGGGTGAGGGGGATAGGGCAACTTTTTCTGCCAACTCGGTATTACTGATACGACCATCATTTTGTAAATGGTGCAATATTCGGTAGTCTATCTCGTCAAGCTCATGTTTTGGCATAATTAACCTAAAATAGTATCTATATTGAAATTATATTGCTTATAGTGTGTTTTTACACCGATTATTAGCAATTTAATGTCTGCTATATTTTGCTATTCTAAGGCTCAATTAATTATTGTCGCTAATACAGCCAAGAGGTAGGGAATGTCTAACGCCGAGCAGATAGCCGAATCAATCGATATTGATAAACAAGAGTGGCAAGAATCTATTGATTATATTTATCGTGAATACGGTGAGGCCGGGGTACGCGAAATTCTGCGGGCTGTACAAGACCGTGCTTTGAGTGCCGGGGTTAGCTTGAATGAGGCAACCCTAAACTCGCCCTATATTAATACCATTGCACTGGGAGAGCAGCCAGCCTACCCAGGGGACATCGCGTTAGAAAAAAAGATTGAAAATATTAACCGTTGGAATGCGATGGCGATGGTCCTACAAGGAGCCGATAGCGGCTTGGGTGTTGGTGGGCATATTGCTACTTATGCATCGGCGGCAACGATGATGGAAGTGGGTTATAACCACTTTTTCCGCAAGCGTAGCGAAAATTATGGCGGTGACTTGGTGATGACCCAGCCTCACGCCGCACCGGGTGTATATGCACGCGCCTTTTTGGCGGGGCGCTTATCTGAGCAGCAATTGAAAACATTCCGTCGTCAACTCGCCCCCGGTGGTGGTTTAAGTTCCTACCCACATCCACGGTTAATGCCTGATTTTTGGCAAGTGCCGAATGCCTCAATGGGGCTGTCTACGCCAACGGCTATTTATCAAGCGCGTTTTAGTAAGTACTTGGAAAACCGTGGTCTTAAACCGAATAATGGCGGCAAAATTTGGTGTTTTATTGGTGATGGCGAAGCCGATGAACCGGAAGTATTAGGCACGATTAATATTGCTGCACGCGAAAAACTAGACAATTTGGTACTGGTGATCAATTGTAATTTGCAGCGCTTAGACGGCCCTGTGCGTGGTAACGGTAAGATTATTCAAGAACTAGAACGTAGTTTCCGTGGCGCAGACTGGAATGTGTTAAAAGTTATTTGGGGTTCAGGCTGGGATGGCCTACTGGCACAAGATGATAAAGGTATTTTACGCCAACGCATGGAAGAAGCGGTTGATGGCGACTACCAGTATTATTCGGTTTCGAAGGGCGATATTCAGCGCGAGCACTGGGTGGAAAATAGCCCCGAGCTTGAGGCGATGATGAATTCCTTAACCGATGATGAAATACGCCAGATTAAACGTGGTGGACATGACCCTAAAAAGATTTTTGCCGCTTACCAACGTGCACTTAAAACCACCGGTAAACCGACGGTTATCTTGATTAAAACGGTTAAGGGTGAAGGCATGGGCGAGGCGGGGCAGGGACGTAATACCTCGCACCAGAAAAAAACCATGAGTGCGGATGAGCGTTTATATTGTGCACAAGAGTTTGGTATTCCGCTCAGTCAACAGGCGATTGAGCGTGCTGAATTTTATTGCCCCGAGGAAGGCAGTGCCGAGCTGAACTATTTACGTGAACACCGCGAAGCGCTGGGCGGCTATTTACCGGAACGTAAGGTGGATTGTCCGATCATCAAGGCACCTGCCTTATCGATGTTTAAACAGTTTATTGATGGCACCGGTGAGCGTGAAATTTCATCGACCACCGCGATGGTGCGTATTCTTGCCAGCCTAATGAAAGATAAGGAGATTGGCCGTTATATCGTGCCGATTGTGCCGGATGAAGCGCGTACCTTCGGCATGGATGGTTTATTCAAAGTGGCGGGGATTTATTCGCCGGAAGGGCAAAACTATACTCCAGTGGATGCGAATACCTTGCTGCCGTATAAGGAAGCCGTGGACGGGCAAATTTTACAAGAGGGTATTTGTGAAACGGGGGCGATGGCTTCTTTCTTATCAGCCGGTACGGCCTATGCGATTCACGGTGTGCCGACGATTCCATTTTATGTGTTCTATTCGATGTTTGGTTTCCAGCGTGTCGGCGACATGATTTGGACCTGTGGCGATATGTTATGCCGAGGTTTCTTATTGGGCGGTACCGCAGGACGAACCACCCTAAATGGCGAGGGGCTACAGCACCAAGATGGGCATAGCCAAATTATCGCCAGCACGGTACCTAATCTTAAAAGTTATGATCCGGCGTTTGCTTATGAGGTGGCGGTGATCGTGCGTGAAGGGATTCACCGGATGTATGAAAAACAAGAAAACATCTTTTATTACCTCACCCTGTATAACGAAAACCACCGGATGCCAGCCATGCCGGTGCTTGATGATTCTAGCGAGTCGGTTGAACGCGGTATTTTGCAAGGGGCGTATTGTTTCAAACGTGCAGAGCAAGGTTCAGCGGCGCTGGTGAACTTATTAGCCAGTGGTTCGATTATGCAGCAAGCCCTATCGGCGGCTGAACAATTAGAGGAACTGGGTTATCGGGTTAATATTTGGAGTGTGACCAGTTATAACGAGTTATACCGCGAGGCGGTATCGGTTGATCGTTGGAATAGGTTGCACCCGGAAGCCGAACCGAAGTCTAGTTATATTCAGCAATTATTTGCTGAGCAAGACGGGGTGTTTATTGCGGTGAGTGATTATATGACCTCTTTAACCAATAGTATTGCGCCTTGGATGCCGGATGCATTCACCGCCTTGGGCGCGGATGGTTATGGCTTGAGTGAGTCACGCGAGTGTTTACGTGATTATTTTGAAGTGAGTGATACCTTTATTATTCAAGCGGCCTTGCATCAACTCTATAAACAGTCATCGATTGACTTGGATACTTTGCGTCAGCAGCTTGCGCCGTTAGAGATTGATGCAGACAAATTTTACTCGGCAGAGCGTTAGGAGACGGTATGAGTCAGTTATTTAAAATTCCAGAATTAGGTGATGCTGGTATTAGCGGTACCGTCGTTTCGATGAGCGTTAATCTAGGGGACTCAGTCGCCTGTGGAGAAACTTTATTAGAGGTTGAAACCGATAAGGTGGTGCTTGAGATACCGGCAGAAGTGGCCGGCGTGGTGGACAGCTTCTTGATTGAAGTGGGGCAAGCGGTGCAACAAGGTCATGAATTTGTCAGCATGACGCCACTGGTTGAGCAAGAAAAACCAACCGCCGAGGAACTAGCACCTGCTATAGAAGAAACCCAAACTGCTGTTGAAGAAAGCCTTGTGGTTAAGGACGAACCTGCCGCCATGATAGAGCCGTCACCTATCCCAGCAGTAACGAATACCGTCGCAACAACTGTTCAACCAGGCACAGGGCTAAGCAATAAAGCTGTCTCTGCTGGCCCCGCCAGTAGACGTTTGGCGCGTGAACTAGGGGTTGATTTAAGCTTGGTCAAGGGTAATGGCTTTCGTGGGCGTATCGATAAGGCTGCGGTTAAAGAGTTTGCGCGGCAAGCGCTTAGCCAACAAGCGAGTGGGGCGGTAGTAAGCCAACGATTAGCCTTGCTCGATATGGCGGCATACGGGGCCATTGAGCGCAAAGCGATGAGCGGTATTCAAAAAGCCACCAGCCGTAATATGAGTCATGCGGTTGAACGAGTGCCGCACGCGTGGTTACAGCGAAAAATTGATATTAGTGCTTTAGAGCGCAGCCGGCAGAAGTATAAAAAACAACTCAAAGAAGAGGGGGTCGAGCTGACCCTAACCACCTTATTATGTAAGGTCATCGCGCTGGCCAGCGCACAATACCCTATCTTTAATACCTGCTTAGATGAACAGGCGGAAGAAATAATCTTTCGTCAGCAAATTAATGTCGGGGTCGCCGTTGATACGCCGCGTGGTTTAGTGGTGCCGGTTATTAATGATGTGGCGAGAAAATCGGTAAAAGATATTGCGCGTAATTTATCGGCCTTGAGTGAAAAAGCACGAGATGGCAAACTAAAACCGGCAGAGATGAAAGGCGGTAGTATCACCCTATCTAACCTCGGTGGTTTAGGCGCAAGCGGTGTTTTTCCGGTGATCAATTGGCCGGAAGTAGCGATACTGGGTGTTGGGGCCGCCGAGTGGCAAGCCACTTATCAGACGGGGGATGTGACGGCAACGCCAGAACTACGTTTGATGATGCCACTATGTTTGGCATTTGATCATCGGGTGATTAATGGAGCCGATGGGGCGAGGTTTATGCAGGCGATTAACGAGCTTTGTGAAGATCCATTTTTAATGATGATCAGTTAACACGCAGGCCGCTAGGCTGCTAATGTATGTTGATGACTTTGACTCGTAGGCAGACCATGAAAATAACAACACGACTTATATTAGCGGCACTTTTCCTCTCACCGTTCAGCCACGCTGAGGTAAAACTGGGTTCCAAAGAGATTATTTTAGACAATGATCGAGTGGAAGTCGTGCGGGTCACTTACCCCGTTGGTGCGCAGTCGGGGGTGCATACGCACCCGTATCCGTACCGAACCGTTTATTTTGTAAAAGGGGGGCGCTTGCAACTAACCCCCAGCAATAAAAATGAGCCGGTCAAGGTGGTCAATGCCGAAGATGGAATGATTCTATATTTAGCCGGCAGCAGCCATAACGTTAAAAATATTGGTGACTCTGAAATCATCATGATTGAAACGGAGTTGAAACCTTAGTGGTCTTATCAAGGCGGGTGGTTCAGTAAGGGTGAAATAAAACGGTGCAGTAAAAATCAGCAGCGCTTGCGATACGCCTAGCTAATTGTTAGTTTATGCGGGCACTCGAGCTTCATGGATGAAAACAATCATTGAGTATTCATCTGCTGGCGCTAATTCGAGTGCTTAAACGTTTAAATTAAAAGGCTTATCATGCAAGCAGACTTGCTTACGACGGTTATTTTACCGCTATCACTGTTTATTATTATGTTTGGCATGGGCTTAGCGCTACGCCCGATAGATTTTTCACGGGTATTAAAACAACCGAAAGCGGCGTTTATTGGCTTATCGGCGCAGTTAGTGGCATTACCGCTGATAGCCTTTTGTTTGGCGCTTGCTTTTGACCTACCGGCAGAACTAGCGGTGGGCTTAATGATTATTTCCTTTGCCCCAGGTGGGGCAACCTCCAATATGTTTACCAACTTGGCAAAAGGCGACGTTGCCTTGTCGATTAGCTTAACGGCTATTGTTAGTTTGCTAACGCCGTTTACCCTGCCGTTGTTAACACTCTTGGCGATGGATTATTTTATCGGTGCGGCGAATTCATTCGAATTCCCTTTGATAAAAACGATTATTCAATTATTGGTGATCACCGTCATACCCGTGCTGCTGGGGATGTTCACCTTAGCTAAGTGGCAGCGGGTAGCGACTAAAATGGAACCCTTTATTCGTGCCTTTTCTGGGCTGTTTTTATTACTCATTATTGTTGCGATCGTTTTCAAAAATAAAGCACAGATGCTGGAGTTTTTCCTGCAAACCGGGGCTGCAACGCTAAGCCTAAACTTATTGGTATTGGGTTTCGCGTATTCACTGGGTAAGCTTTTCAAACTATCACGCCCACAATCGGTGTCGATCGCTTACGAAGTAGGCATTCAAAATGGCACCCTAGCGCTGATGGTCGCAGGCACACTCATCGGCAATAGCACCATGATGATTCCAGCCGCCACCTATAGCATTTTCATGTTCATCAGCGGTTTTGCTTTTGGTGTGTTGTTGAAGAGGGGTCATAAACAGTCAGCGGCACAGGAAGCTTGATATTTAGAGGGCGCTGCTGAAGGGTAGGTGTAGTTTTACCCTAAAACCTAATAAGTCATCAAAGTCTTTAACGTGACGTAATTAAATGCGTTGAGTTTATGTATTTTTAGCTAATACATTGAAAGATATATTGTTTTGAAGAGTCAGAATTTTTCTTGCGAAGGGGGTGCGTTATTCTGATGTGAAATGATGTGTTGTTGTGATGTTGAATATAATGGTTAGTTGTCCCAAATTACGCGTAGAGGTATTTTATGGAAAAAACAGAAAAAAATCATGAGTACGATGTGTGCTTCTCATTTGCCGGTGAGGACAGGGAGTATGTAGAGCAGGTAGCTGATACTGCAAGATCGAAAGGAATACGCGTTTTTTACGATATGTACGAAGAGGTGGATCTCTGAGGTAAGGATTTGTATGAACATCTTGACGATGTATACAAAAACTCAGCGAAATACTGTGTCTTATTTTCTTCCGAATATTATTCACAAAAATTATGGACTAATCACGAAAGAAAGAGCGCTCAAGAAAGAGCCTTTAAAGAAAACTCCGAATACATTTTGCCGGCCAAGTTTGATGATACTCCTATCCCAGGAATACGTGATACGGTTGGGTATGTAGATCTCAAAAGTAAAACTCCTGAAAATTTAGCAGACATGATTGCTCAAAAGGTAGGACATCTGCCAAAGAAGGAGTACCTTCCTCCTGAGCCAAACCTTTTGTTCCAAGTGCTAGATGTAGATAATGAAGAAGGCAAAATGGGTGTTTATTCTTTGGTGAATGATTTCTTAAGAACCGCAAAACGTATGACAGAAGACGAGAAAAAAGCACTTTTTTCTGTTTTCATATATGGATGCGCAGGCGAGCTTCCTGAAAATATACATATCAATATAAATCTACTGGCTCGTATTACAGGTTTTTCCCAAAGTAGATTGTTGCGGATTTCTTCTGACATCACCTGTTTACAGTTTGAATCCCACCTAAGAGAAGATGATGAAAATGGAAGTCGTCTTGGTAAAAAAGAAATGCTCGTTGTTAGTTGGAATAACTTTGATGAATTTCTAGACGATGGAAATGCAACAATTTTAATTGATACAATTTGTGAACTGGTACAGCATTGTCATTGTGAAGAGCACTCAATAGAAGCTTTATGCAAATTAGATTTTTCATCCTTGTCTGACGTAACAGCAGAAGGTTCGTGCCAACACTAAGCGAGCGTCAGGGGCAGCTCTTTATTTTTGTATGAGTTGTTTTCTTTTAATGCGTTAGCTTTCTGTGGTGAAATAAATAGATATAAACATTGGATAATTGAATGTCGTTAGAAAACTTGTCTTTAGGAACCCCTTTTTCTAGTACTGCTAAACGTGTATTGCTTTGTGGTGGCGGTGAGTTAGGTAAAGAAGTGGCCATTGAACTGAAGCGCTTGGGCGTTGAAGTGATCGTGTTGGACCGTTATGACAATACGCCAGCCATGCAAATAGCTGACCGCAGCTATGTGGTGTCTATGCTTGACGGTGCGGCGCTGCGCAAGATTATTGAAAAAGAACAACCGGACTTAATTGTTCCTGAAATTGAAGCCATCGCAACAGATACCTTAATTGCGCTAGAAAATGAAGGCTTTACGGTTATTCCATCGGCTAAAGCGGCGCATTTAACGATGAACCGTGAGGGAATTCGACGATTAGCCGGCGAAGAGCTGGCGATTGCCACCTCAAATTATCAATTCGCCAGCACTGAGGCTGAATACCAACAAGCAGTAGCTGCAATTGGCTTCCCTTGTGTGATTAAACCTATTATGAGCTCATCTGGCAAAGGGCAAAGTGTCTTAAAAACAGCGGCTGATGTTGCGCCGGCTTGGCTTTATGCGCAAGAAGGTGGCCGTGCGGGTGCCGGTAAAGTCATCGTTGAAGGTTTTGTTGATTTTGATTATGAAATTACGCTGTTAACTATTCGCCATAGCGGCGGCACTAGCTTTTGTGAGGCGATAGGCCATGTTCAAAAAAATGGTGATTACCAACAAAGCTGGCAACCACAAGCCATGAGTACGGAGGCATTGGCTAAATCTAAAGAAATAGCCGAGAAGGTCACTAGTGCCTTAGGTGGCTTTGGTTTATTCGGTGTTGAGCTATTTATTAAAGGGGATGAGGTTTACTTTAGTGAAGTATCACCTAGGCCACACGATACCGGCATGGTGACGATGATCTCGCAAGATTTAAGTGAGTTTGCCCTGCACGCCAGAGCTATCTTAGGCTTGCCGATTCCTAATATCCATTTTCATGGGCCATCGGCGTCTAGCGTTATTTTGGTGACGGGAGAGTCCGATAAAGTGCAGTTTAGTAATTTAGCGCAGGCGTTAAGTGAGCCAAATACCGATTTACGTTTATTTGGGAAACCCGAAGTATCAGGCACTCGGCGTATGGGTGTGACGCTAGCCAGAGCTGACACTGTTGAGCAAGCGGTGCAAAAAGCTATTCGGGTATCGAAAGCGGTGGCCGTTGAGTTATAACAATAAACTCGGGGACTGGCCTTTATTCTTGATGCGGTTGTTTTCTTTTGATGCGGTAAAAGAGCGGATCGCCGTTTTTACTCCTTATTCTATAGCGAAAATTAACATCATTAGCTTAGAGCCCGTGGAGAGTCGATTGGGCTTGATCTATTTTCAGGTACAATTGGCTATTCCGAGTCATGTATATAGTTGAATTTTTGTGTATAAAAAAAGTAAGCAATTTAGCTTAGCGTTTACCTTAGTTTTTGTGATGACGGGCTGTAGTTTTTTATCGGTTTTTAAACCGGCAGAAGTAATCAATGAACCTCTTATTTGCCCAGAAGCTAAGACGATAGAAAAAGTCATCGAAAAGATTGTTAGAGTGACGGTACCCGCGAAAACGGGAGGGAAGTTAGACCTAGCTATCATCGGTGAGGTTGAAACAGTTCAGGTGGAACCATCAAGGCTACGTTACGCTGCGCGGATTGATACCGGTGCCGAATCTTCATCTATTCATGCTGAAAATATTCAATTGCTTGAACGTGATGGAGAGAGGTTTGTTGTTTTTTCTTTAAGAGACCCAGCGACTGATGGATTGGTTAATTTAGAGCGGAAATTTCAGCGCAGAGTGATCATAAAGCAAAAAGTGGGCAAACCTGAACGTCGTTATGTTGTAAAACTTTGGTTAACCTTGGGGAAGGTCAAAGAGCTTGTGGAGGTCACATTAACCAACCGGTCTGACTTTAAATATAAATTATTGATCGGTCGTAATTTGTTAATTGATACCGCTATTGTCGATGTTAGCCGTAAGAATACACTCAAGCCGCTTAAGTAAATGAGGGTCTCTCCGCAATTACAAATTATTTTAGTGGCTGGGGTGATTATCACCTTAGGTTTAGGCTTGACGCTGTATAAAAAATTCGAGCTTGGTTTTCCTTTAACACCGGGACAACAGCAAGTCGTTTGGACGATTGAGTCAAAAATCAGTTTTAAACCTGTGGGTGGCCCTCTTGAAATAGCCATGGTCTTGCCTAAGCCGCAGGCCGGTTGGAATATATTAGATGATCATTTTGCTTCATCGGGTTTTGATTTTTTAATTCACGATGTAGAGGGACAGCGGCAGGCTAGATGGCTGCGTGAATCGTTGGATCGAAAAACGACTCTTTACTATAAACTAGAAGTATACCGAGCAAGTGCTTTTGATTTGGATAATAGCCCGCTGCCTAAGGTCTTAGCGCCAGAGTTAACCGCTGATCGTTTAGCGGCAATGGAGTCGGTAATATCCTTACTTAAACAATATTTGCATGATCCGCTGGTGTTTACTAAAGAACTCCTCGGGTTATTATTACAAGGTGATAATCAGGACCTTGCTTTTCTACTGGCTAGGCAAGAAGACCGGCCATTGGATATGATTATGGATATCCTGGCGCTTGCCGATATTCCATATCAAGCGGTTAAAGGGATATTTTTAGAAGATGGTCGGCGCCGGCAAACCTTAGATACCTTAATAGAAATACATGATGGTGAACGCTGGCATACATTCAACCCTCTTTCGGCAGAACAGGGTTTGCCAGAAAACTTTTTTGTTTGGCAGCGCGGTACAAAATCAATACTTAATGTGATGGGGGGTGAGCGGTCAAGCTTAGAATTTGCCATTGTTAAGAATAAGCTGCCGATTAAAACCGTGTTATTTATGGAGCAGCATCTAGAAGAACAATTGTTATTAGATTTCTCTATTTATTCGCTTCCAGTGGAGCAACAAGGGGTTTTTAAAGGCCTACTGTTGATCCCTGTGGGTGCATTAGTGGTTGTTTTGTTACGTGTGTTAGTGGGTATTCGCACCGCAGGCACCTTTATGCCGATATTGATTGCACTGGCCTTTATTCAAACAACGTTGCTTGCAGGGCTCTTCGTATTTTTAATAGTGGTCGGGATGGGTTTATGGATTCGTTTCTATCTGAGTTTTCTTAATTTACTGCTGGTTGCGCGAATAACGGCGGTGGTTATTTTGGTGATTTTGTTGATGGCGGCACTGAGTATTGTCAGTTACAAACTGGGTTTTGAACAATTACTGACGGTGACCTTTTTACCCACCATTATCCTGGCTTGGACGATTGAAAGAATGTCTATTTTATGGGAAGAAGAAGGCGGCCACGAAGTGCTCATTCAAGGCAGTGGTAGCTTGTTTGCTGCAACGCTTGCTTACTTATTGATGTCAGTTGAGCTGATTAAGCACCTGACCTTTAATTTTCCAGAATTGATGATTTGTTTATTAGGTATTGTTTTGTTACTTGGGCGATACACGGGGTACCGTTTAGTTGAACTATACCGGTTTCGTGATTTAGGCAAGTTAGACGAATGAAGTGGGCGACGCCTAGTCAGTTAAGAAAACAAGGCATTCTCGGTATGAATAGCCGTAATATCGATTATATTGGCCGAAGTAATGAGCGGCGGCTTTATCCATTAGTTGATAATAAATTAAAAACTAAAAATGCGGCGATTAAGATGGGCATGTCAGTTCCCAAATTGATTGGTGTAGTTGAAATTCAACACGAAATTCAAAACCTTGAACGGCTACTGGATGGTATTAAACAGTTTGTTATTAAACCTGCGCAGGGCAGTGGTGGCCGAGGTATTTTGGTTATTAAGGATCGGCGTGGTGATGATTTTATCAAAACCAGCGGGGAGCTTGTCAGCTTTCGAGATATTCGGCGGCATACCTCTAATATTTTGAGTGGTTTGTATAGCTTAGGGGGGCGAGTCGATGTGGCCATGATCGAAGATATGATCGACTTTGATCCGATGCTGAGTAAGTACAGCTACGAAGGAGTGCCCGATATTAGGGTTATTATTTATCATGGTTACCCCGTCATGGCTATGATGCGGTGCTCAACCCATGCGTCTGATGGTAAGGCGAATTTGCATCAGGGGGCTGTTGGTGTGGGTATTGATATTTTGAGTGGATGCAGTCTTTACGCTGTTCAAAATGGCAATAAAATAAGCCAACACCCAGACACACATCATTCTTTTGATGAACTAAAACTGCCGCACTGGGATGAAATATTAAGGCTGGCTGCTTCTTGTTACGAAATGACCGATCTCGGTTATTTTGGCGCGGATATTGTCTTAGATGAAAAAAATGGCCCAGTCGTTTTAGAGCTTAATGCTCGGCCTGGCTTGGCGATTCAAATGGCTAATCAAGCCGGTTTAAAAAAATGTTTAAAAACCATTGATAACATGAAGTTGATCAAACAGCCTTTAAATAAAAGAATTCAACTGGCTCAGCAGTTATTTGCTGCGCAACAGCGATAGAAAAAAGTAACTGCTTGAACCCAGCATAATACAAACTAGCGTCAAGTGTGTTGGGGGAAATTCAAGCTGTCGCTGCTTTCTTTTGCTACATATTCCTCGATGTATTTCTTTTCGAAGTTAGCGGTATTTAATATTTCTTGGCAGCAAAATAAAAACAAAGAAAAACGCATCGATAGTTATATTGCATCTAAGAGGGGCTTAACTAAATCAGGCATGAATAAGCATAAAATCAATCATGCTGAGCTATCTAGCCTAGCCATGCAGACAACTAAAAATATCACAAAATTTCAAGGCGGCGCGCTAAAAGACGAGCGTGTTTTACTTAAAGCGTTATGTGCCTAAGAGTTAATTGCAGATAAGCCAAGACAAGAGTTGCGCAAACAAATCAGGACCTGAATTGGATCTGACAGTAAAATGGCATCAACCAGATCATCTATATATGAAACAAGTTTGAAATCGCTCCTTAATGACGTCATGTCATTAATTGAAGTTTATTGTTTGAATAAATACCAATCACTTTATGGAATTACTATGAAAAAAACGTTTGATTTAACCCAGCAAAAGCTCCCGATGCCAAGGGCTATTGAAGCCATTAAGTATGAAGTTAAAAAATATCTAAAAAGAGAGCGTAATAAGCTTCTACCTGAAGGTGTTGATTTTTGGGATTTTGATTGTCGGTTCGGTGTTGATGAGGCCAGTAGTGAAGTTATTCATATATCTGCCATTAATAAATGTATTTCTGAGGCAGAAGTAAAAGAGCTTGAATCTTTTTATTTGGAAATTTTGGCCAAATCGGGACACCGGACTAAAAAGCCAGTTGAGTAGTTCAGGGCGAAGATAAAGCAAGGCTAGGGTTGAAGTTCCCCCAATAAACTAGCGTCCAGTTTGTTGGGGGAACTTCAGCCTGACCCGGATTTCTTCATGAGCTGAAACTGCCGAACAAGCGGTGGAAAAAGCTATTAGAGTATCGAAAGTGGTTACCATCGAACTATAACAGCTGTTATTAGTGTGAGTAATGAAGGAATTACTCACGTTTTTTCTCAGCAAAATATATATTCAGTAAATCAAGCTTCTTTTCTGAAAAACTAGTATAGACTTCGCTATTCGAGTCATTTAATTTTGTGGACATTTTCTTGAATAGTAAAACTTTTATATTAGCTTTGTCACTGTTATTTACAGCATTAGCTCAAGCGAGTACATGTAACAAAGTGGCGGCTGAAAAAAAGCAGTTAATGTGTTTGCAAGTGAGTGTGCACAGTCATACCGATAAAGCGCTGAGCGGCATGGTGGTTTATCTTGAGCCTCTCGATGGTCAAGTGCTAACAAAAAACACCAATACTTTAACCATTGCCCAGCACAATAAGTCCTTCGAGCCCTATTTAAGTGTTAGCCAGATTAACCAACAAGTTAATTTTGAAAACCAAGATGATATAACCCATCATATTTATTCAGCCGGTTCAGACAATAAATTTTCCTTCAAAATTCGCGCCGGTAAAACCAGTGCTAACTTGTTATTTGAAAAGCCGGGTGAAATAGCGATGGGATGTAATATCCATGATTGGATGAGTGGCTATTTATTACTGCTTAATACGCCTTATTTTGCCAAAACTAATGCGCAAGGGTTTGCTGATTTTGCTGTTAGTGAGCAGGGCAGCTATCGTGTTGTGGTGTGGCACCCACAAATGCAAGCAGCCAATAACCGCATGGTATTAACTAAGCAGTTAACAAGCAACGATAAAGTGAGCTTTACCTTAGATAAAGCCATGCAGGCAATTCCTAAGCAGGAAAGTGATGATGACTTTGATTTTTTGTCTGATTATTGAGTCAATGGCTTAGCTTATGAAAAGTTTACAAAATAAAATATTCCTCTTTTTTGTGCTGTTATTACTGATGGTGCAAGCGATAGCCTTTTGGACTTTGTACAGTGCTAATAAAAATCAAGAAGCGGCGGAGATTAATAACCGCTTAAGCACTGCAAAAACTATTTTTACCGAACTGTTTGACCGACGCTTAACTTTCTTAGCTGCCTTTGCCGAAACCGCCGCAAAAGACTATGGCTTAAAAGAAGTATTTGATGATGATAGTCGTAGCTTATTGGTGGCACTTAATAACCATAGAAAACGTATTGATGCAGATTTAGCGATGACGATAAGTGCTGACGGCGTTATTACCGGTCAGTTACAAAAGTATTTTACTGATGGTGCTGATCATTCCAAAATACGCCAAGGCAGTGAGCGCAATACGCCGTTTCGCTTTGCCGACTGGTTAGAGTCAGGCCAAGCAGCGCATTTGTATATGATAGAGGATGATCTTTATCAATTGAGTTTATCGCCGGTCACCGTTGGTGCTAAAACGATTGGTTGGATAGCGTTTGGCTTTCAAATTGATCAACGTTTAGCCACCGAGTTCAGCAAGATTACCGGCCTAAATACGGTTTTCATTATTAATTATGATGAGATGTGGCGCTTGATTGCCAGCTCACGAACTGACGCCGACAGCGCTAGCGAATTGAATATCGCGCAGCAAGTGATCCAAGAAAATACTCCGGCGAATATTATAGCCACCTATTCTTTAGTCACCGAGTTTGAGCTACAGCAACTAGGTGTCGCCATGTATGGTTTACGCGCTGACTTTGTTGCCTTATTGCAAGAGCAATGGTGGCGCTTATTGATGTTAGCGGCGTTAACCTTACTGGCCTCATTAGCCAGTGCTTACCTAATTGCCGCCTCTATCAGTAAGCCCATTAAACGTTTAGTGACGCAAGCTAAAGTGATTGCCAGTGGTGATTACCAGCAAACGGTGACCTTGCAGGATAAAAATGAAATAGGTCAGCTGGCACAAGGTTTTAATCAAATGCAGGCCGCTGTTTTACAACGTGAAGAAGCGATTTTGCACAGTGCTAATCATGACACGCTAACCGACTTGCCTAATCGAAACGTACTGAATGAACGCTTGGCGAGATTAACCGCCGCTAAACAGCATTTTGTTGTATTGCATTTAAATATTAGCCGCTTAAAAGATGTTAACGATACCTTGGGCCATGATGTTGGTGATGAGGTGATTAAAGAGGTGGCGGCGCGGCTACTTTTGCTAGTTAACAGCACTAAATTTCAATTCTTGGTACATTTAGGGGCAGATGAGTTTGTCTTATTAGCGGATAAATTGGAACTTGACGACAGCCTAGCGGCATTGCAAGCAGGCTTGGAGAAAAACTTTGATTATCAAGGTATTAGCATACAGTTACCGGTGCGTATTGGTGTGGCCTTATGCCCCGAGCATGCCAGTGATGCAAAGAGCTTAGTGCAAAAAGCTGATACCGCGCTGCACCACACCCGAAGTACCGGCAAGCGAGTGCAAATTTATCAAGCAGAGCTTGATGTGAATACGGTTGAACGGCTGAGCTTAATTAATGATTTAAAGCAAGCCATTCCGGCAGGGCAGCTAGAGTTACATTTTCAACCTAAGCTGTGTCTAAAAACGATGGTGGTTACCCATGCAGAAGCGTTAGTGCGTTGGCAGCACCCAACATTAGGCATGGTGCCACCCGATAACTTTATTTATATTGCCGAGCAAACAGGGCAAATAAAAGCGTTAACTCGTTGGGTGTTTAGCAGCGCTTTAGCACAATTTAAAACATGGCAAGCGGTAGGGATTGATTTAAATATTGCGATCAATGTTTCAGCGGAAAATTTAAAAGAGCCTGACTTTCATCAGTTTATATTGGATGAAATGAGCCGCTTAGAGGTACCGGCTGAAAAAATCACCTTAGAAGTCACCGAAAGCTCGGTTGTTGAAGACCCAGAAGCCGCCATTACCTTATTAAGTAAGTTTAAAGACGGCGGCATGAAGATTTCTATCGATGATTATGGCACCGGCTATTCATCTTTAGCGCAACTAAAGCAGCTGCCAGTACACGAATTGAAAATTGATAAATCTTTTATTGACCGACTAGAGCACGACAAAGATGATCAAATCATCGTGCGCTCAACCATAGAGTTAGCCCATAACATGGGCTTGCATGTGGTGGCCGAAGGCATAGAAGACGAATTTAGCCTTAACTGGTTAGTTGAGCACCACTGTGAATTGGCGCAAGGTTATTTTATTAGCCGCCCAAAACCTGCTAAAGAGCTAACACCGTGGTTATTGGATAATCCAGTATTTGTGGTGCCTAATAAATGAAACACGTCATCGGCATACTGATCACGGCGGTCAGTCTATTTTATGTTAATGCACTCTATAGCGCTGAATATGCCCTGCACGGTATTGTTGATATTCGGGCGAGTCGTGTCGATTCTGCTAATCAAAGTTACCTTGATGGCGGCCAAGGTAAGTTTGCCTTAGCTGATGGGCAGCACTTGGCTGTTGCTCAAGCAGGAGCCCAGTTAGCGGTGGAGTGGGATAATGGCTTAAGTGCCCACGGTGTTATTAATGGATTTTATTCAGCAGACGATAACGCGTTAGGCTTTACCGAAGCTTATTTGAAATACCGGGGGTTACCGAATAGTGCCGGTTATCGCGTGCAAAGCAGGCTGGGTATTTTTTACCCTGAAATATCTTTAGAAAATAATGCTTATGCCTGGGCCAGCAAGGACACATTAAATTCTTCAATGATTAACAGCTGGATAGGTGAAGAAATTCGAGTGTTAGGCTCAGAATTTAAAGTCACCCGTTTAGGGCGAATGAATAATGATGCCTTTGACTTGTCTCTATCGGCCAGCGCTTTTGTTAATAATGATCCGGCAGGTGCGTTGCTTGCTTGGCACGGCTGGACCTCAAGCAGCCGGCAAACGCTGTGGACAGAAAAGCAACCCTTGCCTTGGTTTCCTGCTAGAGGAGCGGGTGGTGCATTAGAGGGGCAAGCTGCACAGTCAGATCCCTTTTTAGAAATAGACCATAAAGTTGGCTATCACCTGCGAGCAGAATGGTTATTACCTGGTAAAGGCGAAGTATCCTTTGGTTATTACAATAACCGAGCAACCCCCTATAAAGTTGTTAATGGTCAATATGGTTGGCAAACCCAGTTTTACCATTTAGCTGCAAAATGGCGGTTAATGAAAGGCTTAACCCTAACGGCGCAATACCTTAATGGGAATACCTTAATGCAAAGTGAGCTCAAGCAAGACATTGTTAATAATGACTATGCCAGTGGCTTTGTTAGCTTAAGCTATCAGTGGCAGGCTAAGCGGTGGCAGAAAAAACATAGCACAACGCTGCGTTTAGAGGATTTTTCAGTAACCGATAACGACAATACGCTAGGCGATAATAACAATGAGGACGGTCATGCCGTTACCTTAAACCACAGCTACCGTTTGGCTAAACAATGGTTTTTCTCGGCTGAAGTTAATTACATCGATAGTCACAGGCCGGCGCGCGACTACACACACCAGTCGATTGACCTTGTGGAAAAGAAACTGCAATTGGCGGTACGGTATTTTTATTAATCATGGCGAGTTAATAAGTTGCTATTGGGGAATAGTGAGCCTGATTTGATTTTTGCTTAACCATTCAGCGCTAAACCAGACATAAATACCATAACCAAGGAGGGAGCAATGTTCCAAAAAGTATTATTTATAGGACTCACCTTAATATCAAACCAACTTTGTGCTGAAAGCTATGATTTCAAACCTGGTTTATGGGAAACAACGACAACATCAAAGGTAATAGAAGTAGACGCACCGGCCGAAATTAAAAAAATGATGCAGCGCATGGCGAAAATGCCAGTGCGTACTGAAACAGAATGTATTACTAGCATCAATTCTGTATTTAATACTGAACCGGAACCTGGTGATGCAGAAGAATGTAAAACAACAATAAACCGTGTTAATTCGAATAAAATGACATTTGAAATGTTATGCACCGGCGAAGATGGAACGTCTAAGGGAATGGGTGAAATGAATTTAAGAGGAGAAGCTTTCACTTCATCTCTTGTAATGACGTCCATTAACGGCCCAATGACAATGAAGATGAAAATAGTTGGTAATGGGAAATATATTGGCGCTTGCAGATAAGAACTTACAACAGTATTAAGTTCGTTCGCTTCGTTGACTGTGGCGCGTAAGAAGCCGTCTGCAGCTTAGCTTAAACGTTATCTAATCAAAACATGAAGCCTTTGAGCAGGGATGCTTTTTGGCAGTTTAGCGGTATACAGTCACCGCTATATTAAGGGAGACGTTGTTATGAAAACATTCCTCCGCGAAAACCCAACCATCGCTTTTGGTTTGGGTTTACCGTTGTTACTCGTTGTGGTATTCCTATTGATTTCGGGAGTCCCGAGCCTTTTAGTGACTCCCCCACAATACGATGTGCTTTATACGACTGAATACTACAACTACAAAAGTGGTGTACAGATATCTGTGGTAAAGCAGAAGGTTCAAGTGAACTACCATAGCGGTGTAGAAGACAGCCGGAAGCCGCGACTCTGGCGTTTTAACCCAAAAACTGGGGCGGTGAAGGAGATCTCTATCGTCTTACCCGCTAGCCTAACAACGGTTGGCGAAGCGTCACCAAAGGGCAATAAAGTTTTAAAAACTACCCTGATCGATATACCTGATCTTGAAGGGCTGACGGTTGATTCGTCTAGCATTGCACCCGATGGCTATGAATTTAGCATAGGCAGTAATCGCTATTCGGGGAATGCATTTTCTGGTTTTTTCTATTCCTCTGGCTTTCGTCATAAAGCGGTGCTGACAAAAAATGGTCGTAGCATCCGCCTGCCGAATGCCGTTGGTCGATATTACAGTAGCAATATCCGCTTCATTGGCTGGGTGCTGCCATTATGATGTCGCTATTGGCTTTCATTGTCATATTATTGTTAATTGGCGGTAGCATATGGGGCTGGCCGCTAATGGCCGGTATCCTTGGCATATCTGGGGTAGCGGATAAGCCTAGTGCGCTAAAGAATATAACGAAACTGATGAATACTTACGACATTACACTGACTGAAGTTGAAGCAGCCTTTCATGCGCCTATTCCCACCAATTCTGCGTCTACCGGGCACAGCAAAGGTGATATTGCCAAAACGCTCTTTAGCTATCTCGGGGCGATTTTCATTCTTGCAGGTATCAGCACCTATATTGCTACGTTCTGGGATAGCATGGGCGGTGTGATGCGGGTTGCCGTGACGTTGGGCGTTGCTTATGTTCTTCTCATTGTGCTGATTTCCGCGTTGTATGAAAATAAATTTCCAAAGCTCATCCTGCCATTTACCCTAGCCTGTACGTTTATGATGACCGGCGGCTGGTTTGTACTCATTCACGAGGTGTTTCCACAGGGAGACAACTGGCGTGCGGCTATGCTCTTTGTCTTCGGCATGATGAGCCTTCACCTGGGTTTATTGTTCGCTAAATACCAACGTACGGTGCTGGCATTCACCGCACTTGTTTTTGTTTATGGCTTTATCCATATAGGCCTCGATATGCTTGGCATCCCGATCACTTATATCACCATTGTTCTTGGCGCCTCGTTGTTTTTAGTGGGTCATGCATTAGAAAAAACGTCTCACCGTGTGCTCGTAGAACCCGCTTTGTTAATTGGGGTTTGTTGGTTGAACAGTGGGTTGTTCGAGCACATAGCGATGATCACATCCGCCAACTGGGCGAGCCTGATTGTTGGTCTGTGTGTGCTGTTAACTGCTTATGGTTTGCAGAAGGAAGGGCGGTATGAGCGCTTGAGTGGCCTTGGCTATTTCATTGGTTCGGTCATGATTTATAGTGGTTTGTTTGACCTTGTACAGAAAACATCCCTTGAGCTCCTTTATCTTGCGGTAACGGCGTCTATTCTCTATGCCTGTGTCGTGCTACAAAGCCGAATGCTATTGCTGACAACGGTCATTGCGATGCTTAGCTTCATTGGGTATTACTCGGCAGAGCATTTCGCAAACTCATTAGGGTGGCCCGTCACACTTGTTTTCATGGGGGTTGCCTTCCTCGGCGTCGGCACGATTGCGATCAAGGTCAAGCAGCGCATCTAGCTTATTCGTAGTGATAGCATGGTGGAATGAAGCAGGGTAGATGTGCTTTCGAAGATCGAAAACAGATATAAATAACAGTGGCATTAAAATGAACTCGCTAAACTCGCGCGTCTCATATAAGGCCTTATATGCTACAAGGATTGTGAATGAATCAATGTACGGAATTTGCAGTATTTCGAGTTGAAAAAGAAAATGTCAGCAAGGTCATTGGCCTAAGTAAGGCGATTCATTCAGAAATGAATGAAGAAAATACAGTAATAATATCATCCAATGTTTTGCTGAAAACTGATAATCCCGAGGAAATTTGCTGGCATCTTGAATGGGTGAGTGTGGAGGCTGCGAAAACAACAACAGAGAAATGGCCTACATTTGCAAGTACAGCTGAGTTTCAGAGTTTAGTGACTAAAAACCTGTATTACGGGCATTTTTTAGTGCGATAAAGACATCTCTCATCGCGTATCTCAAACATCATTCTGGCGCATAAAACCGCGCTTCCACCAGGACTTAAGCGGACGGATTTATACCATATTCAGTGGCGGACTCTTCTGTTCTTATGGGCACTGTCTGATTGTACTGAAAAAGTGTGACAGCCATCCGTATACTAGACATGACATGGAGTTCAAGTGAGCGTTTACGTTGAGACGGATTTTTCTGCCGTTATAGTTAGCGAGAAAAGCTTTTATTAAGGAGTTACACGGAGTCGTTTTAAACTGGTCTATCGTGTGAATATATTGCATTTGTGCTATTGTATGTGCGTATAGCACATAAATGGATGCGATTATGAGCGCCTTAAAGAACTCAGTACCCAGTAACAAAGTCGTCTTAGCCAAAGCCTTACTGAATGCCAGCTCTCAGTTAGGGTTGCAACAGTCAGAGGTCGCCGCTGTCATTGGAAGCCATCGAACTGCCATTAGTCGCCTAAAAAAAACACCCTCACTCGACCCAAACTCGAAGCAGGGTGAGTTGGCCCTCTTGTTGATCCGTTTAGCACGGGCGTTATTCGCGCTTACTGGGGGAGATGCCGACTGGATAAAGCACTTTATGAATACGCATAATAAAGTCACAGGCGGCATACCTTGTAAGCAAATTACAAGTGTCACTGGCCTAATACGTGTTTTGCAATTTGTTGATGGTGTTAGAGGAAAGGTATGATTTGCCAGCAGTACCTTGACCACATTGAAGCATTATCGGGGACGCTATTTCGTTTAGTTGAAAGTCAAGAACAGGTCGCGACGCTAGGCTATGTTGATACCCTAGAAGAACAGTCGCTACTAGAGGAAATGCTGGAGGCTGTGAAACCTCCTTACCCCAGTGATAGCGAAGGTTATCACTATCTTTTGAAAACACCTTTTAGGTACCCACCGCTAGAATGGGGGTCACGCTTCGGTCGAGTGCATGAGCCGAGCATCTTTTATGCTGGGCTAAGTGTTAGCTCTACACTTGCTGAAGCGGCCTATTACCGGTTTGTATTTTGGCAGTCGATGGATGCACCGGCCATTAAGTCGTCAATCCGTTCAGAACACACCTTGTTTTCTGTGGGCTATAACACAGGCTACGGGCTACGACTAAATGCACCGGCCTTTAATGAATTCTCCAGTGAGTTAACCCACCCCTCTAATTACCAGCCCTGCCAATTGTTAGGTACTAGATTGCGTGATTCGGTCTCGATGTTCGAGTATCAGTCAGCCCGTGACCCGCAACAGGGAGCCTGTGTTGGTGTTTTTACCCCTGAAGTGTTCACGCGGAAAAAACCAACTGAATCTAGCCAATGGTTATGCGAAACAAACGCCAGCGAAGTGCTATATAAGCAAGTAGGCAGTAAGGGCGTTATTAATTTTCGGATCGAGGATTTTTCTATTGATGGTGAACTCCCATACCCAGCATAAAAACAATTATTTAATGAGTGGCGGGTTATCGTCGTGTTGGTCGTGTGCTATGTCTGTATATGGCAGGTTAAGCACTAGAACGAAGCGTAACAATCAATAACGTCCGCAAACAGCACGCCAAATGTAGGGTGGGGCGCATTCAAAACGCAGTGCCATTTTATCAATGAGCTAACAAGGTAAATCACACCCAGTAACTATATATTGTTAACCCAGCACCTATAGCGGTATAGCTAAAAGTGCTTACTAATTTGTTGTCATTTTCCTCAGGAAATCAGGAGTATCTAGGTATTGGCCTGGCTCATGATTATTTCCCGCTGTGCTTGAATATTCTATGGGGTCCTCAATTACTTTACTCGAACCGGTCGGTGAAGATACTATAAGCACAACCCTGATCTGATTAGACTTCTCAAGAATGGGGTCGAAAATACAAGCTCCTGCCACCCAGACAGAACTTGATATTGCGTTATTGTCTACCTGATCACATATAGCGCTATATTCGTCCAACGTAAGATCATAACCAGCCATTATGGCGACATAAACTAAATCGCCGGCGTTGAAGGCTCCAACTGTATTTAATGTTTCTTTTATTGCTGTTTCTGCTCTATTACTACCCCTTGCAACGCTACAACCGCCTTTTGCAATTAGAAGACTATGATCATTGAACAACATTCGAACATCTACGTAGTCGATAGCCACCATAAAGTTGTGCATCATTACTTCAATGATTGGGCGGGCTAGCTCGATAGCTTCTTTTGGGTTCGATACCAAAATAACGGTGTCTAATACTTCGGTCGTTTTTTCATTAATAGTCGGTTTTATTGATGACCATGACAGTAGAATCGTAAGTGGTGGGCACGAGTCTGGAACAGCTCTTAAGTGCAGACAATCCATTAACCAGTCCATATCAGAGTGACATTCACTGGCTAGCACGACAGTTACAGTCGCGTCTTGCAAGGCCGGGATAATTGAATCTGTTGATAACAAAAACTGTCCCTCTAGTTTCAAGTTCTCTTCGGATGTTGCTATTAGTGGGTTTTCTGGTACCCACCGATACTGAGTCAAAAGTTGTGATTGCCTGTCTACGACTAGCAGTCTGCTACCGTAGAATACTGGCAGGGTACTAAAATCATTAGAAAAACATATCACGGTTACAAAATATTCTTTAGGTTCGCTATATAGCCGATCAAACATAGAAAATTTCTCCGTATAACATGTGTAGTAGTTAAGTAAGTTTGGTCACGATTTAATCGCTGATGTTAAATTTTTATTTCAGCTAAGAAAGTCGAGGATCAGGTCTTTATTTTTGCAATGGTTATTTTATTTTGATGCGGTATATCCACGGCTAGAGCACTACGAATAGAGTTTTCTGGCGCTTTGTATCATGTTACGTCAAGGGGTAATGAAGGTGAAGCATTTACCTAGGTTATGGCAAGACCGCTACGCATAAAGTTTGAATGAACCAAGGAGGGGGCTTCCTGAAGAGTAGGGGATGTACGCTAGAGCAGATCGGTAATTTTTATGGATGGCATTACTCAATGATTAGCCTGGTTATTAATGGTTCACTGAACGAATAAAGACTGGTCCCTGAGTTCTAGGAATATGCTGTTCGTGAAGAATTAGTATTACCAATGGTCAAAGCGCTAGGGCAGCAAGCTACGGATGATTCACGAGTGGTTCGAAGCCGCAGTTTAATTAATTCACCTGTTGTTCTCGGTTCAAAGCAGCGTAAAGTTTTTATAGTTCCAGGCTACTTCTTTCCGCAGGAAAAATATATTGGGTTTTAGCTGTAAAAACACTATTTAATGCCAATAAGTCAAATGGAGTAGATTCGATTTATTTTAGACGCCGTTAAAGGTTTTGCATTAAGAGCGTACGGGGAGTATTGTTTTTTGCACGATATCCGGAAAAGGAGGGTTAGACGATGAGTATTTCAGCGTTTAGGTTCAATGCAACCATACTGTTGCTCAGTATCTGCTTTTTTTGTACGGCTGCGGTGCAGGCAAAAACGACGGGTAAGATGGACGTTAAGCCAGGGATATATAAACTCAAGTCTGGTAGCAAATTACCTACGAAGGGTCCTGTTGTTCGTATTTATACGGAGGGTGCGAGTACTAAATACAGTCATGTTGGCGATACGCATAAGACCCGTCCGGTGCTAGTGAAATATACCGCTTCATGTTCCAACAAGGGCAAGCTTTCCGGCGGTGATGTTTCTATCGGCGATGAAAAAGTAGGCATAGGCAGTGGTGGTTTCAGTAGCAAGTCGGTATGGGTCAATGTGCCTTACAGCATGATTGCAACGATTAAACCAGTGGAACGTTGTAATGAACATGCCAAAACCCTGAGCCTGCAGCAGGACAAACCACTCGAGAAAATTGTGCAAAAGGGTTTTGTCATGAAGATACCGAATGTGCTGAAGGCCAAGGGTGTTGCATTTTGCACGGCGGCAGGCTTAGGTAAGGGTGATGTTGCAGGCGACACCACCGGTGGTTTAGGTGTTTTCCTTGATTGCGCCGGCAACCCAAAGGCGCGTGCCCCACGAGGAACTACCGGTACTAGTAAACCGAAACCAAAAGACCCCGGCAAGACAAGTCAGATATTCAAATCAGCCAAATTGCTAACCAAGATGCCCAGTTATATTGGCAAATGCCCAGTGGGGATGAAATACACAGGTAGTATTAGGGTTACAGGGAAGGGTAAGGTTGAGTACCAAATAATTGGTGATGGAGGTTACAAAACACCGGTGAAAATAATGCAATTTGCTAAGGCCGGCTCGAAGGTATTTCAATGGACGCGGATGGTCAGGCAAGCTGATCATGGTAAAACACTGGTTATGCAAGGGAGGACGTCAGACCCTAAGCTGATTAAGGGCTGGATGCAACTGAAGGTGATTTACAAGGTCCGTAATAACCTCGCTTCAGCAAAAAAATCTTGGAAATCCAAACGGCAGAATTTCAGCGTTAAGTGTGGATCTGCCACGCTTTCGAGAGTGCGTATCTTGCCAAATAAGCCCGAAAACCGCTAGTTCTCCAATAATAGAGTGAGGGCTTGGCAACCGCTTTAAGACAAAAGCATCATTAAAAGGAATGTATCGAAAGGCTTATCTTGTGGGAGTGGTGGTTTTATTGATAAACTTAAACCGGTAAGTGGGCTGCTTCGATTTAAACCGCAAGGGCGGCCTGGAAAAGGAAACTAAGGGGGGCGGCCCATTAGAAATGGATAACAACGGAGTGGTAAATGAAATTTTTGACGACAGCTTTATTGTCGCTAGTGGTAACGGTGTGTGTAGCAAAGGATCAAGGCTCACCGGCTGAGGTTTCCTTGCAAGGAGCAGAAACCTTGGTGTTTGTGCATGGCGCGCACTTAACCAAGGCGGCGTGGTCTGATGTAAGGGATGTGCTGCAAGCGGATGGTTTGCAAACGCTGGCGGTCGATTTGCCAGGTCGGGGATCTACAGACAATGCCAATGCGATTACCTTAGAGTATTCTGCTCTAGCGCTATGTTCGGCAATAAAAAAGATAGCCGGGCCGATTGTTTTTGTTGCTCATAGTCAAGGTGGGGCGGTGGTTAACCAGTCATTGTCATTGTGCCCTAGAGATAACATTAAGAGTATTGTTTATCTGGCTGCGGTAGCTCCGTTAAATGGAGAAAAGCCATTTTCATTGCTGAGTCAGGCCGACGAAAGTAATTACTTTAAAGTGGTTCGTTATGACGAACCATCAGGGTGGATGCTGCTGACTGATAAGGAATTATTTGTTAGCATATTTAGTAATTCGGCGTCGCCAAAGGTTAAGCAAACCATTATGGCGCAAGCGGTTAATGAACCCGCCATTATTGCCGAGGGTGTGATTAAGCTTAGGGCAGAGTACTTTGCCTCGCTCGATAAGTTCTATATTTATACGGTAGCAGATCAAGTCATTTCTTTGGCATCGCAACAAGCTATCGCTGCTACTATTAAACCCAAGAAAGAGCTGGTTTTAGAGAGTGGTCACTTGCCGATGATTTCGAGTCCGATTCGACTCGCGGCTGCTATCCAGTCATTATTAAATTGAGCTAAATAACCCGCGATGTCGCTTGCTTGAGCGCTGCTTTAGTAGCTTAATGGAACTAGGTATTAACACCCAGAGATCGAGGTGATAACAGCATGAGTAAGGCAAGCAAGATTACGCAGGCTAATTTTTTTGTCGGTGAGCTAATTAAGCATCGCTTATTTGGTTACCGAGGGGTGGTGATCGACGTGGATAGTCACTTTCAGTCAAGCGATGAATGGTATGACATGATGGCAAAGTCGCGCCCACCGAAAGATAGGCCTTGGTATCATGTGCTGGTAGATGGCAGTGTTCATTCGACCTATGTTGCAGAGAGAAATTTATTGATGGATGAGGCGCTAGACGAGATTGATCACCCGATGCTGGAGGCTTTTTTCTCTGATTTTAGCAATGGCCGTTATTTGCGTATTGAAGCGGATAATTAGTCGTTAGTTGAGGTAGAGTAGCCGACCTGATGCGCTGGTTTTTCTTCTTATTGCTGACTATAGGAAAGCGCACAATCTCTGGAGTTATCTTATGAAACAAATTCGTGGCATTAATCACGTGGGTATTCGGGTAAGCGACTTGGCGCAGGCCCGTGAGTTTTATCAACAACTGGGTTTCGAGTTTATCGTTGGGCCGATTGGCCCAGAACCGGTGGCGATTATGGAGCACCCATCGGGGGTTAACATCAATTTCATCCTTAATGCGGATGCTAGCCTGAACGGAAATATTTTGATGGATGTTGCCGAAAAACACGCGGGTTATACCCATATGGCACTGGATGTAACGGATATCGCAGCCGTTGAAGCATCACTTAAGGCGTTAGCTATCCAGATTACTGGGGGCCCTATAACGTTACCGGATGGTGCGATGATGTTATTTATTCGTGATCAAGATAGTAATGTGATCGAGTTTCACCAGAGTGCCGTAAGGTGAGGGTTAGGTGGGTACTGCAAGTTGCTCAAGCAGCGTTTATCGATGGAATATTTGTAGGCTAAGTCATGGCAGTCGAAATTGAACGAAAATTTTTGGTAGATTTTTCAAACATCGTTTTGCCGGGTAACGGGGTGTTAATCAAGCAGGGATATTTACCGCTGGCGAGCGAGACGAAAACCGTGGTGCGAGTTCGGATAAAAGCAGAAAGCGCATATTTAACGGTCAAGGGCGCGAATGTAGGTGTTAGTCGGGCGGAGTTTGAATACCAAATTCCACTAGCCGATGCCGAAGAGATGCTGGCAAACCTATGTGATAAACCACTTGTCGAGAAAACGCGTTACGAACTAATGGTCGAGGGGCATTGCTGGGAGTTGGATGTGTTTGTCGGTGATAACGAGGGTTTGGTTGTTGCTGAGGTAGAGTTAGCTGCGGAAACTGAGTCGTTTGTCTTACCGTCGTGGGTGGATAAAGAGGTGACAGGCGATCCTCGTTACTATAATTCAAGCTTATTGGCGCTACCTTATAAATTATGGGCTAAGGCTTAAGCCGTTGTTATTACTCGGCGTCTAGGTCAACGACTTTAAGCCAAATACCGTGGTTCTTTTGCGCTGTTTGATGGTGCTTGCCGAGTATCCTCGATGAGGATAAGTGACCCTGTTCATTGATGCCGGATAATTTTATCCAGCTATTCAACCGCCCACGAATGATGCTCGATACACGGGAAAACTCCGTTGCGTTGGCTTGGCCCGCTAAGGGCCGCTGATACCAAGGGGATATTTCTAAAATAACGGCACCATGGCTGAGCCGTGGAGTGACATAAAACCCACTGGAGCTTTCTATATACTCGCTAGTACTGGAAATATGTAGGCTGTTAGCGTGTTGGCTGATCTGAAGGTTTTTGCTCGGCCTGCTTATGCCGCTGCTGATATGCGCGGTATGGCCGTCTAATACTTGAATACTTTGCTGCTGATTGTCGTTTGAGTGTTTGCTGGTCGTGTAGACCTTCAGTGAACCCTGATAGCTACGTTGAACGCCGGAGCCGATGTGCAGCTGTTGATTGAGCTCATACCCCTCCTGCTGTTGTTGGAAACGGCCATCTCGGTTCACATAAATGCGCAAGCGGTGACTGGCCACGTCTAGTTTATTGATGAGCGCCTTAAGCTCGACAATATTGTCGGGGTTGATGCGTAGAATAAGTTCGTTATGTGCCGCTATGACGGTTTCACCTGATTGCAAAAAAGGCTGAATACTCGGGATAATATTGGCTGGGGTTTGATGTTTGAGTGGGTGAAAGATTAACTCAGCGTAGGTTAGGCTGGATAGTAGTGATAATACGCAGGCCGTTAAAAACGTTAGTTTCATAATAATACCGAACGTAACTCTGGATCGGCTTCACTGCGCAGCCATACATCGTGAAAAAACGACAAAAATTGTGCATTATGCCCCGCATCGGCAAAGTTACAAATGCCGTTATAGTGTTGATGATTAGGTAATTGAAAATACGCGCTTTTATCAATGCAGACAAAATCATCGTCACGCGGCGGGGTGTCGGAGGATATTTTCTTGAAGAATATACTGCTTGAAAGCTTATGCGATAAGCCGAGTAAGCGATGCGATATCCTGCTTATTGCTTGGCTATCGTTCACGAGAATGTTGATTTTAGTGCGGTGGTGCTTTAAACAAAACTTTTCACAGGCCTCAATGACAGCAGCGGTGTTGAAAATAGCTGGGCATAATATATGGCTATAGATGTTGAGTTCGCTGGTCGCTTGTTCGATCAGCCGTACCAAGGCTTGGATGTCCTGTGGGTAGGAGTTTAGCTGGAAGGTGGTGGTAGTTTCCCTAAAAATAGCATTTTCTAACGGATCTGTAGACATGGAATGAATACCCCTAACAACGTTTATGCTGGTTCTCTTATGCTAAAGATTAATGGTTTAAAATGCAAAAAAAACCGAATCAAAAGATTCGGTTAAGAATGCAAGTTTAAGGTCCATAAAAGGGGGAGAGGAGAGCATGAACCTTCAAACCGCCTTGCATTGGAGAAAAGTATGGCAGTTCATGCTGAACAAAACATGAACTGCATCACACTTTAAGTTGTTGCCTAGATATTCTTAGCCAATGATTCTGCGCAGCCGGTGTAACTCGCTGGGGTGAGCGTTAATAATTGCTGTTTGGCATCCTCTGGGATCTCTAGGTTCTGGATGAAAGCCTGCATGGAGCGTTGATCAATGCCTTGCCCACGAGTGAGTTCCTTTAACTTTTCGTAGGGTTTTTCAATACCGTAGCGGCGCATAACCGTTTGAATAGGTTCAGCCAATACTTCCCAGTTAGCGTCGAGGTCTTGCAATAATTTGGCTTCATTTATTTCAAGTTTTGACACACCTTTTTGCAGTGACTTGAAGCCAATTAAGCTGTGAGCCAAACAAGTACCTAGGTTTCTCAATACGGTTGAATCGGTAAGATCCCGTTGCCATCTTGAAATAGGTAATTTTTCTGAGAAGTGATTCATTAAGGCATTGGCAATACCAAAGTTACCTTCGGCATTTTCAAAGTCGATAGGGTTAACCTTATGTGGCATGGTGGATGAACCAATTTCACCGGCAATGGTTTTTTGCTTGAAATAAGCAACTGAAATATAACCCCAAACATCACGTGCGAAGTCGATCAGAATGGTATTGATACGCGCCAATACGTGGAAGTACTCGGCAATATAATCATGCGGTTCAATTTGAATGGTGTATGGGTTAAAGCTTAAACCTAATGATTCTACGAAATTTTCAGCAAACGCAGGCCAGTCAATGTTTGGGTAAGCCGAGTAGTGGGCGTTATAGTTGCCAACAGCGCCATTAATTTTACCGAGCATATCAATATCGTCTAATTGTACTAATTGGCGATCTAAACGCGCAACGACATTGGCAAACTCTTTACCCATGGTGCTAGGCGAGGCGGTTTGCCCGTGGGTACGTGATAATAAAGGCATGGCTGCGTAAGTAATAGCTTTTGCTTTAATGTCGCTAATGACATCAGCGATGGCGGGTTTGACAACCTCATCACGGCCTTCTTTTAACATTAAGGCGTAAGACAGGTTGTTGATGTCTTCTGAGGTGCAGGCAAAGTGAATGAACTCGCTGACGGCTAATAATTCAGCATCATCGGCGGTTTTTTCTTTTAAGAAGTACTCTACGGCCTTAACATCGTGGTTAGTGGTGCTTTCGATGTCTTTAATGCGTTGAGCGTCGTCTACACAAAAGTCACTCACGATGTTATCGAGTAGTTGATTAGTTTGAGCCGAAAATTGAGGAACTTCAGTAATTTCATTGTTTTCCGCTAAGGCTTGTAACCAACGAACTTCAACGGTTACCCGTGCTTTGATTAAGCCAAATTCAGAAAAAATAGGGCGTAACTCGTCAACTTTGCTGGCATAGCGACCATCGACAGGGGAAAGGGCGTTTAATTTATTTAGTGTCATTTATGAAGTTTTATTTAATTAGTGTTTGAAGAGGTTGAATCTATTATACCGCCACCCAGGCAAATATCCTGATGATAAAAAACCACTGATTGGCCGGGCGTTACCGCGCGCTGGGGTTGGTCAAAGGTCACCGTGCAGCTACCATCGTCGAGTAGTTTGATTTGGCACGCTTGGTCTTTTTGCCGATAGCGAGTTTTAGCGGTGCAGCGGAAGCCGTCAGCAACGGCTTCTCCACTGGCCCAGCTGAGTTGAGAGGCCTGTAATATGTCGCTTTGCATCATGGGGTGGTCGTGACCTTGTGCGGCAATCAAAATGTTATTGATTAGGTCTTTTTTGATGACGTACCAAGGTTCTTCAGCGGCTGTTTTGATGCCGCCGATGCCGAGGCCTTGGCGCTGACCTAGGGTGTAATACATTAACCCTTGGTGTTGACCAATCACGTCACCTTCAGGGGTTTGAATTTCACCTGGTTGCGCGGGTAGGTATTGCTGTAGGAAGTCTTTGAATTTACGTTCGCCGATGAAGCAGATGCCGGTGCTGTCTTTTTTACGGCTGTTGATAAACCCAGCTTTCTGCGCGAGTTCACGCACCGCGGGTTTTTCCATATCCCCAATGGGGAATAAGGAGCGGCTTAGCTGCGCTTGACCTAGGGTGTAAAGAAAGTAGCTCTGGTCTTTATTACTATCTAAGCCACGCAGCAGTTGAAACTTATCACCATGCAGCGCTATTTGTGTGTAGTGTCCGGTCGCAATGTAATCCGCGCCGAGATCGGTGGCGTAGTCTAAAAAGGCTTTAAATTTAATTTCCCGGTTACATAAAATGTCGGGGTTCGGGGTGCGGCCTGCAGCGTACTCTTTGAGGAAATCCTCGAAGACGTTATCCCAATACTCGGTGGCAAAATTAACCGTTTTCAAGCTGATGCCTAGTTTGTCACAAACCTGTTGTGCGTCATCGAGATCTTCCTTCGCGGTGCAGTATTCACTGCCATCATCTTCGTCCCAGTTTTTCATGAATAAACCGGTGACTTGGTGCCCTTGTTCAAGCAGTTTAAGAGCGGCAACAGAGGAATCTACACCGCCGGACATGCCGATCATTATTTTTTTATTTGACATTTAAATCAGTATGTTATGGTGACTATTTAATGTTTGTTTTAATTAAATTTAGCGGATAGGTTTTACCCGCCAAAAAATCATCAATGCTTTCGAGAATAATCGGGCCTCTTAAACGGTGTTGGTTTTCTAAAATATCGTCTCGGCTCATCCATAAGGCTCGTATGATGCCATCGTCGAGTTGAGTTTCAATACGTTGATCACACACCGTTCCTGAAAACGTCGTCCGGTAGTAAGTGGTCTGGTTTTCTTCGTTATGCCACAGGTAAGAGCCAATGAATGCACAAGGGGTGAACTGATAACCGGTTTCCTCTAGAGTTTCTCTAATAGCGGCGTCCTGCAGACCCTCATTAGGTTCTAAGTGCCCTGCGGGCTGATTGATCACGGGGCCATTGGCCGAGTGTTCTTCCACCATTAAGAATTTGCCTGATTGTTCAATAATGGCGGCAACAGTTACATTGGGTTTCCAAATCATGCTTTATTTATTGCTAGTGTGATGGTGGGCATTATAACTTAAATCCGCGATTCGGCGAATTGGAGTTATTTTTAGTCAACGCAGGCGGTGTTAAAACGAGGATTGAAAAAAACTAGGGTCGATGAGTTCAATAAAATTCTTTGCTGGTAGTGATAACATACCTTTTCTTTTCATCGTAACACCGTAATAATAATCAGGAAAATATTTTGAAAGAGGTTTGGCGACGAGCTTTTCATTACCCGTTAACGAGACGCTGGTGACGATGGAAATACCGAGGCCAAGCTCAACGTATTTTTTAATAATCTCCCAGCTCCAAGCCTCTAGTGAGCCTTTGTAACGTAATTGGTGTTTTTGGAATACGTCCTCGACAATGCGCCAAGTGTTTAGGTGTTTAGGTGGCAGAATAAGGTCGTACTGGGTGATATGGTGGAGGCTAATATCCTCGACTGCGGTGAGTGGGTGACCAAACGGCATAATCAATACGGGAACAAAACGATAGGCCTGTTTATATAGTATATCGGCGGGAACATCCGAGACGGGGCCAACCGCAAAATCTACCTCGCCGTTACGAATCGCTTCGATGCCCGACTTACCCGACACGTTGTGTAGACGAATATGGATATTGGGGTAACGCTGCCTGAATTTTTCTACAATTTTGGGTAATAAATATAAAATACTGGCCTCGCCAGCGGCAATATTAATTTCGGCAGAGACTTCCGGTTTATGCCGTGCGGCAAAGCGGGTGGGTAAGCTGTCCATTTGTTCAACCAGCGGTTGAGCCAGTTCTAATAATGTTTTACCCGCTTCGGTGAGGCTTATTTTGGGGCCGTTACGGGTGAATAAACGCGCCTTTAGTTCTTCTTCAAGACTTTGTATTTGCAGCGAAACGGAGGGTTGGCTCAGTTGCAATAAGTCGGCGGCCTTTGAGAAACCGCCCACTTTAGCGGCCATGCAAAATGACCTGAGTTGTTTATGTCGATTACTTTTTACGGCTGATTTACTCATAAACGCATTCTATCATTGTTTTTTTTAATGATAGAAATAGTTTTATTGGGATTGTGTGGGGGTAGATTATCTCTATAATGCGGTCGCACAAATACCCAATGACATCAATTTTAGGAGATCTGATAATGAAAAAATTGACCTTTACCGGCGACATGCTTGAAGAATACAAAAGCATTTATTCTGCAGAAGCAAATGCTTTTGTTGCTACGCTAGCGGAAGAGTTTTCACCCCGTGTTGCGGCCTTGCTTGAAACACGAAAAGTCAAACAAGCTGAAATTGATGCGGGCGCATTACCCGATTTCCTAGCTGAAACTAAAGCTATCCGTGAAGGCGATTGGAACATTTTAGGGGTTCCAGAAGACCTACAGGATCGTCGTGTAGAAATCACTGGCCCAGTCGATCGTAAAATGATCATCAATGCATTGAATGCGAATGTAAAAGTATTCATGGCCGATTTTGAAGACTCTTTGGCACCGACTTGGGACAAAGTAGCGCAAGGCCAAATCAATATGCGTGATGCGGTTAATGGCACCATTACTCTAGACGACCCTAAGTCGGGCAAACACTACGAGCTAAACGAAGACCCAGCGGTATTGATTTGTCGTGCACGTGGTTTACACCTACCAGAAAAGCACATTCAATTAGAAGGCGACAATATCCCTGGTGGTTTGATCGACTTCGCTTATTACTTCTTCCATAACTATAAAGCGTTATTGGCGAAAGGTTCAGGCCCTTATTTCTATATTCCTAAACTGCAATCACACCAAGAAGCTCGCTGGTGGGCGGATGTGATGGACAAGGCTGAAGACTTAGTGGGTCTTGAGCGTGGCACGGTTAAAGCAACGGTTCTTATTGAAACCTTGCCGGCGGTGTTTGAAATGGAAGAAATTCTTCACGAATTCCGTGATCACATCGTGGCGCTTAACTGTGGCCGTTGGGATTATATCTTCAGCTATATTAAAACGCTTAAAAACTACCCTGATCGTGTACTACCAGATCGCCAAGCAGTAACAATGAATAAGCCTTTTTTAAGTGCATACTCACGTTTATTGATTAAAACGTGTCACAAGCGTGGTGCTTTAGCGATGGGTGGTATGGCGGCCTTTATTCCTGCTAAAGACCCTGAAGTGAATGCAGCGGTATTGAAAAAAGTGGTTGGTGATAAAACACTAGAAGCACAAAACGGCCACGATGGTACCTGGGTTGCTCACCCGGGACTTGCTGATACAGCGATGGGTGTATTAAACGAATATATTGGTGAAGGTAACCTAAACCAAATGAGGGTTACACGTGCTGATGATGCAGACGTAACGGCGGCAGAATTACTAGAGCCTTGTAAGGGTGATAGAACAGAAGACGGTATGCGTGCGAATATCCGCATCGCTGTGCAATATATTGAAGCTTGGATTCAAGGTAACGGCTGTGTGCCAATTTATGGCTTGATGGAAGACGCGGCAACCGCTGAAATTTCACGTTCATCTATCTGGCAGTGGATTCATCACGGTAAAGAATTAAGTAACGGTAAAAAAATCACCGTTGAACTATTCCGTGAATTTATGGGCGAAGAGATGGATGTGATCAAAACAGAAGTGGGCGAGGAGCGTTTCAGCTCAGGCCGTTTTGATGAAGCCGCTAAAATTATGGACCGTTTTACTACCTCAGAAGAGCTGGTTGATTTCTTAACCGTCCCAGCTTACGAATATTTATAAATTTTTAGTTTTACTAACCTTAATGGAGATTTAAATGTCATCTTATACTAACGATATCGCTGCTGTTTCAGCAGTAATTGAAGCAAAGGGCCCGTCTTGGGACCCAATCAATCCTGAATCAATTGCACGTATGCGCGCGCAAAACAAATTCAAAACAGGCCTTGATGTAGCACAATACACAGCTGACATCATGAATGCTGATATGGCTGCATTTGATGCAGACAAAACTAAGTACACGCAGTCTTTAGGTTGCTGGCATGGTTTTATTGGTCAACAAAAAATGATCTCAATCAAAAAGCATTTCGGTGGAAAAACTGACCGTCGTTACCTTTACCTTTCTGGTTGGATGGTTGCAGCATTACGTTCAGATTTTGGTCCTTTACCTGATCAATCTATGCACGAAAAAACATCGGTTGCAGCATTAGTTGCTGAGTTATACACATTCCTACGTCAAGCTGATGCGCGTGAATTAGGCGGTTTGTTCCGTGATTTAGATGCAGCACGTGAAGCGGGTGATGCGGCTAAAGAAGCAAAAATTCAAGATGCAATTGATAACCACGTGACTCACGTTGTGCCAATTATTGCGGATATCGATGCGGGTTTTGGTAATGCTGAAGCGACTTACCTAATGGCTAAGCAAATGATCGAAGCGGGTGCTTGTGCACTGCAAATCGAAAACCAAGTAGCTGATGAAAAGCAATGTGGTCACCAAGATGGCAAAGTTACGGTTCCTCACGCTGACTTCCATTCTAAAATTCGCGCATTACGTCACGCTTTCTTAGAATTAGGTATCGACAACGGTATTATCGTGTCACGTACTGACTCTGAAGGTGCTGGTCTTACGAAAGAAATCGCTGTTGTTAAAGAGCCTGGCGATCAAGGCGATCGTTACAACTCTTTCCTAGACGTTGAAGAAATTGACGTAGCTGACATGGCTGAAGGCGATGTATGCTTTAACCGTGATGGCAAACTTGTTCGTCCTAAGCGTTTACCTTCTGGTCTATACCAATTCCGTCAAGGTACGGGTGAAGAGCGTTGTGTATTTGACTCTATCGAAGCCATTAAAGCGGGTGCCGATCTTCTTTGGATTGAAACTGCAACACCAAGCGTTAAAGATATTGCCGACATGATGAACGAAGTTCGCAAAGAAATTCCTGATGCGAAGCTAGTTTACAACAACAGTCCTTCTTTCAACTGGACGCTTAACTTCCGTCAGCAAGCATTTGACGCGATGGTTGCAGCAGGTGAAGATGTTTCTGGTTACGACCGTGATGGCTTAATGAGTGCTGAATACGACGAAACTGATTTGGCGCACGCTGCTGATGAAAAAGTTCGTACCTTCCAAGCTGATTCTGCTCGTGAAGCGAACATCTTCCACCACTTGATCACTTTACCGACTTACCACACAGCAGCGTTGTCTACAGACAACTTAGCTAAAGACTACTTTGGTGAGCAAGGTATGCTTGGCTACGTAGCTGGCGTACAGCGTAAAGAGATCCGTCAAGGTATCGCATGTGTTAAACATCAAAACATGTCGGGTTCAGACATGGGCGATGACCACAAAGAATACTTTGCTGGTGAGAACGCGCTTAAAGCGGGCGGTGCGAACAACACATCTAACCAATTCTCTTAATTTGAGATAGCTTAATGTGTTTTGCCCTAGCCATTGCTTCTGCATTGCTAGGGTAGATGCCATTCGTGGTAATAAAAAGGCGATATTCTTAATTGAATGTCGCCTTTTTTATGACTGAGTTTAACGTTTTAACCTACAATCGCATTGTTAAGTGTCTTAGGGAAATTAAATGATTGAAGTTGTATCCAAAAGTAACATTGATGAGGTGTTGCCTTTAATCAGCAAGTACCAAGAATTTTATAAGGTCGTTGATATATCAGATGCAAAAAACAAAGCGTTCTTTTCGCAGTTTGGCGAAACGAATTCATCGGGTTGCCAATTCATATTTCGCAGTAACACAAAGCTTGTTGGATTTGCCACTGTATTTTTTACATATTCTTCCACGCTTGCAGCTAAAGTTGCGGTATTAAATGATCTATATACCTTGCCGGCCAACAGAGGAGAAGGTATTGCTAAACAACTCGTCGAGCATTGCGATAGTTTTGCAAAGTCACAGGGTGCGTTAAGACTACAGTGGCTAACGGCTACAGATAACGAGCCTGCACAAAAACTGTATGATTCACTAAACACGGCTAAGAGTACATGGTGCTTTTATACGTACAATACATAACCAATTAACCCGGTATGGCGCACAAAATACACCCGCGCTTACTTATAACGTTAAACATCTAAAACAAAGGTAAATGAATAATGAGTGATACTCCAAGCTATCTACAGGATGCATCAGATCTGTTAACAAAAGACGGTTTTGCAACGGGCGAGACTTGGTATCACGGGACATCTTCTTCCTTAGCAAGCTCCATTGAGTCTGATGGTCTAAAGCGTTCAGGCGATAGGGCGATGAAACAAGCCGCAAAAAGCACCATGGCAACGATTGGCAATAGTTATACAGAGTCTGTTGAACCGGTATTTTTAACGCAAAGCAAAGAACTGGCTTATTACTGGGCTGAGCAGACGGTTAGAGAACGAAGTGTTCGTTTTGAGGGGGATGAAACGGCCGTCGTTTTTGCAATTAAATTGCCGGAAGAGCACAATGCTAAGGTGCTTCCTGATGTGGGTGCCGCTAGTTTATTGATGGTTAAGGAAGGCGAGTCGTATATGCTTTACGTCGCTAAACTCTATCAGGATTGTGATGCGGGTGAGCTTGATATTGATTTGATGAAGGCCGGTCGTTTAGAGTATTTGAATAAGCTTGGAATGGCCTACATTAATCAAGATATTGATGCTGAGTTCGTTTCAGTTGTTGCTAGCTGAGGACTTGGTTCTTTGTGCAATATTGTCTGCTGCTGTGTTTTATCTGCAGAAAAGTAGTGCCACTCTGCAATACCTGAAAGATTCACGTATCCAAGTCGGTGGCACTCGTGAAGCAGCGGCCTATCATGCTGTCTACTTACCTCGCAGCGACTTTATCAACGGCTGGGATTGTTAAAGAGAATTGACTAAGTGGTAGCGTTTAACATAAAGAAACCGATCAAGGCTCGCTGGTGTAAAACAGCAAGGCATGAGGGATTGAGATATGGCTGTCGGTCGCAGAGAGTGTTTTTCTACTGATGCCGCGCTTAGGGGGCATATCATTAACAAGTTTTCATGATTTGCTCGATGGTATGGCTAATGCGAGCTTGAAATTGAAAGTCCGAGACTCCATATTAAGATATAGATTTTTTATAAACGAACATTCTATATTTCTGTCAAAATAAACAACTAACCGTTAGTGATTACATAAATTATGTCCGATTTACCTTTTCAGCACGACGACGATGGCAGCTTGGCTTTGCAAGAGGCGAAGCCTAAGTTACAGAAGCCACCGATGTTTAAGGTGCTTTTATTAAATGATGACTTCACCCCAATGGATTTTGTGGTATCAATTTTGCAAAGTATCTTTTACAAAACGAAGGAAGATGCCGTTCGTATTACGATGAATGTGCATACCAGTGGTGTAGGTGTTTGTGGTGTCTATACTAAAGACATTGCCGAAACCAAAGTGCAGCAGGTTGTATTGTACGCACAAGAGAATCAACACCCCTTGCAGTGTACCTTAGAAGAAGTGGAGTGAAGCTATGTTGAATAAAGAACTAGAAGAGTCGTTAAACGAAGCGTTTAAGCGAGCGCACGAGAAGCGCCATGAATACATCACGGTTGAACATTTGTTACTGGCGATGATGCGTAATGCAACGGCCCGTGAAGTGTTTCAGGCTTCAGGGGGTAATGTCGGTATTATGATTGCTGATCTAGAGTCATATTTAGAACAAACCTCACCGATTATCCCGGTGGACATTGAGCGTGAAACTCAGCCAACTTTAGGTTTCCAACGTGTATTGCAGCGCGCTGTATTCCATGTGCAGTCATCCGGTAAAAAAGAGGTGACGGGGGCGAATGTATTAATTGCGATTTTTAGTGAGCAGGATTCACAAGCGGTTTATTTGATGAGCCGACAAGACGTGAGCCGGCTAGATGCGGTTAACTATATTTCACACGGAATCGCACGCATCGACGAAGATGAGGAAATAAGCGATTTTGAAGAGCCAGCTGCCGAAGAGGCTGAGAAAACCGCCACTGATCCCTTGGCTAAATATACCGTTAATCTCAATGAACAGGCTAAGCTGGGTAAAATTGACCCGTTAATTGGACGGGAAAAGGAATTGGAGCGAACCATTCAAACCCTCTGTCGGCGGCGTAAAAATAACCCGTTATTAGTGGGTGAGGCTGGCGTGGGTAAAACGGCGATTGCCGAAGGTTTGGCGCTGAAAATTATCGACTCCGAGGTGCCGGCGGTATTAGAGGAAACCATTATTTATTCCTTAGATATGGGCGCTTTAGTAGCCGGTACAAAATATCGCGGGGATTTTGAGAAACGTTTAAAAGGTCTGGTGTCTCAGTTAAAGTCTGAGCCTGACTCTATTTTATTTATTGATGAAATCCATACCATTATCGGCGCAGGTTCGGCCTCAGGTAGTGTGATGGATGCGTCTAATATGATTAAACCCGCGTTGGCTTCGGGTGAATTGCGTTGTATCGGCTCAACCACTTATAAGGAGTTCCGTGGTATTTTTGAAAAGGATCACGCCTTGGCTCGACGTTTTCAAAAAATTGATATTAACGAACCCTCGGTCGATGACACCATTCAAATCTTACGTGGTTTGAAGTCTCGGTATGAGGAGCACCATGACCTTGAGTACAGTAACGCGAGTATAGAGACGGCGGCAAAATTGGCCGATCGTTACATTAATGATCGTTTTTTACCGGATAAAGCGATTGATGTGCTGGATGAAGCCGGTGCAAGACAACGTTTATTAGCCGTAGCCGACCGTAAAGAGATTATTTTAACGGAAGATATTGAAAAAATTATTGCGCAAATTGCACGTATCCCAGAAAAAAGTATTTCTTCGCAAGATAAAGATAAACTTAAAGACTTAGCGCGTAATTTGAAGCTAGTCGTTTTTGGTCAGGACGAGGCGATTGAGAAGCTCTCTGACGCGGTTATTTTGAGTCGGGCGGGTCTAGGTAATGAGGAGCGCACAATCGGCTCATTTTTATTTTCAGGGCCAACCGGGGTCGGTAAAACCGAGGTGACTCAGCAGCTGGCAAAAATTATGGGGGTGGACTTGATTCGCTTCGATATGTCGGAATATATGGAGCGACACACGGTGTCGCGTTTGATTGGTTCACCGCCAGGTTATGTCGGTTACGATCAAGGTGGTTTGTTGACCGAAGAAGTGGCGAAACACCCGTACGCGATTTTGTTATTGGATGAGATTGAAAAGGCGCACCCAGATATTTTTAATTTGTTATTACAAATTATGGATCACGGCACTTTAACTGATAATAATGGCCGTAAAGCTGATTTTAGAAATATTATGTTGGTGATGACGACCAATGCGGGCGCGCAAGAGGCGAGCCGGGCATCGATGGGCTTTACCGAACAAGAGCATTCTAGCGATAGCATGCAGGTGATCGAAAAGTCCTTTAGCCCCGAGTTTAGAAATCGTTTGGACGCGGTGGTGCAGTTCAAGTCATTGGACAAAGATATTATTATTCACGTGGTGGATAAGTTTATCTTCCAATTAGAAGCGCAGTTACACGAGAAGAATGTCAGTTTGATCTTGGAGCCAGAGGCCAGAAGTTGGTTGGCGAAAAAAGGTTACGACCCTAAAATGGGCGCAAGACCGATGGAGCGCACGGTTCAGGAGTACATTAAAAAACCACTTGCGAACGAGCTTGTGTTCGGTAAGTTAACCAACGGCGGGACGGTGAAGGTCTACCTGAAAGATAATAAAATTGACTTTATTATTAGCGAGGCGAGTAAGGATTTAGTCGAGCAGGATTAGGGTGAGGGCTTTGCACGGAATGACTTCTGTGCAAAGTCTCGGTGTTTTTATTTAACGCGGTAAGTAATACGGCCTTTGCTTAGATCGTAAGGTGTCATTTCAACTTTGACACGGTCACCGGTTAAGATACGGATATAGTGCTTACGCATTTTTCCTGAGATATGCGCGGTAATGACGTGGCCATTTTCTAGTTCAACGCGAAACATCGTGTTTGGGAGCGTGTCCTTTACCACGCCTTCCATTTCAATTTGATCTTCTTTTGCCATGTGTTCCTTTAAATGATTTTTTAACTAACAGCCCGATAAAATAGGCGAATGCGGCGCGATTTTACACTATTTAAGCTCTGCAAGGTGTTAATTGAGTTAAAAAGTTTCTGCAGAAGCTACAGAACCACTGCTGACAGGTAAATCGCTGGCTTTTTCAAAGGAAAGCCAACGGTTTTCGATGAGCATTTCCAACGGTCTGAAGTTGGATTTATAATTCATTTTTTGTGAGTCGCGGACGTAATAACCCAAGTACAGGTGTTGTTTATGATGCGCTTGAGCGTAGCGTATTTGTTGTAATACGCTGTAAGTGCCTAAGCTGAGTGAGGCAAATTCAGGGTCAAAAAAGGTATACACCGCAGACATCGAAAGGGCGAATAGATCGGTCACCGATACCGCGAGCAGTTTATCGTCTAACCTCGTTTCAAAGATGGCGCTATTACCCAGTGATTCACATAAAAAAGTGCGGTACTCGCTGCGCTCAAATTGTTGCATTGAACCGCCGGGGTGTTTATGTGCTTGATAACGTAGATATAGTTGATAGTGTTGTTCAGAAAAATCGGCTGAAATGGGCTTGAATGTTAACGCCTTGTTTTTTGTTAAGATGCGTTTTTGACTGCGCGAGGCTTTGAATTTATTAACGTCGATGCGGGTCGATATACAGCGGCGACAGGTTTCGCAATGAGGTCGATAGATGTGGCGTCCGCTGCGTCTGAAACCGAGGCTAATTAACTGCGCATACACCTCGGGGCTTACCTCGGCGTCTGGGGCAATGAAAACATTACGCGACTGTTTATCAGATAAGTAATCACAGTTTTGTGCGGAGGAGATATACAGCGCTAATTGCTGCTGCTCATTGCTCTTATCGCTCATTCAACCTGCCAAGCAGTGCGCGAAAGTTGCCGTGGGCAGTATTGTTCTAGTAACTGAATAAATGAATCACGAGTGATGGTCGCCGCACCAAGGCTTTCTAAGTGGTCAGAATGGACTTGGCAGTCAACGACTTGGCAGCCCCATTCAGCCAAATGACGACATAAAAATGTGAAACCTACTTTGGAAGCATTCGATTGTCTGCTGAACATCGATTCACCAAAAAATACTTGGCCGATAGAGACCCCGTATAAACCGCCAATTAATTCCTCACCCAGCCATACTTCCACCGAGTGTGCGTGCCCGAGCTCGAATAATTGCTGGTAGGCCTCGATCATTGAATCAGTTATCCAACTGCCGTCTTGTTGTTCGCGTGGTGCTGAGCAGGCCGCTATGACACGATCAAATGCTTGGTCGATGGTGCAGTGATAAGACTGCTTGTTGATGAATTTCGCAAGGCTGCGTGAAATATGCAGCGCCGATGGTTTGAGTGTTAACCGCGGGTCTGGGCTCCACCACAGAATCGGTTGTTGTTCATCAAACCAAGGGAAAATGCCTGAACGATAGGCCTCTAGTAATCGTTCAGGCCGTAATGAACCGCCTGCGGCTAATAAACCATCGGGATCCTTTAACGCCAAATTAATCGGCGGAAAAGGATCTAAATCGTCGTCTGGGTCAAGCCATGGAAGCATCAAACTAGTTGTTAACCCTCGGCTAGGTCATCAAGAAAGCGTTCCGCATCGAGAGCGGCCATACAGCCAGATCCCGCCGACGTAATGGCTTGTCTATAGATCGAATCGCCAACGTCACCCGCGGCAAATATACCAGGCACACTCGTTTGAGTCGCGTTACCCTTGTTGCCACTTTGGGTTTCTAGGTAACCGTTCTTCATTTCCAATTGGCCGTCAAAAATTTGTGTATTGGGTGAATGACCGATGGCGACGAAAACGCCTTCTAAGTCAATTTCCTTGGTGCTGCCATCTTGTTTGTTTTTAATCCGCATGCCGGTGACACCCATGTCGTCGCCGAGCACTTCATCGAGTTCACAAAACCACTCAACCGAGATATTACCGTCGGCTACTTTTTTCATCAGCTTGTCAGAAAGTATTTTTTCAGAACGGAATGAATCACGACGATGAACGACGGTCACGTGATCGGCGATGTTTGATAGGTACAAGGCTTCTTCAACGGCGGTATTACCGCCACCAATCACGGCGACTCGTTGTTTTTTATAGAAAAACCCGTCGCAAGTAGCGCAGGCTGATACGCCTTTACCTTTAAAGGCTTCTTCGGATTCGAGGCCTAAATACTGCGCCGATGCGCCGGTGGCGATAATCAGTGCGTCACAGGTGTAAGTGCCGGCATCACCTTCTAAGGTGAACGGGCGCTGTTGAACATTGGTGGTATGAATATGGTCAAACTGGATTTTTGTGTCGAAACGCTCGGCGTGTGCTTTCATTCTTTCCATTAAAGCTGGGCCTTGCAAGCCGTCGACATCTCCAGGCCAGTTATCAACGTCGGTAGTGGTCATTAATTGACCGCCTTGTTCAATGCCTGTTATTAATAGTGGGCTCAGGTTGGCTCTGGCCGCATAAACAGCAGCGGTATAACCGGCAGGACCGGATCCTAAAATAATTAATGGGTGGTGTGAGGTGTCGCTCATGACTGGGTTCCTATATTAAACTTGTGGGTAGGCATTTTGGAAAGTCATGTAGTATGGCGATTAGACTTAATTAGGTAAAGAGTTAAGCATATGAATATTGGCGTTGCAAAAGAAATAAAACCATTCGAGGGGCGGGTCGCCTTGTCACCTGAGGCCTGTTTAAGGTTAATAGCCCAGCAGCACGCTGTGTTTATCGAGCAGGGCGCGGGTCTACTCAGCGGTTACCCCGATACTGAATACCGTCAACTGGGGGTTCTGGTTTGTTCGAGTGCGCAGGAGTTATATCAACGCTGTGAGCTGATTATTAAGGTCAAAGAACCGGTGGCTGAGGATTTAGATTACTTGACGGCGAAACATACCTTGTTTTGTTTTCTGCATCTGGCAGCCAACCCGCAGCTGGCCGATACATTGGCTAGGCTTGGGGTTACCGCCTTGGCTTTTGAGTCGGTGATGGAGAACAAACAACTGCCGCTGTTAAAACCGATGAGTCAAATCGCTGGGCGCTTAGCGGTACAGATCGGTGTCAATTTATTACAGCTGCAGCAGGGGGGCAAGGGGCTGATGTTGGGCGGGCCAAGTGATGAGGCGCAGCAAGGTGTCGATAGTGGGCAAGTGCTGGTCTTAGGTGCGGGATCTGCGGGTAGCCAAGCGGCTTTATTGGCGAGCAAGATGGGCGCAAAGGTGTTTGTATTTGATCAATATGCTGCCGCCTTAGACGGTATTAAGCAGCTCGATCCGGCGATTCAATTATTGGACGACCCTGATGAGTGTCGTGATTTACTGTCGACCACGGATTTGTTGATTGCAGCTTTGCTAATTCCGGGGGAAAGAAGCCCGCGTTTTATCAGTCGTACTCAGCTCAAATCAATGCAAGCGGGCTCAGTATTGGTCGATATTTCGGTTGATCAAGGTGGTTGCGTTGAAACTACGCGAGCAACCAATTATCAGCAGCCTACTTACGTGGAAGAGGGGGTGGTGCATTTTTGTGTGAGTAATATGCCGGGTGCGGTACCACGCACCGCGACTCAGGCCTTGTCGGCATTATTACCCGATTATATTCAGCGATTAACGCTAAACAATTGGTATGAAAATGATAAGATAATGCGCAATGCCGTGAATATTAAGGCGGGGGAGATCTTTGTTGGACGTTAATGTTTAAGTCTATAAATAACAAAGGTATGGATGAATAATATAAGGTTTAAACTAAGTTAAGTGACGCTAAAAACGGACGTGCAGGAACAGACCACAGGGCAAGATCAAGTGGTTAAATTACTCAGAGAATCGGCTTTTTTTGTGTTGATGGCGCTGGCGATTTTTTTAATGGGCGCGCTCTTAAGTTATAACGTTGGTGACCCAGCGTGGAGCCACCGAGGTTCACAGCAAGTGGTGCTCAATATAACCGGTCTCGTCGGTGCAGGCATAGCCGACATTATGTTGTCGGCACTGGGTTTGATGTCGTTGACCTTCCCTTTTATGTTGTTTAGCAGTGGCTGGAAGTTTTTGTCTCAGGCGCGCACAAAGCGTGTTGATAGTCTATTGCATCAAATTATTCGCTGGTTCAGCTTTATTGTCGTGTTGTGTGCTGGCGCGGGTTTGTTGGATATGCACTATCACCAAGATTGGTTCAAAATTCCAGGGTCTGCCGGAGGTATCGTTGGCCTTGAATTAGGTGATTTATTAATTCATTTGTTTGCCCCAGAAGGAGCAACCTTATTGTTGTTTTGCAGTTTTTTGGTGGCCATTACTCTCTCAACGGGGCTGTCGTGGTTGGCTTTGATGGATCGGCTGGGCTATCACGCGCAGCGAGGTTTTATTGCGTTAAAAACATATATTGCCAATAACAAGGAACGGAAGGTGTCGGGGCAGGCTAAAAAACAACGTGTCGATACCTTTAAAAAACAAACCCAGAAGTTTCTCGAAAAATCTAAAACACGTATAGAACCGAAATTCAAAGCCATTAAAACCAGTGAGCGGAAAGATAAAGAGCGCCAAGTGGCCTTATTTGAGGAGCCAGCAGGAGCTTTGCCAGCCTTAGCTTTATTGGATGAGCCAGGGGAACACGTGGAAGGATATTCGCCGGCGGCCTTAGAAGCGATGTCTAAACTGGTTGAACTCAAACTAGAAGACTTTGGGGTCGAAGTGGATGTGGTCGCGGTACACCCAGGGCCGGTGATTACACGGTTTGAAATTCAACCCGCACCCGGTATTAAGGCAAGCAGGATCAGTGGTTTGGCGCAAGATTTGGCGCGATCTATGTCGACCCATAGTGTGCGAGTGGTGGAGGTGATTCCGGGGAAATCGGTGATTGGCCTTGAAATTCCAAACGAGTCACGGGAAATGGTCAGGCTGAGTGAAATCCTTTCATCGGAGGCGTATGACAAATCGGCGTCGGCACTGACCTTGGTTTTGGGCAAAGATATCGCAGGCCAACCGACGGTGGCCGATTTGGCAAAAATGCCACACCTGTTGGTCGCTGGTACCACCGGTTCCGGTAAGTCGGTGGCGATTAACGCGATGATTTTAAGTCTGCTCTATAAGGCAACACCGGAGCAAGTACGGATGATCATGATCGATCCAAAAATGCTTGAATTATCGGTGTATGAAGGCATTCCACATTTGCTGACGCCGGTGGTGACTGATATGAAAGAGGCGGCGAACGCCTTGCGTTGGTCGGTGGCTGAAATGGAGCGGCGTTATAAATTGATGTCTTTGTTAGGGGTAAGAAACCTAACCGGTTATAACAAAAAAGTTAGAGATGCGATAAAAGAAGGCAATCCGCTAGCGGATCCCTTATGGGAACCGACCGCCTTTATTGATGAAGACAACGCGGGCACTTTGAGTGAGTTACCGCAGATTGTCATTGTTATCGATGAATTGGCCGATATGATGATGGTGGTGGGGAAGAAAGTTGAAGAGCTGATTGCAAGGCTGGCGCAAAAGGCGCGGGCTTCGGGTTTACACCTAGTGTTGGCAACTCAGCGCCCTTCGGTTGACGTATTAACGGGTTTGATCAAGGCTAATATTCCGTCACGGATTGCCTTTCAAGTGTCCTCGAAAATTGATTCTCGTACCATTCTCGATCAATCTGGCGCGGAAGCACTATTAGGCAATGGCGATATGTTATACCTGCCGCCGGGTTCTGGTTTGCCTCAGCGAGTGCACGGTGCATTCGTCGATGACCATGAAGTACATAAGGTGGTTGAGCAATTAAAGAAAACGGGTAAACCTAATTATATCGAAGGTATTTTGACCTCATCTGATCCGGCCGAGTTTGATGGTGGCACGGGTGGCGGGGAGAATGTCGACGAACTCTATGACCAAGCGCTACGCATTGTCACCGAGACGCGGAAGGCATCGGTTTCTGGGGTGCAGCGGCAGTTGCGTATCGGTTATAACCGTGCGGCGCGGATGGTCGAAGAAATGGAACGTAGCGGCGTTGTCGGTCCTTTACAATCAAATGGTTCGCGCGAAGTATTAGCGCCACCACCACCGGAGTTATAAAGATGAATTTTTTAGCAAAAGCTTGCGGCTTAAGCCTATTAGTTTTAGTCAGTGGCAGCAGTCTTGCGCAAGGCGCGGCGGATGATTTACTAAGCCACTTACAAGCGTATCAGCAATTACGCGGGCAATTTACCCAGATTATTAGCAGCGAGCAGAATACGCGTACTCAGTCATCGAGTGGTGAGTTTTGGCTCAGCAAGCCGAATAAATTTCGTTGGCATTATGCCAGTCCGTATGTGCAAGAAATTATTTCTAATGGGCAAAAGGTTTGGATTTACGATGAAGACCTAGAACAAGTGACGATTAAGCAGGCTTCGCAGTCTATAGCATCATCACCCTTGGCGATTATCTTAGGTTCGCGCTCTTTAGATGAGTCATTCGATGTGGTAGAGCTGGCAGAAACTGACGGTTTACGCTGGTTACAACTCAGCCCTAAAAGTGACGACACGGGTTTTGAACTGATGAAATTGGGTTTTAAGCAGGGCATTTTATCGCGTATGGAATTGCTGGATAATTTCTCGCAAATCACTCATTTATTGTTTACTGGGGTGGAACTGAACCCACAAATTGATGCGCAGGTGTTTGATTTTCAGGTACCAGCAGGGGCCGATGTTTTTGACGAAGCCAACCCTTAATGGACATTAGAGAACCATTAGCCGAGCGTTTAAGGCCGAGTGTACTGGCCGACTTTGCGGGGCAAAATCACCTGTTATTACCCGGAAAGCCGCTGTATGAGGCGATTGATAGCGGGCAATTACACTCGTTAATATTATGGGGGCCGCCAGGGGTAGGTAAAACCACCTTGGCGCGGATTATTGCACAGCAGGCTGAGGCGTGTTTTATTGCTTTATCGGCGGTTTTGGCGGGGGTTAAAGATATCCGCTCGGTGGTGGAAGATGCAAAAAGAAACCGCGCCGAAAAACAGCAACACACGATCTTGTTTGTCGATGAGGTTCATCGTTTTAACAAGGCGCAGCAAGATGCTTTTTTACCGCATGTTGAGGCTGGGGTGTTTACCTTTATTGGTGCGACCACCGAAAACCCCTCTTTTTCACTGAATAATGCGCTGTTGTCGAGGGCGCGAGTATATACCTTAAAACCTTTACAAACAGAAGATTTAGCGGGGATTCTGCATAAAGCACTGAACGATGTGCAACGAGGCTATGCGGCGGAATTTACCATTGATCCAGCGGCTACTGAGTTATTAATAAATGCGGCCGATTGTGATGCTCGGCGTTTATTGAATTACCTAGAGCTTAGTGTGAGTTTAAGCCGTTCGGCTAAAAATACGCAGATCTCCAAGCTAACAGTTGAAGAGGTGATTAAAGACGGTTTGCGCCGCTTTGATAATCACGGCGAGGATTTTTATAACCAAATATCGGCCTTACATAAATCGGTGCGTGGTAGTGATCCCGATGCGGCGCTGTATTGGTTACGACGGATGCTCGATGGCGGCTGTGACCCCTTATACGTTGCGAGAAGAATCGTGCGCATTGCTTCGGAAGATATTGGCAATGCCGACCCACGTGCCTTACAAATAGCGTTGAATGCTTGGCAGGCGCAAGAGCGATTAGGCAACCCAGAAGGGGCTTTGGCATTAGCGCAGGCGATTACTTATTTAGCCTGTGCGGCGAAGAGCAATGCGGTGTATAAGGCGTTTAATACGGTGGGTGCGGTGATTAAAAGTAGCGGCAGTTTAGAGGTGCCATATCATTTACGTAATGCCCCCACTAAACTGATGAAAGACGAGGGTTATCATCAGGGGTATCGTTATGCTCACGACGAAGCGAATGCCTTTGCCGCCGGAGAAAACTATTTACCTGATGCCTTGTCGGGTCAGCAGTATTACGAGCCGGTAGAACGGGGCCTAGAAATAAAAATATCCGATAAGCTGAGGCGTTTAAGACAGCTGAATAGGCAGGCGAGAAAAGGCGGCCGATAGGCGTTAATCCCCTTATGTAAAGGGGGTATTTACCAAGAGGAGATAAATATGCATAAAATATTTACCGTAGCCGTTCTGCTTATGAGCGTGTTAATGGCTGGTTGCACCGTGGCCTTAGTGGGTGGCGCCGGTGTCGGGGGTTATGCCGCCGGTAAGGATGAACGTTCCTTAGGCGTGATATCGAGTGATATTTCAATTACTACTCGGGTGAAGGCGACCTTAATTAAAGACGAGCAAATCGATGCTTTTGATATTGATGTAGATACCTATCGCGGCGTGGTAACGCTGCATGGGCATGTCAATAATGCCGCGCAGCTCAGCCGAGCGATCAAACTTAGCAAAACGGTTAGTGACGTTAAAAAAATTATTTCCAAACTTATTATCATTAAATAAACAGAGATTCATATGAAAATTATCCTCATCATTGCGGTTATTGCCGGCATATTTTATTTATTACAGTATTATTCGGCGGGTGGTTCTAGTACCGTCACGGCCGAAAATATTAAAGCCGGTGAGGTGTTCATGACGGATAACGCCAGTAAAGAAGGCGTCGTCACCACGACCAGTGGTTTGCAATACCTTGTTTTGCAACAAGGTACAGGTGATGTGCACCCATCGGCAAAAGACAAGGTTAAGGTTCATTATCATGGGACATTATTAGATGGCAGCGTATTCGATAGCTCGGTTTCTCGTGGTGAGCCGATTAGTTTTGGCCTCAATCAAGTGATTAAAGGTTGGACGGAAGGCGTTCAATTGATGGTGGTGGGTGAAAAAACACGGTTCTTTATCCCGAGTGATTTAGCTTATGGCAAGCGCTCAGCGGGAGCCATTAAAGGAGGTTCTACGTTAATTTTTGAGGTCGAATTACTCGGAATTAACTAAGGAACCTCTGAGTAAGCCATAAGTATTTATGTTTGCTGAAATAGCTTGAATTCAAGCAGCTTTAATCAGCGCTTCCCTAAATATTTGGACTATAGTTAATTCATTAATAATACATAAAATTGAGAGTTGTATTATGAGGCTTAGCTATGTCTGAAACGGGTGATAGCAAACAATCGAAAAAATTTCATATACCGGCTCAACCCGAGTTATTACGTTTGCTGCAAGGTGAGATTCAGCGAGATGTGCCGGATATGGATAGGATATCTGAGCTGATTAGTGAAGATGTGGCGATTTCAGCGGCGGTACTAAAAACGGTTAACTCATCTTTTTTTGGGGTTAAATCCAAGGTGCTGTCGATTCAACACGCGTTGAATATGATGGGAGTCGATGCCACGATCGATGTGGTGATGGCACTCTCGTTAGAGCAATCTATGGGGGATTTGGTGGCCTTGCCGCGTTTTTGGGACTCGGCAAAAGATATTGCAAACCTGTGTGCTTTTATTGCCAAGAGACTTAATTTACACGAACCTAGTCAAGCCTATACCCTAGGTTTGTTTCATGATGCCGGTATCCCATTGATGGCGTCACGCTTTGATGATTATTTGGATGCTTTGCAGCAATCACAAGCGCTAGAGGATGAAAACTTTCAGGGTTTAACAACGGATTTTGAGGATGCTAAATACGATTGCAGCCACACCGATATGGGGTACATCCTGAGTCGTGAGTGGGGCTTACCTGATTGTATTCGTCAGGTGATCCGTCAACACCATGATTGTCGCGCCATGCTGACTAGTGCCAATCCAAAGAATGAACCATACGCAAAGTTAATGGCGGTTCTTAAGTTAGCGGAATGGGGTAGGGAGGAGTTCCGTCGAGGGCAACCGACAGCGGAGTGGACACGGATAAGCCCGCTGGTGCTTAACTTCCTGTATATGAGCGAGGAGGATGCCTTAGACTTGTTAGAGGGCATGAAAGAGGCGTTAATGGATACACAAGCTTATTGATCAGACTCTTCCTGAGTTTGATTTTCTGTGGCAGCGCTGAGTTGATTCGGCTCGTTTTGTTGTTCTAAGGCTAGCGCCGCGCGCTCCGCCTTAGAGACATATTTTGGTTTACTGCTGGGGTTGAGTTTGGCCTTGGCTTTTTTTAGTCTTTTACTAAAAAGGTTCTGTATTTTTTTCTGTCGGTTCATCACGGGCTCGGAGTTGGTGGTCGAGCTTACTAGGGTTTTAATCAACCCTAGTAAGTCAAATAATGGCTGTGATACCGATCGTTAGGCTGTTTGTGCGGACACCTTTAAAATAGTATCAACCATTTGTTCTAGATGGGTGATGGTGTTGCACTCTTTGACGATATTACAATAAGGTTTGTATTTTAGCATTTCCGAGTCACCGGTTCCCCAGAAACTTTCCATCTCAGGGGTTAACCAAATAACCCGCTTGGCGCGTTGATATAACAGCTTCATCACCTCGGTTTGAGGCGCTAAATTGTTATTACGCGCATCACCTAAAATAATAACCGTGGTTTTATTGTCGATCTTATCCATATAATCATTTTTCAGATCGAGCAGGGTGTTGCCGTAGTCTGAACCACCCATGCCAAAATCATTGGTGATTTTTTCGACCGCTTGTTGTACTGGGTATTGATCAAAAATATCATTCACTTCAATCAGTGAATTGGTAAATACGCAGGTGTCGATTCGATCGAGTACGTCACTTAGGCTATATAAAAATAATAATAAAAAGCGTGAATAAGACGATACCGAGGGGCTAATGTCACAGAGCGCAAGAATACGGGGTTTTTCAATGACCTTCGATTTCCAGAAGATGTTGAACATCACACCATCGAAGGCGACGTTACTGCGCAAGGTCTTGCGGAAGTCGAGCTGGCCTCGGTCTTTACGTTTACGCTTCTTCGAGTGCATGCTACTTAAGCGTTTAGCCATTTTTTGCACGATTTTAACCATCACTTCGAAGTCACGCTTTTCAATATTCGATAAGCGGCTGCTCTTAAGGAATTCCTCATGAATGGTTTGCGAGGCGGTTTTGCCGAACATTGATAATTGTTGTTCAACAAAGTTACGGACCTCTTGGAAGAGGTACTTTTGTCCCGTACGTAGTTGGCCCGACAAGGCGCGTTCAGCGGGGCAATCACCTTTGCCAAGAGAGGTGATTTCCTTGTTGAGCTCACGTAGGCCCATTTCATTCATTATTTTTTGGGTGTTGATCCCTTTTTGAGTGAATAACCAAATGTCGGTAATATTTGCTTTACGTGCGGCTTTTTTCATCGTTTGCGCAAGTTCGGCTTTATCATTACGTAATAACATTTTAGCGAGCTCAAGGTCGCCCTTGTACTCTGCTGGTGCCTGTTCTTGCTCTGCTGCTTGTTGTTCGCCGGCCGGTGGTTGCTCTGCTTGCTGCTCGGTTTTGTCGGTGGTGCTCGGTTGCGGTTTGAGTAGTGAGGTATTCTGAAATGCATCAAAAGCAAAAAACTGTTCGAAACATTCGTACAGTTTTTCTTTTTCCTCGGTTGTTTTGGCGAGTGACAGCGCGAGAGCATCCCTTAAGATGCCTCGATCGCGATAACCTACCAACTCGACGGTTTTGCTGGTTTCAATGCTATCGGCAACCGATATATTAACGCCAGCTGAGCGTACGACTTTAAAAAAATCTTCCAGCGTTTGCTGCATGAGGTTTACTCCTTATGCGCCTTTTTAATAAAGCTACTGATTTGGCCGCTGACCGCCTCGATGTCTTCTTCAAATTTTAGAATAACATTTAAGGTTTCTTTTACCACGTCACTGTCTAGGTGTTCGGTGTGTAGTAATAACAGTGTTTTTGCCCAGTCAATGGTTTCTGAAATAGACGGGACTTTCTTGATGTCTAGTTCACGAATTTGCTGCACGAAGGAAACGACCTCATGCCTTAAATTTTCAGATAAGTTGGGCACACGAGAATTAAGAATTCTGCGTTCGAGTTTTTCATCTGGGAAATCAATATGTAGGTGTAAACAACGGCGTTTTAGCGCATCACTCATTTCGCGGGTGTTATTACTGGTGAGGAAGACTAGCGGTTTAATTTTTGCGCCGAGGGTGCCGAGCTCTGGAATTGAGACTTGGAATTCAGCGAGAATTTCAAGCAAAAAGGCTTCAAACTGCTGATCTGATTTATCAATTTCATCAATCAATAAAACGCAGCCGTGTTCTTCTTGTAAGGCTCTATATAAAGGACGAGGTTCTAAAAATCCTTCGGAAAAGAAAAGATCATCATGACTTTCTAATTTCGCCATCGATTCACGCAGGCCAGTCGCGCCATCAAGCACTTCGCTGAGTTTATCCTTCAGTAATTGGGTGTATAACAATTGCTTGCCGTACTTCCATTCGTAGAGTGCTTTTGATTCATCGAGCCCTTCGTAACACTGTAAACGCACCAAGGGAACCCCTAGAATTTCGGCGGTTGTTTTGGCCAGTTCGGTTTTACCAACACCGGCGGGGCCTTCAACCATAATCGGTTTTTGTAGGTTATACGCGATATAGGTGCAAGTGGCGATTTGCGAATTACAGATATAATTGTGTTCTTCAAATTGCTGTTGAATATCTTCAACAGATTGAAAGGTGTTTTCGTATAAATCTTTCATTTGTTAAATCCAGTTAATAGTCGTGTAGGCGAGCATAGATTTTATACTAGCCGGTTGTTAGTTAGATATCTTAGTTGTAAAAATATCTCTGTTTTGTACGTGAGCTGTTACAGGGTTTTCTTGGCGAAATAACGCTGCGCTAAATTCTTTTGTTTGGCGGTATTGGCTGTTTTGGCGATATTAACCAGTACCTCAATATCGTTCATTAAGTACTTAATCGACTTGCTTAAAAACACCGTCGAATCAAGCTGTTTAATCTCGTCAATAAATTGTTCTACCAATAAGCGTGTGACGATTATAAATGACACCGGCTCAAATGGCAGATTAGTTTGTGCTAATTGTCGCGCGGCTTGGTTAGCCAGCACCGAGACGGAATCGATGATTGATAATAATAAACCGAATTGTTCAGGTTTTAATGCGTTGGGATCAAATTTGACCAGCTTATCTAGCAGTGCTTGCATCGCACCTGCCAGCGGAGACAACATTAAAATATCTTCGTGTTCACGAAAAGGTTTAGATATCGTGTCGAACGCTTGGCCTTTTTGTCCCAAGATATGCGAGGCGGGTATCCGGCAATTATCTAGTTTAAGCCCGCAATGAGAGCTGGGTTTTAAAGCATCAAAACCGCTCATTGGCAAAATCGTTAAACCGGCGGTATCTTTAGGCACGATAAAGGCGGTAAATTGTTTACGTTCAGCCACCACATCGGTAATCGCCAAGATGATAAAAATATCGGCAACGGGGCCGTTGCTAATATAGGTTTTTTCGCCGTTAAGCAGGTAATCACCAGCTTCTTGCTGTGCGTGTGTGGTTAAGCGTTTAGGGTGCGCGCCGGCTCCCGGTTCGGAAATGGAGAGCGCACATAAGCCGTGACCGCTGAGTAAGCTGCTTAAATAATTTTCATGAATGTGTTCATTATCAGCCTTAATCAGTATCTCTATTAAGGCTTGTTGCATCACCCAAGTCATACCCAAGCCTGGGCAGGCAGATATCTGAGTGAGGGCTTTAGCCGCTTGCGCAATGGCTAGCTGGCTGCTTTGTTGGCCGCCGAGTGATTCATTTAAGCCGGGTAATAGGAGTTTTTTTTCGGCTAAGCGTTGCCATAGGCGAGTCGGAAAGCAGCCGTCAGGCATCGATAAGAGCTCGGGTTCTTCGATTAAAAGCGTTGTTAGTGCATGCGATAACGAGGTATCTTCGAGCGCGCTGTTAGCTGCAGGGTAACTCATATTGAACTTATCTCCATTGTTAAGTCAATAATAATGACAGATGTGATTCTGTAATGCCAGCCAAGCGCTTGCTAGCTACGATGAAGCGATAGGCTTGGTAAGAGGGTGGTTCAATATTTGAGCAAGAATAAGGCATGATACTAACAATAACAGGTCTATTTTAAGGGGTTTAAGATGAACTTTTTAATAACGGGTGGTACGGGCTTAATTGGTTCGGCCTTATGTCGCCGCTTATTGGCCGATAAACACCATATTGTGATTTTAAGCCGTCGGCCCGAGCAGGTTATACCGCCAGTCTTAGCGGTCCAGCAATTACAACATATCAGCAAGGAGCTGGTTTTTGATGTGGTGATCAACCTAGCCGGTGAGGCGATCGCCGATAAACGTTGGAGTGAGTCACAAAAACAACTTATATCCTCTAGCCGCTTCAATATCAGCCAAGGCTTAATTGACTATTTGAAAGGTACTGAAGAAAAACCAAAATTGCTAATTAGCGGTTCGGCAATTGGTTATTACGGGTTGGGTATAGACGATTCTGACGTTGACGAAGAGGCCGCTGGTGATAACAGTTTTTCTAGCCAGCTATGTCAGCAATGGGAATCTATTGCCTTGCAAGCGGAGGCGTTGGGGATTCGCTGTTGTTTATTGCGTACGGGTATCGTATTGGCGAAGGACGGTGGGGCACTGGCTAAGCTGTTGCCGGTGTTTAAAATGGGCCTGGGGGGAAGGATCGGCAGCGGTAAACAATGGATGCCGTGGATTCATTTAGATGATTTAGTTGGCATTATCTTGCATTGTATTGAAAAGCCTACGCTTCGTGGGGCTATCAATGGCACCGCGCCTGCACCCGTCAGTAATGAGGTATTTGTGAGGGCGTTGGCAACAGCGCTTAAGCGACCTTGCATATTGCCAGTGCCGGCGTTGCTGATAAAATTATTGATGGGGCAAATGGGCGAGGAGTTATTACTCTCCGGGAAGAAGGTCATGCCGAAAAAAGCCCTTCAATCAGCTTATAAATTCCAATACGAGTCATTAGACGCCGCCTTATTGAATATAATATCAAGCGGATAAATGCAGATTTTAATGAACAGCGGGTAGCCCTATGCAACTAATATCAATCAACACCTCCTTACCAAAAACCATTGAACATAATGGTAAGGAGCTACTTAGCGGTATTTTTAAACAGCCGGTAACGGGCTCGGTATTTGTCAGTAAAAAGAACCTACAGGGCGATGGCCAAGCGGATCTATCAAACCATGGCGGGGAGCATAAGGCGGTGTATGGGTTTTCTTGCGATCACTATGGGTATTGGCGTGAAGCTTTGCAAACCGAAGAGCTACCCTTAGGTGCGTTTGGCGAAAACCTAAGTATCACTAAGCTTGATGAGCGGCAGTTACATATTGGTGATCAGCTGAGTATCGGTGAACTGGTTCTAGAGGTGAGTCAGCCGAGAGTGCCTTGTTATAAACTGGGCATTGCCTTGAAAAATAAGAATGCACCTCAAATGTTCATTAATACCTATGCAACCGGGGTGTATTTTAGGGTTAAGCAGGAAGGTTTTATCAGCACGGGTGATACCGTTGAATTGATAAAAAAGTCGCCGCATTCGTTAAGCGTACACGACTTATTCAGGGCGTATTTTGATAAGAGCTTAACGAATGCCGAGGACATACTGGCTGCCGGGCTAGCCGTGCCTGAGTTAGCTCCAGAATGGCAAGAAAAGCTTGAAAAGCGTTTGCGGAAATAATTGATTTAGTTAGCGTTACTTATTACGAATAGCGCTGACAATACTAACCGCTGTAAATAATGGGATGGCTTAGCTTGTCGCGAGGATGCGTTCGGCATCTTGTAGGTCGGCCAGTGTATTGATGTTGGTGAAGTCTGCTAGATGATCGGAGCAGTTAACTTCAATCGCATTCTGCTCTTTAAACCAAGTGTTGAGCTTGCGGCCTCCACGCTGCAAATAAAGAGATAAGTTATCAGTCAGCGCTATGTTGATCAACGCAAAGGTGTTTTGCATGCGTTCGCCGTCGTGTGCGACGGCAATGAGGGCGTTATTTTCTTCGATGGCTTGCGCAAGGCGCTCGCTGAGGGTGGTTGTGAGGAAGGGGCAGTCACAAGGTGTAATCAATAGGAATTGTGTGTTACAGGTGTGTAAACCAGCGTGAATGCCGGCTAAGGGGCCTAGGCTACCGGGTAAAATATCGCTCACCAATGGGTAACCGAAGCTGGCGTACTCAGGGTCTGAGCTATTGGTGCTAATCAATATCTGATTGATATGCTGGCTCAAACTATCTAATAAGTATTGAATCATGGGTTTGCCGGCCAGTTTCATTAAACCTTTATCACCCGCTTGCATGCGGCGGGATTGTCCGCCCGATAGCACGAGGGCCGACATTGATTGCGCTGGTCTTGGCGGGTTCATCGTTCGCACTTGAGGCTTATGGCTTAGCATGAGGCATGATAAGCGTTTTAGTGACGGCGTCGAGCAATAGCTCAGTCTGCTATTTGTTCAGAATTCATTTTTCCAATCATAAAACCGGCCGATATGAGTGGCCGGTTTTATGGGTGTGCAAGGCAACTGAGGCTTTACTCGCTTTTGTCTACCGGCTTACTTTGAGTAGGCTCGGCAGTTGTTGCTGTAGTAGCCTTCGGCGCGGAGGGCGCTTTTGGCGCTGCAGCGGTTTCAGTTTTGTTGCTAGGCTGATCCGTTTGTTCGCTTTTTCTGCGTGAAGACGGCTCAGAACTACGTCGTCTACGGTGCGGGTGACGAACACCAGACTTGTTAGCGGGGTCCTTTGCCTGAGTATCGGCCTGTTGAGGCTTGTTTTCAGCAGCCGGTTTACTCTGTGCAGGCGCTTGAGTCTCAGCCTGTTGAGGCTTGCTCTCGTTAGCCGGTTTGCTAGGCTTTGGCGCTTGAGTCTCAGCTTGTTGCGGCTTGCTCTCGTTAACCGGTTTGCTAGGCTTAGGCGTTTGAGTTTCAGCCTGTTGCGGCTTGTTCTCGTTAGCCGGTTTGCTAGGCTTAGGCGCTTGAGTTTCAGCCTGTTTCGGCTTGTTCTCGTTAGCCGGTTTGCTAGGCTTAGGCGCTTGAGTTTCAGCCTGTTGCGGCTTGTTCTCGTTAGCCGGTTTGCTAGGCTTAGGCGCTTGAGTTTCAGCCTGTTGCGGCTTGTTCTCGTTAGCCGGTTTGCTAGGCTTAGGCGCTTGAGTTTCAGCTTGTTGAGGCTTGCTCTCGTTAACCGGTTTGCTAGGCTTAGGTGTTTGAGTTTCAGCTTGTTGCGGCTTGTTCTCATTAGCTGGTTTGTTAGGCTTAGGCGCTTGAGTTTCAGCCTGTTGTGGCTTGTTCTCGTTAACCGGCTTGTTTTGTACAGGTGCTTCAGAGTCGACTTGCTGAGGTTTGTTCTCGCGAGGCGGTCTGTTTTCCCTAGGCGCTCGAGTATCGGCATTAGCTTGTTTTTCCCTAGGCTGTTGGCCGGGTGATTTTGACTCGCTTGTTTGCTCGGTATTGGCGTCGTTTCTAGGTTGTTGATTGCCCCGGTTCTCATTGTTGCTAGAGGAGCGACGAGATCTACGACGTTTCCTCGGTGCAGACTTTCTTTCACCGCCTTCAGTGGTATTTTGCTCAGGTTTAGCCTGCGCAGCTTTATTTTGTGCGGCTGGCTTGTCGGCTGTATTTTGTTGGTCTTTTTGATCTTTTACGGGTTTTGGCTTTTGCTGATCCCTCGGTTTATTCGGGTTTTGCTTGCCTTGAGCGCTGCTAGATCGACGGTTTCTATTTCTATTGCGGTTCTGTCCCTCGCCTTGTTTCGGGCGCTGCTGGCGGTTTTGTTGGGGTTTTTTCGCTTCAACGGCGGGTTTTTCTTCCTTAACTTCTTCTTTATTCGCCGATGGTAATATTTTATTAAATATACGTTTAAAGAAACCCTCAGTTGACGGCTCTTCTTTCGCCGCAGGTTGTGGTGTTCCTGGCATTACGTTTTGTACAACCGCTTTTTGTTGTTCCTGTGGTTCACGTTGGTACGGCTGAATTTCGCGTATTGCTTCGTGTGGAACACGTTCGTGACTGGCGACATTATCGCTCTTCACTTCCTTACTGCGAACACGCTCAATCTCATAATGCGGGGTTTCTAGGTGTTTATTTGGCACAATAACCAAGGACACCTTATGGGTGTTTTCAATTTGCTGAATCTCAGTGCGTTTTTCATTCAATACGAAGGTTGCACAATCGATAGGCAGTTGAACGATGACTCGAGCAGTGTGCTCTTTCATCGCTTCTTCTTCTAAGATACGAATAATGGAGAGCGACAGTGACTCTACGCTACGGATGGTACCTTGGCCGTGGCAACGAGGGCAGACGGGTAGGCTGGATTCGGTTAACGATGAATGAATACGTTGGCGCGACATTTCAAGTAAGCCAAAACGAGAGATTCGGCTAAATTGAATGCGTGCGCGGTCGTGTTTCATCGCTTCCTTGATACGCGCTTCAACCATACGTTGGTTTTTGCTCGGGCCCATATCGATAAAATCAATAACAAATAAGCCGCCCATATCACGAATACGCAATTGACGAGCAATCTCATCGGCTGCTTCAAGGTTGATATTCAGCGCGGTGGTTTCAAAATCACTGCCTTTGGTGGCGCGCGCGGAGTTGATATCGATTGAAGTGAGTGCCTCTGTCGGGTCAACCACAATTGATCCGCCAGATGGTAATGGTACTTCGCGGCCATAAGCAGTTTCAATTTGGCTTTCGATTTGGTAACGAGTAAATAGCGGAACCGTGTCCTCGTACAGTTTTACCCGTGACAAATACTGCGGCATGATTTGCTGCATAAAGTCATGCGCTAAATGGTATGCGGTGGCGCTATCGATTAAAACCTCGTCAATGTCGTCGCGTAAATAATCGCGAATCGAGCGAATAATAAAATTGCTCTCTTGGAAAATGAGGTAAGGGGCTTTACGGTCTTCTGAAGCGCGACTAATGGCGTCCCATAAGTTAGTGAGATAGTTTAAATCCCATTGCAGTTCTTCAACCGATTTGCCGACGCCGGCGGTTCTAACGATAAGGCCAATGGTGTCAGGGATATCTAGTTGATCGAGAACTTCACGTAATGCGGTGCGGTTGTCACCATCGATACGGCGAGAAATACCGCCAGCACCTGGATTATTGGGCATTAATACCAAATAACTACCGGCTAAACTCACTTGGGTGGTGAGGGCTGCGCCTTTATTGCCACGTTCTTCTTTTTCTACCTGAACGACAATTTCCTGACCTTCTTTGATCTGGTTTTTGTCTTTTATTTCATGCGTGTCTAAGCCAATGGCTAGACCTGAGATTTCTTTAAACGGCAGAAAACCATGGCGAGTTGAACCGTAGTCTACAAAAACGGCTTCTAGGCTGCGTTCTACGCGGGTAATAATGCCTTTGTAGACATTAGATTTTTTTTGTTCTCTTGCAGGGACCTCAATATCAAGGTCATATAATTTTTGTCCATCGACGAGTGCAACCCTCAGTTCTTCGGCGTGGGTTGCGTTGATTAACATTCTTTTCATTAAATTCTTTTCCTAATGCCACGGCGAGCACAGAAATAATGGCTAGTGAGAACTGTTCGGTTGATTCATATGCTTGTAATTGCTCTTTTAATTTGAACCGATTGTATTAATTTTTAGCTTACTTTCTCACTAGGTCAGACATCTAAGCGTATTTGATTTATGATTAGCTTTTGTCAATGTCTGTATTAAATTCTGTACTGCTGGGCAAGTAAATTCGCTCATCGTGGGTCGAGCAAAATAAAACCCCTTTGAATGCCAGTTATAAACTGCAACATTCTTATTTCTGTTGTAGCGCGTAATTAAACGATGGATTAGCCTTGCTAACAGACACACGTTATTATGATTAGCGCCATTCAATACAGTATTTAGCTGTACTTGAGTTATTTCGGACTATATCAAATAAATCCAATTACATCAATCAGATAAGTAGTAAAGTTAAAATATATGAAAAAAGAGTCATATGATCAGGTTCGATACGTCGAAGTTGATGACAATTCAGCCGGTCAACGCTTAGATAATTTTCTAATTACCCAGCTTAAAGGGGTACCTAAGAGCCATATTTATAAAATTATTCGGCGAGGTGAGGTACGTATTAATAAAGGCCGATGCAAAAACGTCTACCGGCTTAAGTTAAATGATATTGTCAGAATTCCACCGGTTAGGGTAGATGAAAAAATACAAACTACACCGGCGAAATGGATGCTGGAAAAGTTAGAAAAACGCATCATTTATGAGGACGACGACTTGTTAGTGTTGAATAAGCCGTCGGGTATACCTGTTCATGGCGGAACTGCAAATCACCACGGGGTGATTGATGGTTTACGTTTTTTGCGTAAGGATGAACGTTATTTAGAATTGGTGCATCGTTTAGATAAGGCGACCTCGGGTTGCTTATTGATTGCCAAAAAACGAAAAATGTTGAATGCCTTGCAAACCTTATTACGTAACCGAACCATTACTAAAACGTATACGGCTTTAGTGTGCGGGGTTATTCACCAGCAACAGCAGACGGTGAATGCGCCGCTCGAAAAACGCACCCTAGAAAGCGGTGAACACCGCGTACGGGTACACCCCGATGGTAAAAAATCGACCACGGTGTATACACGCTTGCAGACTTTCAAACGCGCCACCTTGGTATCGGCCTCACCTAAAACGGGTCGCACCCACCAAATTCGGGTACACGCTAAACATTTAGGTCACCCGATAGCGGGGGATGAACGTTATTCGACACCGGCACAATATAAGGCGTATCGTGAACAGGGGTTGAAACGATTATTCCTACACGCCAGTAAGCTTGAGTTTATTAACCCACTAACGGAACAGGCGGTTTGTTATGAAGCACCGCTAGACGATGAATTAGCCGCGTTCTTAAAACAACTATGATTAATGACTATGAGTTGGTTGTTTTCGATTGGGATGGCACCTTGGCCAACTCCATCGATTGGATTGTTGATTGCCTATTATTCGTCGCCGAACAGCAGAATTTGGTGAAACCGAGTGAGCAAGCGTGTAAAGATATTATTGGTTTGAGTTTATCGCAGGCGATGTTGGCCTTGTTTCCTACGATTAATGATCAGGCAAAGGTGCGTATGGTGGAGTCCTATAGACGGCGTTACATGTCTAAAGCGATCACCCAGAATGATTTATTTCTTGATACACTGCCAGTATTGCAAGAGCTGATGCGTAGCGGTAAAACATTGGCTATTGCAACGGGGAAGGGGCGGCAAGGCTTAGATCGTGCTCTCGATGGCACCGATACACGTCATTTTTTCCAACATATGCGCTGTGCGGATGTGATGGAATCAAAACCCAGCCCACATATGTTGTTTGATATTATGCAAGTGAGCGGCATCAGCCCAGAAAAAACGATTATGATCGGTGACTCAAGTTTAGATCTGATCATGGCGAATAATGCTGGGGTGGCAAGTGTTGGTATTACCACGGGGGCGCACTCGGCTACGGTGTTAAACGCGGAAAAACCCTTGCGCTGCATTAACAATTTAAAGGAATTATTTGAGGATTAGCGATGGCTTTATTTAATAAAAAAACAGACAATCAAAGTGATGAACAATGGGAGCGCTCGGTGCTCGAGAAAGTTGCCTTAGCATCGATGGTCGAACAGCGACGAGCACGCCGCTGGGGTATTTTCTTTAAATTCTTATTCCTTGTTTATATCGTTGTTATTACCAGCCTTGCGGTTTCGCCGATGGGCAGTGGAGTGCAGGTGACAACAGGCCCACATACCGCGGTCGTGGATGTTAAAGGTATTATCGTTGCCGGAGGCGAAGCCGATGCCGAGACGATTATTGGTAGCTTGCACGATGCGGTGGAAGATCCGAATACGAAGGGTATTATTTTACGCTTGAACTCACCGGGCGGTAGTCCCGTGCAATCGAGTTATGTGTATCAGGCGATCATCGATTTACGGAAACAACACCCCGATATACCGATTCACGCGGTGGTTGAAGATTTATGCGCCTCGGGTGGTTATTACATTGCCTCGGCAGCGGATAAAATTTTTGTTAATGAATCCAGCATAGTCGGCTCTATTGGCGTGGTGATGAATGGTTTTGGTTTTACCGATGTGATGAAAACCCTCGGCGTTGAACGACGTTTATACACCGCCGGCGAACATAAGGGCTTCTTAGATCCGTTTTCAGCGGTTAATGACGGTGAGCGTGAACACGTGCAAACCATGTTGAACAATATTCACCACGAATTTATTCAAGCGGTAAAAAATGGTCGGGGTGAGCGCTTACAAGAGAATCCGGACTTATTTAGTGGTTTAGTTTGGGCCGGTTCCGATAGCGTGCGTTTAGGGTTAACGGATGGCATTGGTCACGTTAAATCGGTCGCTAAAGATGAGATTGGTGCGGAAAAAATCGTTGATTTCACCGCGCAAAAACCCTTTATTGAGCGTTTAGCCAAAAATATGGGTGTTGCGATGGCCGAATTTACTCGTCAGCTATCAATCATGCAGAGCGGTATGACGTTGCGCTAAGGCGTTTCAAGCATTCAGCGAAAGTTCATTCCGGATGATTAAACTAAGCCGATATACTCAAGCCTTGCGGAAACTTATGCGTTTATCAATATTGTTATTACTTATGCTATTGCCGTTAACGGTATGCTCTGCCGATACCGCTATGGTATTGGCGAAGCAGCAAGGCGTCACGCTTGATCAAGCGCTGCAACAGGTAAAAAAACAGCAGCAAGGCAAAGTTCTTGCTGCGGAAACTAAGTTGCAACAAGGTGTTTCGGTGCACGTTATTAAGGTGCTTACTGAGGAAGGCCGAGTTAAAAAGATTCGTATTAACGCGGTGCAAACACGGTGATGGAAGTAGGGGGCTGAGATGCGGGTATTGGTAGTAGAAGACGATTTGGCATTGCAAGGTCAGTTAGCAACATTGCTGACGCAAACGGGTTACGCGGTAGATGTGGCCAGTACCGGGCAAGAGGCGATGTACTTCGCCTGTGAATATTCGGTTGATGTGGCCATCATCGACTTAGGCCTGCCCGATATCAGTGGCATCGAGCTAATTAAACGGCTGCGGGCGAAACAACAGAATTTTCCGCTGATTATATTAACCGCTAGAAGCCGCTGGGAAGAAAAAGTAGAAGGTTTACAAGCCGGCGCAGATGATTATTTGGTTAAACCCTTTCATAACGAAGAATTATTGGCGCGTTTAAATGCATTAATTCGACGTTCCGCCGGCTTAGCCAGTGCCACTCTCGTTTGTGGGGCGATCCAATTAGATACCAATGCGCAGCAAGTGATCGTGGCCGAGCAGCCGATTGAACTGACCGCCTATGAATACAAAATGCTCGAATATATGATGCTGCATTCTGGGCGGCTTATTTCAAAAAGTGAAATTACCGAACATATTTATGAACAAGACTTCGACCGAGACAGTAATGTGATTGAAGTATTTGTGGGCCGTTTAAGAAAAAAACTGGACCCCAGCGGTGAGATAAATCCGATAGAAACCCTGCGTGGCCGAGGTTACCGTTTTTCCATTCCATTAAACGATTAAAACAAAGGTCGGCAGGTGAGCAATAGCATTCAGTCGCGGCTTATCCTATCGGCTAGCTTTGTGCTGCTGTGTTTTTTAGGGTTGGCGGGGGCGGTGTTGGACATGGCCTATCAAAATGGGGTGCAACAAGCGCTGCATGAGCGATTGCAGATCCAGCTGTATTCGATATTAGCGGAAGCCGAACTCAACGAGGAAAATCAATTTATGATGCGCTCAGCCCTAGCTGATCCGCGTTTCAGGCAAGTTGATTCAGATTTATACGCCTATGTTTTTAGTAATGAGCAGCAACTGACTTGGCGCAGCCCATCGGCGGTGGGTCTGCAGATTAAGCCATTGCAACAGCTGGCAACCGGGGTAAACCGTTACCTTGAAAGCCGAGTTAACGAGCAGCCTAGCGTGGCGCTGCATTATCGGGCCATCTTAGAAGGTACAGCGGGGCGTTCACGCGAGTTTGAGTTTATCGTTATTGAATCTCAGCAGAGAATGAATAGCCAAGTCGCCGGGTTCCGGTCGGTGTTATGGCAGTGGTTAGGGGGTGTTGCCGCCTTATTGATATTGACCCAGTTTGTCATTATTAGAAAAAGCCTACAACCGCTAAGGCTCATCGTTAACGACCTAGAGAGTATTCAGCAAGGTGATAGCCAGCAGCTGGCTAATGACTACAGCGATGAGCTAAAGGAATTGGCGAGCATGCTCAATAAACTTATTGTTAACGAACGTACCCATTTAAAACGCTACCGAGACACCCTAGCCGACCTAGCGCACAGTTTGAAAACCCCCTTGTCGGTACTAACGGGGCTGTATACCCAAGGCGAACTGAATACGGTTGATATTCAAATGCTGAAAACCCAAACCCAGCAAATGCGACAGCTGGTTGACTATCAACTACAAAAAGCCGCTGCAAAAGGCCACCAAACCCTAGCCGCACCGCTTGCATTAGAACCGATCATTCAGCAAATTATTAACTCACTGAATAAAGTTTATATGGACAAGCAGCTAACCGCTTCGGTTAATGTTTCAACGGCGATTAAATTTAGTGCAGAGCGGGGCGATCTGTATGAACTGTTGGGTAACTTGCTGGATAATGCCTATAAATGGGCCGATTCAGCGGTAAGCATCAGCGTTCAAGAACAAGACAATAGCGGCATTAAAATAGTAATAGAAGACGATGGTCCCGGCATACCCGCCGAACAATTAGCCGCCGTTTTACAGCGCGGCATACGCGCGGATGAAGCCGTTAATGGGCAAGGCATCGGACTAGCGGTGATTAATGAACTGGTGAGGCTTTATAACGGAACACTAACGTCCAAGCCCTGCTCGTTAGGTGGCCAGCATTGGGAAGTTTGTTTACCAAAAAAGGCATAAACTACGGGGTTAGGGTAGTGGGGCTATAAATCACTAAAAGGGCTTCTAACTGCGTGTCCTCCTCGATTAAGAACGTGGGTGTAAATTTCCGTAGTTCTTATATCACTATGCCCTAACTGTTCCTGCACGGTACGAATATCCGCCCCACGTTCCAACAGGTGGGTGGCAAAAGAATGTCTAAAGGTATGGCAAGAGGCAGGCTTGTTGATAGCAGACTGCCTGACCGCCGCCTTAACCGCACGTTGAACAATTTGCTCACCCATATGGTGTCTACGCACCTTCTCTGAACGAGGGTCCTTGCTTAAGCGGGCCGCAGGAAATAAATATTGCCAGCTCAGCTCAAAAGGTGCCGCGGGGTATTTCTTATCAAGTGCATGGGGTAAATACACCCCATCCCAATCACCGAGTGCATTGTCTTTTTCAAATAACGTTTGTACATGAGCTATTTGCAGGCGTAAACCCTTGCACACCTCGGCCGCTAAGGTTGTCATGCGGTTTTTTCGCCCCTTACCATCACGCACCAGAATGGTTAGCTTATCAAAATCAATATCTTGTACGCGCAGCCTTACCGTTTCCATCACCCGTAAGCCAGAACCATACATAAGAGCCGCGCACAGCTTTGAGTCCCCCGTTAACAGTGAAAAAATGCTCCGCACCTCATCTTTGGTTAAAACAACGGGGAGTTTTCGAGGCGTGCGTGCGCGTGAAAAATCGCTAAAATCCCCCAGCGGGGACTCTAAAACGTGCCGATACATAAACACGATAGCATTCAGAGCCGTTTTTTGTGTGCTAGGTGCTACCTTGGCATTGAGCGCTAAATGGGTCAGGAAATCGCGAACATCAGATTCAGCCAATTTCGAAGGGTGCTGCATTTTATGGAAACGAATAAAATACCTAATCCAGTACAGGTAAGTATCTTCAGTACGGATACTGTAATATTTTGCACGTAAGGTATCGCGTACCTGCTCAATAAATGAAGAAGCCATATGTGCTCCAGATGTCGTTGTTTTATAAAGTATCAACGCGCTGGTGAGATCAGTCAATGAATTTGAGGGGGTTGACGTAATTAAACACCTTAAAAACAAACGTTTACCCTTAATAGTTTGAATGTAGGCGTGTTTTTTAATAAAAAAACTTTTACTAACCGTGAAAGTACGTCACTATGAGGTGAAATAACACGTCACGTTGACGTTGAATATAATGTTAGGCAATAATAATTAACAGTGGTAGTTAGCAAGTATATATTTTATAGTTCTTAACGAGTGATGGTGTACTGGTGAACACACCTCTTAGGAGGGTATAGCAGGGTTCGATTCCCGGCCACTAAGTAGCATTTAACAAAGTGGTACTTAGTGGCCGAGGGGTGATTTATGTTAAATAACAATACAATTTATAAATTCCATGTAGCAAACCTTCACTCTATTCAAACTGCCATTGAACATTTAAAAAGAACAATACACGTTGCAATTGCATCAGAAAATAAAAAATTAATTCTTTCCTACACTCGACTATTAAGTTTAACTTTGGGCGCATGGGCAGAAGTGAGGCTTAATAAATTATTGTACGAAACAGAAGGCTTCTCTACCGAAGAAAGAGAAAAAATAAAGGCAAAGGGTAGTCAATTTGAGAAATGGGAGTTATCTATTGAATTAGCTGTTCGGTCACATTACGGGATTCAAAACCAACCACTTACGGATACTAATCTTACACATTCAGTATATTCTAGGTATCAAACTTTAAATGCGATCCTTGAACAAGATTTAAAACCAGTAATTGAAATAAGAAACAAACTTGCTCATGGTCAATGGGAGTACCCATTTACTGATGGTTTAGATTTAGCAATAGATAAAAAAATAGCTATAGAGGCAGAAAACGTTCAATCATTACATTATAAATATGTATTACTAAACCATCTTTCCCAAATCATTCATGACTTAATTGTTTCTAAACCTACCTTCGAGAGAGATTTTGACAAGTATTATCAAAAGTTTGCAAGCACTAGGCAACACTTGTTAAATAAATCTTTTGTGACATTCTGTAGTGACATAAAAGAGCGTGCAGTAAGAGGTAAAGAGGCAAGAGCTCAGAATGTTGCTAATATACCAAATGCCTAACAAATTGCTGCATCGGAAAAACTACTCGCTACCGCTCGCATTTTTCCGCTGAGCAAGGCGTTATAAGCCTTAGTCTAGGCATAGGATAATAAATGGAAGAGTTGCAGTTTAAAATTGATGGACCAAAATTTAAGGATGGCGTCCCGCTTCCGATGGCGATATCAGCTTTAAACAGTTTTCAGAGTATTGTTGATAAAACCTATCTCGTCACAGTAAACAAAACGCGGATTACTGCATCAGAGAGAGAGAAATTCTACCTGAGAGCAACTGAATTTAAACAAGGTTCATTACTAACCTACTTTGATATTGCACTACACGGTATTCAATTAGGCTTGCCTCTAGTATCAAGTCTTGGTCCTCAAGATATATGGAGTTTAACTAAAGATACATTTTCCATGCTTAAAACCGTATGTGGTGCTGTCCAAACTGGAAAAGAACCAAGTTATGAATTTAATAATGCGGGAGATGTTTCTTTACACATAGGTGATGAGCATCATCACTACCATGGCCCAGTATTTCAAATTGCTCAATTAGCCCTTCCTAACTACCGAGATCTTGCTCACTTATTAGGCAATAATAAGTTAACTGAAATATCGGCAGGTCAAAAAACTAGTTCACAGCACGACATTTACCTCAACGAGTCAGATAGAGGGGCTTTTGACCTACCTACAAAAATACAAAAAGAAACAACCGAGCTTAAATGCGAAGTGTTTGACTTCAATAAGTTCAAGAATGCAGGTAAATTATCTGTTTCATCTGCTGGACAAGAAATCCCTCCTGGTGAATATAACTTTTCTATTTTTGGGAATCAGGACAGCGTAGAGTATATTTACACTCTACTTAAACCTCAGGTTACACTGTTTTGCTTAATAGAGGAGTCAATTAGCCCCTTTGGTGGTATGGCGGTCCATAAGCTACACATAACAGGTGTCGGCTTATAACAAGTGGGTCAAAGGCGACGCGGAAAAAGCCCCGCGCGCTTTACCCAAAGCGTTAGTTTTCCAACAAGGTTATCAATGGATCTCTTAAAGGATTTACTTCTAAAAATTCAAAATGGTGAATCATCCTTTTCACCTGAAAATAATAGTCCTGAGGCTATTAAAGAGTTTCA
>MAAC01018298.1_pt1 | contig 112711 bp, 95 predicted proteins | sample 1115981 | NCBI WGS metagenome assembly MAAC01 (sample SAMN04961126, study PRJNA320927) | seawater metagenome | isolation source: sample BD02T64 sea water enriched with oil for 64 days | place: USA:Gulf of Mexico | collected 2013-07-27
CGAACTCAGAAGTGAAACGCAGTTGCGCCGATGGTAGTGTGGGAGTTCCCATGTGAGAGTAGGTCATCGCCAGGCTCCCAATTTCGAAAAGCCCTTCGCATCAGCGAAGGGCTTTTTTCTTTGCGCGAGACTGAAGTCCCGCCAACGAGTTCTTTCTTCGCCTACCGATTTTAGTCTCGTTAACTAATTTTAGTCTATTAACACGTATTGCTATCAGGCATAATGAGTGGTCAAAAGTTATCAATAAGAAGTACTGTCAACATGCCAAACCCTAATGCCAACTCAATTGTAGTACTCGATTTTGAAACCACTGGCTTATCTCCACAACAAGGTGATAGGGCGATTGAAATTGGTGCGGTAAAAATTATTGATGGTGTGGTGGTGGATACCTTTCAGGAATTAATGAATCCTGGCCGCCCGGTTAACACTTTTATTGAAAACTACACCGGCATTTCAAATGCGATGTTAAAAACTGCAGCCCCGTGCGACCAAGTAATGGCCAGGTTTGCGGATTTTATTGGTGATGAAAACCTGCTTGCCCATAATGCGTCTTTCGATAAGAAATTTTTGGATGCTGAGTTTAATCGGATCGGTCATGAATATGCCGGGGAATTTGCTTGTACGCTACTCACTTCAAGGCGCATCTATCAAGAGGCGCCTAATCATAAGCTTGGTACCTTAGTAAGATATAAAAACCTGGACGGTGAAGGCGCATTTCATAGAGCGTTATTTGATGCCGAGATGACCGCCAAACTTTGGTTAACCATGTTAGCTGATATTTCAGCGGGTTATCACATTCCACAAATCCCATTTGCTTTAATCAAAAAATTAGCCAAAACCGCAAAAGATAATGCTCCTGCTATGTTGAGTAATTGGTGATTAATACCATCCTAGACTGTACTTATAGCCATTAAATCCCCTATGATAGGCTTAATACCAAGTTGATTAAATATCTGCTCATTTTTAATGGTTAAAACGAATAACTACGGCTTTATAAAATTGATAAGTACGAATTAGTACTTATAAATTTTTAATTCAGGGATGAATGAACTTAGAATTATCATGGATGATATAAATTCTGTATGCATTGTATTTATCCGTTTTGCCTCATGAAAAAGTAGAACACATACTTAATCAAATTGGCATAGCTTATCTTTGAGTGCTAAACAGCTCATCGATCCTTAAGTTATTACTCCGATAAAAATTATATAAAAAAGAGAGCAATATGAATCAATCCTCTTCAACCCTTTTGGGACACCCAAAAGGACTATTCTTATTATTTGGTACCGAAATGTGGGAACGCTTCAGTTACTACGGGATGCGTGCCATTTTGGTGCTGTATTTGGTATCCACGGTAGAGTCTGGCGGCTTTGGCTGGTCAAACGCCGATGCCTTGAGTTTATACGGTACTTTTACCATGGCGGTTTACTTAACCCCAGTGTTAGGTGGCTGGATTGCCGATAATATTTTAGGGCAACGAAAAAGTATTATCATTGGTGGCCTGATAATGGCTGCGGGTCACTTTATTTTAGGTACCCCACAAGAATGGTTAGGTGGGAGCGCTGAATCGGCGTTCTATATCGGTTTAACATTATTGTGTTGTGGTAATGGTTTATTTAAACCCAATATTTCGACCTTAGTGGGTGACTTATACGAAGACGGCGATACTCGTCGCGATGGCGCCTTCACGATATTCTATATGGGTATTAATATTGGTGCCTTTATTGCGCCGTTAGTGATTGGTTACGTTGGTGAAAAAATTGACTGGCAATTGGGATTCATTTTTGCCGGTGTGGGCATGTTGATTTCGGTGGCGATGCAATTAGCCATGGCGAAGAAATACCTCGGTGATATCGGTGTTAACCCCTCGGCTCATGGTATGAGTACCGGTACTGATGTTAGTGCCAAAGACCGACCGTTAACGCAAGTGGAACGCGATAGAGTGAAAGTGATTGTGATCATGTCGGTGATTTCAATCGTCTTTTGGGTAGGCTATGAACAAGCCGGTGGTTTATTAAATATTTATGCCAAAGACTTTACCGACAGAAACATTCTCGGCTGGGAAATGCCGGCATCATGGTTACAAGCGGTAAGTGCATTGTTTGTGGTGATGTTTGCCCCGGTATTTGCTGGCCTTTGGACCAAACTTGGTGATAAACAGCCAAGCTCACCGAAAAAGTTTGCTTACAGTTTGTTGCTAGTGGGTGTTGGTTTCTTATTTATGGTTGCTGCAACCATGGATCAAGGTGGTGATTTGAATGTAAAAGTCAGTGTTTTATATTTGATCATTACCTATCTATTTTTGGTATTTGGTGAACTTTGTATCTCACCAATTGGTTTATCTCTGGTATCCAAAATAGCCCCGATTAAATTCCTATCGTTATTGATGGGCGTTTGGTTTGCTTGTTCGGCAATTGCCAATAAAGTAGCGGGTTTAGTTGGCAGCATGATCGGCGAAGGTGCTGAGCAAATTAATAATGCCTTCTCAATATTTGCCGGTTTAGCGGTGAGCGGCTTTATTGCCGGTGGCTTGGTCTTCTTGATGGCGGATAAGCTTGTCGAATGGATGCATGGCGCTGAAGATAGAGCCACTGTCGAGCATAGTGAACTCGATCAAGATCCGGTTTAATTCAGGGAGAATCAACTTAGAATTGCCATGGAGGGTTTAAATTCTGTTTTGTTCATGGCAATCCTTAGAGCGAAAACCAAACTTCGGTACCGCTTTAGCCCGGTTGGCGGGGTTTTTAACCTCGCGTAATTGCCGCAGGCAACTTAAGGTGGCTATCGCCATTACGCGAGACTGAAGTCCCGCCAACCTTGGCACTTTGGTTGGTGGGTTCTTATTTCATGGTTTTATCGCTAGTACATCCGTTTTAAGCAAGGCTAAGATGCTCTCTGCAGTGTTACCAATGAGTTTTTGATCTAAACCTGCTCTTCCTATGGTACCGACAACAACAATGCTGGCGTTGCAATCAGCAGCAATACTGGTGAGCACTTTATCAACTTGGCCGGCTTTGATGTGGATGTGGTCAGGCTGAATGCCGTAGCTTTGAGCCAGTAGAGACAGTTGTTCTTTTAGATCGGTTTTGTGTTCATCTTCGAGTTTATCTTTGTCAATAATGCCAAGTTTTCTCAGTAATGGAGAAAATGGTACGGCATAGGCAATGTGCAATTCCGCGTTAATGTGCTTGGCAATGATACTCGCATTTCGTAATACCTTACCATTGAGCTGTTTTTTGTCACCGATTTCAGTTTCTAAATCTATCGTCGCCAGTACATTACGGGCTTTCTGCCATTTATGATCGGCTGCGATAAGCATAGGAACATTACATTCCCTGAGCAAATGCCAATCGGTTGGTGTGTAAAACAAGGCTTCACTGCGGTGGCCTGTTTTCACTACCATATAAGGTTTATGCTCATGCACGTAGTGGCTAACCCAGGTATGGATGTCTTTTTCCCATACCGTTTCAAAGTTGTAATCTACCTTACCTTGCAGGGTATTCACCAATTTATGGGCATTAAGCTCATGCAAATTATGAATAACCTTACGTTTGGCCTGTTCAATATCATTAATACCGCGCAGGTTTTCATGGCAAAAACTGACAATATGCAAATTGCAATCGTAGGCGCTAGCCAGTTCTGCGGCTTGCAAAATAGCGGTGTAATTTTGCTCTTGTTGATCGGATATCACCAATATGCTGTTTTTCATCGTTATCTCTTTTTATCGAATGTTTGGCGAGAAAACCCAGTGATCAGCACAAAGTGATGTCGCTGGAATGAATTGCTTGACTACTGTATAAATACTTAGTGGTCTGATTGTGCGGCTGGGACAGTCGTAAGGGTTAAGCCCAAAGCGCAGCAGAAATTCCTTACTAAAACGAGAGTCTGTACGATAACCAAGTTCAGTTTAGGTCGGGATCTGCGAAAAATATTAAGCAACTTATGTTGCTTTTGAAGCCCTGTGATCGGCACGAAGTGACGTCGCTGGGTAGTTCACCAGGTAGAGCCATATACTATAGTTTAGGGCTTGATCGCCAAGATGTCGGTTTTCAAAAAGCTTAAAATATTTTCGGCGGTGTTGCCGATAAATTTTTGGCTCAAGCCTTTTCTGCCGACGGTACCAATAACCACAACCCCGGCATGATATTTCGCTGCCATTGATGGGATCACTTGCTCTGGCTTACCGGCATGGATATGGAAGTTTTTCTCGTCAATGCCGTATTTCAGTGCCAGTTTATTGATCATCGTCGCCAAGGCTTTTTCTGCCTGACGTTCTACTTCGTCTTTAAATTTTATGCCCAGGTCACGTAACAGTTTTGAAAACAGCGGCGTGTAACACACGTGAACTTTGGTATTGAGTTTGCTGGCTAACGATGTCGCTTGCGCCAGGATTTTGTGGTTTAACGCTTGTTTATCGGCAAGTTCGGTTCGTAAGTCGACTGCGGCTAGAATATTTGGGGTTTTACGCCACTTATCTTCGGCAACAATTAATACTGGTGTTGGGCACTCGCGAATAAGGTGCCAGTCGGTAGGCGTATAAAACATGGTCTCGCTGCGGTGACCGGTTTTAATGACCATTAACGGTTGCTCTCGTTCTGCGTAGTCACAGATCCAGTTTTGAATGTTTTTCTGCCAAACAACCTCATAGGTGCAATCATTATTAGAACACACGTCGGCGAGTTGATCGTTTGCTTTCTCTTCCATTTTATCGAGAATTGTTTGCTTAAAAGCCGACCCTTTTTCTCCTAAGCCACGTAAGTCTTCATAATAAAAATAGACAACATGTAATGTGGCGTTGTAGGCTTTCGCCAGTTTGTCGGCTTGTTCTAAGGCGACTGATTTCTCAAAATAAGCATCGGCGATTACTAGAATTTTTTCCATGGGGGTACCTTAAAGTAATTTGTCCTGTTATTACCTTAATCGCTTTTTATTTGCACAGTTTGATCTGAATCAGGGAAGTCGCCTAATAGTGTTGTTTAAAGTAAAAGTCGGAGTGCACTTATACCAATCCGTATATAGAACTGCTCATTGAGTGACTCATATAAACAACACATGAGTTCCCCTTCGGGAATGTATATCATTCTCAATTGATCTCATCATTACGCGAACTGATATTTGACTCGGCGCCAGCAAGATTTAGCAAGGTTTTAGTAAGACTTTAGTAAGACTTTAGTGAGGTACCAGTACCTTAATGTCTGGGTACAATTGCTTTATTTTGAGTTGCAAGGCCGATTTAGCCTCACTGTCGCCATGGACGATGCGGATATTATTGGGCTTTTTGCGCATGCCTTTGATAAAGCTAAGCAGATCGCTTTGATCGGCATGGGCGCTATAGCCACTTAAGGTGTGGATACCGGCATTGATGGCGACTTTGTTGTGGTTGATAAACACATAAGGGGTTTTATAGCGCGGCTTGTTTTGCTGTATTTGCCGACCTAAGGTGCCTTTGGCTTGATAGCCGACAAATAGCACGTCAGTTGTCTTATCGGATAAAAAACTTTGTAAGTAATTTACCATTCTGCCACCCGTGCACATGCCGCTGGCGGCAATAATGATTGCCGGTTTTTGTTTTTGTTTTAAATAGGAGATGACACTTTGATGTTCTTGGTGACTGCCGACCGTGTAGAGCTGTTCAAACGACAAGGGGTGACGATTATTGGCTAATTTACAGCGTGCCTCGAGGTCCCAATGTTGCTTTAATTCACGATAATGTTCGGTAAACTCACTGGCCAGTGGCGAGTCTACGATGACGTCAATGTTATTGAGTATTTGTTCACTCCCCGCGGTTGTTGAGTTGTGTTTTTTATGCAGGCGATGCAAGATCTCTTCAATTTCATAGAGCAACTCCTGGGTACGGCCAATGCTGAACGCGGGAATTAACACTACGCCATTATCATCCACACAACGTTTTAACACTTGCTCAAGATTTTTGCGACGCTGTTTTCTGCCATGATGGTTTTTATCGCCATAGGTGGATTCTATGATTAAGGTATCACACGAATAGGGCGCTTTCGGTTTTGGCAATAGCGGCGTATAACTTGCTCCTAAATCACCGGAAAATACCACCTTGTGTTTGCGCTTTGTGGTTTTGTTAGCAATAGCCAGCTCAATATAGGCTGAGCCTAATATATGGCCTGCGGCTTTAAATTTCACCTTAACTTCAAGGCCCTGTTTGCTTTGATCTTGGCTAACCGGAAGAATTTTCCAGCGATTATAGCTCACGGCTACCAATTGTTGCTTTAACCGTTTAACTACGGCATTAATGATTTGTTTATTTCTGCTGACGCCAACTTTTACCGCATCGGATATCACCAGAGGCAATAACTTTGCTGTCGCTGCGGAGCAGTAGATTGGCCCAGTAAACCCGGCAGCTAACAAATAGGGGATCCGACCCACGTGATCGATATGACAATGCGTCACTAATAATGCACAAATATTGTCTAAGGGAAAATTGATACTGTGCTGATCGTTTGCACTATCATTTAATTTGCCGTTTGCTTTGTGGCGTTGTTGAGCTGAGGCATCATTGTTATCGGTTGTTGCAGTAATTTCTGCGCCTTGAAACAGCCCACAATCGATTAAATAACTCGTTGTTGGCCAATTGCCAGCATTGCCATTGGTACTAGGGCAATTACTTAGCTTAATGTTTATTTGGTGGCAAGAGCCGGTTACGCCGTTTACCGCACCGTGGTGATTAAAACTGATATCCATATCAAAATGCCTAAGCCTTTATTGTTAAGAGTGTTTTTCTCTGTAACAAGTGTATATCAATTTTTCATTGTTGCCGTGTTATTTGTGATTAAAATGAGCCCGTTTAAAAACGTTACCGATCTCAAGTGGGGACAGGGGATTTAAATACACATTATTTGGCTAAATCAATTAAAAGCCACTTAAATTCATTTTTTTATTCGCGTATACTAGCAGCAATAACGGTATAGTTTTACCGCAATAATTATTTAAAGGAACTACATATTTTGCCTTCAACAAAAAATTCAATCATTAAAAAAGCGGTTATCCCGGTTGCTGGTTTAGGTACCAGAATGTTACCTGCCACTAAAGCTATTCCAAAAGAAATGTTACCTGTGGTCGATAAGCCGCTGATCCAGTACATAGTCAATGAATGTATTTCGGCGGGTATCAATGAGATTGTACTGGTAACCCATTCTTCAAAAAATGCCATCGAAAATCATTTTGATAAATCGTTTGAATTGGAAACTACGCTAGAGAAGCGGGTTAAACGCCAAATCCTTGATGAAATTCAAGCCATTTGCCCACGACACGTCACTATTATGCACGTACGCCAGGGCGAAGCGAAAGGCTTAGGGCATGCCGTATTAAAAGCCAAACCTATTGTTGGGGATGAACCTTTTGTGGTGGTATTACCGGATGTGTTAATTGACGATGCCGCGTCGGATTTAAAAACTGAAAATCTGGCCGCAATGATCACTCGCTTTGGTGAAACACAAGCGAGCCAAATTATGGTTGAACCAGTGCCAATGGATTTAGTAAGCAGTTACGGGGTTGTTGATTGTGGCGGCACGGCAGTGTCACCGGGTGAATCTTGTGCAATGACGGCAATTGTAGAAAAACCCGATTTAGAAGACGCACCATCTAATTTAGCGGTTGTTGGCCGTTACGTATTGTCAAAAGAAATTTGGCCATTATTAGAAATGACGCCTCCAGGGGCGGGTGATGAAATTCAATTAACCGATGCGATTGCCATGTTAATGAATGAGCAAAATGTGGAAGCATTTAATATGACAGGTAAATCACACGATTGTGGTTCGAAACTTGGCTATATGAAGGCGAATGTTGAATATGGTCTGCGTCATCCAGATCTCAATGGTGAATTTTCAGCGTATTTAAAAAGCTTATCATTGTAATTAACAAAAAATGATCGGCAAAGTTACTCGCAATGTTTTTGCCGGGCGACCCGGTTTCATTTGTTTTAAGATTAAATGATGATTGTTTTCCAGCTCAGCAATAAATAGTTTATTACCAATGGGGTAGTTATGTTGCAGCCGTTCTGTGATTAACTGGCTTGCGGCGTTATTGCCGGCATTGCTAAACAGCTTTTGATAATTACTTTTTCTGCTGATCAAATTATCGCCCAGAGTTAAGTATTGCATAGGCCTACTCAGTTCGATCGGATAGGTTTCCGACGTTCGGTGTTGGCCATTTTGTTTGTTACTTGAATAGGGATATTCACACGGATGAGAGACAATACCTGCTCTTACTGGCTGTAATTCTATGTGTCGCATGCAGGCGAGTAAATAATTGTTGGCATCTACAACACTGGCTTTGTGCCGGCCCTGAAATAATGAACCACTACGCTGATATCTTTTATTAACGTACCTTACATAACTGCTGCAAAGGTATTGCATTAATCGGGAAATTCCTTGTTTGCTGCTGGGGGTTAGTAATAACTGAATGTGTTTATCCATTAATACATAGGCGTGCAAAGCAATGTTGTATTTTTTTGCCGCCTTGGCAAATAAGCGCAAAAAATATTGATAGTCAGCGTCACAATAAAAGCAATGTTGTTGATTATTACCACATAGATAGATAAGACACGGCATGTCGGGAATATAAATTCTAGGTTTTCTAGCCATTTGCAACTCCTTTGCAACGGTATAATTTGCCGGTAAATATAAGTCTGGGGCGAAATGTTGTCAGTGCATTTGTTTAGGGACAAAAGCCAATGCACCACGCCTGATAGATCTTATATTTAAAGAATGAATAAATAGGAACAACATAAAAATATAGAAAAGCCGAGTTACTCCTGTAACACTGCCAATGTAATTTAAATGTTGTACAGCTCCTTTTTATCCTTTTTAGCAGCCTTGTTCCTTCAAAGCTGTGGTCTCCCTGACAAAACTATTGCTGTTTAGTGCGATATTACCAACACTTTGCAATAGCCTCTTGGGTAAGGACTATGCTCATCCTAAGCGGTAGCCCTGCGGTCATCCTTGACCTACTTCTTCCATATTGCTTCCTGCAAAAACCAATCCATTGGCTAGCCATCCTGGCAGCACATGTTAATCCATCAACATGTAATATTTACACAGCAGGTAAATAATCTGGTTGTGAGCGAAATGTAGCCTATCAACAAATAATGTATTGCATTAAACAACATTTATCTGTGATGTTGAGGGCCGGAGTTAATGTTTATTGCAAAAGGACACCGGAGTGATTTTGCGTGTGCATTATTTACTCAACGGCTTGCCAGGCTGTCGGAAGATAAAGGGATACGATGTTAGGGCTTGCCAGCGGTTAACTTTCTGCAAAATAACGCGATAAGCTGATGCAAGTTCAACTGAGGACCTTGTTGTCATTAAAATAACATTTATTAAACTTTTCATGTTGCCATCCTTAACTGAAAAATTATTATGTCATTGAGTAAAAAGGTAAAACTCAACAAATTTTGTTTGTAATCACCTGCGGTTAAAAGAACCACAAATATCGGGTTATCGTAACTGTGTTATTTAAATTTCCATGTTTTTGATAACCATATGCTGTTAGTGCAATGCAACCGTACTTCAATGAAAAAGTTCGACAAATATTCAACTAACGATTTACAGAATAGGCAGGATTTTTACATCCTGCAAATAAAAAATTCATTTAATAAATAATAAAAAAGTAAACAGATTTCGCCGCAAAAAAAGCTATTTTCATCATAAATGATTGACTAATAATAATTTTTTAAAGTGACCAGAGAGAATTAGCATTGATCTGGAATATCCGGAGCAAATTTGAATAAAAAATAAATTTCTTTCTAATTCAAATGATTGTGGTTTTTAAGCGCTTTATTTGATTTTTTTTCATTTTTATTGTTTGACCAAACATTAATCGCAACCTAAATTTAATGGTGTGATGAAAGGAAGTTACAGCACAAATCTCAGCTAAATGGAATTTTGGAGATGCATATTTTCTCTGTTTTACTCTGTTAATGTCTAAGATAATCAGTTGGTTAATATAATTTACTAGAAAACTTTAGCTGTTTTAGGCCGATTGCCAACCGGCAATGCTTAGATCATAACAACACTCCGGCTAATTATTTTTAGTGGCAAAAAGCGCTATCGCAATTTATCACTTGACCAGAGAAAATAGCGAATCATACCAAGTTGATTAAAAATGAGCAGATATTTAATCAACTTGCTATCAATTATCTTCAGGATGAATAATGAATATCGCAAGCTACAACAAGGCCGTTAAAGGAAAATACAGAAGCAAGTTTTTACTCAAAATTGCAGCTAAAGGGTTTGTTGCCGGGTTAACCGTTGGTTTGTTGGTCTATGGCGCCTTGTTTTATGTTGTTGCTAGCTGATATGCCTGCTAATGCTCAAGCATGAGCAGGTAAATTTAAAAACAATAAACTCGCATCGCCATGCGAAACCTATTTAGGAATATTATGTTATGCAAATATCTAAACTCACTCAGAAAAAACTGCAATACAGTTTGGCAATCGGGTTTTTAATTATTTTGGCGGTAAGTGTTTTTTTATCGGTTGATGACACTACTTTGGTTAACCTGTTCATGATGACATTAAGCGCTGTGCTGTTTTTAACTGCGGTATTGTTTCATCGAGACTAGGGTATGTATTATCGAATATTTGCAAGGTAAATACACCATTAAGATTAAAGCTAAAGGATCGGCTTTGTTTGACAGGATATAAGAATCGCACATTGGAGGTGCATTATGTCGAAACTAACACTATCTGGAGAGACTTCTTCAGCAACGTCTAAACCTTGTGGTACCAAAGCGACTACAAGCTCTCAACCTGCCGAGCAACCTAGGCCCTATGAGGCAGGCTTATTCCGGCAAGAGGCCTTAGTCCACAAATCGAATAGACTCACCGGTGTTGTTACCCTTGCCCAACCTGTTGCCTTTAGTTTGTTGATAAGCTTCGTTATTTTAATTGTTGCCATTGCAATATTTTACCTCACTCATCATGACTATACTCGCAAAGAGTCGGTCAAAGGCTATTTGCAACCGACCAGGGGGTTGGTGAAAGCGTTTATTCAAAGCCCTGGGGTACTGGCCAATTTGCTGGTGCAAGAAGGTGACGAGGTGGTTAAAGGCGACGTAATTGCGCAAATTGAAATCGCCAGCGAGTTGGTCAATGGTGAAGATATTAATCAGCAAATGCTCAATGATCTCAGTTTGCAACAATATCGATTATCGGAAGAAATAAACGATGAACGAATACTGAGTGAGCTAGGCACCGATAAACTTAACGCCAAGCTTGAACATTTAAAGGCAATGCGCAAACAGAAAATTCATCAACAGGGCACCTTAAGTAAACATTTAGCCCTTAGCCAAAAACAGTTAAGCAATGGTAAAAGATTATTTGTTGATGGCCATTTATCGGAACAACAAGTGACCCAGCTAGAAGAGCAGTATTTAACGTTAAGCCAACAACATGATGAATTCAGCCAAAACCTGCTTATTGTTGACTCTGAGTTAAAACAAACGCGTTTTGACATTGTGCAAAAGCCGCTATTGCTGGCGAAAATGCAAGCCAGCCTTGAAGATCGTATTGTGGCGGTAAAGCAACGCATCTATCAACTGAAATTTAAGCAAAGTTATCAAATAAAGGCGTCACGCAGTGGCCGTGTTACCAACGTATTGGCCAAAGTAGGGCAAACGGTGCAAGCCCATAAATCTTTGCTTACCATCTTGCCCAAGCAAGCCAAATTGCAGGCCATATTATTAGTGCCAACCCATTCTTTTGGCTTTGTTAACGAAGGCCAGCAAGCGTTAATGCGTTATCAAGCATTTCCTTATCAGCGTTTCGGGTTATTTGCCGGGAAAATTAGTGAAGTCTCGAAAGCGGTGTTAATGCCGGAAGATTTATCTTTGCCCATAGGCGTAAGCGAGCCGGTTTATAAGGTTACCGTAGATTTAGAACAGCAGCATGTTATCGCTTATGGTAATAATTTGGCATTGCACCCGGGGATGTTGTTAGAAGCCGATATCGTCATTGATAAACGCAGTTTATGGCAATGGTTGTTAGAGCCTTTATATAGCTTGCGGGGGAGAATTTAATGGATAGCTCAGCCCTCATATCTAACCCGGTTTCATTATTACGCTTTAAAGGATTCAGTCGGTTGCCGTTGATATTACAAACCGAAGCGGCAGAATGTGGCTTGGCAGCGATTGCCATGGTGGCTAATTTTTATGGGTTAAAAACCGATCTTAGCTGGCTTAGGCAGCATTTTTCAATTTCGTTAAAAGGGGCGAGCTTACAGCAATTGATGAAAGTTTGTGCCGCGTTAAACTTTTCATCACGGGCACTTCGGCTTGAACTTACTGATTTAAAGAAATTAACCACTCCTTGCGTGCTGCATTGGGATTTAAATCATTTTGTCGTGCTGAAACAGGTATCCAGTAGTTATATCGTCATCCATGATCCGGCCTTTGGCGAGAAAAAGCTTAAATTGAATGAAGTGAGTAAACATTTCACCGGCGTAGCACTGGAAATTAGCCCGAACAAAGATTTTAAAAAATCGACACAAACGCTGCGGATGAAATTAAGCGATTTTTATTCAACAATGACCGGCTTAATTCCATCATTACTGAAAGTGTTTTTATTATCGGTGTTGCTGCAAATGTTTGCCCTGACGACTCCATACTATATGCAGCTAGTGGTAGATGAGGTGATACTGAGTCAGGATAGCAATTTGTTGTTGGTACTGGCGCTGGGTTTTGCCTTGCTGGGTATTATTGAACTTGCGACTAAGGCATTAAGATCTACCGTCATTTTGCACTTTTCCAATGTGTTAAATATTCAAATGGCGGCGAATTTATTTCAGCATTTGTTACGTTTGCCTTTAAGCTTTTTTGAGAAACGCCATATTGGCGATGTTGTTGCCCGGTTTTCCTCACTACAACAAGTAAAAGATATGCTAACCACTGGCATTATTGAGGCCGTAGTCGATGGCTTAATGGCCATAGCGACCTTAGTGATGATCTTTTTATATAGTCCCACGCTGGCGGCTATTGTATGTATTGCCATTGGCAGCTACGCCATAGTACGTGCCATGTTATTTAAACCGCTTAAACAGTTAAGTGAAGAAACCATAGTCGCGCGAGCCAAAGAGCAAAGTAATTTTATGGAAAGTGTGCGCGGCATACAAAGTATAAAACTGTTTGGTGGTGAATCTCAGCGACAAAACTTGTGGCATAACGCGTATGCAGAGCAGGTAAATTGCAGCATTCAACTGGGAAAATTTCAGATCCACTTTGCCTGGCTTAACGATGGCATATTTGTGGTTGAAAACGTATTGGTCGTGTATTTTGCTGCCACTTTGGTCATTTCAGGAGAGTTAACCGTGGGTATGCTATTTGCGTTTATGAGTTATAAACGGCAGTTTATTGCAAAGATGGTCAATTTAATTGAAAAGTTGATCGAATTTAACATGTTATCGCTGCATTTAAACCGGCTTGCCGATATTGCTCTGTGTAAACAAGAAGCAAACTTGCGTACTGCGGCAGAGGTAAAGACCGGCGATAACGACGCCGTTGCGGTAACGGTAAATAACAGTCATTTTGCTGCGTCGGCCAATGCCCAGCTTAGCGGCGAAATTTCACTCGTTAATGTTGGTTTCCAGTATTGTGCGCATGAGCCGTTTTTGTTTCAACAGATAAACCTTAAAATTGCCCAAGGTGAGTCGGTGGCCATTATTGGACCTTCGGGTTGTGGCAAAACCACTTTGTTAAAACTGATGCTAGGGTTATCCACCCCAAGTTATGGAAAAGTGTGTGTGTCTGATGTAGATATTAAACATTTTGGTTTAAGCCATTATCGCAGTCAAATATCTGCGGTTATGCAGGACGATCAGCTATTGAGTGGCTCCATTGTTGATAACATTTGCTTTTTTGCCGAACAGATAGATTTTAGCCGAGTGACTTTTGTCGCCCAACTTGCTGCTATAGATCATGATATTGGTGCCATGCCTATGGGATATAACAGCTTGGTAGGCGATATGGGAAGTACTTTGTCGGGTGGCCAAAAACAACGCTTGCTACTGGCCCGGGCGTTATATAAACAGCCTAAAATTTTATTTTTAGATGAAGCGACTTCGCACTTAGATAGTGAGGTAGAATCGCTAGTAAACCATGCGGTTAAACAGCTTAACATTACTCGTATCATTATCGCCCACCGACTTGAGACCATTTTATCTGCGGACAAAATATATAGCGTTCAACAGGGCCAGTTAATTGAAGTCACTGAACATATTCGCTTACAGCACCCACAAGCAACTGGCTAACGGCTTATACGGAATGGTATTGAAATCTGCGGTTGGCCTATATCTTGTCAATAAATATCATTAAAGACCACTTGCTCCGAATACTATTATTTAACGCTTTGATTTTATGGATAAAAAAATACAGTCTCCGGAACGCTGGGTATAATTTTAATTCATGCAGATAAGTCGACAGGCTCATTACATAATTTTTTGATTGAATTTTACACCAAGGTGCACGGATTAATTTCACCAATAAAAATTATTAGTTATTGTTTTTTAATAAAAACTTGCTAAATTTTAGAACAAGTGAAATTATTTAAATACTCCCTTGGTCTGTATCTGTAGCCTTAGACTCGGGTGTTTTTGGTAACTCTAATAAAATTATGAAATAAACTTAGGAAGAAAATTATGAAACTATTAAAGAACTATTTATTAACAGCAGCCTTAAGTGCCCTGATGCTAACGTTATTTACTAGCTTACCGGCAAAAGCAGAAGCCAACCCTTTTGAAGCACAGAGTGTTGTTAGCTCTGCCGATTTTGGCGATGAAAAAGCCAAAGAAAAAGGCAAATGTGGCGAAGGCAAGTGTGGCGAAGGCAAAAAAGCTATGAAAGGCAAGTGTGGCGAAGGCAAATGCGGCGAAGGCAAAAAAGCTATGAAAGGCAAGTGTGGCGAAGGCAAATGCGGCGAAGGCAAAAAAGCTATGAAAGGTAAGTGTGGCGAAGGCAAAGCCAAAGGCAAATGTGGCGAAGGCAAAGCCAAAGGCAAATGTGGTGAAGGCAAAGCCAAAGGCAAATGTGGCGAAGGTAAAAAAGATAAAAATAGTAAATGTGGCGAAAATAAATAGATAATATTTTTCCCCTGAATTAACAAGCCGACGAAAGTCGGCTTTTTTGCACATATAAGTGCTTATATTCCCGGGCCATGGAAGGTGGATAGGGAATGATAATTCAGGGGGGGAAATATGGGGTCAGATCCGTCTAACCACTCAGGGAGTGGCTGGAGTCTAAACCAAGATGACTAATTAGTTATAACCAAGGACATAATTTTCAGTCACATCATCTAAAAGCGCATAATGCTTAGATGTCGTACGGTTCTGCTCAGCTCTAAGTGTATCGTTGGCGCCGTGTTTTTTCGGGGAATAATATTTATTCAATAATTCTAAAATTGAATAGTTTTCTTCATTTTTAACTTCACTCATGACATCACCTTAATTGAACAAACTCATAGCTAGTGGTTAACTTAATTTACGGATTCAGAGTAAAGTAATTTTTAGTCATTGAAAATTGATAAAGCTTTTGAAGCCTATAAATAAAGGTTATGGATGAAAAACAAGCAGGAGGTAAAGATAGAAGGTACAGGGTACAAGGTACAAGCAGAGTGTGTTGGCTGTTAGCTATATTTAAATTAATGCAAGCTGCCTGGAGCTCGAAGCTATTCTTTATAAACTCGCCAACCAAAGCTCGCTGTTTCGGTCCTGGGTTGGCGGGAATTCATTCTCTCGTTATGGCGACCGCCACTCTGTGTTGCCCGGGGCAATTACGCGAGGTTGAAACCCCGCCAACCATTGGGACGGTACCGGGTAATACTTCTAGGCATAAGAAAAACGGCCATTTAAGGCCGCTTGTTAAAATGAATCGTCAGGCAATTTGTTTATAAATTTATGCCTAGTTTTTTCAGCTCTTTCATTACAACTTTTGTTGGCAGAGGGATGTAACCATCTTTTTCAACAATTTTTTGGCCCGACTTAGAAAGTACCATTTTTAAGAACTCAGCTTCTTTTGGTGCAAGCGGCTTGTTCGGGTGCTTATTTACATAAACGTATAAGTAGCGAGATAATGGATAAGTACCCGAAATGGCGTTGTCCATATTGGCTTCAACATAGTTTTCACCTTTTTTGCTCAATGGTAAAGCACGAACACCTGACGTTTTATAACCAATACCTGAGTAGCCAATACCGTTTAATGAGGCTGAAACTGACTGTACCACAGAGGCAGAACCCGGTTGCTCATTTACTGTATTTTTAAAGTCACCTTTACAAAGAGCTTTCTTTTTAAAGTAACCATAAGTGCCTGATACTGAGTTACGGCCGTAAAGTTGAATGTCTTTACCGGTCCAATCGCCTTGTAAGCCTAATGCACCCCAACGATCAACATCGGCTTCGCCACGACATTTACGGTTGCTAGAGAAAATCGCATCAACTTGTTGAATACTCATGCCTTTAATTGGGTTATCTTTATGAACAAATACCGCTAACGCATCAATGGCAACACGCACCTGAGTAGGTTTGTAACCGAATTTTTTCTCAAAGGCCTGAATTTCTTTTGATTTCATTTTACGGCTCATCGGCCCTAAATTTGATGTTGATTCAGTGAGGGCCGGAGGCGCGGTTGAAGAGCCTGCCGCTTGAATTTGAATGTTTACACTGGGGTAAGTGCGTTTAAATTCTTCAGCCCAAAAGGTCATCATGTTGGCTAGTGTATCTGAGCCAACTGAAGATAAGTTACCTGAAATACCACTTGCTTTTGTGTAAGTCGGTAAATCGCTATCGATTGCTAAGGCGTTTTGGCTGGTTAGTGTTACAACCGCGATGCCAATCCCGGTCAATAAGCTTTTCAGTTTCATCGTGTTCTCCTAAGAGTGTATTTAATGTGAAAAAATAAATGTTTGTAAAGTCGATGGTGCTATCTTAGAAAAAATATATTACGGTTTTATGACAGTGATAAAAAAAATCAAAATCGACCAAATATGAGGTTATGGCGATAACGGCATAAGAAACGTTACAATGCGCTGGAGAAGAAGACTATTAGGTGGTGTTTTTATGAATTTTTATGGAACCTTATATGTAACTTGTCATTGATATGTCATTAACATTTCACATTAATGTCAAAAAAAATACACATTGTCACAAAAGTGTAATATACGCATGGCAAACTAGCGTCAATTTCAAAACTTAATATAAATACTTATTTAAAATTACTCACAGGGTAACATTATGAACCTAGTAAAAACCTCAACGGCATTAGCACTAGTAGCAGCATTCACTGCTCCAGCAATGGCCGCCGATGAAATCAACTTTTACGGTAAAGCAAACGTTACTATACAAATGTCTGACGATGGCGAAGGCAGTTTTTCTGAAGTGAAATCAAACGCCTCACGACTAGGCGTAACCGGTGGTTTGAAAATTAATGATGCTTTATCTGTCGTATATAAAGCAGAATTTCAAGTGGATATGGATGGTGACAGTGATGATAACATTACTGCACGTAACCAATACATTGGTTTAAAAGGTAACTTCGGTACGGTTTTACTGGGTAAAAACGATACCGTCACTAAGCAATCGCAAGGCAAAGTTGATATCTTTAGCGACTTGGAAGCGGACATCAAGGTGTTGTGGAAAGGCGAAAACCGCATGAGCGATACGCTAACCTACTTTACCCCTAAGTTTGGTTTGTTCCAGGCGGGTTTAACCTACAGCGCTGAAGGTGATGAACAGTCAGATGCCGGTATTTCAGCGGCAGTAACCTATGGTGATGCCAAACTTAAAAGCAACAATTTTTACGCAGCTGTTGCCATCGACAGTGAAGTAAAAGGTTATGATATTTTCCGTGCAACGGTAGCCACTAAATTCGCTGGCATTAAATTTGGTGCTATGTTACAAACTCAAGAAGACGTTGAGTCGGGTAAAGAGTTAGAGGGTTTGATGGTAAGTGCAGCATACAAAATCGATGGCTTTACTCTTAAAGGCCAGGTACAAACGGCTGAAGTGGATGGCGGTGATGACAAATCAGGCATCTCAGCCGGAGTTGATTACTCACTTGCGAAAAACGCCAAGATATTTGCGTTCTACACCAGTTTTGACATGGACACCGGCGCTGACCAAGATTATTTAGCGACTGGTATCGAATACAAGTTTTAAAAAACCATCACGTTTGTCATAAAAGTGTCATATCTACAAGGCAGAATAACCACATAGCAATTAAGTGTGAAATCAAATGGAACAAACATGAACCGACAAATACTCGTCGTAGAAGACGAAAAGCCAATCAGAGAAATGATCACTTTTGTCTTAGAACAAAATGGATTTAACGCACTCGAAGCAGAAGATTATGAGCAAGCAAAGTTGTTGCTCAATGATCCCTTGCCTGATCTGGTATTGTTAGACTGGATGTTACCAGGAGGTAGTGGTATTCAAATAGCGAAAGAAATTAAGAAAAACGAATATACCGCTAAAATTCCTATCATCATGCTCACCGCTCGCTCCGATGAAGACGATAAAGTAAAAGGCTTCGAAGTTGGGGTTGATGATTATGTGACCAAACCATTTTCACCAAAAGAGTTAATTGCGCGCATCAAAGCGGTGATTCGCCGTGTTGCACCTACCGCGTTGGAAGAAGTGATTAATTTCAAAGGCATGTCTCTTGATCCCGTGTCTCATCGGGTAAGCATTGACGAGCATCCGATTGAACTCGGGCCCACTGAGTTTAAAATGTTACATTTTTTTATGACGCACCCAGAAAGAGTATATTCTCGCGAACAATTATTAGATAATGTTTGGGGAACCACGGTTTATGTTGAAGACAGAACCGTGGATGTCCATATTAGACGTTTACGCAAGTCTATTGGTGGTAAAGGACATGATGGGTTTATACAAACGGTACGTGGTGCAGGTTATCGATTCTCTTCTAATGTTGGCTAATAAATACACTGCAATATACTGCAGTTAGAATAATCAATACTGAGTTATCCCTTGATATGATATTTCGCTTTTCTTTGAAGCATTTTTTGCTACAACAAGGCTTTATTTTCGCCTTGGTTGCCTTGCTTGGTTACTGGTTCAACCACGTTAGTTTGTTTGTGCTGGCAGCGATGATGGTGTCCTTAATTTGGAATTATCGACATTTAACCGCATTAATTGATTGGCTTTGGCAGAAAAACTTATTAAGCCCTCCTGAATCAAATGGGATTTGGGGCCATGTTTATGATGGTATTTATCGAAGAATTAGAAAATATCGTAATAAGCAAAAAGAATTAAACTTTCGCATTAGACAATTTCGCGATGGTGCCGAAGCCTTGCCTGATGCTGCCCTAGTGTTAGGGTTAGATCACTCTATCCGCTGGTCAAACAAAAAAGCCAACCGACTCTTAGGCATCCAATGGCCTTCCGATACCGGGCAATTGATCACCAACCTGGTACGTTCGCCACAATTGGCCAAATACTTAAAATCTGGCGATTTTAGTGAGCCGTGTTCTATTACTTCGCCAAGAGATTCGACCAAACAAATCGAATTTCGTTTTATGACCTATGGCGATCAGCAATATTTATTATTAGCTCGAGACGTTAGCCAACTGATTTTACTCGAGAAAATGCGCCGAGATTTTGTCGCCAATGTCTCACATGAATTGAAAACGCCGTTAACCGTGATGCGTGGCTATGTAGAAATGATCCAGGATGATGATGGCTTACCGGCACATTGGAGTAAATCGTTTAATACCATAGAACAACAAGTGACTCGCATGGACAGATTAGTACAACAACTATTGGTGTTATCAAAAGTTGAAGTGCAAGGGTATGATGACATTCGAGCGCAAGTACAAATGCCAAGACTTATTGAACAGGTGATTGAAGACATCAGCTGGATCAATAAAACCAAGCAGCACCAGCTCAGTTTTGAAATCGATCCGCGTCTGGGGATTTTAGGCGTTGAGTCTGAATTGAAGAGTGCCTGTTCAAATTTGCTAGTCAATGCAATGAATTACACGGCCCAAGGTGGCGTCATTAATATTTGCTGGAATAAGCAAGATGGTTATTGCCTGTTCAGAGTGACAGACAACGGCTGTGGTATCGTGCCTGAGGATATCAATCGCTTAAGTGAACGCTTTTACCGGGTGGATAAATCACGCTCTCGTGATACCGGGGGAACGGGTTTAGGCTTATCCATTGTTAAGCATATCGTCAACAATCACCGAGGGCAGTTAATCATTGAAAGTGAATTTGGCCAAGGCAGCAGCTTCACCATTAAATTTCCTGTCGGTGAAAGCTATCAAATTCGTTAGCAAGCAATTGCCTAACACTCCTCTTTTTTCGGTTTTCAGCGTTAACAGAATTTACGCCATGATTTATACGATGTAATGAATGCCGTGAATTAAAAAATCACGTTTAGGACTAAATTTATCGCCGAAATAATTAACGAGGCGATAAAGGTGGTTTGCAGATCTTTGATCTCAAAATCGTCAACTATTTGATCGGTTAGCCACAACAAAATTGCATTTAACACAAACACAAATAAGCCAAACGTTAATATGATCAACGGCATAGTGAAAAATACCATTAGCCACCATAAAAACATGTCGGCAATCGAGTACACCACAGCAACGACCACAGCGGTAAAGAAGCTCTTTAAACGTATGCCTTCGAGTAATTTAGAAACTAAAAAAATAGATATACTTAGTAGTATTAACTTGGTTATCATGCTTGCCTTATAAAAACATTCTCAATCAATACTCCCACTGTAAACTTTTGGGAAAGGAAATACATCCATGTGGTTTAAAAATTTATACATTTTCGCCTTCACTAAACCGTTTACCCAGCGCGAAGAAGACTTAGAAAAAGCTTTGCATGAGCATGTATTTGCTCGTTGTGGCGCAACTGAATTATCTCGCTTTGGTTGGTCTAATGCCTTGGGCAAACATGGCGAGCGTTTATTGCATTACACCAATGGCTGTTTTTTATTGAACGCCCGTAAAGAAGAAAAAATGCTGCCGGCATCGGTTGTTAAAGAAAGACTTGAAGAAAAAGTGGAAGAGCTGCAACAAGAGCACAGCCGCAAAGCGACGAAAAAAGAAAAAGAGCAGTTTAAAGAAGACATCACTTTTGAGTTACTGCCGCGTGCGTTTTCTCGCATTAGTGATACTCAAGGCTATATTTGCCCAGAGAAGAACATCATCGTAGTGAACACTAGCTCTCGTGCTAAAGCCGAAGATTTCTTAGCGCTGTTACGTAAATGTTTGGGCTCATTGCCAGTAACGAGTTTTGTACCAGATGCAGGCGCTGAAACCACCATGACTAGCTGGTTATTAGAGCAAGCACTGCCAGAGCGTTTTACCATAGGTTTTGAAGGTGAACTTAAAGCCATGGGCGATGATGCCGCCGTATTAAAATGTAAAAACCAAGACTTGTTATCGGATGAAATTCTCGCCCATTTAGGCGAAAAACAAGTGGTTAAAATTGCCTTCGACTGGGATCAAACCCTATCTTGCATGTTATGTGATGATTTAAGCGTGAAACGGGTGAAGTTTCATGACAGTGTCTATGAGCAAAACGAAGACATTCCAACCGATGATATGATTGTGAAAATTGATGCTGACTTTACCTTGATGACTGGTGAATTGAACCGATTTATTGATGATATGTTAGCGCAATTTGAATTAGCGACAAATTCTTATCTGGAAAACTAAAAAGTCTGCTTTCCTAAAATCAAAATAATGTTTTCATTATATTGATATAGCGCAAGGGGATGGCAATTAATTACAGTGGTTAACTGTATGTGTATTGAACCTTGCGCCATAGCTCTTTAAAATACCGCTCTTTTCATAAATACCCGTGCTACCTCAAACTGAGACATGGATCTTGAGGTAGCACGGGTATATTAATAGGGTTGGTATTATCTATGTTTACTCCAGAATTATTGTCTCCTGCCGGTAGCCTCAAAAACATGCGTTATGCATTCGCCTATGGTGCTGATGCTGTTTACGCCGGCCAACCCCGTTATAGTCTCCGCGTGCGTAATAACGAGTTCAATCTTGCCAACTTAGAAATTGGTATCAATGAAGCGCATGCTCTTGGTAAAAAGCTTTATGTGGTCAGTAATATCTCGCCGCATAACTCAAAACTTAAGACTTACCTAAAAGATATTGACCCGGTTATTGCGATGCAGCCGGATGCGCTTATTATGAGTGACCCTGGTCTTATCATGATGATCCGTGAAGCCTCTCCAGATATGCCAATTCATTTGTCAGTACAAGCCAATGCGGTTAATTGGGCAACGGTGAAATTCTGGCATCAACAAGGGGTTGAACGAGTGATTTTGTCACGTGAGTTATCGCTTGATGAAATTGAAGAAATTCGTATGCGAGTGCCCGAAATGGAAATTGAAGTGTTCGTGCATGGCGCTTTGTGTATGGCTTATTCGGGTCGCTGTTTACTGTCGGGGTATATCAACAAGCGCGATCCGAATCAGGGCACGTGTACTAACTCATGTCGTTGGTCGTATAACGCCCACGATGCCAAAGAAAATGAGCATGGCGATATTATTGCTGTCGCACCACAAACGGCTATTGTTGAACCTGAGCAAGCAATTGTTGGCAGCGAAGAGCCGGAGCTGTGGTTGCCCGAACAGGCGGCTAATGTTACCAGTGCAGACCAGAAACCGACGGATCAAGTGTTCTTATTACAAGAGCAAGGTCGTCCAGGCGAATACATGCCGGCGTTTGAAGATGAGCATGGTACCTACATCATGAATTCAAAAGATTTACGCGCCATAGAGCACGTAGAACGTTTAGTGAAAATGGGCGTGCATTCATTGAAAATTGAAGGACGAACGAAATCCTTCTACTACTGTGCCCGCACCGCGCAAATTTATAAGCAGGCGATGAATGACGCCGTAGCAGGAAAAAGCTTTAATGTAGGCTTAAAAGACAATCTAGAACACCTCGCCAGCCGCGGTTATACCGAAGGCTTCCTGGCTCGTCATCGACATGATCAATTACAAAACTACGAGTACGGTTATTCCAAATCTGACAGCCAACAGTTTGTTGGTGAAGTACTCGGTCGTACTGAAGATGGTTTGATTGAAATTGATGTGAAAAATAAGTTCTTAACCGGCGATTCAATCGAATTGATGACGCCAAAGGGCAATATCAATTTCGTGCTTGAGTATATGCAAAATCGCAAAGGTGAAGAAGTCACCGATGCCAAAGGCTCTGGCCATTTTGTCCAAATCAAACTCGATACTGACTTTGATTTAGAGTACGGCATTATTATGCGTTACTTAAATGACGGCGAAAATACTCGTCACCCGTTTGCCCAAAATCAAGCATCGGCTTCGGTTTAAGTAACTTTAATAAAGAGTAGGCGGCGAGCAGGTATGGCATTAAAAATTCTAGATAGCTGCATCAATTGTGATATGTGCGATCCCGAATGTCCGAATGAAGCTATCACTTTGGGTGAAGAGATTTATGAAATTGACTCTAATAAGTGCACCGAGTGTGTTGGCCATTACGAAAAAGCGCAATGTGTTATTGCTTGCCCAATTGACTGCATAAAGCCGGATCCTGAGCAGGTCGAGTCGGAAGAAGATTTATTGGTGAAGTGTTTTGAAATGCATGGTATTCCTGAATAAGCCAAGATGATAGAAACTCAACTAATGTCGTCTTCAGTATTCACCTTTTTATTGATTACTGCCGCCGAAATGGGCGATAAAAGCCAAATTGTTTGCATGACCTTAGCGGCAAAGCATAAAGCCAAGCCGGTTTTTTGGGGATCGGTATTGGCATTTCTGTTATTGAATGCTATCGCCGTCGCCCTCGGCGCGTCATTGTCGACAATGTTGCCAATGAATTTACTCACCGCAGTTGCCGCCGTAATGTTCACCATCTTTGGTTTGCAAGCGCTGCTCAGCAAAAACCATGATGAGGATGCCTCCCTGCCGACTAAACTCAGTCGCAGTATATTTATTACCGCCTTCAGTATCATTTTTATTGCGGAAATGGGCGATAAAACCCAGCTGGCGGTGGCCAGTTTAAGCACCACTGAAAATCCGCTAATGGTATGGATAAGCGCATCGGTTGCCTTAATCGTAACCACAGCCATTGGGGTGTTTGCCGGTTCAAGATGGTTAGCTAAGCTGAATATTAATACCGTTCATAAACTCAGTGGCTGTCTGTTTTTATTGTTTGCGTTGTTCGCGACTATTAGGTTGTTCAACTACGGTTAATTATTTTAAAATAAAAATAAAAATCGGGGATGAGTAAATCAACAATGCTTGGTATACTCAATTTTTTGCTTTTAGTTAACCGTTGAGAATTATCACTTGTCTGGAGTTTGCCACATTTTATTACCTTCATTTTTACGCCGTGCGATGCGCGCGTTTGAGCTGAAGACACTGGTGCGTACATCCGGCTGTGAATTGACTCGTATTGGTCGTTCTCGCAATTGGCGTTTAACCGCGAGCCGTGAACAAATGACGACCATTATTGAACTGGTACGAGATTCTGAAGAAGAAACCTGGCAGTGGTTAATCAAGGTGTTAGAACAGCAACGCGGTAATTTTACTCAACAAGAATTACAAAACCTGGTGCACCGAAACCCTGACATTACGGTGAACGAATTGGTCAACCTTGCCAACTGTACACTCGCCGAAGCTCGTAATGCTATCGATGCCCATGAGTGGGCAGATGAATAGGCAACCCACCTAATCGATTGTTTTTAATCATTATTCCAACCCCATTAAACTAGCTATTACCCCCTGTGTAGTATTACCGTAATAACCTTGTAAATATTTATACATAAAACTACAACATTTGTGTAACAAAACTGTCATTTAAGCTCCGTAAACTAGCCTCGATTATTAATTTATTAACACATTCTTAAATTTATGCGGAGCAGCAACATAATGCAAACCTCTAATACAATAAAAGCAAACAAAACCATAAAACAACTTTTTCAAGTAAGTGCCATAGCCGCGGGCTTATTGTTAGCCGGGTGTGGTGGCGACATCAATCTAGAATCAAACGTTGATAATTCAGTGGGTGATTCGATCATTAACAATCCAGCGCCGACTACCCCAACCACGCCAAGTGATGTGGTTCTTCCGGGTAAGGCGAATACCACATTGTCAGCGACAGTATCGACACAAATGGGCTTTGATGTGAAGGTGCAAGTGCTTGATGGCCGCATCATCGAAGACACCACTTTAGTGGCAAATGATAATGGTGTGCCAGTGTTTTACGCCATCAGTGGTCCGTTGCAAGTTGGCACCGGAGCCGCCTTGGCAAGTAAGTCTGCCGCGGCAAAAGTTGCCCTGAGCATTGAACCTGGTACTGTGCTTTTTGGCCAATCGGGTAATGACTACCTGTTAGTTCATCGTGACGCTCAAATCTTCGCCGAAGGTACCAGACAGAATCCAATTATCTTTACCTCATTACAAGATGTTAACGGTGAAGACACGGCCGCGGGTCAATGGGGTGGTTTAGTTATTTTGGGCAATGCGCCATCAAACAAATGTCCAACCGATGGCAGTGATTGTGCTCTGCAGGTTGAAGGTGTTGAAGAAGGTGGTGTCTTTGGTGGTTCCAACTGGGAAGATAACTCAGGCATCTTAAAATACGTAGTAGTAAAATACGCCGGTTATGAAATTGCCCCGGATAACGAATTAAACGGTATTACTTTCGGTGGTGTTGGCTCTGCCACTACCGTAGATTACATTCAAGTGCATGCCAATGCCGATGATGGTGTTGAGTTTTTTGGTGGTGCGGTAAATGCCAAGCATTTAGTCCTTACCGGCAACAAAGATGATTCCATCGATTGGGATAACGGCTTTAAAGGTAAACTGCAACACATTTTTGTTAAACACGCCGAAAATGCTGGCGAAGCGAACCGTGCAATCGAAGGCGATAACGATGGTAAAGCACCAGAGAAACAACCGCAATCAAATCCAACCATTGCCAATTTAACCATTATTGGTAACAACTTCGATACTGCCGATAAAGATTCAGAAGGTATCTACTTACGCGAAGGCACAGCAGCGACTATCGTCAATACGGTGATAACTGGCTCGGGCGAAATGGGCGAGTGTTTAGAGTTTGAAGGCGGTGCCACGGTAACTAATGCAGAAGCGGGTAAAATTATTATACAAAACATGGTGATGGCGTGTTCTAACGATGAGAACTTTAAAAGTGCTGGCGATTTCGATCTTCAAGCCTGGTTTAGTGCCGAGAGTTCAAACTCAATTTCTAACTCCATTTTAATCAGCGACTCAGGTGTGCCGGATGCACAATCTGCGCTATTAGGTGCCGGTCAGGATGCATCGAACACTTTAGACTCATTCTTTGACTCAACATCACACATTGGTGCATTTGATGGCAGTAACGACTGGCGTCAAGGTTGGGCATTTGGTTTTGGCGGCGGCGAAGTAACGGCAGCTGCTGAAGTTCAAGGCTGTCCAACAGGCACTACATCGATCACTCCGGTTGATGGTTCGACCACAACGTGTGAAATTTCAGGTCGCATTACCGCCGATTTAACGTTAACTGCCAATAACCTGTATGCCCTGAGCGGTGCCGTATTTGTTGGTGCTGATAACAGTGACTCAGCAGCGCTAACCATTGAAGCCGGTACGACTATTTATGGGCGCAGCGGCAGTGATTACCTGGTGGTAAGCCGTGGTTCAAGCATTGAAGCAAACGGCAGTGCTATCGCACCAATCACTTTCACCTCAAATCAAGACGTAACCGGCGGTGAAACGGGAGCAGGCCAATGGGGCGGTATCGTGTTGTTAGGTAACGCACCATCAAACAAGTGTCCGAGCGATGGCAGCGATTGTGCGCTGCAAGTTGAAGGTGTCGAAGAAGGTGGTGTATTTGGTGGTACTGACTGGCAAGATTATTCAGGAACACTTCGCTATGTAGTGGTTAAACACGCCGGTTATGAAATTGCCCCAGACAACGAATTAAACGGCATCACTTTTGCTGGTGTCGGTTCAAAAACCAAAGTGGAATACATTCAGGTTCATGAAAATGCCGACGATGGTGTTGAGTTCTTCGGTGGTGCGGTAAATGCAAAATATCTGGTATTGACCAGCAACAAAGATGACTCGGTAGACTGGGACAATGGTTTCCGTGGCAACCTGCAATATGTGTTAGTGAAGCATGACGCCAACAATGGCGAATCGAACCGTGCGATTGAAGCGGATAACGATGGCAAAGCACCGGCTAAAGGCCCGCAATCGAATCCAACCATTGCCAATATGACTATCATCGGCAACGACTTTGATTCTGCCGATAAAGACTCTGAAGGTATTTACCTGCGTGAAGGTACTCGCGCACAACTGCATAACTTTGTGGTGACGGGTTCTGCCGGTATGGGCGAATGTTTTGAAATGGAAGCTGGAGTTACGGTTGACCAGGCGCTGGTTAATGATACGACTATCACTAACTCGGTATTTGCCTGTGGTGAAAACTTCAAGAATACCGCAAATTCAATGGACGCCAGTTTTGACTTAGGTGCCTGGGTGCTAGCGTTAAGCGACAACTCAACAGCAGATTCGCAAGTGGATGTATTAGATGGGATTTACACCATAGATACGACTGCGGCAAAAGTCTTTGCCGATACCAGCTTCTTCGATAATGCCAGCCACATTGGTGCCGTTAGCGCGACTAACGATTGGACTGAGGGTTGGACAGTAGGTTTAGAATAAATTAATAACTGGCTTGGTTAGAGCGGTGGGGGCTAATTCAACGTTGTAACCAAGCTTTTTTATTCTAGCAATTGCACACCTTACAAAATTTATCAATTCCAGTTTTAAAGTCATGCATTAGCTAACAACCCTTGGGGTTTTTAGCCAATCGAATGAGGTTGAACATGAACAACAATACGAATAAGTTTCGTTTAACACACTTGAGTATCGCGTTATTAACCGCACTGTCAGTTAACAGCGTTGTTGCCCAGGAAAACGAAACCAGAGCAAACGATGAAGCCATTGAAGAAGTGGTGGTAAAAGCCAGTCGGTTAAGGGGCACGGCAAGTGCCGTGCTTGAAGAGCGTAAAAATCAGGCTTTCGTTGCTGACATATTGGGTGCAGAACAAATTGCCCGCACGGGTGATAGTGACGCTGCATCTGCCCTTAAACGGGTAACTGGCTTAACCCTGGTAGATGGTAAATACATCTACGTGCGGGGTTTAGGCGAACGTTATTCCAGTACCTTATTAAATGGGGCGCAAGTACCAAGCCCAGATCCAACACGTACGGTAATTCCGTTGGATTTATTTCCAGCATCAATCATTGAATCTTTGTCGGTACAAAAATCTTACTCAGCATCTATGCCGGCGCATTTTGGTGGTGGTAATGTTGATATCCGCATTAAAACCATACCTGCAGATTTCACCTTGCAATTGGCGGGAAACCTTGGTGGTAACGTCGATAATTTTGGCGAAGGGATGAGTTATAATGGTGGTGGTGATGATTGGTACGGCCGTGACGATGGCACTCGGGGAGCGCCAGCATCATTACAGCAAGTTTGGCATAATTACCAGCAAGTTGAAGATTTAAGCCAAAGCCAAAACCGTCAAATTGCCGCCGACTTAAACCGCGATTACGATCCGGTGAACGATGTGGTAAGCCCTGATTTTGGTTTGGACTTTACCATCGGCGATCGTTTTGCAAGCACTGATGGCTTATGGAATTACGGTTACCTGGTTGCCACTTCTTTCGATGATGAATATCGGGTATCAAAACAATTTGCCGGTCAGGATTTTACTAAAAGACCGGATGGCAGTTACTTCTTACGTCGAGGTTTTGATGACATAGAGTCGACAGAGCATACGGTAAAATGGTCTGCTATGTTTAACTTTGGTATTGAATATGACCACAACCATCGCTTAGATTTTAGTTCAATGTTACTCAATGACACCGTTGATGAAGTGAAAGTAAAACTGGGTAATACCAACAACGTGTTATTAAGTGATGGTCTTCGAATTCGTGACAACGAAGTGTCATACGAAGAGCGTGAGCTTATTACCAACCAAATTCGCGGCACTCACAATTTTCCAGAATTAATGCTCTTGGGCGCGGATTGGTTTTATTCCGATTCTCGTTCAAATCGCTATGCACCAGGTAATGTATCGACCCGGTTTATTCTAGCTGACGAAAATATGGACGGTGAGTTTGATTTTGACGATGAAAGTAGCTTACGTCGAGCAACTACGGCGTCTCGCTATACTTTTCAGGACCTTAACGACGATGTTGAAAACTGGGGCTTTAATCTTTCATTACCCTTAACCTTTGGCAGAAGTGAGATTGAATTAAAGGCGGGCGGTAACTTTGTTGATAAAACCCGTGATGCCATGGCAAGACGTATCGATGTAAATACTCTGGCCTTTGATGATGCGGATTTATCTGGCTCAATGGTGAATGACATCTTAACCGATGAGCTGATTTTGAACTGGCCATTACTTGGCAATGAGCAAATCATTCGCGACACTACGGTTGATGGTGATGATTATTTTTCGGCGCAAAAAATTGATGCCTATTACGGTGAAGTCGACTGGTTTTATGACAACACCTGGCGTATTGCTGCCGGAATTCGCTGGGAAGATTTTCGCCAGGTAGTTGCCCCGCTGAAAACGGATGGTCGTTTCGATTTGCCGAATGATCCCACCGTTGCCGACTTACAAAACTTAGCGCGTACAGAGGATGACTTTTATCCTGCATTGGCACTCACCTATGTAATGAGTGAGCAAATGCAATGGCGTGCTTCTTATGGTGAAACCGTGGTACGCCCGGATATTCGTGAAATTGCTCCGGCAACCTACCTTGACCCGCTAACCGGGCAGCCTATTGGCGGTACTCCTGGCGTACGTTCAACGATGATCAAAAATTATGATTTACGTTGGGAATGGTACATGAATACCGGTGAAAACCTGTCAATAGGGCTATTCTATAAGGACATGATCGACCCTATCGAATCGGTACAATCACCGGCGCAAGATGGTCCGGCATTGATCCGAATTGCCAATGCAGAAACGGGTGAAGTGTATGGTGTTGAAGTTGAATTTTTAAAAGATTTCACCTTTATGGGAAATGCTTTGGGCGGTATTGGCAACGATTTGTTCTTATCGGGTAATCTAACCTTAAGTGATTCAGAAGTAGAGATAGATACGCAGAAAGTGGTTGAACAAACCGGTGTCTCGGCGGCAATTACCAACCCGACTCGTCGCTTGACCGGACATTCAGAGTACGTGATTAACCTGAACTTAGGTTGGGATGCACCCAATGGCAATCACAGCGCGACACTTGCCTATAATGTCTTTGGCGAACGGATAATTTTCCCTGGTATTGAAGGTGAAGATGACAAGTTTGAACAACCATTCCATTCGGTTGATTTGATTTACACTTATTATCCAACCTATTCATCGACGCTAAAGTTTAAGCTTAACAACTTGCTTGCTCAGAAAAAAGAAATTGAATTTGATCAGCAATTGTTCCGCTCCAAAACGCAAGGCATAGGTTTTGATATCTCGTTCAAATGGGAGTTTGAGTAAGCCAAGTGGTATAAGCCAAAGTTAATGCATATTGTTAATTAAAACGTATTAACTTAAACCTCGTCATCCCCGACTTGTTCGGGGACCTCATTCGGGCGAAGTGTGCTTAAGTTCGATACGCCGTTGGCGGGAGTTCAGTCTCGCGTAATGGCGAAGCCACCTTAAGTTGCCTGCGGCAATGACGCGAGGTTGAAAACCCCGCCAACCAAAGTATTCGAAGCTCGATATGCGTCAGGAAGTGCTGTTTAGAAGCACGTTGTGAATTGAGGAGGTCCCACATCTCGCTAATGCTCGTGATGGGATGATGGTTGGTTGGCGGGACTTCAGTCTCGCGTTCGGCGTTTTGGTGATCCCCACTTTGCGTTGATTGCGGCCAAAATGCGAGGTTGAAACCCCGCCAACCAATGTTTCCAAAGTTCGATACGCGTGCTATGCCTGCAAGCCTTTCCCCCCACTTTCACTAAAGTGCAACAATGCCTTAACAAAACTGTCACATTCGAGAGGTACACTTTGTCTCATATCGATAAGCCTTGCTCACAAGGTTATTTCTTCAGGGCTTATCTCATAACTACAACATTCACACATTTAGATGATTAAAGTGAATTAACTAAGCCAAAGGATATTTATGAAATTTTCCAAGTCAGTGCTGGCCAGTGTCATTATCAGCACCTCGTGGATGATCCCTGCAAGCTTTGCTGCAGAGGGTTTGACCGAAGTCGTTAAAGCAGGCACTCAAATCAACCAGTCGGCCACTCATTCACAGCAGCGGATTGATCAATACAGCGATGATATTCAAACTAAGCTGCAACAATATAAAGCAGTCAACAAAGAAGTCGCGGGCCTTGATATCTACAACGGCCAAATGCAACGGCAAATTAATAATCAACTCGCTGAGTTAGCGCAATTAAAATTATCACAGCAACAGGTTGCGGTGATTGAACGTCAGATCTCGCCGTTAATGGCTCGCATGATCACTACCCTTGAACAGTTTGTCGCTCTGGATGTGCCATTTTTACCAGAAGAGCGCAGCAAGCGCCTTACCGATTTAACCGAGATGCTCGATCGTGCCGACGTTGCGGTTTCAGAGAAATTTCGTCGTGTGTTAGAAGCCTATCAAGTGGAAACCGATTATGGCCGTACCATTGAAGCTTATACCGGACTGTTAACGGTTGATGGCAGTGAACGTGATGTCGATTTTCTCCGCATTGGTCGGGTAAGCCTGATCTATCAAACCCGCGATGGCGCGAAAATGGGCTTGTGGGACCAGCAATCAGGTAATTGGGTCACGCTGCCTTTGAGTATGCGCAGTGACATTAACAAGGGGCTTCGTATTGCCCGCAAACAATTGGCACCAGATCTGATTGTTATACCGGTAAATTCCGCTAAGTAGTAAGGACGTAAAAAATGAACATGTTAAATATGAAACCAGCAACGCAGCGGTGCATCGCAATGCTAGTGAAAAGCATCGGCCAGCCATTGAAACGGTTAGGCTTACTCTCTATCCTCGGATTTGTCACCTTTACCATGCACCAGGCCTCCGCTAAAGATGCGGCCAGCCTGGATGAACTGCTTAACCAGTTAGAGCAAGGTAAAATCACTCAGAATGCACAAAACCAACAACGCGAAGCCGAGTTTGTGGCGAAAAAATCTGAGCAAAACACGCTATTGGCGCACGCTGAAAATGAGCGTAAAACCGCGATAGCGTTAAGTACATCTTTAGAGCAAGGCTACCAGGATAATGAAGCAAGACTTGCTAATCAAACCGAGGTGTTAAATACCCGTCTGGGCGAGTTAAAAGAGTTATTTGGTGTTCTGCAGCAAGTGGCGGGGGATACCAAGAGCAAATTTCAAACCTCAGTTATTTCCGCACAAATTCCTGGCCGTGAAGACTTTTTGGATGAATTTGCCCAATCGATGGGCTCATCATCAAAACTTGCGTCTATCGAAGAAATTGAGCGCGTCTGGTTTGAGTTGCAACGAGAAATGACCGAAAGCGGCAAAGTGGTGAAGTTTAATCGGGAAGTGGTGCTTACCAATGGTGAAAAAGTGTCGGCAGACATTATCCGTGTCGGTAACTTTAACCTGATTTCCCAGGGTAAATACTTAGAATACATTTTTGAAACTGGTAGTGTCGCTGAACTTATCAGGCAGCCAACGTCCCGTCATTTAGCAAGCGCTGCCACGTTAAGTGCGGCAAATGGCGAGCAAGTATCGTTTTCATTAGACCCTACTGGTGGCTCAATCTTATCCCTGCTGGTACAAGCGCCAAACACCCGAGAGCGTATTGACCAAGGCGGCACCGTAGGTTACATCATTTTAGCCATAGGGGCCGTTGGTTTACTCATTGCCTTAGAGCGCTTTGTTACCTTGTTCTTGATCGGCAACAAAGTGAAGCGTCAACAGAAAACCAACGAAGCGAACAGTGATAATCCTTTAGGTAAGGTGATGTTAGTACAACAAAACAACCCCGATGCCGACGTTGACACCTTAGAGCTTAAATTAGCGGAAGCCATTTTGGCCGAGCTACCGAAGTTAACCAGTAAATTAACCTTGATTAAAATCATCTCGGTGGTGGCACCGCTGATCGGTTTATTAGGGACGGTGACCGGTATGATAAACACCTTCCAGGCGATCACCTTATTTGGTACCGGTGACCCTAAATTAATGGCCGGTGGTATCTCGCAAGCATTGGTGACCACAGTTCTTGGTCTGGTGGTGGCAATACCTATGGTGTTTTTATTCACCTGGTTAAATACCCGCAGTCGCAACATTATTAGCGTCTTACAACAACAAAGTGCCGGCATTATGGCTGAGCGCTCGGAAAAAGAGGCATAAGCATGCTGATTTTCATCGAGATGATCAACGATATCCGCGAGTTCATGGAAACTGGCGGCCAGGTTCTTAATGTTATCGCCGTTGTCGTTTGTTTTATGTGGTTGCTGATTTTTGAACGCTTTATGTTTTTCTTTGTAACCTTTAAAACCCTTAAAAAAAATATGCTGAGCCGGTGGCAGGCCCGTCTACGAGAAACAGATTTTAAGCAGAGTGCGAAAGTGCGACGCTGGAATAGCGAAGCCATACGGCAAGCGATGATTTCTCGTGGCAGTGTAGGATTGCAGCAAAATCTGGCTCTCATTCAGGCCTTGGTGGTGTTATGCCCGTTGCTAGGTTTGTTAGGCACGGTAACGGGGATGATAGAAGTTTTTGACGTGATGGCCATTTCAGGTAGCGGCAATGCTCGTTCAATGGCATCCGGTGTATCAAAAGCTACCATTCCTACCATGGCCGGTATGGTGGCATCGCTGTCAGGGGTATTTGCAGCAACGTTTTTGCAACGCCGTGCCAAACGTGAAACACAAGTGTTAGAAGATGCCATGACGATGAGCGAATAAAGCTCAGACAGGTAAAGTATTCTAGGAAATATTATGAGAAACCAATTAACGAAAGTGTTGCAAGAGCAAGACGAAGCCGAAGAAATAAACATGACACCGATGCTGGATGTTGTTTTTATTTTACTTATTTTCTTTATTGTCACTGCCTCATTTGTCAAAGAATCGGGCATTGAAGTGAACCGTCCTGAAGCCGCAACGGCGGTGAAAAAAGAACGCGCTAACATTTTGGTGGCAATAAGCGATAAGGGAGATATTTGGATCAACAAGCGTCGTATTGATATACGCGCTGTGCAAGCCAATATTGAACGTTTAAAAGCGGAGAATCCACAAGGTACCGTGGTGATTCAGGCCGATAAAAAATCGACCACCGAAGTATTGATCAAAGTGATGGATTCGGCCCGCGCGGCAGGGGTGTTTGATGTGTCTATCGCCGCTGAAGCAGGCTAAAGGGTAGGATAATTCATGAGATATATCATTTCATTTGGTTTGGCCATAGGCGTTACCTTTTTGCTGTTGTGGGGCATGCAAACCTTGATCGCAGGAGGTAACGATGCCATGAGTGAGCCACCTCGCGGCCGGGTGCTTGATTTTATTCGCTTAAAGCAAGACGAAGCAATAGTGAAAAAAGACAGAAAGCCAGCGAAACCACAGCAACCGAGGACGCCGCCGCCGCAAAATATGCAACCGCAAATTGCTAAGGCAAACCCTAATGCAAGCGCCAGTAACAACAGTTTTGCCGCCGATATTCAAGCCGATCTGTCGATAGGCAATGGTTTACGCCTTGGCAGTAGTGACGGTGAATATTTACCGATTGTTAAGGTTGCCCCTATTTACCCACGACGCGCACAATCACGCGGTATCCAGGGCTACGTTATCGTTGAATTTACGGTAACGGCAAATGGCTCGGTACGAGACCCTGTGGTGATAAAGGCAGTGCCTGAGAATATTTTTGATCGCGCGGCAATGGCAGCGACGTTGAAATTTAAGTACAAGCCCAGGGTTATTGATGGCGTGCCACAAGAAGTGGCAGGCGTACAAAACAAAATCACATTCCAGATTGATGGTTAGGAGGTTTCATGAGCAAAAAAACGACCCCAAGATACAACAATGTATTGACTAAAGTGCTGCTATTACCGAGCGTAGCGTTAACATTATTGTTTGCCTCGAATAATATCTTTACTGGCAATACGGCACTGTTTAATCGCGCATTGAGTGCCGAGTCGGTGACTCAAAAAACCAAAAAAGTGCCGGCGATGCGTGAGCGGGTGTATAGCCAATTAGCCCGGGCGCAACAAACTGCGGACGATGGTGATATTCAAGCTGGCCTTGCCATTTTAGACGAAGTGAAGAAACGCCTGACAAGTTTAAACAGTTACGAACGCGCGATGTTATTCAACTTTTACGGTTTCATTCATTACGGCAACGATAATGTACTGGCAGCAATCAATGACTTTGAGCTGGTGGTAAAAGAAAAAGCAGGGATCAGTGATGTGCTCTATTTATCTACCCAGTTTTCATTGGCGCAGTTATTTATGCAGCAACAAGACTATGAAAAGTCTGAGCAAGCCTTGATTGCCTGGCAATCGGCTAACAACAAGGCGTTAACCGCTGCGCAACATGTGTTGTTTGCCCAAGTGTATTTTCAGCAAAAAGATTTTATTAAATCGTTAATGGCAACCGATAATGCCATTAGGGAGCAACACAAAAATGGCAAAGTCGCGAAAGAAAACTGGCTTATTTTAAAGCGTGCTGCACATTACGAATTGCAACAACCGGAACTGGTGACGGCAGTACTCGAAGATATGGTTCGCTTGTTTAATAAACCGCAGTATTGGTTACAATTATCTAGAATGTATGGCGAAATTGGTGAAGAAAGTAAACAATTAGCGGTAATGGAAGCCGCTTTTCAGGCCGGTTTTATTGAACAGCAAAACGATTTCATGACCTTGGCGCAATTGTATATTTATCATCAATTGCCATACAAGGGCGCGGTGTTAATGCAACAAGCAATGGATGCAGGCAGCTTAACGGTAAACGAACGTCGTCTTGAGCTACTTGCCCAGGCCTATATGTTGGCCAAAGAGGAACACAAAGCGTTACCGGTGTTACAGCAGGCTTCAAAGATTAGCCAATCAGGTAAATTTGATGCGCAGTTGGCGCAACTCTATGTCAATTTAGAAATGTGGCAAAAAGCCATCGTTTCGGCAGAACAAGCATTAGCGCGCGGCAATATTGACAACCCGGGTGATATGCATTTAGCGCAGGGGATGAGCTACTTTAATTTGAAAAGTTTTGAGCAATCACTGATCGCCTTTGAACATGCACAAAGCATTGAAAAGTCAGCGAACACGGCCAAACAATGGCGCAGTTATGTGGAGCGTGAACAAGGTTACCAGATGCAACTGGCGCAGTTAACGGATAAATAAATAATCTTATAGATTATGTATAGGCAGAATAAAGCCGGTAAACACTTTGTTTACCGGTTTTATTCATGTTAAAGCTCTTTACCAGATTTTTACTCGTTGCTCAGGAGCAAGATAGAGTTTTTCATCGGTTGCTACATCGAATGCGGTGTAAAATTCGGGTACATTTCGCACCGTGCCATTGACTCTAAATTTTGCCGGCGAGTGCGGGTTAGTGCCAACCAATTGGCGTAACAGTTCTTCACGAAATACACCTCGCCATACTTGGCCAAAGCCGATTAATACCCGTTGCTCGCCAGTATAACCATCAAGCACAGGTGCCGGTTCGCCGTTCAATGACATTTTATAGGCTTTCATGCCGATACTCAGGCCGCCTAAGTCACCAATATTTTCACCCAAAGTAAAGGTACCATTTACGTTTAAATCTGGAAATACTTTAAAGGCATCGTATTGGGCTACCAGGGCGTTGGTGCGATTTTTAAACTCGGCCTTGTCTTTGTCGGTCCACCAGTTTCGCAATACCCCATCACCGTCAAAGGTGGAGCCGGCATCGTCAAAACCATGGCCAATTTCATGGCCGATAACCGCACCAATGGCACCATAATTCACCGCATCTTCGGCATTCATGTCAAAAAATGGTGGTTGTAAAATTCCTGCCGGAAAGACAATCTCATTCAATGGCGGGTTGTAATAGGCATTAATGGTTTGTGGATTCATCCCCCATTCGGTTTTGTCTACCGTACCGCTTTGGCGGTCAAGGTTTTGCTGATAAGCCACCAGTGCCGCACGTTCGATATTACCGAAGTAATCATCGGCGTTGATCGCTAACTTGGAGTAATCTTTCCATTTATCCGGGTAACCAATTTTAGGGGTAAATTTAGACAGTTTATCCAAGGCCTGAAGTTTGGTTTCTGCTGTCATCCAATCAAGTTCATTGATGCTTTGCTCATAGGCTTTAAATAAATTATTCACCATGGTTAACATCCGAGCTTTTGCTGCCGGTGGAAAATGACGTTTTACGTACACTTCGCCAATGACTTCGCCTAAAGTTGCATTAACCACAGCCACGCCACGACGCCACATCGGTTGTTGTTCTTTTGCGCCCCATAAGGTCTTGGTATTAAAATCAAAATTTTCTTGATCAATTGCTGCGGTTAAACGCGAACCATTGGCGCTTAATGCGCGCCATTTTAAGTACACTTTCCAACTGTCCAGTGGCGTGTTCCTGATCACCTTGTTTAAGTTTTTCATGTAATCGAGTTGCGTGATCACCAGACCATCAATATCGTTAACACCGGCGGCAGTTAAGTAACGATGCCAGTCAAAACCTGCCATTATGCTGGTTAGCTCGCTCAGTGGTACTTTGTTGTAGAGTGCCACCATGTCGCGGGTTTTTTCTTTTTCAAGGTGATAACCGGCGAGAGCCGTTTCGATAGAAAAAATGGTGTCTGCCGATTTCTTGCCTTCGTTGAGTCCGGCGAGTTTAAACATTTTTTCAATGTGACTGCGGTACTTGGCGCGAATACTTAGCGATTTTTCATCGTCTTTGAAGTAGTACTCTTTGTCAGGTAAGCCTAAACCTGCTTGCCAGGTGTAGATCATATAAGTGCTAGGACTTTTTAAATCAACGTATTGGCCTAAGGCAAACGGTGAGTTATAGCCGCGCTTATTGGCTTCAGCAAAATACACCGCAAGCTCCGAATAATCGTTGATGCCACTGATCGCAGAAAATTCAACATCTAATGGTGTTACACCAAGGGAATTACGCTTTTCCATGTCTAAGTAGGAATTATATAAATCGCCAACTTTTTGCTCGTTACTGCCTTTGGCAAACGTGCCGGTAGAAGATTCTTCGATGATTTTTTTCACATTATCTTGTGAAGCATCTCTAAGTTGTACCCAAACACCGGCACTGGTTTTGTCATCGGCGATGGTGGCGGTAGACATCCATTTACCGTTAACAAATTGGTTGAAATCGTCACCAGGGTTAACACTAGTGTCTATGTTGGCGAGGATCACGCCGGAATTTTGAGCGGTTTGTTTGACCGCTATATTTTCACTACTTGGCTCGCCATTGGAGCAGGCATAAAGGCCCATTACCAATAATGATGGTATGAATATTTTTTTCATTGAATTGTCCTGGAATATTGTTGCACCCGAAAGTACTAAATTTAATTATTATTTTATTTTTGTAACTTACCCAATATAGCGGAAAACTCATTGAGATCCAGTTGCAGAGATACTTCATTACAATTTTGTTCCTGCTGAGGTAAACTTACCTTACTGTCAACAACTATGGCCAACAACTGTGAGCAAGACCATGACGCAACTCCCCACTTTAATCGATTCTACTTTTCACCTTGAAAATAACATTGTTACCTTAACCTTCAATCGTCACGACGTAAGAAATGCCTTAACCGGTACCCAAATTGCGGATGATATTGTCAACACCGTCGACTGGATTAATAAAAATAAAGACATTGCGGTATTAATTATTACCGCGTCAGGCTCGGCGTTTTCCTCAGGTGGCAACATTAAAGATATGGCGAACCGGGCAGGGGGTTTTGCCGGAGATGTCAGTGAATTAGAACGTCGCTATCGCCAGGGCATTCAACGGATACCCTTAGCGATACAAAAATGTGAAGTGCCGGTGATTGCTGCAATCAACGGCCCGGCGATTGGCGGCGGCTTTGATATCTGCAATATGTGTGATTTACGCATTGCTTCTAGCAAAGCCAAATTTGGCGAAACCTTCGTCAATTTAGGCATTATCCCCGGCGATGGTGGCGCCTGGTTCATGCAACGAATTATCGGCTATCAAAAAGCAGCAGAGTTAACCTTTACCGGCAGAGTCATTGATGCCATTGAAGCGAAAGAAATCGGTTTATTGTTAGATGTGGTAGAGCCTGATGAGTTGTTGGCTAGGGCAAATCAACTGGCGCAAGAAATTGCCAGTAAACCCACCGCATCGTTACGCTTAACCAAACGATTAATGAAAATGGCACAACGCACTGAGCTGCCCGATTTCTTAGATATTTGTGCGGTAATGCAGGGCATGTGTCATAACAACCCCGAGCACCTGGATGCGGTAACTGAAATGCTGGCAAAGATAACGAAATAACGAAATAAAATAATGCCGTTGTAATGAATTCACAACGGCATGTATGATTTTCCTAGTTCCTAGTTCCTAGTTCCTAGTTCCTAGTTCCTAGTTCCTAGTTCCTAGTTCCTAGTTCCTAGTTACTTAGTCATACGCTTGTACTTAATCCGATGTGGCTCAATCGCTGCTGGCCCTAACGTTTTCTTCAACCATTCTTCATATTCGGTAAAGTTACCTTCAAAGAAATTCACTTGCCCTTCATCTCGGTAATCGATGATATGGGTGGCAATTCTATCTAAGAACCAACGGTCATGGGAAATAACCAAGGCGCAACCCGGGAATTCTAAAATCGCTTCTTCAAGCGCACGTAGTGTTTCAATATCCAAATCATTGGTTGGTTCATCGAGAAGTAATACATTACCGCCAGTTTTCACTAGCTTGGCTAAATGCACACGGTTACGTTCACCACCCGATAATTGGCCGATCACTTTTTGTTGATCTATACCTTTAAAGTTGAAACGACTTACGTAAGCACGCGCAGGAATTTCATAAGTACCAATTTGAATGATCTCGTTACCTTCCGATATTTCCTGATAAACCGTTTTGCTATCATCCATATCGTCACGAAATTGATCCACGGATGCAAGTTGAACGGTATCACCAACGGTAACTGAGCCAGAATCTGGTGTTTCGGTGCCAGACAGCATTTTAAATAATGTCGATTTACCGGCACCGTTCGGTCCGATAATGCCCACAATGGCACCTTTTGGCATTGAGAAACTTAAATCATCAATCAAAACACGGTCGCCATAAGATTTCGTTAAGTTTTCCACATCGATAACTTTATCGCCAAGACGCGGTCCTGGTGGAATGTAAAGCTCATTAGTCTCATTACGTTTTTGATGTTCATTACTCGATAATTCTTCAAAACGCGCCATCCGCGCTTTTGATTTAGCCTGACGACCTTTCGGGTTTGAACGTACCCAGTCAAGTTCGTGCTTAATGGTTTTTGCTAGTGCATTTTCGGTACGTTTTTCTTGTTCAAGTCGAGCATCTTTTTGCTCAAGCCAATTGGTATAGTTACCTTCATATGGAATACCATGGCCACGGTCTAGCTCTAATATCCAGCCAGCAACATTATCAAGGAAATATCTATCATGGGTAATAGCCACGACAGTTCCTGGGTAGTCATGCAAAAAGCGCTCTAACCAAGCTACCGATTCAGCATCCAAGTGGTTGGTTGGCTCATCGAGCAATAACATGTCGGGTTTTTCAAGTAACAAACGACATAACGCGACGCGTCGACGTTCACCACCCGATAATACTTTGATTTGTTGATCCCATTCCGGTAAACGCAGCGCATCGGCAGCACGTTCAAGCACGTTGTCAATGTTATGGCCGTCTTGGGTTTCGATAATCGCTTCTAGTTCGCCTTGCTCTTTGGCCAGGGCATCAAAATCGGCACCTTCTTCCGCGTATTCCATATATACGGCGTCTAAGCGGGCAAGGGCGTTTTTTACTTCACTGACCGCTTGTTCTACACATTCGCGTACTGTGGCTTCTTCATCGAGTTTTGGCTCTTGTTCTAAATAACCAATTTTAGTGCCAGCAAGAGCTTTTGCCTCGCCCTCAAATTCGGTATCAACCCCTGCCATAATGCGCAGCAATGTTGATTTACCCGAACCGTTTAAACCTAAAACGCCAATTTTGGCGCCAGGAAAGAAGGATAATGATATGTCTTTTAAAATGGTACGCTTTGGTGGAACCACTTTTGAAACTCGGTTCATCGAGTAAATAAATTTGTCAGGCAATGCCATGGGGGAACCTTTAAATGATGAAAAATTATATGGGGTTATTGTAGAGTGTCTATTGATGAACAGTCAACGGGTGAGGTGAGTTTAGATTACTCTGTTATAAGCCATTTGTTTCATTGATAACATCTTGTTCTCTCCGTAAATGTTTTTCAGGTGACATGCTCGCAGATAAAACACCGACGATAACAATGTCTTTATTCCGTCGTAGATAATAAATAATATGCTCTCTTAAAGGAAATCTAAAAGCATTTGGGGAGATTTCATCTATTGTGATACCAATATTAGGATTGTTAGCTAAATTTTGAAATTTTTGTAAGAGAGACTGCTTATAGAGTTGCCATTATTACTATTGCTCATTAATCATATTTGCCAGAATCAATTTCATCAAAAAAATCTCCACCTTCAACTAAATCATCGGTGTCTATGTTAGTAAACCGAGATTTAACGATTTCCATTTTTAATGCTTCTATTTTTTTATACTCTTTTGAAGAAATAATCACAGCAACGGATGTGCCATTTTTAACTATTTCAACGGGCTCTGATTGCACGTTAATCAACATCTAACCAAACTTAGTTTTTGCTTCGTTAGTTGTTAGAGATAGCATAATAGACTCCTAAAAAACAATAATTACCAGTGTAGTCGAATCGTTCGATGGGTTCAATGTGATTTTATATTGGCAATGTAAACTATATTTTTTATCTAATCATCAATCTATTCTGTTTTAAGCATTTACTGGTTGAGCTAGGCTTATTTTATTTTTTACCGGTAAAAACAATCATTTCGCTATTTTCTGACCACAATGGATATTTCGCCATCACCTTGGTAAACATGGCGCTTTGCAAGTATCGATTAAGCCATCGCTTCACCTTGGGGTAGGGGGATTGTAGATACCATTGACGCTCTACTTTGGCAAATTGGCGAATAAAAGGCAGCAGCGCGATATCGGCTAAGCTTTCTTTGTCATTAATAATATAATCATGTTCGGTTAACCGTTGCTCTAAGTCTTTTACATAGACTTCGCACGCCTGTCGACACTCAGCCAGGTTGCTCTCGTGATATCGTTTGGCGCACTTATATTGCTCTAAACAGCTTTTAAATTGATCATCGAATTGAGCAATTAAAGTAAGTGTTTCTGCAGAACCGCTATGTAGTAAGTCATCAGGATCACTTTCATTAAGTGCCCACAACATCACCTCTAAACTTTCATCAATCACCTGCGCTGACGGCAATACCAAAGTAGGCACTGTGCCTTTCTGGGAGGCGGCTAACATTTCTTTCGGCTTATTGTTCAACACCACATCGCGTAATTCAATCGACAGTTTTGATTTGTATATTGCTAACCTGGCACGCATGGCAAAGGGGCAATTTCTTAAAGAATATAATACGGGTAATGTCATCAGGGCTTCTTGTTTATAAAAAGTTGCTTATATATAGCTTATGTAATTAGCTCTGCCTTTTCATGGCTTTACTGTTAATAAGCAATTTTGAATAAGCTCATTAATGAATTAGCGTATTTTATCGCTATTCAGCAGTGAAATATACGGGTAAAATCCCCGCATTAAAATAAACTCACTTTGTTATTGGCTTAGTTATTAGCAAAGTTATTGGCTAAGTAACGATTATAAGTTGTATAAATGAATCCTAAAATTGAATTATTAGCGCCAGGTGGCGATGTTGACGCCATTAAAGCCGCCATTATAGCCGGTGCTGATGCCGTATACTGTGGTTTAGATACCTTTAATGCCCGTAACCGTGCGTCTAACATTTATTTTGAGCAACTTGTCGGCATCATTCGTTTAGCCCATCAGTATCAATGCAAAATCTTCTTAACACTTAATATTGTGATCTTAGAGCGCGAGTTTAAGTCGCTCGCCAAATTATTAAGCAAGCTGGTTAACACCCCACTAGACGGTGTCATAGTGCAAGATATTGGCATGTTTTATATTCTCAAAAAGCATTTTCCGACCTTAGATATTCACGCATCTACGCAAATGACCACCCATAACATTGGTCAAATACCCTTCTTAAAGAAGTTAGGGGCGTCACGGGTTAACTTATCAAGAGAATTAAATTTACGTGAAATTACTACCATGGCAACCGCTGGTCGTGAACATGATGTATTAACTGAGGTGTTTGTGCATGGCTCACTTTGCGTGGCTTTTTCAGGACTGTGTTATTCAACCTCTGCCAGTGTCGGTAATTCAGGCAACCGCGGTCGTTGCAGCCAGGCTTGTCGTGAAGAATACGAAACCACACCTTCAGGCAATAATTTTCCCTTAAACATCAAAGACAACTCGGCGTTTTTTGATTTACCGGCGTTAATCGATGCGGGCGTTCATTCATTTAAAATTGAAGGCCGTATTAAAGGCGCAAGTTATGTGCATACCGTGGTTGATAGTTTCCGTAAACAAATTGATGGGTTCAAAAACACCGGCGAATTAACACAAGATGGTGAGCGACTGTATAAAGTGTTTAATCGGGATTTAACCAATGCCTTTTTACGCGGCGATTTAAATCAGTCGATGTTTATTGAAAATCCACGTGATAATTCAAAAAACCATGCTATTAAAAACTATGCCATTGACGCCAGCAATACGATTTCAGTGGTACAAATTCAAGAAGTAGAACAAAGTCTTAAGAAAGAAAAAGATCAAATAACCGCAACGGTTTTCGATAAAATAAAACACCTTAACATTGATAAAATATCACTAAGTTTGGTGTTTTCTGGCGAAGTTGGACAACCCTTAACGGTTACTGTCACTACTGAGCAAGTAAGGACTGAGCAAAACGCAATGCTTAGTTTGTCTGATCAACGCAGCAAAAACACTTTTGTTGTCAGTTCAGAACCGTTATTAAGACAAAGTGAGCAGGCCGGTATTGATAAAGCGGCGATTGAAAAGCGTTTTAAAAGTTTAGGCAACGCTGAGTTTGATTTAACAACATTGAACATTGACGACTTAGCCAAGCAAGTAAGCATTCCATTTAAAGCACTTACCCGTTTGAAAAACGAAGTTGCGTCATTGTTAAACAATCAAAAAGTGCTAGCGGAAGTTACCCTGCCAAAACTTGATCGATGCGCAAAAGCTAAAACCACAAGAGCAGCTGACCAACAAGAAAAGCGGGCGAAACTCTCCGTTTTAATTTGTGATCAAGCCGACTTGGCCCTGGCTGACGTTACTGATGCCGATATTTACTTTAAATTGCCAGACGCCTATAAACGCGGTTGTACCAAGTATGTTGCTTTTTTGCAACAAAACCCACGCTTAATTCCTTGGTTTCCGGCAGTGTTAATTGGTAAAGATTACGATGCAGCTTTAAATATTTTAGAGCAAGTGAAGCCCGAACTGATTGTCACCAATAACACTGGCATCGCTTACCGATCCTATGAACTGGGCACTCAGTGGATTGCCGGGCCATTTTTAAATACCACAAATTCTTATGTACTATTGGCGATGCAAGAAGAGTTTAATTGTAGCGGTGCGTTTATTTCGAATGAAATTAATAAGCAGCAAATGAAAACCATTGCCCGTCCGAAGAATTTCAAAATGATGTATAGCATTTATCATCCGATTTTACTGATGGCCAGCAGGCAGTGTTTTTTCCAGCAAAGTGTCGGCTGTGAAAAACCCAGAATTGATAATGGCTGTATGTTGTCTTGCGATAAATCCACCAGTATCACGAACCTTAAAGGGGCGTCATTTGCGATTGACAAACAAAAGGCCGGTTACCCAAGTATTTATAATCAAGATCAGTTTTTAAATACTGAGATCATTGATGATCTAGCCGACTTGTTTGACGACTTCATGATTGATCTGACGAATATTGGTGCAGGCGATAAAGAATTGCCAGATAAACTACAACTCATTCAACAATTTGAGCAATTGCTTAATGGTGAACCGGGCAGTGATTCAGCGGCAAAAGAAACACTCAAGACTATGGTGCCAGAGTCAACCAATATTCAGTATTTCAACGGTTTGTAGCTAGCACTGAACTGGTACTGCAACTCAGAGGAACGCGGTAAAAGCTGCCACAGAAAGCGAAATTCTCATCTTGCCGCCTTATCTAACTTCTTTGACGTTGAAAGAGGTCACGTTAATAGACATAGGGGGGGGGGGCTGATGACCTCTGCTATCTCGCCTATTTCTACTCTGTTTCTGCCGGCCTTTTTTGCTTTATAGAGGGCCTTGTCAGCGGCGTTAATTATCACGCTTGGATCGGTTTCTATTTCTGGTATGACACTGCATAGACCAATACTGATTGATAACCTATCAATCAGATCGGAATACTCATGTTTAATCTGTAAATCCTCAATAGCTTGTCGACAGCGATGTACGACAGGCTCTGCATTTGTGGTCTCTGGCAGAACCAGGGCAAATTCTTCTCCACCATAGCGTGCCAGAAAATCATTAGGGCGCTGTAATTGACTCTTAAGGCTTGTGGCAACCTTTTTTATGCATTCGTCACCTGCAGGGTGGCCATAGTTGTCGTTATATAATTTAAAATAATCAATATCAATGAGAGCAAAAGATATGGTTGATTGGTTGCGAATTGCCCGCTGCCATTCTTTGGCAAGATACTGATCCATGTACCTTCTATTGGCAACATCCGTTAAACCATCGGTTTGAGACACTCTTTCAAGTTTTTTGTTGGCCTCGTTTAATTCGCGAGTTTTTTTGATAACCAGCCTATTTATCGTGGCTGAGCGATTTGCAATGATGTAGATATAAATCGCGATAGCAAAGGACAAAATCGTAATAGACACAAAGATAAGCAGCGGTAACAGGCTCCTCCTGACAGAGATATAGGCAGTGGTAGGAGAAGCCAATAAACTCCAGCTTCGCCCCCAAATATCGGGCAGCATTTTCTTGTAACTAATTCTGTCGATGGCAGGCAAACCTTCCCTGGAACGCTGAATATAAAGAGTACTTATATCGTTTTGTGAGGTTTCATCTACGAGCTTCATTTCTACCCCAAGAGGAGCTTGACTAAGCGCGGATCTCGAAAAAATATCACCAATGCGAAACACGCCAAGAACAAAGCCTTTCAAACGATTTCTACGATTCAGTTCTGTGGTGGGGAGTCCGTCGTATACCGGGAGAAACGCAAGAAATCCTTTTTGCGCTGCTGTTTCTTGTACCAAGGTAATGCTGGAGGTTGCCTGAGGTATGCCTAAATCCCTTGATGTATGGAGAGCTCCTCGTCGGATAACATTAGATGCAAGATCAAACCCTAAAGCGAGCTCATTGCCGCTAAGTGGTTCAACATAATAAACCGGAAAATATTCTTCTCTCTTTTTGGCGCTCACCATGGCACCCTGTTCGCGTCGTTCGGTGAATTCGAAATCAGGAAACTCACGCTTTAGTGCCAATTCATATTGTTTTCTTTGCGAATGAGGCACATGAGGGATCCACTCAAGCGCCTGTATGCCTTTGTGTCGACTGAGGATCTTAGCCGCTTCATATTCAAATAGCTCTGGCTGTGGAACATCTTCTCTATTGAACAAGATAGCCAGCGATCTCAGTACCTCAAAATTTATCACTATCTCTCGATATAGTGAAGCCGCACGTTTATCTATATCGTTGCGAAACTCGACCGTTATCGCATTTTCTTCCTGTTCATAAAAAAAACATCCCAACAACGCGGATACAGCAACGCCAGCAATAACAAGGAGTATTGGTATTGGCGTATAGTGAAATTTTCTGAACATAAATGATTCTTCTTGTTGTCTACAGCTTTGTTGTGTTGCGGAATGAGAAGGCTAAGTAATAGTATCTAACTTCTCCAATAAGGTTTTAATTTCAACGGGTTAAATGTTAATGCTTGAATACGATCACATCAATGTAAGTCATCAGCTCAGAAGCTCAGATCGCATTTACTGTAACAGTATTAGGATGAAGTGGATGCTATTTTTGTAACAGTATTGTAATAGTGTCGTTTGTTTATTTTGGCAAGGAAATTCAGACATAAAATAGGTTACAACATACATGCAACCTATTCTAAGGATAGTGTCTGTGTTTTGAAACTGAGTATTGTCAGGCACAATTTGTACTGCAACTCAGAGGAACGCGGTAAAAGCTACAGCCTAGAGCAGAAACCGGAAGTTGAAATGATCAATATTCAGCCTGTTTATTGAAACAAGCTGAATATAATTTCAAGATATATTCAAACGTTATGAATATTAAATACTTCCTGATTACTGATTATACCAGGCATCCCAGTCAAAATCGGCATCGACAGCATATACTTGAGTATACAACTCAGCACCAGCATGACTTTCGTCTTGATTATCACCATCTGATTCAGCCCATTCATAGAATTCCCATAAAACAGTGGCTTTGAAGATGGTTTTACCGTTGAACGTTGTTTGCTCTTTTATCCTCATTAAATCTCGTCCAAGAATAGGGCCACCTTGAGTTGCTGAATAGGCAAATTCAACAATACTGTCAGCAAGGTATGACACCACACCGTAGTAGGTTTCATCATCTACAGTCCCTGAGATCTCATCAACACCATAGCTGGTTAGTACAAAGTTATCAGCGCTAGCATCAAACGTAATGTGTTCATCATCAAGATAATAGGTGATACCGGCTAAATCGGCTTTAACCACATCAGGTAAAGTGAATTGCGTTGCACAATCGGCGATGGCGGCTTTAAAATCATTGGTAGAGTAAAATACCGTCGGCTTATCTGTGGCATCGTTCCAAGGTGATTCGGTATCACAGCTGACATTAGAGGCTGGGATTTCAACAAACGATTGACGATAATCGGTTGAATGGAATTGGCCTGTTGTCGGCGCTATCGAATAAACACGTACTAACAGGGTAAAATTATTTTGATCAAAGTTTGGATCATTGAGCAAAGTTTCTGCAAATATCGATGAGTTGATCACAGTACTTGTCTGCTCAGCTGAGATTGATTCGTCCTCAACATCATAATGATTGCCTTGATTGTCATCAATTATCACTAATATGGTGTCAATTGTGGTTCCCGGTTGTAAGGTCCAGGCAACCGTTAAATCCTGATCCAGGGTAAAGTTAGCCAACGCGGATATCGACTCTGCGGTTAAAGCCGGATATAAGCCGGAAGTCGCCGGTGTGAAAAGTAAGGTTTTTTCGAAACTTGCCACTTCAGTAGCAACTCTCACCATAGGTTGTGGAGGTTGTGAAATATCTAGCTGTCCGGTATACAATTGATACCTAATGATGTCGCCGACAACAAAAATGCTCGGGTCGACTTCACCCTCGCTATTGCCGAAACTAGCATAATCACCCTGATAGTTTTGTTCTGACTGGTTATAAACAGAAAGTTCGCCCGGGCCGTTATATTCAGCGTTCCCTAAATAGACAATATCTTTAACGGTTACAGCATCACTACCATCAATAATGCTCATGGTTGCCGAAGCGATTGGCGCACCATTCGTACCATTATTGGCAAAGTCATTATCATAAAATGAGACATTTAAACCACAGCCAAAGGTATTTTCGTCGGTGCCATCATTGTCATTACAATGGAAGGTTAGGGTGTCGGCTTCAAAAAACAATTGATTACCTAACAGCTGCCAGCCGAGTTCGCTGTCTTTGTTAACCTGCCAGGTTTCAGATTCTGCTTCAATCACACCATTAAATTCAACGTTAAAGTCAACTATCGCAGTGCCTAAATCGGAATCAATATCGCGAATTGACACACTGAGAAAATTAATACCGATCACACTCGGATCTGTGGTGATATCGGTTAAGAATTGATTTTTGGCTTGATCATCATGAAGAAATTCACTAGCAAAAAGACTGTCTATACTCGCCGCTGTCGGCAGACCCGCTGCAAATTTTTCAGCAAAAACATCAAACAAGGATGCTATCGCTTGTATATCGGTCACCGTTGCAATTACCTCTGCGTCAACAATAATAATGGCCGTATCGTTATCATCGGTATCGGTAACGTTATCCTCAATACTCGAGCCATTGATTAAATTGGTGATGGTGGCAACGTTCGTAACCGCATCGGTTTCAATGTCAATAATATCTAGCGCGGCGTCTAAACCTGAGTGATCAGCGCTGAAACTGGAATTTATGAGATTAATCGCAGCATCTAAACCGAGAGCATCAAACACATCCTGTAATTTTTCTTGCAGAGCCGTTTCTTGTGCTGCTACCTCTGCGCTGTCTAGGGCAGCAGGCGCATTGTCGTCAAAGTAGCTTTTTGCAACTTGTTGAGCGGCGTTAGAAATAATGAGGTCGGTAAAAGGGGTGATATTCACATCCCTATCCATAGGGGTTTCTTCAACGTACGAATGCAGCTTGTATAACTTACCGCCCACGGTGCCTTCTGCTCTTAACCTAAATGGAGCCGTTAAGCCGGTAACATCGACATTATAGGTACCGTCAGCCTCAATTAATTCAGAGCGGGTTTCGCCTAAAGAATCTTTGATTGTGACAGTTCCTATGATAGGAGCTCCGGCAGCGGCCGTACCGGTAAGAACAGGAGCTATTACGTTAACCGTTCTGGTTGAACTCGTAGCAGCATTACCTGCGGCATCAGTTGTGTTATAGGTAATGGTATAGCTGCCAATCGTCGCAGTATCAACAGTTCCTGAGGCGGTAACGGTTACGGTATCGTCGACATCATCGGTTGCAGTAGCACCGGCTCCGTATAGGTATCATTAACAAAGACGTTAACTTCTGCTCCCCCTGTTAGGCTAATAACCGGCGCTACCATATCCGCAACCGTAACCGTTCTGGTCATGGTGGTTGAGTTACCCGCCGCATCCGTGGCGGTATAAGTAATGGTGTAGCTGCCAATTGCGGCTGTATCCACAGAGCCGGTAGTAGTAACCGTTACCGTTCCATCGACGTCATCTGTCGCCGTCGCGCCGGCATCGGTATATGCTTCGTTATCGCCAAGGGTAACGGCACTGTCGCCTTGTAAAGTAATTATCGGTGCGGCTGTATCTGGATCGTTATCACTGCCACCGCCACCGCTATCTCCCCCACAAGCAGTTAGTACCAAGCTTGCAGTTAAGAGATAAGGCAAAAGAGAAAATGATGTTTTTGTTGAAGAGGGGGAGACAATAGTGTTCATTATTATTACTTCCTATGTTATTTTTTTCTTTTACTAAACTAAGCATAGAATGTATGTAAGTCAAAGGGGCTGTCTGTTAAATCAGCACATTACGGATGAAAAATAATCATGTGTATTTACCTCGATGAGATCATTGTGGCGGTTTTCCCTTAGATTAACGAAATCGTCACTTTTGAGAAATTATGAAAACGTATTGCTCATCAACGGAAAAACCCGGAAGTTAGCAGAACGAACCATTAAGCAGAATTTCGGCTAAGGCAACTTAGCAGCACTATACGAACACTAATCGTTAATGTCTAAGTTATTTCTGGGTATTTAGACTGGTGGATTCCCGCTTTACCAGTCTTGGAATGTGCTTTAAGTGCTCATCTTCGTTTATTGTAGGAGTTTTATTGGCCAATTGATGCGCTAAATTTGCTGCCTGTCTTGCCATTTCTTCAATGGGGTAGTTGAGAGTGGTAAGTTTGGGTCTGGAATAGCGCGATAGCAACACATCATCAAAGCCAATGACTGAAATATCAGTCGGTACTCGATAGCCATTATCTTCAAGGGTCGAGATGGCACCGATGGCCATCGCATCATTATAAACAAATAAGGCGGAAAACTTTTTACCGGAAGCTAACAACTTTTGCGTGGTAATTTCACCACCTTGTAGGTTCGGCTCGCCATATTCAATCAAAGTAGGTTCAATTTCAAAGTCTGCTGCATTTAATTCATTTTCAAATCCTTGCAGTCGTAGGCTGGGATCATCGATTTTGTATTTACTGGAAATACAGGCAAAGTTTTGATGTTTTAGCGCCAGCAAATGTCGCGCCGCTATCTTGCCACCTTCTAAGTTATCTAACCACACACAGCGATGGGCAATTTGCTTAATGTATCTATCAATAAGTACCAAACCCGGCACTTTATTGGTTAACGCGATCAGTTCATCGTCAGACAGTTTTTTACTGTGGATCACCATTACATCACAGCGTTGCTCAATCAGTAAGTTAATCGCTTGTCGCTCAGTTTCAGCACTGACTTGGCCGGTACTTAATAGCAATTGCATATTTTGCAGACGAGCAACTTGCTCGACGCCATTGGCCAGTGAAGCAAAAAATGGATCGGTCAAATCTGGAATAACCACCCCCATGGTCGTGCTCTTTTGCATCACCAAAGCACGGGCATTGGCATTCGGCGTGTAGGCCAAGTCATTCATGACTTTGGTCACTTTGTCGATGGTCTTTTTACTGACTTTCGGACCTTTGTTTACAACGCGTGACACCGAGGCGACTGAAACACCGGCGACACGAGCGACATCTTTAATGGTTGCCATAAGGGTAAACGTTTACCCTTTGTTGAGTGATTTACTAAAGATAGCTAAAAATTATGACGATTGAACTTGAAAATATTGAAAATAACCGCGCTGTTGAATTTGATCCTACGGAGCATCCGCATCGCCGCTATAACCCTTTGATTGATGAGTGGGTACTGGTTTCTCCGCACCGGGCGAAGCGTCCTTGGCAAGGGCAAGTGGAAAAACTGGATGAGAGCAAAAGTCCGTGTACGACGAAAAATGTTTTTTTTGTGCCGGTAATACTCGGATAAATGGCGAAGTCAATGCAGATTATAAAGACACGTTTGTCTTTACCAATGATTTTGCCGCGATAAAACAAGATACCCCCGTGGTTGAAAGCGATGATCCTTTATTTAAAATGGCGACGGAGCAGGGCGAGAGTCGTGTGATCTGTTTTTCTCCTGATCACAGTAATACCTTGCCGCAGTTATCAATAAACGAAATTTCCAGTGTAGTAGATACCTGGCAGAGTCAGTGTCAAGAGTTGGGTAAAACCTATGCCTGGGTTCAGGTATTTGAAAATAAGGGCAGCATCATGGGCTGCTCAATCCGCATCCGCACGGTCAAATTTGGGCGCAGCAGCAATTACCGACCTTAGTGATGAAAAAGCACAAGGCGCAACAAGCTTACTTTGGACAATATGGCAGTAACTTATTACAAGATTACGTCGCCAAAGAAGTAAAAAACCAAGACAGAATTGTGGTTATTAATGACGATTGGCTGGTTGTCGTTCCGTATTGGGCAGCGTGGCCGTTTGAAACTCGCGCTTTGCCGTATCTAGAATCACCGAGTTAAATGCTCAACAAAAGCTCTCTTTAGCGGACATTCTCAAACAAATCACCATCTAGTATGACAATTTATTTAATTGCTCTTTTCCGTACTCTATGGGCTGGCATGGTGGCCCATTTGATGGTGAAAATCACGACGCCTGGAGCTTGCACGCCAGTTTTTCCCACCGTTACTGCGCAGCGCTACGGTACGTAAATTTATGGTGGGGTATGAAATGATGGCAGAAGCACAGCGAGATTTAACCGCAGAGCAAGCCGCCGAACGATTACCTAATGTATCTGACATCCATTATAAGGAGCAAAACTAATGACTCAGCTAAGCCTAAAACAAAAAAGCCCAGAACAACTAGGCCCAGTTCAACAAGGCCCAGTTCAACAAGGCTTAGAGCAACAAGAACTTGTCCAAACCTTATTTGCCCAACAATTTGCAAGCGCTGCGGAATTAGTTTGTCATGCCCCTGGCCGAGTGAATTTAATTGGCGATCATACCGATTATAATGATGGCTTCGTATTTCCTGCGGCGATCAACTATGGCACTACCATTGCCGCATCAAAGCGCGAAGACGCAGTGGTAAACGTGTACGCTCATGATTGCGACCAACAAAGCACTGAATTTAACTTGAGTGAAGTATCGTTTGATTCACAAATGATGTGGAGTAATTATGTCAAAGGCACATTGATGGCATTAATGAAAACCTATCCTGAGATCAAAGGGGCCAACCTTGTAGTCACCGGAAACGTGACACAGGGCGCAGGCTTAAGCTCTCGGCCAGTTTTGAAATTGCCATTTTGAAAACCTTTGCTGAGCTTTATCAATTAGATCTCGATGGCATCAAGGCCGCTCTCATGGGACAGCAAGCCGAAAATGACTTTGTTGGTTGTAATTGTGGCATCATGGATCAATTGATTTCCGCCATGGGCCAGAAAAATCACGCGATGTTATTGGATTGCAAAGATTTGACCTTTGAAGATGCGCCTATTCCTGATGATTTGACCTTGTTCATCGTCAATTCAAATGTAAAACGCTGTCTGGTTGATAGTGAATACAATTTAAGACGCGAGCAATGTGAGCAAGTTGCCAAGCACTTTGGTAAATCTGCTCTGCGAGACGTTAGCATAGAGCAGCTTAACGCTGCTAAAGAGCAACTTGAGCCGGTATTGTTCAGGCGTGCCCGACATGTAATTAGTGAGAATGCTCGGGCGGTTGCTACGTTAGCGGCACTGAAAAATAACGATATTGCCAGCATTAGTGTGGCGATGAAGGAGTCTCATAATTCTTTGCGTGATGACTTTGAAGTGACGACGAAAGAAATGGATGGCCTGGTCGAGATCATCGATGGGGTTATCGGCACTGCCGGCGGCGTGCGCATGACAGGTGGCGGTTTTGGCGGTTGTATCGTTGCCTTAGTGCCAACCGTTATGGTGACAGAATTAACGGATGTGGTTAACCGCGACTATCCAAAATAATTTGGTTTAGAGCCAAGCATTTATCTTTGTACCGCCACACAAGGCGCATTTAGATAGACAATAAAACCTGAATGAAACAAACAACTAGCCAAAATGAACAACTGGCTAAAATGAACCATTAGCTAATATAAAAAAAATATAACTAAAACGAAAAGGTGAACAAGTTATGGAACTTGCAAACAAATTGGGGACGATAGACCGCACTATTTTTATTGTCTACGTTATCGCGCTATTGTGCCTGGCCTTGTGGATTTCTCGTAATGAGAAAAAAGAAGGAGCGAATACCGAAGATTATTTCTTAGCCGGTAAAGCATTGCCATGGTGGGCTATCGGTGCATCATTAATCGCCGCCAATATTTCAGCTGAACAAATTATCGGCATGTCCGGCTCGGGTTATGCCATTGGTTTAGCGATTGCCTCATATGAGTGGATGGCGGCGATTACCTTGATCGTAGTCGGTAAATATATGTTGCCTATTTTCCTGGAAAATAAAATTGTACCATGCCACAATATCTTGAGCAGCGCTTTGATAGCAAAGTAAAAACTACTCTGGCAATTTTTTGGCTAGCGGTATACACCTTTGTTAACTTAACGGCAGTGTTATGGTTAGGTGGCTTAGCCATTGAAACCGTTGCCGGCGTAGACTGGATGTTTGGCATGATATTCTTAGCCGTGTTCTCTATAGCCTACTCGTTATACGGTAGCCTGAAAGCCGTTGCCTATACCGACATATTCCATCCAAGTAGTGTTATAAGTGTTTGGCGGCCTGTTCTTAAGTTATTTAGCCTTAGATGCGGTTTCTGATGGTCAAGGCGTATTGGCCGGCTTTGGCGTGCTTACCGATAAAATGCCTGAGCATTTTGACATGATCTTAAGCCCTGAAAATGACCATTATATGAGCCTGACAGGCATTTCTGTGCTAATTGGCGGCATGTGGATCATGAACTTCAGCTATTGGGGATTCAACCAGTATATTATTCAACGCGCACTGGCGGCGAAAGATATTAAAGAAGCACAAAAAGGTATCGCCTTCGCAGCCTATCTTAAACTGTTAATGCCAGTGATTGTAGTGTTACCGGGTATTGCTGCCGTGGTGTTATATCCTACCTTAACCACTCCTGATCAAGCCTATCCGTCAATGATGGCATCAATGCCCGTTGGCATTAAAGGGCTAGTTTTTGCCGCATTGGTTGCTGCCATCGTGTCGTCGCTGGCGTCGATGACCAACAGTATTTCAACCATCTTTACCATGGATATTTATACCCGCTTTAAGCCGAATCAAAGCCAACGCACACTATGTGCATATTGGCCGTATTGCCGCGTTAATCTCGCTATGAATCGCCTTACTCGTGGCAGAGCCATTACTGGGCAAGTTTGATCAAGCATTCCAATACATCCAGGAATTTACCGGTTTCTTTACCCCAGGCATCGTGGTGATATTTATGATGGGCATGTTCTGGAAACGCGCTACGTCAATGGGCGCTTTTTCGGCCGCATTTGGCTCGGCAGCATTCTCTTTCCTCTTTATGAAATTCTGGCCTGAATTACCATTTATGGACCGAGTTGGCTTAGTGTTCTTACTGTGTTTGACGCTTTGTTACATCGTCTCTATGCTGGGTAAACCAAATACTGAAGATAGCAGTGTGTCTTTAGAGAAAGTGAGCTTTGCTACCAACAAGTCATTTCTATATCCGTTATTGGCAAATCGATAAGCAGTCTCAATCTGCGGTTACGCTATCACTTGTTTCAATCGATGGTGAGCAAGGTTTTCCCGGCACGTTAACGTTCTCAGTCTGTTACCAATTAAGTGCAGATAATAAGCCCAGCATCCAGTACTTGGCCAATACCGATTTGGCCACGCCAGTCAATTTACCCAACCATGCTTATTTTACCTGGGGGAGGATGACCGTCAGGCTTTATCCTTACAAATGATGTCGTCGGCCTATGTGGAAAGCGATGGCGACAATATTCCAACGGGTAACATTGTAGCGGTGAAAGACACAGATTATGATTTTAACCAGCCCACAACTATCGGCCAGCGACAAAGCAATACAGAGGATAAATCACTGCTAGAGAAAAAGGTTTTGATCATTGTTTCGTGCTCGATAAATCTGCCATAGAGCAACCAAAAGCGATTTTAACCTCATTTAAGAATCAGGTGAAGTTGTCAGTTTATACCGAACAACCGGCGATCCAGCTATACACAGGTTTCTATTTAGCCGAGCAATTTCAACCCTATCAAGGCCTGTGCCTGGAGGCACAAAATTATCCGAATGCGGTGAATCATAAGCACTTTCCCAACAGTGTGTTACAAAAAATTAACATTCGAGAAAGCGATAGCTATCCCCCCTAGGATTTCACTATACTGATTCAACCTTCAACAATTACCCTGATGTGATACAAAGTGATACAAATAGACAAGCAGTGGTACGACTTTATTTTCATAGCTTAGTTATTATTTATTCATCGCAGCAAGCTTTAACAAAAACTAAAACAAAAGCTTTAACAACAGCGTAAATAAAACTTACTATAAAAATATACATAAGGATATCTATGAAAATGTCAATTAATCAATGTCTTGTAAATCTTCTCTGTGGCACAGCGCTACTCAGTGCCACGCCACTTTTAGCCATCACCGATGACAATGGTTCGGATAGCAACAGTAACGCTGTCATCGCAACCGAAACCGAGTCGCCCAGTGGTGGTTACCTTAAAATCGGTTACGGTTATAAATCGGAAGTAGGGCCTTACGAAGATGAAGTTCAAGGCGGTTCACTGTTTGTCAGTGGTTTTCACCAGTTGGAAAGTGGTTTTTTTATCGAAGCGTCCTATGGTGCGAATGAGTTGGAGCAGGGGCTCAACCTAGGCTACAACTTCTACAATAGCGAGCATTGGAACTTTGATATTCTCACGGTAGAGGCGCACGGCGATATTGAATATCATATAGTCAATGATGTGACTTCTATAAAAGATAAAAAAGACAACTCTGGAATGCTCGGCTTTCGCACCACGGGTATCTCCGAGCAAACAATAGTGCAATTTACCATCGCGCCTTACTCCTTTAATGATGAATATGACGACGGCGTTTATGCCTCAATGTGGGCGGCTCAAACCTGGCAAATTAAAAACTGGGAGCTGTATGCATCGGCGGGTATTGAATATCGTTCTGAGAATATTCTCGATTATTATTACTCTACCTCGGAAGAGTTGGAGGATTTTGGCTTTCCACATTACGAAGCGGATGATGGCTATAATGTGATTGGCCAGGTAGGCGCCAGTTACCCAGTCAGCGAGAATGTATTATTTGAAACCTATTTCCGATATACCGATATTGCTGACAGCATTAGTGATAGCCCTATTATGCAACTTGCTGCCCAACAGCCCGGCCGTGATGACAATATCACCGAGTTTGGTCTTTTGTTTAGTTACGTTTTTTAATGGGAGCATTCGATGAATTTTCTTATTAAAAAATGGTATCCAAGTACAACTAATTTGCCCTTTATTCTGCGTATGGTCATGATCATACTGGGGCTGATAATTAGCTTTAATACTAAGGCTGATCCTAATTCTACGGTGCCAATGATCAAATTATCACCGAAACAATGCATCGCTTTGCATCAAGGCAAAAAGTGTTATGTGGATATTGAACTGCAATGGCGAACGCCAGACAAAGGCGACTATTGTTTGTTTTCATCACAACAACGTTCGCCGCTAACGTGTTGGCAACAAGATGACAAGGGCGAATTTAAAAAAGAAATCGTAGCAAATCAAAACGTCATATTTATACTTAGAGCCCACGACAGTAACAAACCTATTGCAACAGTTGAATTAGAAATGGCCTGGGTATACAAGAAAAACTCGAGATCTCGCTCATCATGGCGGATATTTTAGGAGTATTGGTATAACAATGGAACAAGACAAAGCAAGAATTCTTATTGTCGAAGACGATCGTGAATTGGCCGAGTGGATGCAAGAATATCTGCAAGCGAAAGACTATCAGGTGAGTGTTTGCCATTGCGGCGTAGAGGCGGTAAAGCTTATTCAACAGCTAGACCCTGATGTTGTCATTTTGGATGGCATGCTACCTAACTTAGATGGTGTTGATGTTTGTAAAGCGGTTCGCCCCGAGTTTACGAACACCATCATTATGGTAACGGCCCGTGATGAAGAAATAGATGAAGTGATAGGCTTAGAAATGGGCGCCGACGAGTATTTAACCAAACCGGTAAGAGCCAGAGCGTTGTTAACCAGAGTGCGCAAACATATTGAACGCCAGCAAACCAAGGCGGTTGCTGATAAGGAGCATCAAAGTTCTGTAAGCACACAACATTTGCAGTTTGATAATTTGATCATCGATAAAGCTGCAATGTCGGTTTCGCTTGCCGGCGTGGCAATTAAAATGACTTCCAATGAGTTTGACGTGTTATGGCTGTTAGCCGAGCAAGCTGGACAAATAGTGTCAAGAGAGCAGCTAATCAGCCAATTAAGGGGGTTCGATTACGATGGTTTTGACCGCTCTATTGATTTGAAAGTATCGCGGCTGCGCAAAAAGCTTGGCGACAATCCGGCAGAGCCAACCCGCATTAAAACCATTTGGGGTAAAGGTTACTTGTTCGCGAAAGATACTTGGTAATAGCCGATGTTTAAATGCCTGATCACAACGTTGTTGCATGCTCAAAGATTTGATAAGGAGATTAAATGCGCACCTTAACCTACTCGTTAGTTGTCGTGGTTTTGCTCGCCACCGTTGGTTTGGGCTGGTTGTTTGATCAGCTGTATGTGCAATACTCTGCAAGTGAACCAACCAAGGATGTCGATAAAGTGAAGATCATCGAGCAGTTGGGGGGAGAGTTGGCAATCACTCTTGGGCAGTTATCGAATCGACAAGAGTTTGTCCAGCAATGGTCTGCTGGGCAGCAGTACCAGCTTAATTTAACGCCAACAAATAGTTTGCCGATGCCGAAAGCATTACTCAAGCAAGTGAAACAGGGCGAGCCATTATTATTAGAGAGCAATTCGCATTTGGCATTTCATTATTACTTGCCGGCAACCGATGAAATTCTAACTTTAACAGCATCATTGGTTAACTTTAAGGTCGCTGACAAACCGTTAGATTATTTATTCACGATTTTATTTTATCTTGCCTTGTTGTCGATGTTTTTGCTTTGGGTTTACCCTTTGGTAAAACAACTACTGGCTTTAAGAAAAGCGGCAAAATCCTTTGGTAGTGGCAATTTAAATCAGCGCATTGTGCCAGGCACTGTTTCCTATATCCGTGATATTGAGACTGAATTTAATCACATGGCACAACGCATTGAAGATTTAGTCAGCGATGTAAAATTACTCAGCAGCGCGGTGTCCCACGATTTACGAACGCCTTTAGCGAGAATACGCTTTGGTATAGACACCCTCGCTGAAGAAGAGGATCCACAACTGAGGGAGCGCTACCAACAAAAGCTTAGCAATAACGTCGATGAGATGACCCGATTAGTCGAAACCTTATTAACCTATGCTCGTCTAGATCAGGGCATGATTGACATTAAAAAAGCCAAAGTCGATCTTGCAACCGTTATGGCTAATTGCATTAATCATGGCTTTTCTGAATCGGCTGACATCCAATTGCAAACTTTGCCGGGTCACTATGCGCTTGCCACCGACGAATCGTACATGATAATGCTATTCCATAACTTGCTACAAAATGCGGTTAAATACGGTAATGGCAAAGTACTGGTGACATTAGAGCAAATAAAAAATAATGTCATTATTACGATTGACGATAATGGCGAAGGTATAGCATTTGAGGAGCGAATTGATATTCTCAAACCTTTTGTACGCGGCAAGCAAAAGCAGCAAGAACAAAGCGGCCATGGTATTGGCTTAGCTATGGTCAAACGCATCATCGATTGGCATCATGGACAAATCGAAATTAGCGATTCTACTGTGCTCTCTGGTGCCCAATTTAAAATTATCTTGCCAGCAAATTAATAATACTTGCTGAGCCTTAGCCCACATACCAAGTTGATTAAATATCTGCTCATACTTAATCAAATTGGTATATACCCGTCACCATTCAAGATGTAGGTTTCAGAGCGCTTGAGCGATTCCAATTCAAGGCGCATCTATACAGTAATGGTTTTTCCCTTACAAATAGATGCAACGAAGAAGTGGGATTGCTCAAGCGCTTCTTCGATGGGTTTAAAAGTGATTTATGCAGCGTGATGAATTTTAACAATGGAATAACCATTCTCTAAAATTAATGCCTTGCCTAAATCACTTTTAATTCCCGCTGAAATCCTGCACTTTGAATGGCGACGGGTATAGGGTTTACAAATGGCGTAAAAATTTATTTACAGATAAGCAGGATAATTCACTATAGGCAAATTTATATTGCCGAGATTATTGATACAGCTCAAAGTCGAAAAATCATCAAGGGTGAAAATATAACCCATAGATAACATCCCGCGATCGTTTAACTAATTGTAGATAATCGCAAACATGGGGAAGACAATGACTGATATAAACTCACAGTATAAAAATAACTTTGGCGAAAAGTACGCGCAAACCTTACCAACACTAGGCGAAGCAATTGTTGAAGTTCTACAACTTTTCCAATGCACACAGCTGTACGGGGTAGGAGGCGATTTTGCCGCGAATTTAATTGCCGCGTTTAAAGATGGCTTACAGCTTTCACCATCGAGTAATGAAATGCATGCCGGTTTTAACGCCTGTGGCCACGCTGAAATTAACGGTATTGGCGCCGCGTTAACCACCTATACAGTCGGAAGTTTACCTTGTACCAGTGCCGCGGCATTGGCTATTACTGAAAAATTACCGGTGATCTTCTTTTCTGGCGCACCAGGGGAGAGCGAAATTTCCACTCATACCATTCATCATACCGTTGCTTCTTCGTCTACCTGGCGGGCAGAATATGATTGCGCCTTAGAATCTTTTCGTGCGCTAGGGATGAAAGCCGAACGCTTGCAAGGCGCAAGGGCAGTTGGCCAACCGAATATGGCAGCGGAGCGCTTTTTTCAATTGGTTGTGCATGCTTATTTGAACAAAGAACCGGTATTTATCGAGATCCCAAGAGATTTGGTATTCCAGAAGACACAAGCCCTGGCCTTGCCTGAAAGTGTTGATTTAATTAGCAGAAATACCTTTGTACTAGAGGGGGAGTCATTCATTGCCGAGCATATTGTCGAGAAATTAAAGCACGCGCAATATCCGCTGCTGTTTATTGGTGAAAACGTAAAATTGAACCGGCAGTTGCGCGAGCAATTAATGGAGTTTTGCCATAAATTTAATATTCCTTATGCCACAACCTGGTTCGCCAAAGGCCTGTTTGATGAATTTGACTCGCTGTGTCTGGGCACGTATAACGGCGTATTTAGCAGTAGTGAAAATCGACACTACATCGAACACCAGGCCGATTATATTATTGAAGTCGATACCAGTATCCATGCTCAGGATACCAGTTCGGCGTTTAATACCGGTACCCATGAAATTGACTCCTTTAGCAATAAAACCGTGATCAAGGGGACGGTGCAAAATCAACAGGAAATCATCAACATTTTCAGTAATTTACTCGTTGCAGAAGTGGATAGGTTTACACTGGCGTTGAGCGCGAAAAGTTTTGCGAAAATTGATCCGTCGGCAAAGTTTGATTTTCACAACCTTTGCTCAGTGCTCAATCATATTCAATCGAATAGCGAAAAACCTTTTATCTATTTGCCCGAGATTGGCAATTCCTATTTTGCTTCTTATGGCTTAACCACGAAAAAATCCAGCCTCGGCCGGAGTTGGCTCACCAACCCCTGGTATGCTGCTATGGGCACGAGTTTGCCGTATGCCAGAACCGTTTGCAAGGCGTTAAAACAGCAACAAGCAGATGATGTTGCCGTGCTAATCACCGGCGATGGTGGTTTTCATTTTCAACTGAATGAACTGATCCACTTCCAAAAAGAAAAGCTCAATGTGATCATTCTTTATATGCGCAATGATATTTATCATTTGGGCAAAAGTGGCGAAGGTGAAATTTATCATTGCTCAACCCCTGAGTTTGATGTGTTGCAACTGATCAGCGCCTATGGTGGCAAGGGTTATCATTGTGAGACCGTAGGCCAATTTACTGAAATCTTTGAACAAGCGGTGACTGAAAATCAAGGCATAACCCTAATCGAAGTGCCGGCAGATCTCGACCCGCAATATCAATGCGATGAAATTCAAATGTTGAATTTATACATTCAAGCGCAAAATGGTAACCCTGAGGCGATGCAAAGGTGGCAAACTCTGAAAGCGATTTAACCCGATAAAATCTTATTAAGAGTTTTAAGCTGCTAGCAACGAGCTACTGGCCCCGGGCTGTGTATTTGATCAATTCACCACTCGTGTAACAATACGAATGCTGCCCGAAGCCCTTAACCGACGCGATTAATATTTTGTACTCGGATGTACTTATCCACGGCAGGCAAGGGGAGCCTTTAGACTCGGCTTATTTCAACTAGCCGATAAGTGGATACAGCGAAGCCAGCAATAAACTTGCCATGGTTACGTTGAAGATGCGTAACTGCCGGCTATTACTGAGTAAACGCCTGAGTTGTTGGCCCAAAATGGTCCACACGCTCACCGACGGTAAATTGATGGCACCAAAAATTGCAGCGACTATGGCAATCGATTCAAAGCTGCGCTCTGGTGAGTACACACTTATCGCGGTTAACGCCATGGTCCAGGCTTTTGGGTTCACCCATTGAAATAGCACCGCTTGGATGAAGGTTATTGGTGTCGCGTTATTATTAGAGTTACTGTCAGGCGATGTGGCGGTGGCAATTTTATAAGCAAGATATAGCAAGTAAAGTACGCTAAAAATTTTCAATATTGTATAACTGACTGGGTACAGATCAAACAACTGAATTAAACCAATGCCCACTAACATCACCATTAAGGTAAAGCCCAGACCAACGCCTAACATATGCGGTATGGTACGTTGAAAGCCAAAATTTGCGCCGGAAGACATTAACATTAAATTATTCGGACCAGGAGTGATGGATGATACAAAGGCAAAAGCGACCAGTGCCATGAGTAATTCAAACTGCATAAGTTAATTCCTAAAAGCGAGCAATTATTGATAGTGCAATTATAAGGCTTTAATGACGAAATTATCTTGCGTTATTTGTGACATTGTTGCTATATATGCAATATATGATTGAATTAGATAACATAAGCAAAAGAATATTGCGTGAGCTTGAAGGGGATGGCCGAGTCAGTAATGCTGAACTCGCCACTCGTGTAGGACTTTCTGCCTCTGCGTGTTTACGCCGAGTACAAGAATTAGAGCGCTCAGGCATCATTGTCGGTTACCGGGCGGTGCTTAATCATAAAAAATTAGGGATTGGCTGTATTGCCTATGTTGGTGTGGGATTGTCGGACCATACCAAACATTCGCAAGAAGCGTTTGAACAAGCGATCACTCGTTCCGATGAAGTTCGGGAATGTCATAATATTACCGGTTCATACGAATACCTGTTAAGAGTGGAAACAACAGATTTAATTGCCTATAAAAAATTTCATACCGACGTACTTGGCGTTTTGCCGCAAGTGCATGCGATCACAACGTTTGTGGTTATGGATTCAGCCAAAGATGACCGCTAATTTACCCAGAGCACATCGCTATAATGGCTAACTTTTAAATAAATATGGTAAATAATTTCAATAAGTCAAAAAATTTGAATACAAATGTTTGTTTCTGATCCGTTTTTTCCCTACTATGAGTCGACTTAAATTGAAGTGGGTAATTTGGCCTCTTTGATGTTTGAGATTAAAGATAATAATTGTTAGGTAGGGTTATGTTGAGTTTTGTACGAATACTCTTGGTATCGATGATATTTTTATTATCCTTAGCCGAGCCGGTCAATGCACAACTAGACAATGTTCAGCAACGATTGGCGAAAATTGAAAAAATAGAAGATAAGTCTGTTGTTATCGAGCAAGCCCAGCAATTAATCTCGGATTCATTTCTCACCAGCAAACAACATCTGTCGATTTTAACGGTAATTGGACATGGCTATCACGCGCTTGGTGATTTAGATGGAGCCATTGCCACGTTTAGACAAGCGCAACAACTTGCCAATGAAAATGTCTTAGCAGCTGAGGAAGCCGATGCTTTCAAGTTAATCGGCGTGTTTAACTATTTTAAAGGCGATTTTCCTAAAGCATTAAGCGCGTATCAAGCCTCTTTAAATTACTACCAAAACACTGATGAATACCTCAAACAGGCACACCTTTATAACAATATTGGCCTGGTGAAAAACAGTATGGGGGATATGGAACAGGCTTTAATCACTTATAGAAAAGCGGAAGGCATCTATCAGCAATACGGCAATGAAGATGATAAAGTGGATATCCGCTTTAATATATCAGGCTTGTATTCAAATTTAAAAATGTATGATAAAGCCATTGAAATACTCCTGCAAATTATCGAGAAAAGAATTGAGTCAAATGATCTCGATGATTTAGCCCTGGCAAAGAGTGATTTGGCCATTGCCTATAAAAACTCAGGCAAGTATCAATTGGCTGAGCAATATCAATTAGCCGCTTTAAATTACTATAAAGACAGTGAGCAACCTTATCACCTGGCGACCCAGTTAAATAATCTTTCCGATTTGTACAGCAATATGGGGAAAATTGAGCTGGCAATTAATTTTTCAAAGAAATGTATTGCCCTGGCTGAGCAACAGAAGCACCAAGCTGCTTTGGCCAATTGTTTGTACGAGTTAGGTAAGGGGTTGTTCCACCAAGGCGAAATAGAGCAAGCGTTTGATTATGCTAATCAATCGAATGAATTGGCAATGCAAACAAATTTTAAAAACTTAAAGTTAGAAAATTTATCATTACTTGCTTTAATTCATGCCGCCAGACAAGAACCAGAGCAAGCCCTTGCCAAAAGCCGAGCATTTAAAAAAGAGGTTGATGATGGCTATAACAATAATTTTAATTTAAAGCTGGTTCAATTTGAATCGGAGCAATTAGCCCATCAGGTTAAAAAGTTACAACAAGCCAAAGCCTTTCAGCAGATAAAGATCGAACAGACAGAGCAAAGTCGAAATTTTATGCTAATGGCGCTAATTTTTGTTTCGATCATTGTCTTCTTCATTTATCGCCGTAAAAAAGAGCTCAGCACCAAGATATGGTTGGCGGCACAAGTAAAAGAAAGAACTCGCGATCTAGAACTTTTAACCGAACAACTTACGGCTGCCAATAAAGTTAAAAGCCAATTTCTGGCCAATATGAGTCATGAAATTCGAACCCCGCTTACCGCAATAATAGGTCAATCAGAAGCCGTAATTAACGGTGAAGTGAGTGAGCAAAATGTTGGCGCAGAGGTTAACGTAATTCATGCCAATGGCATGCATTTATTGCAGTTAGTGAACGATATTCTCGATATCAGTAAAATTGAAGCGGATAAGCTTGAGTTAGATGTTAGTGGCCAAAATTTGGATGTTATTACTCAAGATCTTGCCAACATGTTTAACGAGCAGGCAAAATCTAAACAGTTAGAATTTGTCATTAAAAATACCATGCCATCAGCATTTACTTTTCATGCTGATGGTTTGCGTTTAAGCCAAATATTAATCAACCTTTGCTCCAATGCCATCAAGTTTACCAATAAGGGCAGAGTTAGCTTAACCATTTCAGAAGAACACAATCATTTAGTTTTTATTGTCAATGATACCGGTATTGGTATGAATAAAGAGCAGCAAAAGCAGGTGTTTAATAGCTTTTCACAAGCAGATAGCAGCATTAGCAGACGTTTTGGTGGTACTGGCTTAGGTTTGTTTTTGTCAATGCAACTGGCGGAAATGATGGGCGGTGAAATCAACTTAAACAGTACCCTCAATGTTGGTAGCACCTTCACCTTTAGTTTTCCGTATATAAAAGCAAATGCTGCTATTGCTCCAAAGCAGAAAAAGACTGAATTGAACCTGCTTACTGAAAAAATAACTGGCACCATACTGCTGGCCGAAGATCATGATGACAATAGACGGTTAATTGCTCGCTTTCTTAAGCGTTTAGGCCTGGATGTTGTTACCGCCAAAAATGGCAAGCAAGTGATAGAGCTCTACTTAAAGCACGAACCGGAAGTGTTGTTACTCGATATTCAAATGCCAGAAATGGACGGCATAGAAGCGTTAGTAAAATTAAGGGAGTTAGGCTGTGCTAAACCGATAATCGCATTAACCGCCAACGCTATGTCGCATGAAGTAAAACATTACCTGTCTTTAGGGTTTAATGGTCACCTGAAAAAGCCAATTGAAAGAGGGGTATTGGTGACAACCCTGTTTGAGCATTTCAGTAAAACCAATATGCAGTTAAGCATTGATGATGCCTTTAAAGATATTGATATCTCGGATTTGGTGGGAAATTTCAAAGCCGATTTAGCCATAGATAAACAACATTTTCTTAACTTCAGTGTTAGTCAGGATTGGATCATATTAAAACAAAAAGTTCATCGCTTGGCGGGGTCATCGGCGATGTTCGGTTTTCCTAAATTATCGGATATCGCAATCAAGCTGGAAGCGAGTTTTAAAGCCCCTCAACCGGTAGTCTCGATAACATTAATTAATGACTTGATTGCCGATTTAATTCAGGAAATTGAACAGGTTCAGCAGTCATAACCCGTATTTATTTATAAAGACTTATTGCTTTGAAAGGTTACTAACGCATACACTTTTGTCTGTAGGGCTAACTATTTTGGATGCTTGTGTGATGTTGTTTATTTTACCTGCCCCATTTTAAATCTATAGTAAACAGGATGTTATAAAGTATTTGTCGGCTTGGTACAGTCCTTGATATACCAAGTTGAGAGTTGTGAAAGCAAAAATTTATCCGCATTGCTTAACCTGAGTTCAGGTTACTAACACCGCGAAAGAGAGGGTGAATATGACTATTATCGATAATCTAATCTTACTTATTCTGGCCATTGTTTTAATTGTTGGCACCTATCAAATATTTTTTTTCCCACAAAATCATCCGCATCAAAGATGCGTTAATTTATCCGAATCGATTCGATGATTTAATCCCTTTTAAGCCACATTGTATCTGGATTTATTCATTCATCTATTATCCGTTTATCGTCTCAATTGTGCTGGCAGTAAACTCTATGGAAGATTTCATCTACGTATGCATAAGCTTTATGTTGTTGGTATTCATTCATGTTGGATTTTTCTTTATGTTTCCGGTTAAAACGCCCTGCGAATGGCGAGACTATGATGCTACTGAGAATTCATTCTTGACACTTTGGGCGGAGCTATCACCGGAAAAACCGTGTTTAGCCTGTATTTATTGGCGCTTCAAGTGGATGAGGGCTGCGGGCATCTAGCTTCGGGCTACGGGATAGTGACTAAAGGGAACGAGGAACTGGATTTATCAAATAGTTTGTAGTTCCTCGTTCCCCGTTCCTTAAAATAAACCCTCCCTATTCGCCATCCATGGCCCGGGAGGATAAGCATCATATATGTGCAAAAAAAACAGCGATTTTTGCTGGCTTTTTTAGTATGGTTGCTGTGTTATTTACTTATCGTTCGTCACTAAACCACGACGCTCAAGTAAATGTTGTGGGTTTGGCTCTTTACCACGGAAGCGCTTGTACATGGTCATTGGATCTTCTGTGCCACCACTTTGTAATACGTTTACCCGATAGCCGGTAGCCGCTTCCTGGTTGAAAATACCTTGTTCTTTAAATACTTCCCAGGTATCGGCATCAAAAATGTTTGACCAGATATAGCCGTAGTAACCTGAAGAGTAACCACCGGCAAAGATATGCGAGAAGTAGGTTGAACGATAACGCGGCGCGATTTCGTCAATTAAGCCTAATTCCGCTAGCGTATCCGCTTCAAATTTATCGGCATCTTGTAACTCTGCGGTTTCAAGAGTGTGCCATTTTAAATCAAGCAAAGCGGCAGCCATATACTCAGTAGTCGCAAAGCCTTGGTTAAATTTACCTGAAGCCTGAATTTTTTCTACCAGTTCGGCAGGGATCACTTCACCGGTTTTGTAATGCTTGGCAAAGTTGTTTAACACTTGTGGCTCGGTCATCCAGTTTTCCATCACTTGTGATGGGTATTCAACGTAATCACGAGGTAAAGAGGTACCCGTTAACGAACGGTAGTAACCGTCTGATAATAAACCTTGAATCGCATGACCAAATTCATGGAATAAGGTAGAGGCTTGATCAAACGTTAATAATACCGGCTCACCGTTTACTGGCGCAGGGTAGTTTAGAACGTTATAAATAATTGGCTGAACGTTCTCGCCGTACATTTTGAATTGTTTACGGAATGAACTCATCCAGGCGCCGCCACGTTTCGATTCACGGACATAGAAATCGGTCATGTAAATACCAATTGAAGAGCCATCTTTATCGAACACTTCATAAGTAGTAACATCTGGGTGATACTTAGGTAAATCATCACGTTGTTTAAATTCAACACCCCATAACTGGTTGGCCGTGTAGAACACGCCTTGCATGGTGTTGTTTAATTCAAAGTAAGGTTTAGTGATAGATGCGTCTAACGCATATTTCATCTTTTTCACTTTTTCTGAGTAGTACCACCAATCCCATGCTTCTAATTTAAAATCAGCACCTTGAGAATTGGCAAACTCTTGCATATCGACAACTTCTTGTTTCGCGCGTTTAAGTGATGCCGGCCAAACTTTATCTAATAACCCGTAAGCGTTTTCAGGCGTTTTTGCCATGTTGTTTTCAAGTACGTAATGGGCGTGAGTTTTATAGCCTAATACTTGTGCGCGTTGGTAACGAAGTGACGCCATTTCTGATGCGATCGCTTTGTTATCGTTAGCGTTGTCGTTGTCACCTCGGTGAGTATAGGCATAGAATAATTGTTCACGTAACTTACGGTTGGTTGAGTAGGTTAAGAACGGGTAAAAGCTTGGGCGATGGGTGGTAAATACCCACTTACCGTCATGGCCACGCGCCGTTGCGGTAGCTGCGGCAGCGGCAATGATGCTTTCTGGTAAGCCATCAAGTTGTTTTTCATTATCAATAACTAATTCAAAACCATTAGTTTCATTTAATAAGTTTTCACCAAACTGAATGCTTAATGCAGAAAGTTGTTGGTTTATACCACGTAACGTTTCTTTATCGGTTTCGTTTAAGTTAGCACCGGCACGAACAAAACCTTTGTACGTTTTTTCTAACAGCGTTTTTTGTTCGGTGTTTAAAGTTAATGACTCTTTTTGGTCAAATACGGCTTTCACCCGTTGGAATAATTTGTCGTTTAAATTAATGTCATCACTCATTGCAGAGAACTTAGGAGACATTTCTTTTGAAATGGCTTGCATCTCAGGAGTCGACATTGAGCCAATTAAGCCGTAAAAGGTGTTGGTTACTTTATCCAGTAAATCGCCACCTTTCTCCATGGCTTCAATGGTGTTTTCAAAAGTCGCAGCGTCTGGGTTATCGGTAATTGCGGCAATTTCAGCTTTTACTTCGCTAATGCCTTTTTCCATTGCCGGCTGATAGTGGCCAATTTTGATTTTTTCAAATGGTGGAATGCCAAACGGTGCGTCATATTCTTGATAAAATGGGTTGCTTGCTTCCACGTTTACGGTTTGTTGAGCAACTTCTGCACTAGCTACAGTTTCCGTCGTTGCTGAATTACAACCAGCAAGAGCAATGGCTAACGCAATTGGCGTTAAAATACGTGCTTTCATTTGATTTCCTGTAATGATGTGATTATTGTCTCAATATCTTTTGCAGTAAAACTATCTATGCTGAGACTAAAAATTATTATTCGACAACGTTTTTATAACAAAGTTGATGCGTTGTAAAATTTTTAGTTATATAGAGAGTACTTAATTTGTAAGCAAATAAGTCAATATTGTTACGAAATGATTACAACTGGGGTCGTGTCTAGTTGATAATGAATGACAATCGAGTTGAGAATAGCTATGAGCACATTGAATTTAAACTTAGACCGAAGCATTCCGCTAGCGATAAACACTACCGATATGGCTTGGCAGGGATCTCCGAGCTTAGGTGTTTATCGTAAAAAGCTGGAACGAGAAGAGGCGGAATCCGGTGTTACCACCAGTGTGGTTAAATATGAGAAAGGGACGAGTTTTTCATCGCATCCGCACCCAGGTGGTGAAGAAATTTTTGTGCTCGAGGGGGGATTTGAAGATGAACATGGTAAGTTTCCCAAGGGCACCTATTTTCGTAATCCTCCCGGTACTTCGCATTCGCCGAAAAGCCCTGAAGGCTGCGAGCTGTTCGTTAAGCTTAATCAATTTCAACCGGGGGATGATACGCCAGTCAAAATTGAAACCCAGATGCAGCCATGGTTACCTGGTTTGGTGGATGGCTTATCGGTCATGCCGCTTTATTCCTTTGGCACGGAACACACGGCATTAGTTCGTTGGCAACCCGGGACGCATTTTCAACCCCATGTACACGCTGGTGGTGAAGAGATTTTCGTATTAGACGGGGTGTTTGAAGACGAACATGGCACGTATCCCAAAGGCACCTGGCTCCGCTCGCCCAATTATTCAAAGCATAATCCGTTTAGTGAGCAAGGCTGTATCATCTTGGTGAAAACGGGTTATATGTAGTTCGAATTTATATTGTAAATAGGGGCACATTCGAAAATGGCTCCCTACTTTATTTGGTTGCGATAACTTATTTCTATTATTCGTAACGTAAGGCACTGATTGGATTGGCCCTTGCCACTTTAAATGCATGCAAAGCGATCACCACCCAGGCTAAGCCAACGGCGACGATGCCTGAGAGCAAGATGATCGGTATTAGCAAGTCGATGCGCTCGGCAAAAAATTGCAAATACATGTTTGAGGCAAAGTAAGCCAATGGCAAGGCAAAGATAATCGCCCACATCACTGGTTTTGAGAACTGCCATAATAACAGTCTGACGATTTGCGGCAGTGATGCGCCCATGACTTTGCGAATGCCTATCTCTTTGGTGCGTGAGCGGGCCATAAATGCCGCCAGGCCAAATAAGCCGATCAATGCCAATAATAGGGCGATGCCAGCAAACCCGGCCAATACACCATTCATGGTTTTATAAATTTGATAGAGTTGGTTAAACAAGCCATCCAAAAATTTATGCTTAATCGGGTAGTCGGGTAATACTCTTTTCCATGCTTCTTCAATTTCTAACAGAATGTTTGCCGATGCACCTTTCTTAATGCGTATTGCACCATAACGATGTGGGTATGGATTATTAATAAAAATCCAGGGTTTTATTTTATTGTGCAGGCCTAACAAATTTTGATCTTCCATCACGCCAACAATGTCGTATTGAAACGCTTCTTGTTCACCTGCTTCGCCCCAAAAGGTTTGGCCAACGGCATCTGCCGGCGTGGCAAAACCGAGTTTACGGGTGAGTAACACATTCACTATCACATTGGCTCTTCGATTCTCTATATCGCGCCTTTCATCGCCGAGCACTTCTCTTGAAAAATCTCTGCCGGCCACTAAGGGGACATCGAAGGTTTTTAAGTAATCATGATCGACTTCATTCAAGTTGGCTTGCACATCACTGTTTTCATCACCTTTTATCCGACTCACGTCGCGCATGCTGTTGCTTTGCTCAAATGGCACTTGCGCGGTAAAGGTAACACTGCGAACGTCTGATAATTGCAGTAACTCATTACGTAACGTATTTTCTCTTTTACGAATCGATTCCACCGCCATTTTTTCAAGCACTAACACTTCATCTTTTGGATATATATCACTGCTTTGTTGCACTTTTTCATTTTGATAAAACACTATCATCACGATGGCGAGCATGAAAATAGACAGCATAAATTGGGTGCCAATCATCAACGAGCGGAAAAAGCTGCCTTTGGCACCTTTGCCATTGGCATCTCTTAACGCATCGATTGGCGTGGTTTTGGTGATCAAAAAACTGGGGTAAGCGCCAGCGATAAGCCCTACAATCACCGTAGTGGTGAGTAACCAGGGCATTAGGCCAAGATAATCGAGCAGTACAACTTTATCGGTCGCCTGATTAAATTGTGGTACTGCCAGTTCTAAAAATACGATTGCCAAGATCATCGCAATAAAGGCGATGGTCATGCTTTCGGTTAAAAACTGAGTCATTAACTGGCCTCGACCAGCTCCTAAGGTTTTACGTAACCCCACTTCTTTGGCCCGGCCAATACTTTGCGCCGTAGCGAGGTTGGTGTAATTCACAATGGCGATAATGAGTACTAACATGCCGAGAATTTGAATGCTTTCAATGACGGGCATGCCAACCATTTCCCAGAACGCGGCGTTGGTGTCTTTGAGGTGGTGCGCGTTTAATGAAGCCATGAATTCTTCTTTCTTGTCCGGCTCTACGTGACGATCAAAAATCGCATTTATTTTACTATTTAACTCAGCCAGTGGCATCACCTGCTTGGTCATCAGGTACACCTGGTTGCCACCACTGATGTTGTTCCAGTTACCGGCCAAATCCCAGTCATCGATACGGTTGAGTGCGACTAATGGCGCAAACATAGTGACACTCGCACTAATAAACGAAGAATTGAAATGAGAGTTTTGCGCAATTTCTTCAATCACTGCGGTAACGTGTAAGTCGAATTCGTGGTTAAGCAACACGGTTTCACCAATAACATCGGTACGACCAAAGAATTTCATTGCCGTATCCGCGGTTAGCACTAAACCTTTCGGGTCGGCCAGGGCGCGAGCATCGCCAGCAATGTAATTAAAATCGAAAATATCCAATAATTCTTTGTCGGCAAACTTCACCGTTTCATGAAAATGGCTATCGCCTATGGTTAACAAGTAGCCACGCCTTATGGTGCGGGCAAAGGCCTCCAGCTCTTCCAGTTCGGCACCGATTAATGGCCCCATGGCGGAATAGGTATTGTCGAGTTGTTTAACCCCAATGTTGGCGGTAGGCGCCATAATGGAACCAACCGTGTAGATACGTTGATGGTTTTTATACATGGTGTCATGGTTTTTCTCGTACTCGGCAAGAATGCCACCGAATAAATAAACGGTAAGGCCAATGGCTAAGCCGATCACGTTGATAGCGGCATAGAGTTTATTTTTCGCCAATGCTCGTATCGCTATTTTTATATAATTTTGAAACATACTCGTTCCTTTAATGTAACTGTAACTATTTAACTGTTATCTATTTGATTGCTATGTAATTAATAACTCGATTTTTATTATTCGTAATGCAGAGCTTTAATTGGATTTGAACGGGCAACTTTTGCCGCATTACCACCTACGGTTAACCAGGCAATCAATAACGCGCCGCCGCCGGCAACCAAACAAATAGGCACTAACCACAATGTATCGATCCGATAAGGAAAAGCTTCTAACCATTGCAACATCAAAGACACCGATATTGGCCATGCCACTAGCATGGCGATGATCACCGGTTTGGAGAATTGCCAAATTAGCAGCGATACTATGTCTCTCACTCTGGCGCCCATGACTTTGCGGATGCCGATTTCTTTTGTTCTGCGCTCTGCGGTAAAGGCGGCAAGGCCATATAATCCAAGACAAGCAACAACAATGGCCAATAAAGAAAATGCGGCAAATAACCGTGCTTGCGCTAGTTCCTGGGCATATTGCGCTTTCATCATTTCGCTTAAAAACTGCAAATTAATTGGCTGCATTGGCACATTGGTTTTCCAGATGCTCTCAATTTTGGGCAATAAAGCAGCGACATCGTTAGTGTTGAATACTAAACTTGCCACTCGAAATCGTTCAGGGTTTAACAAATAAACACTAGGGCGAACGCCAAACTTGATCGAACGAAAATATACGTCTGGCACCACACCTATGATGGTTAGCAGAAATTTTTGATCGCGAAACACACTCGATTTCAGGGTTTGCCCAAGCGCTTGTTCCGGGCTGGTAAAACCGTATTTTTTAACAGCTGACTGGTTTAAAATGATGTTCGCATTGCCCATGCTGGTAGCGCCTTCGGCTGAGCGATTGATTTGATCGGTGCCAAAAGACGGATCAAATAACCTACCGGCAATTGGCGCAATGTCGTACGCTTCGAAAAAACCATAGCCCATCACATGATGATTTAATAATTCGCCACGATTGTTGCTACTGTCGTCTCGTGTGCCTTTGAGCTTGTAGTAATTATTGTTTTCATTGTCTTGGGTCGGCGATTCCGATGAAAATACCACATCGTCAATTTCGGTTAAGTTTAATAACTGTTGTTTTAAACTTTCCAGGTTATTACCGGCACTTCTGATGTTTAACACCAACTTGTTGTCGCTCACATAACCAACGTCCATAGAATTGGCGAATATTGTCTGTCCGTAAACCACCGCGGTACTTATCACTAACGAGATTGACATGGTAAATTGAAATATCACCAACACACTGCGCAGTTTCGACGAACTACTCGACTCTGCGCCTTTGCTTGATTTTAAAATATGGGCCGGTAAAAAGCGCGATAAAAACATCGACGGATATAACCCGGCACCGATACCGACCAATATCGAAATAGTAATTAAGGATAAAATTAAATCAGCATCTTCAAATAAGCGCAATTCAAGCTCTCGTCCCAGCACACTGTTATAAAGTGGCAAGGCGGCCTCTACCGCCACTAAGGCAAATAATAATGAAATCAGCACCAGGGCAATGGCTTCACCTAAAAATTGAATTGCCACCTGGCCACGACTCGCCCCCATCACTTTGCGCATCGCCACTTCACGCGACCTCTGGCTTGCTCTGGCGGTTGCCAAATTCATAAAGTTAATACAGGCAATAAGCAAAATTAAACTGGCAACGACGATAAAGATATAAATCATTTTTAAGTCACCCATCGGCGTTAAATCACCCATGGTACCGGCGTGCTCTTTTGCCTTTAAATGCAAGTCGGGTACTAACATTGCTCGATGTTTTAATATGTCAGTGACTTGGGCGCCATCAGACATTGGCCCCATGCTGTCTTTAAACAAGTTAGGAAAAGGGCTTTCATTGTTTACCCAATAATTAATGCGCTGTTGCAATTGGCCAACACTCACGCCTTCACGCATTTTGAAATAGGTGTAGACATTCACACTGGTCCAGGTTTCTAACGCACTGGGATCATCATCGAACAAGGATGGCTGCAAATACACAATCATGCTTGGGTCTAAATGCGAAGCACCGGGAAAGTTTTCAATAACCCCGGTGATTGGTAAGGTTGTCGGTTCGGCAGCAATACAACAAATGGTAATGGTTTGGCCGACAACGTCGGTTTTGCCAAAATATTTTAGCGCCAGCTCTGCGCTGATGACTAAATCGAAAGGTTTTTTGAATGAAGATTCTTTGCTACCGTGTTTAAAAGGCAAATCAAAAATATTGAAAAAGCTGCCATCCACTAAGGTGATTTGCTCGCTAAAGGCATCATTATTTTGTCTAACCGTGGTGCCAAAATTAAGCATACGCACGCCATCTTCAATTTCATTGCTGGCGTAATCTCGCAGTGCTGCCATCATCCTGCCGGCTGATCTGACGGTTAAAAATTCTGGCCGGTCGGGGATCAGGTGAGCGGTGTGCAACCTGACTAAACGATCGCTATCTTTTAGCCATTGATCAAAGCCGGTTTCTTCCCGTACAAACAGCATGATCAAGATACAGCTCATTAAGCCGATGGCCAAACCAAAGATGTTAATGAAAGAAAACATGCCGTTTTTGACTATGTTACGCCACGCTGTAATTAGGTAATTACGAAACATGATGATGTCCTTGTTTTACAATTTTATGTTAAGACGGTATTTACAGGTAAAGCTACAATTAAGCTGCACGTACATTTTCAGTCACTACATGACCATCAAATAAATTGATAGTACGACGGGCGTAATCTGCATGCGCCGGGCTATGCGTTACCATGACAATGGTGGTACCTTCCTGGTTTAACTGTTGCAGCATTTCCATCACTTCCTGACCATGGGCGCTGTCTAAATTACCGGTAGGCTCATCGGCAAGGATCATCGCTTGATCGCCCACCACTGCACGGGCAACCGCTACGCGTTGTTGTTGGCCGCCAGACAATTGGCTGGGCATATGTTTCGCTCTATGGGCAATGCCGACTTTGTCCATCACTTTGGCGACACGCTCTTTGCGTTCGGCGGATGGAATGTTGTGGTAAAGCAATGCCAGTTCAATATTTTCTTGTACGGTAAGCTCTTCAATTAAATTGAAGTTTTGAAAAATAAAGCCAATGTTATGTTTGCGAATATTGGCCAGTTGCGCCTCGCTATAATCTGAAATATCCTCACCCATAAACAGGTATTGGCCATCGGATGGGTTATCTAACATGCCGACGATATTCAATAAGGTAGATTTGCCACAGCCAGAAGGGCCCATGATGGCAACAAACTCACCTTGTTCAATTTCAATGTTGACACTGTTTAACGCTGCGGTTTCAACTTCGTCGGTTTGGTATACTCTTGAAAGATTGTGTAGCTTTAACATAATTAATTTTCCTCTTTATCTCGTTGTTATTTGTTTACATTCAAAAAGTTATTGGTAGTACATTGATTGCTGTTGCTAATTCAGCAACTGAATTAGCGGTATTAGTTACCCAAGTTCAGTCGATCCATATCTTGATAACTGCTGTATGGGCTAGTCACCACTTGCTCGCCTTGTTCTAAACCGTCGAGCACTTCAATAAAGCGACTGTTTCTGCGTCCTAAACGTACGGTACGCTTAACCGCCTGACTTTTGTCGCTAGTCACTACGAAAATCCAGTTACCGCCGGTGTCTTGAAAAAATGCGCCATTAGGAATTAACAGCGCTTTGGTTTCATCGCCTAAGGTTAATTTTGTTTGAATGGTTTGGCCGCGGCGAATGCCGGAAGGCTGTACACCGATAAATTTAAAATCGACTTGAAATTGGCCGTTTTGAACTTGCGGGTATATTTTTGAAATCACCAATTGGTAATCATCAAATTTCGCCTTTTGCCCTAGATCGACCCGACCCAGATAAAATTCATCAATATTGGCGGTAAGTTTGTAATCATTCGGGGTGTCAATCTGGCCAAGACGTTCGCCCCGGCCAATACTTTGACCCACTTCCACATTAAAGCCTGACAACTTGCCATTAACCGGTGCGCGCACACTCATATTGTTCAGGTTTTTACGGGAGATCTCTAAGTTGCCTTCAAGGCGTTCGCTGGTATCTTTTAAAAACACTAATTGCTCGGTTTGCATGCGATTATCGGATGCCTGGCTTTCTAAGGTGATGGTTAAACGATTTTTATACCAATCCAGGGTATCGCGAGTGTCTTCAAATTTGGTTTGCGCAACCGAACCGCTGTCGACCAGTTGTTGCTCACGTGATAATTGCCGGGTAAGCATTTTTATTTGGTAATGAATGTCTATCAGGTTACGTTTGTGCTGCAAACGGTTTTGCTCAAGCGATAACTCAATGGAGCGCATATTATTTAACTGCTCGGCAACTCTGGCTTCGTTGCCGAGTACATTGAGTTGCAGTGATGCATTCGACAACTCAACAATTAAATCACCACGGCTTAAGTCGCTGCCATCTTCAACCAGAATGCGTTCCACACGGCCGCCTTCAATGGCATCTAAATACACCGTTTTTGCTGGCGTCACCCGGCCTCGTACCGGAATAAAGTCTTCAAAAGTACCGAGAGTTACCGTTGAAACCACGATGCGATTTTGATCGACAGTTAACGATCTGCCACCAGTTGCTTCGATCATTTGATTGCCAAAATAACCAATAACTAAGACTAAAGCGGTGATGCCTGACCATTTTTTTAATGGGTTTTGCTGGCGTGCAATTTTGCGGTCCATGCCCGCACCTGATGCCGCTTTCGAGGAATCCCCTGCTTTTTTGGTTGGCATTTTGATCTCTTTTTTGGCTTTCGTTGTATGTTCCATTGGTGTAATCGTACCCATATCTTAATTGTCCTCATTAAGCGAAACTGCTTTGCTAACATACCCTAACGCTTGCATAAACAACCCGCTTTACTATGGATATAAAGTAGCAAATACAGTGCCAGACCATAAGTAATTGATTTTAAATGATATTTATTTTTTGTGTTCGATATCGAACATTCGCTACTGTACGCTTGCGAACAGTTGGTGTACGATAATGAACAGTTGAATTGCCCTTATGGCACAAGGAGATAGCGTGAAACAAGATGGCGTAATCCTCATTGTTGATGATGATGAAGATATATTAGTAGCGGGTAAGTTGTTGCTAAAAAGACACTTTTCCAGTGTGCAAATATGTAACCAGCCAGAGAATATTCCGCGTTTGCTGAGTGCACAAAAGTTTGATGCCATTTTATTGGATATGAATTTTGGCCCTGGTGAAAGTAGCGGTGCGCAAGGTTACTTATGGCTTGAAAAAATTCTCGAAATTGACCCGCAAGCCGTGGTTATTATGATCACTGCCCATGGTGGAGTTGATGTCGCGGTAGACGCGATGAAGTTGGGAGCTACCGATTTTATTGCCAAGCCCTGGCAAAATGAAAAGGTGGTGGCAACACTTTCGTCAGCCGTGCAATTGGGCAGAACCAGAACCGAAGCGAAAGATCTCAGAAATACCAACAAAGTGCTGGCTCAAATCAGCGGTGCTAAATCGGGACAAACCCTGCTGGGTAATTCTGCGGCGATGAAAGTGGTATTTTCATTAATCGAACGCACCGCACCCACCGATGCTAATGTGTTGATATTAGGTGAAAATGGTACCGGTAAAGAACTTATTGCAAGAGAAATACATGCGCAGAGCCTGCGCTCGAACAAAGTGTTTATGTCAATCGATTTGGGCGCATTGTCAGAAACCTTATTTGAAAGCGAGTTGTTCGGTCATAAAAAAGGCGCCTTTACCGGCGCCAAGGAAGACCGGGTAGGGCGATTACAAGCGGCCAATGGCGGTACCTTGTTTTTGGATGAAATAGGCAACGTGCCATTGCATTTGCAAGCGAAATTACTCACCGTACTTGAACAACGAATGGTGACACCTATTGGCGCAAACTTAGCGGTGCCGATTGATGTGAGAGTGATCACGGCAACAAACGTCTGCAAACCAGACTTATCACTAGAGACAAAATTCAGACAGGATTTATTGTTTCGCTTAAATACCGTAGAAATTGAGCTACCGCCGCTGAGAAATCGTAGCCAGGACATCGCAGTGATCGCCAGTCATTACATCAACCTTTATGCTCGAAAATACGATAAAGCCGACAAAACTCTAGCCGCCAGTGCGTTATCCGCATTAGAAAATTACCCCTGGCCGGGAAATGTACGAGCGCTCAGACATGCCATTGAAAGGGCCATTATTTTATCGCAAGGGCGACAACTTGAAGTGCTCGATTTTCAATTAGATGCGCAACCCAATCAGGCTGGCGATATTGTTGCGCCGCTAACGGCAAAGCCGGCCAATGCGGTTATTCGTGATATCAGCGATAGTGATGATCTAAATCTCGATAGATTAGAAAAAGCGGCAATTAAACAAGCACTGCAAAAGCACCGTTATAACATTAGTCATGCCGCTAAAGATTTAGGCTTAACCAGAGCGACATTGTATAGAAGGATGGAAAAACATGGGTTTTAAAAAGTTCTCCTTAATGATTGCCCTGCGTACAGTACTGGTGATGATGACGCTTATTTTGCTGACCTTTTTGATCACCACGCCAGGTTATCATGCCGCATCGTTATTAATTTCACTTTTTTTAGTGGCGCAGTGCATCCTGGTATTTCGCTTTATTACCAAAACCAATGCCGAACTGGCTCGCTTTCTCGACGCCGCCCGTTATGCCGATTTTTCACAACGGTTTGAACTGAACAGCCTGGGTGCTGGTTTTGGTGAGCTAGGCAATGCGTTTACCGATATTTTAAAGCGCTTTCAGGCGGTACGTACCAGCCAGGAAGAAGAGTTAAGGCATTTAAAAGCGATGATCGAACATGTGCCGGTACCATTAATGAGTGTGCACAGTGATGGCATGCTAACCTTGTGGAATAACAGTGCACGACGATTATTTGGCTCAAATCATGTGACTAAGGTTGAAGATTTGACTCAGTTTGGTGATGAATTTGCCAGTCATATACAATCTGTTCGCGCTGGCGAGCGACGCCTGGTGACTTTTGAAGTTGATGGCATGGAGCAACAACTGACGATTTTATCGACGCAAATTATTACCTCAGGCAAGCAAGAAAAGCTGCTAAGTATGCAAGATATTCAAAGTGAGTTGGATGTGGTGCAACTGCAAGCCTGGCAAGACTTGGTACGGGTATTAACGCATGAAATCATGAACAGCATAACGCCGGTAGCCTCCTTGTCAAAAACCGCAGTTGATTTACTCGATGATGCGAAAAGTAAAATCACCGAGCATCCAGAACTGGTTGAATCTTTAGACGATGTCTCTGCTGCCGTGCACACCGTTGCTCGCAGAAGCGACGGCTTAACCAAGTTTGTCGGCAGTTATCGCCGCTTAACTCGTCTGCCGCCACCGAATAAAAAAATGGTAAAGCTCAGTGATCTATTCTCACAGGTAAGCACCTTAGCAACCCAACAATGGTTCACCAAAGGCATCAGTTTTAGCAGCAATATTGAACCGGGTGGTTTAGACATCAATGTTGATAAAGAGATGATCGAACAACTACTGATAAACCTGCTGAAAAACGCAGAGCAAGCACTAGCAAAAATAGCCAAACCAGTAGTAACCATGAACGCATTTTTAAATAAACGCGGCCATGTAGTGATCGATATCAGTGATAATGGCCCAGGTGTGGCGGATGACATTGCCAAGAAAATATTTGTGCCATTTTTTACCACCAAAAAAGAGGGGTCAGGTGTCGGCTTAGCGCTAACCAGACAAGTCATGGTGGCTCATGGTGGGAATGTGAAACTGGAAAAAAGCGCTTTCGGTGGGGCGTTGTTTCGATTGACGTTTTAAATCATTTTATGCCGAGATCAATATTAATTTAACTAAATATTCCTCTGTCACAAAACTGTCATATAACTGTCTTATAATTGCAACCATCAAAATTAATAGACTTTATTTGAAGGTTTAAAGTGACATTTTCTGCAAAAACTTTTGATCCTAGGGATGTAAAAAATACGCTGGCAAAATGGCTGATATCTGCCGGTGGTGTCAGTGTGTTATTTACGCTGGTATTGATATTTGCTTACCTTGTTTGGGTAGTAAAGCCAGTATTTGATTCCGCCAGTGTTGAGCCATCGGCTAAGTTTTCAATTCAAACTGCGAACAACTTAGCGGTCGGGGTAGATGAACTTCGTGAAATCTCATTTAGTATCAATAACCATGGTGTGATCAATTTTTATCAAATTGAGCAAACCGATGAACGCCAGGCCGGTGAGTTATTATTATCTGAAAAGTTAATCGCTGATGATGAAATGCTGCAAAGTGTTTACGCTACTAACATTAATCAATATGTGCTGCTAACCACAACCGGTAAGGTATATTTAGTCCAGCCGAGCTTTAAAGCTGAGTTTATTGCCGATTTGCGCATACTGCATCCTGGCATTTATTTTCCGTTAGGTGAAGAGGCTCTTGTTATTGATGAAGAGCAAGCGGTCATTGCCAAGGTTGCTTTTGCGATGACTGAAGAGAAAGCGATGTTTGTTGCTTTAACGGACGATAAACGCTTTATTAAAACCTCATTGATTGCCGAAGATGACTTTAATTATGACCCAGAGTTTTCAACAGAGTATCAATTAATTAACGGTGATGCCGACCACATCGAACATTTAGCGGTTACGCCTGATTTAACCATGGCGGTTGCAGTGGTCGCTGGAAATGTGAGCATTTATGATCTGGAAAATGGCTGGGATGTACCGGTAAAAACCGAATTTGAACCACTTGCAGGTAGCAAAGATAAGATCACCGCGATGACGTTGTTATCGGGCAGTAGTTCGATTTTATTTGGCACAAGTGGCGGTGAAGTGCTGCAGTACTTTGAAGTTGCCAAAGCAAACTCTCGTGAATTTCAACAAATTCGTAAATTTAAAGCCAGTGATAGCCAGGCGATAAGCCAAATTTATCCAGAACAATATCGCAAAAGTTTTTATACGGTTAGCCCGAATGGCGACGTTGGTATTTTTTATACCACCAGTGAAGCCATGCTGTGGCAAGGCAAATTATTAACCAATGAACAACAACTGTTCGCCATTGCCCCTCGTGCCAATGCGGTAGTGTTGGCTGATAATAACTCGATTGAATTAATCACCCTTCATAATGAGCACCCGGAAGTCACCTGGTCAGCAATTTGGCAAGAAGTCTGGTACGAAGGCTACCCTGAGCCGGCATACATTTGGCAATCAACGTCTGGTTCAGACGACTTTGAATCGAAATTTTCTTTGATGCCGATTTCATTCGGTACGATGAAAGCGGCACTATACGCCATGCTTTTTGCCGTGCCAATTGCCCTTGCCGCAGCGGTTTATACCGCCTACTTTATGCCGCCGTCCTTGCGTAAAACGGTTAAACCTACCATTGAATTGATGGAAGCACTGCCCACCGTTATTCTCGGTTTCCTGGCGGGGTTGTGGTTAGCACCATTAATTGAGGAGTATTTACCGGCAGTATTTCTGCTGTTGATATTGCTACCTTTTGCTACGTTCGTTACCGCTTATGGCTGGTACAAAGCCCCAAAAAACATCAAAGTATTGGTGCCAGAAGCTTATGCACCAATCATTTTAATTCCGTTTTTATTGCTGGCGGGTTTGTTATCGTTTGAATTATCGCCATTACTGGAAGACAGCTTTTTTGGTGGTGACATGCGCCAGTTTATCACCAATGACTTAGGCATCAATTTTGACCAGCGTAACGCTTTAGTGGTGGGTATCGCCATGGGCTTTGCCGTTATCCCGACCATTTTCTCAATGGCTGAGGATGCCATCTTTAGTGTGCCGAAACAATTAACCAGTGGCTCATTAGCATTGGGTGCAACCCCATGGCAAACACTGATCAAAGTGGTGATTTTAACGGCCAGCCCGGGGATTTTCTCGGCCGTGATGATGGGCTTAGGTCGTGCCGTTGGTGAAACGATGATCGTATTAATGGCAACCGGTAACACCCCGGTAATGGACTGGAGCATCTTCCAGGGCATGCGTACCTTATCGGCCAATATTGCGGTGGAGATGCCTGAGTCAGAAGTGGGCAGCTCGCATTACCGAATTTTATTCTTAGCAGCCTTCGTGTTGTTTGTCTTTACCTTTATCTTTAACACGTTAGCTGAGCTTATCCGTCAGCATTTACGTGAAAAATATAGTTCGCTGTAGGAATGAGCACTATGAACATAATGAATAATTGGTTTAAATCAGGATCTCCCTGGGTATGGCTAAGTGCTGCTGGCGTATCTATCAGTTTAATTTCCGTGTTGGGGCTATTATGGTTAATCGCCTCACGTGGTTTGCCATTCTTTTGGCCGGCGCAAATTCATCAGTTTGAGTTGGTTGACCCTAACGGCATCAAATTAACGGTTATTGGTGAAGTTTACGACGTTGAAACCATTCCCGCTACACAGTTGTCTCATACTGGTATTGATACTAAAGGGGCTGAAACCGTTGAACGTTACTTAATTAAAACCGGTAACCGTGAATTGGTAAGTCTCGATTTTCGCTGGATTGTTGAACCGTTAATTGTTAATCGCTCAACGCCAGACAAGGTTGCGGTTATCGAACGTCGTACCAATGGTAATTTTTACGGCTTCATTGAAGACGTTTATATGGATGGCAAAGCGGTAACTATCGATGAGCTGGATACATTTATTGATAGGGTAAACGATTTACAAGATGACATTATCGACCTGCAAAAAACCGATATTGGTGCGATTAACTATGATCTTGAGCGCATTCGTTTAGAACAGCGTAAAGCGGAACTCGCGGGTAACTTAACGGCAGCGTTAAAGGCGAATTTTGCGGAACAAGGGAAAGCCTTAAACGACCAGTATTTGCTGCTCGAGCAAAGGTTAGATGAATTACGCCAACAGGTCAGCCGCGATAAAATCACGGTGAAAGCGATGGGCGGAGAGCTGGTTGATATTAATCTTGAACAAGTGATCAACATTCATTTTAACAATCAATTAACTGTGATTGAAAAGACGGGAATGTTTTTTAGCCAAATTGCTAGCTTTATCTACCAGGACCCACGCGAAGCCAATACTGAAGGCGGCGTTTTTCCGGCAATCTTCGGTACCGTATTAATGGTATTGTTGATGACAGTGATTGTCGCACCTTTAGGTGTGGTTGCCGCGGTGTATTTGCATGAATACGCAGGCAATAACGGCTTTACCAAACTTCTTCGCATCGCCGTGATTAATTTAGCCGGTGTACCATCCATTGTTTACGGAGTATTTGGTTTAGGCTTCTTTGTTTACATGGTCGGTGGTTCACTCGATCAAATTTTCTATCCCGAATCATTGCCCAATCCAACTTTTGGTTCGCCAGGCGTGCTTTGGTCTGCGCTTACCTTGGCCATACTCACCTTACCTGTGGTCATTGTTTCTACCGAGGAGGGCTTATCACGTATTCCGTCAAGTATGCGTCATGGTTCATTAGCGCTAGGCGCTACCCAAGCAGAAACCTTATGGCGGATCATTATTCCTTTAGCCAGTCCGGCAATTATGACCGGTATTATTTTGGCTATTGCCCGTGCCGCGGGTGAGGTAGCGCCGTTAATGCTGGTTGGTGTGGTGAAAATGGCACCAACATTACCGATTGATGGTAACTTTCCGTTTTTGCATTTAGAACGCAAGTTTATGCACTTAGGTTTCCACATTTACGATGTTGGTTTCCAAAGTCCAAACGTAGAAGCGGCAAGGCCATTGGTGTACGCCACCGCCCTTTTATTAGTCACGATCATCGTGTCATTAAATATGACCGCGGTGTCGATACGTAACCGATTACGCGAAAAATATCGTTCATTAGAGCACTAGTGTTTAACCGTTAGGGGTTAACCGCGGGTTGCCCGAACTTTAACAACGATATAACGAATAGAATTTAAAACTTAATGAGTTTGACAGTATGATTGATATAAAACCTGAAATATTTATGCCGAACGAAGAAATTATTGATATTAATAATTTAACCAATGAGCAAGTGGCGCTAGAAATTAACAACCTAAACTTACACTACGGTGATAAACAAGCATTGAATAATATCTCAATGAAGATCCCGAAAGGCCAGGTAACGGCTTTTATCGGGCCAAGTGGTTGTGGTAAATCTACCTTGTTACGTTGTATCAACCGGATGAACGATCTTATCGATATCTGTAATATCGATGGTGAGATAAATCTCCATGGTGAGAATATCTATAACAAGCACATCAATGTTGCTGAATTACGCCGCAAAGTGGGCATGGTATTTCAGCGTCCGAATCCATTTCCAAAATCGATTTATGAAAATGTGGTTTATGGTTTGCGCTTAATTGGTCAAAAAAATCGTCGAGTGTTAGATGAAGCCTGCGAGAGAGCCTTAAAAGCCGCGGCGTTATGGGATGAAGTAAAAGATAGAATTCATGATAGTGCCTTAGGATTATCGGGTGGTCAGCAACAACGTTTGGTCATTGCTCGTGCCATTGCGATTGAACCTGAAGTGCTATTACTAGATGAACCCACATCGGCCCTTGATCCCATTTCTACCCTAGTGATTGAAGAATTGATCAACGACTTAAAAGAAAAATACACCGTGGTGATTGTTACCCACAATATGCAGCAGGCTGCCCGGGTTTCTGATCAAACCGCGTTTATGTACATGGGCGATTTGATTGAGTACAGTGATACCAACACCTTGTTTACCACGCCAGCGAAGAAAAAAACCGAAGATTACATTACCGGCCGTTATGGTTAAACCAGACCAATTTGATTAATTAAAGAGAACGATTATGGATACATTAGATACTGGCCGTCATATTTCAGGTCAATTTAATACTGAACTGGACACAGTGCGCAACCATGTGATGAATATGGGCGGCCTGGTTGAGCAGCAACTCAAAGAAGCATTGACCTCGGTGAGTGACAACAATGAAGAACTGGCAAAAAAAGTACTGTCGAGCGATTATAAAATCAATCGCATGGAAGTTGCCATTGATGAAGAATGTACCCGCATCATTGCAAAACGCCAACCTGCGGCAAGCGATTTGCGTTTGGTGATGGCAATTATTAAAACCATTGCCGATTTGGAACGTATTGCCGATGAAGCTGAAAAAATATCGCGAGTAGCACTGGAACAGTTCTCGTCCAAACAGCAAGACATGTTGTTGAGTCTGGATAATTTAGGCCGTTTGGTTCTGTCTACTTTGCATGATACTTTAGATGCCTTTACCCGCATGGATTTTGATATGGCATTGAAAGTTCATCAAAGTGATAATCGCATTGACAGAGAATACGAAGCGTTGATGCGTCTGTTGATGACCTACATGATGGAAGACCCACGTTCCATTCCATCAATTATGTCGGTGATATGGTCGGCTAGAGCATTAGAGCGTATTGGTGACAGGTGTCAAAACATCTGTGAATACGTGATTTATTTTGTCAAAGGCAAAGTTATACGTCACATTTCAGAAGAAGACGTAGCGCGCGACTTTCTCGGTAAATAGCGGGATTTAGCCGAGATTTTTCGGCAAAGTTGGACAAATTAATCATTAGCTGTGTTTTTTTTTAAACGTATTGCGTTATGTTAGAAAATTACAGCTGTTTTTTGTGATATAAACTTTTTAATTCGACGCTAAATGATGTATATTTTGCCTCGAATTTAACAAGCAACATTTAAGTTGTGGGATAACAATATGAGTGGAAATACAATTCTTGGCGTCTTTGCAAAATCGCCGTTAAAACCTCTGGAGCAACACATTCGTAAAGTCAATGAATGTGCGGCATTACTTCCTTCATTCTTCGTAGCCTGTGCCAATAACGATTGGGTTGAAGCTGAGAAAGTCAGAAAAGAAATCTCAAATATCGAAAGACAAGCCGATACCATGAAACGTGACATCCGTAATGAACTGCCGGGTGGTATTTTTATGCCAGTGCAACGCACCGATGTGTTAGAACTGGTGAGTGAACAAGATAAAATTGCCAATAAAGCAAAAGACATTGGTGGTCGTATTTTAGGTCGCAGACTTGTGATCCCCGCTTCCATAGCCCCCGATTTTAATAAATACCTCACTCGCTGTATTGATGCTATCAAACAAGCTGCTGATGCCATTAATGAATTGGATGATTTATTAGAAACCGGTTTTCGTGGACGAGAAGTCGACCTGGTTGAAAAGATGATCAACGAATTAGCGGCTATTGAAGATGATACCGATGGTATGCAAATAAAACTTCGCCGCGATCTTATGAGCATCGAAGCAGATATGAACCCGGTAGATGTGATGTTTTTATATCAAATTATTGAATGGGTTGGTGATTTAGCAGATCTGGCTGAGCGTGTAGGCGCTCGTCTAGAAATAATGTTAGCAAGATAAGGGTTTCTAACAAATGGAAATTTTAGCTAATTACGGAACCACACTGGTTCTATTCGCAGCCTTTGTTGGCTTTATTATGGCTTGGGGTATTGGTGCAAATGATGTTGCTAATGCCATGGGCACTTCGGTTGGCTCAAAAGCGCTGACCATTAAACAGGCAATTATCATTGCCATGATCTTTGAGTTTGCCGGCGCCTATCTTGCTGGTGGTGAGGTGACCTCAACCATACGCAAAGGCATTATCGACTCCAGTTTCTTTGTTGATGCGCCAGAACTACTTGTGTTTGGTATGATCTCTGCGCTATTAGCTGCTGGAACCTGGCTACTTATAGCCTCATACATGGGCTGGCCAGTATCCACCACACATTCAATTGTAGGTGCTATCGTTGGTTTCTCGGCGGTTGGCGTCGGCATGGAAACCGTTAATTGGGCAAGTGTTGGTGGCATTGTTGGTAGTTGGATCATAACCCCGTTAATTTCCGGTGTATTCGCTTTCGTAATTTTCAATAGTGCACAAAAGCTTATTTTTGATAACGACAACCCACTGGCGCAAGCGCGTAAATGGGTGCCGTTATACATGTTTTTGGCCGGTTTCGTCATTTCATTAGTGACCATCAAAAAAGGCTTAAAGCATGTCGGCTTAGATATTGGTTCTGGCGAAGGTTATATGTATGCGATTGCCGTTGCTATACTTGTCGCCATTGTTGGTAAGATATTTATCTCTCGTCTTAAATTTAAAGAGAGCAAAAATCGCCGGGTGAATTACATTAACGTTGAGAAAGTGTTCGCGGTATTAATGGTGATCACCGCTTGTGGTATGGCGTTTGCTCATGGTTCAAACGATGTTGCTAACGCGATTGGTCCATTAGCTGCGGTTGTTTCCATTGTCGGTAATGATGGTGAAATCGCCGCGAAATCAACGATTGCCTGGTGGATATTACCTTTAGGTGGGTTTGGTATTGTCGCCGGTCTGGCATTATTTGGCCACAAAGTAATGAAAACCATAGGTACCGGTATTACGCATTTAACACCAAGCCGTGGTTTTGCTGCTGAGCTTGCCGCGGCCTGTACTGTAGTAGTTGCATCAGGCACTGGTTTACCCATTTCAACGACGCAAACCTTAGTTGGTGCGGTATTAGGTGTCGGTATGGCGCGTGGTATAGCGGCAATCAATTTGGGAGTGGTTCGTAATATCGTAGTTTCTTGGGTAGTGACTTTACCTGTAGGGGCCGGATTATCGATAATGTTCTTCTGGATGATTAAAGGCGCGTTTAGTTAAATCTAAGCTAGTTTAACCTTAATCATCACAAAAGCCAGGCACCTTGAAGCCTGGTTTTTTTTTAAGCTGCGAGCAACGAGCTACTGGCTACGGGCGGTATAGTTGATGATCTCAGCTATCGTGAAACAATTCCAACTCTGCCCGAAGCCCAAAGCTCGTAGCGATTAATATACCCGACTGGTTGAGATAGGCTTTATCGTCCGGCCATCAATTTTATTAACTGGTTGGCGGGACTTCAGTCTCGCGTAATTTGATGGATTCAGCTATGGTGAAACAATTCCAATTCTGCCCGTAGCCCGTAGCCCGTAGCCAGAAGCAATTAATATTTTATATAGAGATGCTCATACGCGGCAGCAGGACGCCGTTAGAGGTGAGTTTTTGAGTATAATTGGCATTATGCTCATTTATAGATTAAGTTAATTATCTAATAATAAGTTTTTGATAGAAAATTACGATGAATACTCACCTGCCGAATTTAAAACATTTACAGTATTTGCTCGCCTTAAATGAACACCAACACTTTCATCGGGCTGCCGATGCCTGTTTTGTCAGTCAATCGACGTTAAGCAGTGCCATAATCAAGCTTGAACAATTACTCGATTGCCAGTTAATTGAACGAGATCATAAGAGTTTTGTCTTTACTGCACATGGCAAGGCTGTAGTGAAAATGGCTGAGCAGCTGATTCATAATGCCACCGATTTGGTGGAGTTTTCGCGCTCACAAGGTCTTGCCGGTAAGGGGCATATTTATCTTGGTTGTATCCCCACCATAGCACCATTTTTATTAACCGATGTGATCAGTGCAAGTAGCCAACAGCTTCCTGATATTGAATTATTTATTAAAGAAGCCCCCACCGAAGTTCTGTTGGAGCAACTGGCAAATGGTGATATTGATATTGCCATCTTAGCGCTGCCAATCGATAACAAATATAGCAACAGTTTCAAGCAAACGCACCTCTGCCAAGATCCACTTTATTTAGTCGGTGATGAGATTTTAACTGAGCAAGTGAGTAAAGATGGGGGCTATAAAAATATTCCAGCCGAAAGTGTGTTTTTACTCTCTGATGAACACTGCTTAACCGAGCATGCGCTATCGGCTTGCAAATTGGTCGAACAATCCAAAATCAATCCTTTTTCCGCCACCTCTATCGCGACCTTGCTACAAATGACGATTCACCATCAGGGACTTACTTTTTTACCCGAAATGGCGATAAACAAAGGCGTGGCAGGTCATGCTTATCTTAGAGTTATGGCGATGAAAGGAAAACCCTATCGGGATATTGCAATGTTGGAGCGTAAAGGCAGTTTACGTACTGAGACGTTTAAGTTACTGGCAACGCTGATCAGTGAGTTATTTAACTAATATCAAGTTTACTAAGAAATTTTTATAAAAATTGAAAATAAATCAATTATTTTCAAACTTTTTATCCGCTTGTCTCGTCATTAACATTAACAATACCTGTAACAAGAAATTAAAGAATCGTAATTATGAATTCTCAAGGAATAAATTTTGTTTGAACGCAGTGATGATGTCTTGGTAAAGCAAGCATTGAAAGGCAAGAAGTCTGCTTGGCTTGAGCTGTTAAAACGATATGAAAAACCCGTGTATAACTATGCATTGCGCATGGTCAGTAATCCGGATGATGCGCTGGATTTATTACAAGATATTTTTATTGCGGTATTTCGAAATTTAGCATCGTTTCGGGGCGATAGTAAGTTTAAAAGTTGGTTATTTCGCATTGCTCACTATCGCTGTATTGAACATTACCGCCGCAAAAAACCGCATCAATCGCTTGATGATGAACCTGAATTGACCGCGAATGAAGCGCATAGTTGCCCGGAGCAAAGTGTGAAGCAATCGCAGCAATCTGAGGCGTTAACTAGCGCAATGCAAATATTACCAGTGAATCAACGTACGGTGGTGGAGTTAAAGTTTTTTCAGCACTTTACCTTTGACGAGATAGCTGGGCAGTTAGGTATCTCGAGTAATACGGTGAAATCGCGACTATACAGTGCATTGGATAAATTAAAAGGAGTTTTGGAGGTAGATTATGTCTAATTCAAAAACCAATCAAAAAATCAGCAATGAGCAACAATTTCAGCTTTGGCTCGAAGGTAAATTATCAGCAGAGCAAAGCATGCAATTTGAACAAAGCATCGGCGACGATGATGTGATGCGCCAGCACCTGGCCACGGCTCGTTTTATCGAACAACAAGTGCATTGCCATGAAGAGCATGAAGTGCCGTCATGGGATCGCTCTGCAACGTTTACCAACAACAAACAACCTTGGTGGCAATGGTCTGGGATGCCTGCATTATCGATGGCATTTTCCATCTTTGCCATTTGTTTGGTGGTATTTAAGGTAGAACTGGTGATGCAAGATAATGGCTTATTAGTAAATTTTGGTGGCCAATCGACAAAGCAGTTGCCTGCCAATGTTGATGCTCTGGTGAATCAACGTTTGACCGAGTTTGCTGCAGAGCAACAAACGGTGATGGCAAATTACGTCAACGATATCAAGGATGATCAACAAGACAGTAATTTAAAACTTGCCACTTACTTGTTGACGGCCACCCGACAGGAACGCCAGGAAGATATCTCAGGGTTTATAAAATATGTGAACGAACAACGTGATGAAGACGCCATAGATCAAAAGCTTCGTTTTCAAAAACTAGAATACACCTTGCAGTCACAATCGATTGAGAATCGCTTTGCTAAGCCGAAAATGCCATTAATAAAACAAAATACCAATTTCGAACAACCCGCTGTTCAGGAGAAATAATAATGAACAACTTTAAAAAACTCACCTTACCATTAGCATTGCTTTCAGCACTTGTAAGCCAAAACGTAACCGCCATGGATTACAACCAACTACATCAACAAATTGATATCATGACGGATATTATTAAATCATCGATTAAAAAACAGAGCGATAGGAAAGGTCCGCAACTTACTCGTATGGAAAGTAATTACTTAGCCAGCCAAGGGGTGGTGTTTACTTTAAATGTCAGTAGAAGCAGTCATTATGGTTTTCAATTTACTACCCCTGTTATACCTGCCATTCCTGCTGCACCGCGAGCACTGAGAGCGCCAGAGGGAGTTGATAGTGCGGATCTATTTGGCGAAAACTATGAAATTGTGATCGAAGAAGCCATGGAAGAGGCGGCTATCGCGATAGAGTTAGCCAACGAACATATGCGCTCAAATTCAGAAGAGCAAAGACAGTTAAGAGAACAAGAACGTGAATTGGCTTATGAATTACGGGATATCGCCCGAGAAGAACGTGATTTAAAATATCAGGAATATTCTTTAGAGAAAAAAGATCAAGCCGAGCACAAACAAGATATGGCTAAACTCGAGCAGAAAAAAGCAAAAATTGAGAAAGTGAAGGCGAAAATCAGCAAACGCGCAGAACAGTACAAAAAGCAGGTAAAACAAGCTCAAGCTGAAAAGGCTAAGCAGCAGCAACAGTTTTATCAGCAACTGGAAACCACAGTCACCCAGGTATTTTGCAATTACGGCGGTGGCTTAAAAGCACTTCCTGATGATGAATATGTATCGATGATCATCAAAGGAGCAGGGAGCAAGGTTGGCAATCGCATCAAAGATAAAGTGTTGGTGTTTAGCAAACAGGATGTGAAAAACTGTGTATTGGAGAAAATAGACGCAAAAACTTTATTAACCAAGGCCAACGGTTATCAATTTTAATTCAGGGATGAATTAACTTAGAATTACCAGGGAAGGTTTAAATTCTGTTAATTCAGGGATGAATTAACTTAGAATTACCAGGGAAGGTTTAAATTCTGTTAATTCAGGGATGAATTCAGGGATGAATTAATTTATACTAAATTAATTGGAAAAACAACCCCGGTATTTGTTACAAATACCGGGGTTGTTTTTATTGGATTGGCGTATAGAAGCTCTCTGGAACTTCAAAATCACCTTCCGCTTTCGTCAGCTTGTCGGCTTCAAAGCTCAATACTAATTTTTTACGTTTATTAAATGCCTCATCTTTGCCCGAAATAAATTCGTAAACGTAATACCAGGTATTGCTGTTAAAACTGTCTTTGACAACTGGGTTACCCAACACAAATTTAACTTGTTCTTTGCTCATACCAACTTGCAGTTTATCAATTTGTTTTTGTTCAAGGTAGTTACCTTGTGGGATGTCTATTTTATAAACACATCCTGTTGCCAGGCATAATGCCAAGCTTAAAATTATTGCGCGAGATAACATCTAATTATTTTTTCCTATTTATCCTGAGCAAGGATAATAACTAAGGCTTGCCAGAGATTAAAGCACTTTGTCAGTTTTTTAACAAATAACACGATAAGGAATATTATTTAATTAAACTGTTAATCCGACATTCTACCATTTCATATAAGCAGTTCTAAGTGGGTAAATCACTATACGGATTGGTCTTATGAGTTATTAGCTGGCCAAAAGTTCCCTGGCATTTGCTAAACTGCTATCTGTCACTTCATCACCGGCCAGTAGACGGGCAATTTCACGCTCGCGGCTTAACTGATTAAGTTCTGTCACCTTGGTTTGGGTATGCTTGCCATCGGTGAGCTTAGCCACAAACAGTTGTTGATGGCCTTTACTCGCCACCTGTGGCAAATGGGTAACACAGATAACTTGGGTGGAATGGCCAAGTTTATGCAATTGTTGTCCTACTTTGGCGGCGGTTGGCCCGCTGATCCCGACATCGACTTCATCAAAAATCAGAGTCGGAGTCACAATTCGCTCGGCCAAAATGACCTGTATGGCTAAACTGATCCTCGATAACTCACCGCCTGAGGCGACTTTTGCCAGTGCTTCAACCGGCTGTCCTGGATTCATACTGACTAAAAATTCAATATCATCGATACCATGATTCACCGGTTCATTGAGATCTCTTTCGGTTATCTCTAGCTTAAATACCGCGTCAGGCATATTTAATTGTCGCATTGAGTTGGTAATTTGTTGCTCTAATTGCTTGGCCGCTTTTATACGGCCTTTATGCAGGGTATTGGCAATCTCAAGGTATTGGCTAAAACATTGCTCTAGTTCATCGGTTATCATATCCAGACGAGAGTCATCACTTGCGATTGCGTTTAACTCATTGGTGATATTGCTATGAAAACTCACTAAATCTTCAGGTGCCACTTTATGCTTGCGGGCAAGCTGGATTGCCAATGAGTAGCGCTCTTCAATTAAAGAAAATTTTTGCGGATCAATATCGATACTTTGCTGATAATCCTCTAAATCTTTGTTGGCTTCTTCCAGTTGAATTCTGGCCTCATTGACTAAACTGGCAATGGCGGTAGCGGCAGGGTCTAATTCAGCCAATTGAGTTAGCTGTTCACTACTTTTTTGCAATTGCGTTAATGCACTGCTTTGTTCGGTTATGTTATTGCGGTCACTGAGTTGCTCGATACATTGTTGTGAAAGCAGCAACAGCTGCTGGGCATTACTGTTACGTTTGTAGTCGGTTTCTAATTGGTTAAATTCATTATCTTGTAAAGAAAATTCATCAAGTTCTTTTACCTGATATTGCAATAATTGCAGTTGCGCCTGGCGTTGTTGCGAATTTTGCTGCAATAACGTTAATTCGCTATTTAATTTATGCCATTTACTTTGGTAAAATTTCAGGCTGGACAATAATTCATGGTGATCAGCATATTCATCGAGCAAGCGGCGTTGTTCCTGGTTTTTCATCAATAACTGATGATCATGCTGACCATGAATATTAATTAACAGTTGACCAAGTTCTTTTAATTGCGCAAGCGGTACTGGGCTGCCGTTTATGTAAGCTTTTGAACGGCCTTCAACACTAATGATCCTGCGGATAATGCATTCATCGTCTTGCTGTAAGTCATGATCTGCCAGCCATTTTGTCGCCTTGCTAATATTGCTGCTATCAAACGTTGCGGTTAACTCTGCTTTGTTACAGCCGGGCCGAACCGTATTTACTAAGGCGCGAGAACCCAGGCATAGACTGAGTGCATCAATGGCAATAGATTTACCGGCGCCAGTTTCTCCGGTAATGGTCGTCATTCCCTGTTGCCAGTCAATTTCGACAAAGCTGACAATGGCAAAGTTTTTAATGGCCAGATTCAATAACATAATGACACGTCCTAACGAGTAGATTCAGACAGTGCGTTTTAATTAATCAAACTGGCATATAAAAAACACTGTTTATTTATACAGTAAAGTTAACAGTGTTTTTTTTTGAATGCAAGTTTATTTTTAAACAACAAGATAACTCATTGCAAAAATGAACTCCAAAGATCAACAGACCTAGTAAACTTTATTGCCCCAACTGAGCTTGGTACGCAATACATTAAAGTAATCGTAATCGATAGGATGGACCAAACGTAGGGTGTATTTACTTTTCTTAATGATAATTTCATCGCCGGGCATTACCGCTAAAATTACGTGACCATCACAGCTTACCTGTAACTCTTCATGGTTATTGGCCGCTACCACCAGCTTAATTTCACTGTCGCCATCGACCACAATAGGCCGAGACGTTAAGGTGTGGGGAAACATTGGCACTAAAGATAACGCATTTAAATTTGGTGTCATTATTGGCCCTCCAGCAGACATCGAATAGGCTGTTGAACCGGTAGGAGTTGAAACAATGATGCCATCAGAACGTTGCGAGAACATAAATACATCATCGATATATACGGCAAACTCCATCATACTGGCGACTTTCCCTGGATGCAGGACAGCCTCATTCATTGCACTGTTGGCGCTTTTTAGCTGGCCGTGACGAAACACTTCGGCATAAATTAAAAAACGTTGTTCGGTTTTTGAGTGACCCGCAAGAATATTTTCCAGAGGTTCAATTAAGTTATCCGGTGAAAGATCCGTTAAAAAACCTAGATTTCCACGGTTTACACCGAGTACGGCAATGTCGTAGTTTGCTAAGACTCTAGCTGCACCCAGCATGTAGCCATCACCACCAACAACGATTGCTAAGTCGGCTTGTTCGCCAATAGCAACAATGTCAAAGCTCAGAGACTGAGCTTTATTGAGCTTAGTTGCGACGGTAGATTCGATCATTACCTGATAATCATTATCTTCCAGGTAATGATGCAATGCAGCAATAGTGGTTAATGCGCCGTCATGTTCGGGCTTACCAATAAGCCCAATAGTTTTATACATTTGCGTCATTTTTGCAGAACTAATTTATTGTTTATTATGCCAGTTTTACCGACATTTTGCTTCTTGTAAAGGGGTCGAATATTAAATAGTCAAAAATTCTGCTTGAATCCTCTGATAAAGCCCCCATAATTATCTGCAATTGAGAGTTAAATCAGCCCTGAGGCTATCCTGCAGGCAAAACGATATTTTGGAGTTATCAATGACGACCGAGTCAACTAATACTGATAAAGATGCAGTTTCTGAAAATGAAGAGTCTGTAATTAATGGCGAAGAGCAAGTGGTGAATGAAGAGCAAGAGCCGGCAATCGATGGAGAAACCGTTGCCGAAGTTGTAAGCCTAAGCCCTGAGCAAGAAAAAATTGCCGAACTTGAGCAAGCATTGGCTGTAGCACAAGCAACCGTTGCCGATCAAAAAGATTCTGTCATTCGTGCCAAAGCTGAAGTCGACAATATGCGTCGTCGTAGTGCGCAAGAAGTTGATAAAGCGAGAAAATTTGCTCTGGAAAAATTTTCTGCTGAAATGGTTAACGTAGTTGATAACCTGGAACGCGGCTTAGCCACCATTGATGCTGAGTCTGAACAGCAAAAAACAACCTTTGAAGGTGTAAATCTTACCTTGCAGGGTCTAACCTCTGGCTTAGAAAAATTTGGCGTGAAGGCTGTTGATCCACAAGACCAAGCGTTTAACCCGGAATTGCATCAGGCTATGTCGATGCAAGAAGTTGAAGGTGTTGAGCCGAATACCGTTATTGCCGTAATGCAAAAAGGTTACGAGCTAAATGGACGTTTAATTCGTCCTGCTATGGTTATGGTTTCAAAAGCGAAAGCGTAAACATGGAAGCTGCGAGCAACGAGCTACTGGCTGCGTGCTGTATATTTGAATAATTCACCTCTAATCTGACAATACCAAGTCTGCCCGTTGCCCGTAGCCCGAGATCAGAAACTGCGAGCAACGAGCTACGGACTGCATATTTGTGCAATTCTCCTATAGCCTGAGGAACTAGGAACTGACCACGAGCTGTGTATTTGATTCAGTCCCCTATAGCGTGACAATACCAATTCTGCCCGAAATCAGGGACCCTAAGCTCTTCTCCCAAGCCACTGAGCAATCAATATAACGCAACAAAAAGTTAAGATTCCCGCTGTAGGTATAGACAATACGGTAGATGAAGTAGATACTGCCGCCGTTCGCCGTTCGCCGTTCGCCGTTCGCCGTTCCCCGCATTGTGAACGTATATTTGAATAATTCACCTTTAATGTAACAATAGCAAATCTGCCCACAGCCAGAAGCCCGATGCCAGTCACTTTGTTTAATAAATAGTGAATGCTATGCTTAAAATAGTGCTTTAGCGATTAAGCCAAACTTATCAGCAGGGTGAATAGATGAGTGAACTAGCGACCGTGTTAATTGTGGATGATAATTCTGACAACATTGATGTGTTGAATGGAATATTAAGACCTTTTTACAAGGTGAAAGCCGCTTTAATGGTGACTTGGCGTTAAAAATAGCCAATGCTAAACAAAAGCCAGATCTGATTTTACTCGACGCAATGATGCCAGGCATGGATGGTCATGAAGTATGCCGTAGGTTAAAAGCGAGTCCGGTAACATCAGACATTCCGGTCATCTTTGTTACGGCTAAGTCTGAAATCGCTGACGAGAAAAGTGGTTTTGCATTAGGGGCGGTTGACTATATTACTAAACCAGTAAGTATGCCAATCGTACAAGCCAGAGTAAAAAACCATATCGGTATATATGATCAACAGCGCGAATTAGAAAGAAAAGTTATCGCGCGTACTGAGCAACTTGAAAATACAAGAGTTGAGATGCAACGTCATGTTGAATATGGCGCTGAAATTCTCGGCAGGCATGAGTCTGAGTTATTAACGATGGCGCGAGAAATTTGCCTTTATCATCATGAGAAATTTGACGGTAGTGGTTATCCGCATAAGTTAAAAGGGGGGGATATCCCGCTTAGTACACGTATTGTTGCCATTGCCGATGTTTATGATGCGCTTACATCACAAAGGCCTTATAAAAAAGCCTGGCCGGTTGATAAAGCGTTGGTATATTGAAGAGCAAGCAGGGAAACACTTTGATCCCCCACTTATTCCCCTTTTTAAAAACTGTTTGCCAAAGATAAAAAAGGTAATGGCACAATATTCTGATGCAAAAGAAGCGGTAACCTTTGGTAATTTTTAATTATTTCGGCTTTTTTCAGTTTTTTTTCAACTTTTTCAGCTTTTTCTATTGAAAAATAATCCACACCACCCCACTTACTGATTATCAAAGAATTAACTGAACAACTTTATCGGAGATCCTAACAATGGGCAAAATTATTGGTATTGACCTTGGGACAACAAACTCATGTGTTGCTGTATTAGACGGCGACACAGTACGTGTTCTTGAAAACGCAGAAGGCGATCGTACGACTCCTTCAATCATCGCATACACAGCGGAAGGCGAAACGTTAGTTGGTCAACCTGCCAAGCGCCAAGCGGTGACTAACCCAGAAAACACCTTATATGCCATTAAACGTTTGATTGGCCGTCGTTTTGAAGATAAAGAAGTTCAACGTGATATCGGCATTATGCCATTTGGTATCAAAAAAGCTGACAACGGCGATGCTTGGGTACAAGCGAAAGGCGAAACCATTGCACCACCACAAGTTTCTGCTGAAGTACTTGCTAAAATGAAGAAAACGGCGGAAGACTTTTTAGGTGAAACCGTGACAGAAGCGGTAATTACCGTTCCTGCCTATTTCAACGATTCACAGCGTCAGGCGACAAAAGACGCTGGTCGTATTGCGGGTCTTGATGTTAAGCGTATTATCAACGAGCCAACGGCTGCTGCTCTTGCTTACGGCATGGACAAAAAAGAAGGCGACCGCATAGTTGCCGTATACGACTTAGGTGGTGGTACATTCGATATCTCTATCATTGAAATCGATGAATTAGAAGGCGAGCACACGTTTGAAGTACTTGCGACTAACGGAGATACTCACTTAGGTGGTGAAGATTTCGATAACCGTATGATCAATTACCTTGTCGCGGAATTCAAGAAAGATTCCGGCATGGACTTAACTAGCGACCCATTAGCAATGCAGCGTTTAAAAGAAGCGGCAGAAAAAGCGAAGTGTGAGTTATCTTCAGCACAACAAACTGATGTTAACTTACCCTACATCACCGCAGATGCATCTGGTCCTAAGCACATGAACATCAAAGTGACTCGTGCTAAATTAGAATCATTAGTTGAAGACATGGTTAAGGCGACATTAGAGCCGCTTAAAACTGCATTAGCAGATGCCGATTTATCAACAAGCGACATCACCGATGTTATCTTGGTTGGTGGTCAAACCCGTATGCCACTAGTACAAAGTACTGTGACTGACTTCTTCGGTAAAGAGCCACGTAAAGACGTAAATCCTGACGAAGCCGTAGCTTCTGGTGCCGCGATACAAGCCGGTGTTTTATCTGGTGAAGTTACTGACGTATTGCTGCTTGACGTTACCCCACTATCTCTTGGTATCGAAACCATGGGTGGCGTGATGACAAAAGTTATCGACAAAAACACCACTATCCCAACGAAGCAATCACAAACGTTCTCAACGGCTGAAGATAACCAAGCCGCGGTAACAGTACATGTGGTGCAAGGTGAACGTAAGCAAGCGTCACTAAATAAATCTCTAGGCCAATTTAACCTTGAAGGTATTGATGCGGCACCTCGTGGTCTGCCACAAATCGAAGTAACGTTCGATATCGATGCGGATGGTATCTTACACGTAACGGCAAAAGATAAGAACACAGGTAAAGAGCAGAAGATCACCATCAAGGCATCTTCAGGTTTATCTGATGAAGAAGTAGAGCAAATGGTACGTGACGCAGAAGCCAATGCTGATGCTGACATTAAATTTGAAGAGTTAGTTACTGCACGTAACCAGGCTGACGGCATGTCTCATGCGACTCGCACTCAAATTACTGAAGCTGGTGATGATTTACCAAGTGAAGACAAAGAGAAAATTGAAGCGGCATTAGCGGAACTTGATGAAGCCATTAAGGGCGATGACAAGGACGCGATTGAAGCTAAATCTCAAGCAGTTATTGAAGCCTCGGCAAAACTGATGGAAATTGCTCAAGCCAAAGCACAAGCTGAAGGCGCAGCAGCTCCTGGAGGACAGCCTGATGAACAACAAGCACAACCTGCGGAAGACGTGGTAGATGCTGAGTTTGAAGAAGTGAAAGACGACAAAAAATAATAGCTGTTAACTACAGCTGTTAAAACTAATAAAGCGCTGTTTGCCACTTATACCTTAGAGGTATCAGGTAAAGTCAGCGCTTTATTGTTTATAAATTCGATTGATTAAGTACACATATTTATGTCAAAACGCGATTATTATGAAGTTCTTGGGGTGGCGAAAAGTGCCACAGAACGAGAGATAAAAAAAGCCTATAAACGTCTGGCGATGAAATTTCACCCGGATAGAACTAAGGGTGATAAAAGCAAAGAAGAGCAGTTTAAAGAAGTTAAAGAAGCTTACGAAATTCTCAATGATGATCAAAAGCGTGCTGCTTATGATCAATACGGCCATGCCGCCTTTGAACAAGGCGGACATGGTGGTCACGGTGGTCACGGCGATGGCGACTTTGGCGATATCTTTGGTGATGTTTTTGGTGATATCTTCGGCGGCGGGGGCCGTGGTGGCCGTGGCGGTCAATCTAGGGCGCGCCGTGGCAGTGACTTACGTTACAACCTGGATATGAGCCTTGAAGAGGCAGTGAAAGGCAAAACCGTAGAACTGAAAGTACCAACTTACGTGAATTGCTCCCCTTGTGCGGGCAGTGGCGCGAAAAAAGGGACTTCGGCAAGTACTTGTCAAACTTGTCACGGCCATGGCCAAGTACAAATGCGTCAAGGTTTATTTGCGGTTCAGCAAACTTGTCCAACGTGTTCTGGTCGCGGTAAGGTGATTAGAGAGCCGTGTACTTCATGTCGCGGTCAAGGGCGAGTTGAAAAAACCAAAACGCTATCAGCAAAAATTCCTGCTGGTGTAGACACGGGTGACAGAATTCGCTTGTCGGGTGAAGGTGAAGCCGGTGAAATGGGCGCGCCAGCAGGCGATTTGTACGTACAAGTGAATGTACGTGATCACGCAATTTTTGTTCGTGAAGAAAACAACTTGTATTGTGAAGTACCACTCAGTTTCACCGTATCAGCTTTAGGTGGTGAAATTGAAGTGCCAACCTTAGGCGGCAAGGTAAAACTGAAGATCCCAAGTGAAACGCAAACCGGGAAAATGTTCCGTATGCGTGGCAAAGGGGTTAAATCGGTACGCAGTTCAATCACTGGTGACTTAATGTGTAAGGTGGTAGTCGAAACCCCGGTAAACCTTAAGGCTGAGCAAAAAGAACTGCTGGAACAATTTCAAGCAAGTATGGGCGAGGGCAAAGATGCTGCTCGTTTCCGTCCGAAAGAACAGGGGTTCTTTGACGGAGTGAAAAAATTTTTTGATTCACTTTAATAATTTAAAAAAGGCTGCTTTCGCAGCCTTTTTTAATTATTGCTAAAGGCATTGTTATCTGTAGTGTTTTAATGCCAAAAGCGTCTATAATTAAGTTAATATTTGGATGTGGAGAATGAGAGATGGCGATACAAAAAAAATTATTAATCTTGTTACTCTCTTTTGGCTTTATTGCTCCGGCAAACGCAGGCTATGAAGAGGCGATTGAAATGATCAATCGCGGTGATTTTATTCAGGCGATAGACGAGTTAAAACCGCTGGTTGAGTTGGGTTACCCGCAAGCTTTATATCAACAGGGAATGTTACATGAAAATGGTTTTGGTACCGAACAAGATTATCAAAAAGCACTTACTTTGTACCAAAGAGCCGCAGGACGTGGCATAGCCGAAGCACAGTTTTCTCTTGCGCAAATGTATTTAAATGGTAAAGGTACCACCAAAGATGGTAAACAGGGCTTTGAGTATACTAAACGGGCGGCTGAAAAAGGCTTAGCCGCCGCACAATATAATTTGGCCATTATGTATCAAGAAGGGGTGATAACGACGCAAAGTTACAACAAAGCCGCGATATGGTATGAAGATGCAGCCATGCAAAATTATACCTATGCCCAGTTTAATCTGGCCTTGCTATATTTTGATGGTTTAGGGGTAACTAAAGATCTCGAAATGTCTTATATCTGGAATCGGGTAGCGGCCTTTAATGGCTATTCTCCGGCAGAAAAAAGTATGAATTTAGATTCTAAAAATCTCTCTCGCGAGCAAATTAAACGTTGTCGTGAACGTGCCGACGAATTGTATTTAAAACTTGTGCCTAAGGTTGAAGAATACGTACCTTTTGAATTGCAGTCACCTTAAGAAAACGTGAGTTTGTTACTATTCAGAAAAGTTTGGGATCGCAGAACTGCGACTGTGCTCAAAAACCAAAGCAGTTTCGACATTAGTCACTTCTTCTCGGGAAGTGATTGCTGCAAACACAAAGCGACGTAAATGTTCAGTATCTGTCACTGACATATGAATATAGAAGTCAAAAGCACCGCCCATATGAAACATGCTAATGATTTCTGGCAACGGCAACAATTCATCCCGTAGCGCATTTACAATTTTTTCCGAGTAAGGTTGTAATTGAATGGCGGCCATGGCTTGAATATTACCGCCAATGGTATTGTAATTTACCTCAATGAATGAACCTTTGATCACTCCTGCGGTTTTTAATCGTTTCACTCGCTCTAAACATGTTGATGGCGCAGTGCCAATGGCTGCGGCAAGATCTTTATTGGTGATATCGGCGTCTTGAAATAACAAAGTTAAAATTTGTAAATCAATATCATCAAGCTTTTTCATTAGGGTCTCTGTTTTATTATTTAACCTGAGTTCAGGTTATACCAAATTGATTAAAAATGAGCAGATATTTAATCAACTTGCTATTAATTATTCACTGCGCCTACTATAACCAATTAATTTGTTCAGCATAAGCGATTTAAATTAAATTTAGTCAATAGCGAATAAGGTATTAATTTTCTTCTTGGTTTTGGTTAAAATAGACCGAGAATTTGAATAAATCCGTTTATCATGAATCATAACTATCAAGATCTGATCAATATCTTTGCCGAACTGTTTATCGTTAGTGAGAATACTCGCCTGCTAAAAGGTGATGACGAACCCGTTTACCTGCCGGCACACAGTGACTGCGAGTTTCATCGGGTGATCTTTGCGCACGGATTTTATGCCAGTGCGTTTCATGAAGTTTCCCATTGGTGTATTGCCGGCTCGAAAAGGCGACTGCTAGAAGATTTTGGTTACTGGTACGCGCCAGATGGCAGAGACGCCCAACAACAACAACAATTTGAGCAAGTTGAAATAAAACCACAAGCACTCGAATGGGCTTTTTGCATTGCCAGTGGCTTTAACTTTAATGTATCTGCAGACAATCTCTCTGGTATCGAGGTTGACCGCTTTGGCTTTCAGCATAAAGTTTACTTACAGGTGCTGCACTATATAGAGCATGGCTTCCCGGCACGAGCGCAGCAGTTTATTGATGCCTTAATCGCGTTCTATCAACCTGAGCTGATATTGACCGCTGAACTGTTTGCATTTTCTAACCCGTTAAGCGAAATCTGCCTGCCGATATCCGATTTATCAATATCGACATCTGTCTTAGATCAAAGAGCAATAAATGAAACATTTTAAATTAGGCTTTTTAGTGAACCCACTCGCCGGTATTGGTGGCAGCGTAGCGTTAAAAGGCAGCGATGGCGCGCACACTGCCGCCAAAGCGTTGGCCTTGGGTGCACAGCCGAAAGCTAATCTACGCGCCAAGCTCGCTTTAGAAGTGTTATTACCCTACAAAGATAAAATCACCATTTACACCGCCAATGGCGATATGGGCGAAGATAGTGCCAAGGATTTGGGCTTTAATGTTGAAGTCGTTTATCACTATAAAGGCGCAAGCGAGGGAAGGGGCTCTACCGCACAAGACAGTGAACAGTTGGTGCAAGCGCTGCAACAACAGGGCGTCGATTTATTGCTGTTTGCCGGTGGTGATGGTACTGCGCGCAATGTCAGTCATCAGGTCGATGGCTATTTTCCGGTGTTGGGTATTCCTGCCGGTTGTAAAATTCACTCCGGTGTCTATGCCTTAACGCCAACGGCGGCAGGACGAGTAGTCGAATTAATGGTAAATAATGAACTGGTTTCCTTTCAGCAAGCGGATGTGATGGATATTGATGAAGCGGCATTTCGCACTGGCGTGGTAAAAGCGAGACGTTATGGCGAAATGCAAATACCGAGTGAGTTGCAATATATTCAGGCGGTAAAATCAGGAGGCAAAGAAACCGATGAAATGGTGTTAATGGATATTGCAGCTCATGTGATTGAACTTATGGATGAAGAACTGTTTGTTATTGGCTCTGGCTCAACAGTTGCTGCCGTCATGGAAGAACTGACGCTAACCAATACCTTACTTGGCGTAGATTTGGTAAAAGAGCAAGATTTGGTGGCCACGGATGTGATTGAAGCCGATTTATACCAAGCTATAAGTGACAGTCAAAAGCAAAATAAAAATCCAAATCAGGTGAAATTGGTGCTAACCGTGATCGGTGGTCAGGGCCATATTTTCGGTCGCGGTAATCAACAGCTAAGTCCAAGAGTGATCCGTGCGATTGGTAAAGACAATATTATTGTGGTTGCCAGCAAGACCAAATTACAAGCGCTAAACCAGCGGCCATTAATTGTCGATACCGGTGATAAGCAGCTGGATCTTGAATTATCAGGCTTTATTCCTGTGGTCACCGGCTTTCATGATCAAGTGCTTTATCCAGTAGCGAGTCCTGGCCTGAACTAATACCAAGTTCAGGTAAACTATTTATGAATTTACCGATTAATCAATGAAAACTATTATGCCAAAAACCCCAGCCCAGCACATACAAGGTATCGACTCTTTGGCACTACTGTGCAAATATTTTGATAGTATTCTCGAGTTGGACAATGATGATCTGCTATTTGCCAGCAGCTATTTACGAGGCTTTATTGAAGTTGCGGCAGTCGATTTTGGCGATGATCAGCAATTGCTTTGTCAAAATTTAGCGGCGCTGATCAGCCAACAATTAGTGGACGCCAGTGCTGAACTTACTGTTGATGATAAAACTCATGTAGATGACTTTTGGCAGAGTATCAGCCCACTATTCTGTCATTAACCGTGTCTACAGTTACAGTTACAGTTACAGTTACAGTTACAGTTACAGTTTAACAGTATTAATCTAAATCGTAACGGATGCACCAATGGTATGCACTATGATTTGCTTTTTATTAAATCACGGATCACAAAGCGATTTGGCGATAAGTTAAATAACATTTCTTCATCAACCGGATAATCGTCATTACAAATTTCAGCGGCCAAAATCTCGGCCAATAGTGGCGCCGAACATAGACCTCTGGCACCCAGTCCAGTGAGTACATATAAGCCATTGTTCAGTGGCGCCGGTTGTTTATAATGCCAATTTTTATCTTTGCTTAAATGTTGATAATACTCTTGGTGTTTTTCAATCTTGGGCACTCGGCCAACCATAGGTAAATGATCGGGCGTGCAACAACGCAACCTGGCTTTACTCGCCCTCACATCTGCCATGCTCCAGTTGCCAATATCGCCTAAACAACTTGCCAGCATATTAATATTGTATTGGTCGTCCTCATCACGCAAGCGAGTGTCATTATCATCCTTATCAAACGTTGCGCCGATACAATGTACGCCATTATTTTCTGGCGTCAGGTAGCCTTTGTGGCAAAGTACGGTTTTTAAATTTTCAATGCGGTCATTGCTCTGCATTTGGCTTACCTGGCCTCGCACCACAGACAAGGGCAGCTGCGCTAATGAGTCAATAGCTAAACTGTCAGCACCAGTACAAAAAATTAAATTTTGTATTTGTTTTTGGCCCTTGTTGGTGGTGAGTAACCATCTATTATTTGCCAGTGATTTTACTGCAAGCACCTTCCGATTGGTCTTCACTTTTACTTTGCCTGTCGCGATAGCGGCCTGAATGATGGCCTGCACCAATTCTGGCGGGCACACCCAGCCAGCTCTTGGCATGTACAACCCAGGATGATCAACGTCAATACCACTAATGTCGTTAACTTGCTCTTTGCTAATGCCATGAATAAGATCATCAGGCCAAACATTTTTCTGACAAAATGTTTGTTGGCGTTGCACTAATGCAGCTTTATAGGAAACATCGATTAAGCCATCGAAACCGTGACTAAATTGATAGCCTTGCTTAATTAACTGCTTGAATAACGCCAATGAATGCTCAAACCCTTGCTGATAAAATAAGCTCAAACTGTCTTTATCTTGATGCAACAGCGGGAATAGCGCGCCGATGGCATTACTTGATGCGCCTTGTGCTATTTGCTCATCTTTGCATAATAAGGTGACATTAATGCCTTTATTGGCGAGCGCCAATGCTGCACAGGCACTGGCAAGCCCACCACCGACAATGGTGGCGTGTTTCGAACTTTCAACTTTCTCTCGGACTTTAAACCCGGTTATCGGTTTACCTCGCCTTAAACCGATGAATCTGGCCTGAGTGGATTCGGTTTTCTCGGCGTCATTTCCGTCGTTACCGTAGTGTATCTTGTTGACTTTAAAGCCAACCTCACTCAAACCGCGACGAACAAAACCGGCCACGGTGAATGTGCCTAGGCTGGCGCCTTTTTTCGCTAACCGAGCGAGCTGTGTAAATAGTGCTTTGCTCCACATCTCTGGATTTCGACTCGGGGCGAAACCATCAAGATAAAACGCATCAACCAGGCCTTTATCGGGCACTTCAATGGCGGAAAATGCTGCACTGGCATCACGAAAATGTATGGTTAACGATACGGCAGCATCGGCAAAGGTATAGGTTTGTTGGGTGTTTGCCGCGATATCATACTGAGCCAATAATTGCTCACTAAACAGGTGAAACTGCGGCCAAAGCTTGAGCGCTTTACGCATATCTTGCAAAGTTAACGGGTATTTTTCCGTGCTGATAAAATGAAGTTTTATTGCGCTCTGATTACATCGTTTAAAGGCGATAAATTTTTCCAGAGTCAAAAAAAAGTTCAAACCGGTACCAAAACCGGTTTCGGCAATCACAAATTCGCTGGCGTTGAAGTTTAGCCAGGCTTGCTCAATATTATTTGCTTTAATGAACACTTGTTCGCTTTGCTGGCAACCTAAGGTGTTATCGAAATAAATATCGTCAAAATCGGCAGAAAATGGTGCGCCATTTTTATCAAATTTTACGTTTGCTGTTTTTATTTGTGACACAGGAGGCGATCCTTGTTTTCAGTTTTGATCAAAATGTCGTGCGTTAACTCACTAATTTTGATAAATTTTACCCTGTCAACGCGATATTATCTAGTAGAGTCGATGGAAAATCAGCGTACAGGTGTACACTGGACAGACCAGATCGGCAAATAAACGTAGTATGATACGCACAGTTCAATCAATAAACGATGGTTATATATATAATGAAACGTGTAGTTATTACAGGTCTTGGTATTGTTTCTTCAATCGGTAACAATGCTCAAGAAGTTCTAGAGTCTTTAAAAACTGGTAAGTCAGGTATTTCTCGTTCAGAGAGCTTTGCCGAAAACGGATTACGTAGTCAAGTTTGGGGAAAACCAAACATTGAGCCAAGTGAGCACATAGATCGCAAAGTGTGGCGTTTTATGGGTGATGCCGCAGGTTATGCTTACATTGCGATGGAAGAAGCGATTGCCGACGCCAAATTAACGCCTGAGCAAGTATCGAATTTCCGTACCGGTTTAATTGCCGGCTCTGGTGGGGCATCATCGCTAAACGTAGTAAAATCTGCGGATACTCTACGCAAGCGTGGTGTTAAGCGTGTTGGTCCTTATGCGGTACCAAAAACAATGTCATCGACATGTTCAGCATGTCTTGCTACTCCGTTTAAAATTTTAGGTAATAATTACTCAATCAGTTCAGCTTGTGCCACTTCAGCACATTGTATTGGCCATGCCGCAGAGCTAATTCAGCTGGGCAAACAAGATATCGTTTTCGCCGGTGGTGGTGAAGAAGTCGATTGGTCTTTGGCAATGATGTTTGACGGCATGGGTGCTTTATCCACTAAGTATAATGACACACCAGAGCAAGCTTCTCGTACTTATGATGCAAACCGTGACGGTTTTGTTATCTCTGGCGGTGGCGGTATGGTTGTGGTTGAAGAATTAGAACACGCATTAGCTCGTGGCGCCCACATTTATGCAGAAATCGTTGGTTACGGTGCAACGTCAGATGGCTACGATATGGTAGCCCCAAGCGGCGAAGGTGCCATTCGTTGTATGCAACAAGCGATGGAAGGTGTTGACGGTAAAATTGATTACTTAAACACTCACGGCACATCAACTCCTGTTGGTGATGTGAAAGAGCTTGGTGCTATTCAAGAAGTGTTTGGCAACGACTCGCCAGCAATTTCAGCCACCAAAGCAATGACCGGCCACGCGTTAGGCGCCGCTGGTGTACACGAAGCTATCTACACCATGTTAATGATGGAAAATAACTTTGTTGCGCCATCAGTGAATATTTCTGATTTGGATGAAAAAGCCATAGGCCTTGATATTGTCTCTGAAACCCGTGAAGCAAACATTGATTTAGCAATGTCAAACAGCTTCGGTTTTGGCGGTACTAACTCAACTCTGGTAATGAAGAAATATAAATAAACGAAGTTTATCTATATTTTCAAAAAGTCAGGTGCGTCCTGACTTTTTTATGTCTGAAATTTAGGGACGGGCTACGGGCAGACTGTGTTGGCTGTGAGCGATGTTTAAATTAACGCGAACTGCCAGAAGCTCTTCGTTTCTCGTCTCTCGTTTCTGATGAGATACGCTTTACGTATACTCTTCTATTTGTATCACCTTGGCTTGGCCATTTTCTATGCTGATTATGCCTTCCATCCACACATATTTATTCAATTTTTTCGAGCGATAACGCAAAATAATTTTTGCTTCTTTATTCCCCAGTAATTCCGAAGAAATAAATGCGACATCAGTACCAACACGTGATCGACTTCTATGACCTTGTTTCAAGTAATCAATGTATTCAGATTTAGAATATTTAAGGACAAAGCCATAGCCGTTCGAACCTTGGGTGACGATAACGGTTAATTGTGGGGATAGCACCGCTTGCAGAAGGCCTTTAGCTTCTGTTTTGTGAAAATCGATAAATTGTTGTGCAATATGGTTTATAGACTCTTCAGACAGCACTTCTTCAGCTACCGCTGCCGTGCTAACGTGGAGCCAAACCAAAAGCAACAAAACTAATTTCTTCATACCCTGCTTATTAACGCATCCGTTAGCACAAAGCGATTTTTAACCAGCATGAATAAATCCGTTTTTACCGCAAGGCTGAAACCACTTCCCAAGTCACAATATGGCGTGTGCTATATTAAAGGGATGTATATTTTTGTTATTTAAGTTTACTTACCTAACCTAAAGATAGCGCACTTTTGCTGAAATAGGGTAATCAATTTTGCAAAAAACGACCTTTTATTATCAAATTAAACAAATTTTCACTGGTCCGATTCTTTTTTAGTCGAAATAATGATATTAATAATTTCAACCAGTTAACAATGTTAAAGCAACTGGTTCTGATACGATTGACTGCGGCTGCACATTATTTGTAATGTACAGGTTTACTATGACAATAATTTATTAAGGTAAATTCTATGCAAATCGGAATACCTAAAGAAACACTTTCCGGTGAAAACCGTGTTTCAGCCTCGCCAACATCCATTCAAGCACTGATAAAGCTTGGCTTCGATGTTGTGGTTGAGCAAGGCGCTGGCGATAACGCCAGTTTTAATGATGACGTTTATCAGCAAGCAGGTGCTGGCATTGTAAAATCTGCCGATGCCTGGAACGCCGATATCGTGTTAAAGGTAAATCAACCAGCAGATAATGAAGTCGACCTGTTAAAAGAAGGGTCTACCTTGGTGAGTTTTATTGCGCCTGCGCAAAATAATGATTTGCTGGAACAGCTTAAGTCCAAAAAAGTGAACACTCTGGCCATGGAAATGGTACCAAGAATGACCCGTTCACAATCTATGGATGCGTTAAGCTCGATGGCAAACATTGCCGGTTACCGAGCGGTGATCGAAGCAACCAACCATTTTGGTCGGTTTTTAACCGGGCAAATTACTGCTGCCGGCAAAATTCCTCCGGCGAAAGTAATGATCATTGGTGCCGGTGTTGCAGGTCTTGCTGCCATTGGTACAGCTGGCAGCTTAGGTGCAATCGTTCGTGCTTTTGATACTCGTCCCGAAGTAAAAGAGCAAATTGAAAGCATGGGTGCTGAATTCCTTGAGTTAGATTATGAGGAAGAAGAAGACACTGGCAGCGGTGACGGTTATGCCAAAGAAATGAGTCAGGCTTTTATTGACGCTGAAATGGCATTGTTTTTAGAACAAGCGAAAGACGTCGACATTATCATCACCACGGCGATGATCCCGGGTCGACCTGCTCCTAAACTTATCACCGAAGAAATGGTATTGGCAATGAAGCCGGGGTCGATTGTGGTGGATTTAGCGGCACCGGGAGGTGGTAACTGTGAACTTACCGTTCCTGGTGGAATTAACGAAGTAAATCAGGTTAAAATCATCGGTTATACCGATTTCGTATCACGCCTGCCAAACCAAGCTAGTCAGCTTTATGCCAATAACTTAGTCAATTTAATGAAGTTATTGTGCAAAGAAAAAGACGGTAACATCAATATCGATTTTGATGATGAAGTGCAACGTAACATGACCGTGGTTAAAGATGGCGAAATTACTTTCCCACCACCGCCAATTCAAGTCTCTGCAGCACCCGCGGCAAAACCGGTCGAAGCTGTTGTTGCCGTTGCAGACGAAGCACCAAAATCAAATGCCGTTAAATACATCGCAATGGCGGTGGCCGCACTTGGTTTTACCTGGGTTGCAAGTGTCGCCCCAGCAGATTTCTTATCACACTTTACCGTGTTTGTATTGGCATGTGTTGTTGGCTACCACTTGGTTTGGAACGTAAGCCACGCCTTACATACGCCATTAATGAGTGTAACCAATGCCATCTCCGGTATTATTGTGGTTGGTGCTTTGCTGCAAGTCGGCAATGATTCACTGATAGTGCAGGTTCTTGCCGGAGTTGCCATATTAATCGCCACCATCAATATTGCTGGTGGTTTCTTTGTTACTAAGCGCATGCTTAAAATGTTTAGAAAGTAGAGGAGTAGTAACAATGAATGAAGGAATTATTACTGCAGCATATATCATTGCTGGATTATTATTCATTATGAGTCTTGCCGGGCTGAGTAAACAAGATAGTGCCGAAGCGGGTAACTGGTTCGGTATTGTTGGTATGGCCATTGCCTTGATCGCAACCATTGCCAACCCGAGTGTAACCGGAGTGCCACTAATCATAGCTTGTATGGCGATTGGTGGCTTTATTGGTATCCGTTTAGCCAAGAAAGTGGAAATGACGGAAATGCCAGAGCTGGTAGCTATTTTGCATAGCTTTGTTGGTTTGGCCGCGGTTTTTGTCGGTTTTAACAGCTATTTTGACCACAGCGTGTTAATGATGGGCGCTGCTTTAACGATACACAGTGTTGAAGTGTTCTTAGGCGTATTTATCGGTGCGGTAACCTTTACCGGTTCTATTGTCGCCTTTGCCAAATTGCGCGGTATCATCAATACCTCTGCGTTGATGTTACCGCAACGTCATAAGTTGAACCTTATTGCCATCATCGCCTGTATTTATTTAATGGTGCAGTTTGTACAAGCCGGCGGCGCAACTGCGCCATTATTGATCATGACGGTTATTGCCTTTGTTTTTGGCTGGCATTTAGTGGCTTCCATTGGTGGTGCCGACATGCCAGTGGTTGTGTCTATGCTTAACTCATATTCTGGCTGGGCAGCAGCTTCAGCAGGGTTCATGTTAGGCAATGATTTATTAATTATCACTGGTGCTTTGGTTGGTTCATCGGGTGCCATATTGTCTTACATCATGTGTAAAGCGATGAATCGCTCGTTTTTTAGTGTTATTGCCGGTGGTTTTGGTACCGACGTACACATTGCCAGCGACGTCGATTACGGTGACCATATTGAGATCACCGCTGAGGCAACGGCCGATTTGTTATGTGAAGCGAAAACGGTAGTGATCACCCCAGGTTATGGCATGGCCGTAGCACAAGCGCAATACCCGGTGTATGAAATTACTCGTGCCTTACAAGATAAGGGCATTGAAGTACGTTTTGCCATCCATCCGGTCGCGGGTCGTTTGCCAGGACACATGAATGTACTATTAGCGGAAGCGAAAGTCCCTTACGATATCGTCCTTGGTATGGATGAAATCAATGATGACTTCTCGAAAACTGACGTGGTACTGGTCATTGGTGCCAATGATACGGTGAACCCGGCAGCGGCAGAAGATCCAACCAGCCCAATTGCTGGCATGCCGGTATGTGAGGTGTGGAATGCGAAACAAGTTATTGTGTTTAAGCGTTCAATGAATACTGGCTATGCGGGTGTGCAAAACCCATTATTCTTTAAAGACAATACCGCGATGTTATTCGGCGATGCGAAGGATTCAGTTGAGAAAATTTTTAAGGCACTGTAACAGGGCTGGTAATTCTTAAAAGCGCTCTTCAGCAAAATTCATCCTTGAATTAATAAAACCGCCTAATCTCGATTAGGCGGTTTTTTGTTTGCCCAGCAAAGCTGGCAAACCCGACAGACTGAAAGAAGTCTGTATCACCCTGACTAAGGGGAAGATAATCCGAATGGCAAGGGCGTTATCGGCTAACGATAGGGTCTGA
>MAAC01018307.1_pt1 | contig 112210 bp, 87 predicted proteins | sample 1115981 | NCBI WGS metagenome assembly MAAC01 (sample SAMN04961126, study PRJNA320927) | seawater metagenome | isolation source: sample BD02T64 sea water enriched with oil for 64 days | place: USA:Gulf of Mexico | collected 2013-07-27
TGTGGCGACTAAGTATCTAGAAAATTACTTAGGTTGGTTTCGGTTTTTGGATACAAACGAAAACCCTAACAAAAACAACTTGTTTAAAGCTCAACAACACTTAGCGGGAACATAGCCTTCCTTTTATTTTTGAATTATTAATTAAAATCTATATGGGCCGCACAAAGCAGATTAAATTCTTCAAAATCAATAACTCCATTTTGGTCAATATCAAACTTTTTCATAATTTTTGAACTTTTACCGACACCTTTTTCATTCAATAAAACTTCAACCAATTCAATTAATTCTGAACGGGAAATTACTCCATCTGAGTTTTTATCAAAAAATTCAAACAGTTCTTTTAAATTACTCATATTTTATCCTTAAAAGTCGACTTCAATTTCTTCTGGGTTATCAACTACTCTTTGTGATTTTTCGTTTGTTATAACTTGTTCAAATATTTTATTGGCTAACGTATCAATTCCAGCATGATCTCCGGGATTTTCATCTAACCATAATTGAATATTTTCTAAGCCTGCGTTGCAGTATTCTTCAAAGATTTTAATAGATGCAGGTAGATTTTCATCTTTCAAAGTGGTGCCATTTTTTTCAGTCATTAACGCCAATAAATAAATGAATGCGTCTTTTTGATCACTGGCGTATGTCTCTAAGATGATTGAAATTCCATCACTACCTAAAGGCTTTCTTTGCCCTTTTGAGTAACCGACCATTGAAGCAAATATCATTAAATCTTTGTTATAGGTAAAAACTGGTTTGTTCCCATCTTTATTTGAACATAACTTTTCAACTAAAGGCTCATTAGCTCTATCACGCTTTACCGAAAGCTTTTTCCAAGCTTGTTTGTCTATATTGCCACTAAACATAAGAGCCTACCTTTTCTAATACTGTACGATCTACAGTCTTTCCATAACGGACAGTTTCATATTCTTTATTCAAAATGGTAATTGAATCACTATTTTTAGATTTAGCTTCCGATGTCTCTTCAAGTACCATATTGTATTCTACTCCAACTTTTTCTCTGATGTTTTGCTCGACAGTACCTTCCCAATGACTTGAAGATAATAAGAAAATAACTTGTTCAACAGAATTTGGGATAGCTTTAGCTACATGGCCTTTATATTTATTATCAAGATCACCAAACGGTGCATCAACAACAAACGGTGCAATTGCACCGGGTGTCAATATCTGCCCTTGAGCGTTCTTTCTTTCTCTTGATAACTCAATTAATGAAGCAATAAATGTTAGGCTTAACAATAGCGCTTGCCCATCACTTTCTGGAACAATGTAATCATTTTTATCAACTAAGCGAATATCAAATGTAGTAGGATTCAACTTTGCCTTATAATCTTGCCTAACAAATTGTTCCAAATATTTGTTAACTTTTTCAATGATTCTTAATTCAACGTCTTTTTCTGAATCTGCCAAAGTTGATTTCAAAACTTGCTCAACTTTTTCAGAGAATTCAACAAGATCTTTATACTTCTTCATTTCTAAAGAAAATGTATCTAGCCTATTTAGCTCCCCCTTTCTTAAAGAGAGATTTTTTTGATCATTTTCAATGAGAATCTTTGATCTTTCTGAGGCTCTTTCATCTTGAATTAAGTTATTTCTAGCTCTATTTCTTTCATTTTCCAAACCTTGAATGTCGTCAAGGCTATCGGCCCCTTTAATTTTAATCGTAAGTTCATCTAAGTCATTCTTTAGTTTACTAATAGATGATTCGGAATCCGCCAACATTTTCATATTGTTAGTAAATCTACTTTTTGCCTTAACTGAGTCATTTTTAATAGATGTTAATTGAGATCTTGCTTTGCGGATTCGATTTTCTAACATTGGATCTGCTGCTTGTTTTAGCATATCTTGAATACGATTGAACGCTTCTGTTCCAGGTTTTACATCACTGCCACATATACAAGTACTTGCTTTAAGAATATCTGTCACTAATTGTTCATTATATGGAGCCGGCACAGTCCCTTTATATTCAGCCTCATCAATAAAATCTAATGCTAAACCAGATAGCTCAAATCCAAATACGGTAGTTGCAAATTCAGCAACTAAAGACCTTTTTTCTTTTTGAGCGCCAGCTAACAATTGTTTTTCTCTAAATAATTGAGACTCTGTTGATTTTCGCTGGCTATGTATTTGCTTTATCACAGCGCTATCTGAATTAGCTAATTTATCTTCGATTGTTTGCAGTTTTTCATTATACATTGCAATCGCTTTCGCAAACTTATCTAGCTGCTCTTTATTTCTTTCTATATTATTTTCTAATGATATTATCTCATTTTGTAATTTAGATAATTGTCCTGACTTATCTGCATTTGAAAATGACCTTTGATACTCTCTTTTGACTTGTTGAATATCTTTAAGGGCCAATTCTGCAATCGTAAAACCTAATATTTCTCTTACTGCAGTTTTAACAACAGAATCACCTTTTGAGCCTGACATTTTGCCTATACCTTCCCCTTGAAAGAAAAAATATTTAGCCATATCCTTTGGTATTACAGAATTGATGAATGAATTAGGTTTATCAACTTCTTTATAAGAATCATTTATAACTTCAAAAACACGAAATTTATGTCCACCTTGTCCAAATCCTCTCTGAGCAAGGTATACCCCTCCTTTATCATCTTCAAATTCAATTGAAACACTATAGCTTTTAGCATTTTCTTTTTTAGCAATTTTATTTAAAAGTACTTTCGGATCTTTAAAGTTACTTGTACATATTTCATAAAAGCACCATAAAATAGCGTTTAAGAAAGCTGTTTTCCCTGTTCCATTCTCTGCATGAATTAGGGTGATATTCTTCTGCTTGCTAGTAGAAAAAGTAATACTTTGTTCACCGTAAAATTGACGAAAGTTCTTTAACTCAATTTTTCTAAACTTCATTTAAGTCACCTTGTTTAACGGCTGTATCTATTGCTTCTCGAATTTTACGGAGTCTATTTCTATCATTTTCATCACCATAAAAAGACTGTCTTTCTATATTCACCAATTTTCTAGCCATTTCGTGGTATCTATCTTGGGGAATACTGACAGCCTTTTCAGCATCTAGTAACTGCTGTTTAATATCATCAAGTAAAGTCATAACTTAATCCATGTTCCTCTATAAGTAGCTCTATTTCCAATTTATTAACGGCTAATAGTGCGAAGTCATTTATCCGTTCTGCTTCTGAAAGCTTTAGTTTTTTAGAAGCAGAGCTTTCATTAGTGGGTAATACAACAAAATCAAAAATTGTTGATAGGTGTTTGTTTTCAGATTTTCTTAAGATTCGGCCTCTACGCTGCACATATTGCCGAGGATTTTTGGTGCTAGCTAATATATAAGCGGTTTGACAAGCAGGTACATCTATGCCTTCATCAAGAACCTTCATAGCTACTAAGGCGTCAATTGTTTTGTCTTTAAAAGCAGACATTAAGAATTTTCTTTCATTTCTCGAAACATCACCCGTAAATTGAGATGTTTTCCAGCCATTTTTATTCAGAACTTTAGATACCTGATCAATAACTTTAATATCTTCTTCTGCCGTTTCACCGTAGGGCTTTCCTTCACCCGCATAAAAAAGAGTATGACTCTTGTCTTCATCACTTATGCTAGCCGTAATTTCTTCTAGTTTTTTTAGTTTATTTTGAGCGGAACCTAATAGCCTACTTCTTTGCCCACAATATCTAGTAAGGTTTTCCCTATCTTGTTGATTCAGACCAGAACCTTGCTGTTTAAGCATAAGTTTAGTAATTCTACTAGATAGTTCTTCATATCCTTCTTGCTCTTCTGCAGAAAGATATACAGGAACAATATGGTATTCATAAGGCGTTAATACACCGTCATGTATAGCATCATCTAATCCATAAGTAGCCACAATGTCACCATAATATGCCAACAACCTTTCTTTTGCATCATTAGGAAAAGGTGAATCTATTTCGTCGTCATCACTCCGAAATGGAGTTGCGGATAATCCCATTCGATAATATGCATTAGGTAAAGCGGCATTTACATTCTTTGAACCGTGATTATGACATTCATCGCCAATAATCATTAAAGAGCTATTATCTATGGTATCGATTAGTGATTGAAACAATGGTGAAGTCAAGGTTCTATTCACAACAACAACAGCGCAAAAATCACTAACTCCCGCATTAAAATAATTAACTTGGTTTTCAAATGATTCTGCCCAAGAATTTTTTGAATCAAAGCATTCATGAGCATTTATTCCAAACAACCTTAAGTTTTCAATCCATTGAATAGCCAATTCAACATAAGGAACTGCGACGATCAAAAACAACGTCTGTTGTTTCTGTTTTTTTGCTTCAAAAATTTTAACAGCGCCATAAATAGAAGTAATTGTTTTGCCTGATCCGGTTGCAAGTTTCAATATTCCTTTAAAACTATTGCTTTTCCATGAGGCTAATGCTGCTCGTTGATGATCATAAATACTAAATATATTGTCGCCAATTTTAGTAGGAATAAAAGGGGAATGCTTACTCAAGCCGTTTTCACGGGCTTCAATTTCTTCTTCAAATTCACTTACAGTATTAAAGTCTACAGAACATTCCTTTGCATTTTTAGATATTACTTCATATGTTTCAGATGGTACATCCAACGTTACAATTTCAACTTCTTCATTCAGCCAAAGCCTTTCAAAACCATCTAAAAACTCCTGTCCATATGCCAAAAACACCTGTTCTTCCCAACTTTTATATACACTGATAGATTCAGCATTTAACGAAGCCATCATTCCATGCGGAGTTTCATTTGCGGAACCTTGAAACACAATTATATTATTTTCTTTATCCTTAAAAATGCCGATTTTTTCGTGATACATTCCGGCTCTACGTAGAGCAAATTTTATTTCTAGTTTGCCACATGCAATTAACCACGAAAGTAGCTCCAACCTAGGGTGTTTATTATTTGAACAACATAGAATATCTTCGAGTTTTGAAGACAGGTTAGATGTAACCTCTTTTAATAACAAACCATGCTTGACTGCCTCAAACTCTTCATTAGATAAAGGGTGACCTATTATCAATCTCATGCAGCCATTTGAACGAATGAGTTTACTTAAGCCTTTCAAACTCATTGACAATATTTCTGAAGAGAAATAACCTACAGCCCGATCATAGGACACTGAAACAGAAAGTGATTTTTTATAAAAATCATTATATAAATCATCTTTACCTGTCCTATACACAGGTTTTAAATTGAGGCTTTTAAGATTTGTCATGAAATTCCATGCTTTCCTTTGTTACTATATCCATACAGCAAAAAACAATTTAATTTTGTATTAATTATATTAATCATAATTAGTTAAGCAGCATATTGATCTAAAATAACAAATACTACAGAAAAAACAAATAAAATCATGATTTTACAATTTAATTATATTTACTCTTTTTGACAAAAAAAGCACTGTATATAAAAACATAAAATTCTTTAATAGTTAAACAAAAACCGTTACTATGCCCTCCTGGACGAATCCTCCAATTGAGATACTTCAAAGCAATGAAAGCTAAATTTACCGGACATGATACCTTTCCTTTCAGATATGGTTGGAATTATAAAGCAGTTAACCATTTGAATTCAGGCGGAAAATTACAAACTTCGAATGATGAAAAAACACAAGAAGCAATAATTGAGCTTGGTGTTGGTAAAAATATGGTTAATGCCATTAAATATTGGGCTGAAGCAACCTCTGCAATCAAAATTATTCGACAGCAATCAACCGTTGATCATGAATCATCCTCTACTGGGCTTTACGTTTTCGATGAAAATACAGGTAAAGATCCTTATTTAGAACATATTGGTTCAGTTTGGCTAATTCATTTTTGGTTGAATTTTAATGATAAAGAATTAACCGCATACCGTTACTTTTTTAATTATTTTAATGGTGAGCACTTTGAGAAGTTAGTGCTTATTTCTAACTTGTCTGATGATATTGGCAAGCTTGTATCAAATGATGTAGCACTTAATGACAGTACTATTAAAAAAGATATCGACGTATTTTTAAATACTTACTGTAAAAAAAGTAAAAACTTAAAAACAGAAACAAAAACGTTAGATGAAGAGCAATTTAACTCACCTTTAGCTGAATTAAATTTAGTAAAAGATCATGGTAGAGGTTTTTTTATTAGCGATCTCAATGAGAAACAAGATTTACCTATCGAAATTTTTATTTATGCATTAATAAAATTTATTGAAAAAGAAGCAAACATTTCAAAAGTATTTAAAATTAATTTCGATTCTTTACTTAAAGATCGCTATTCGCCTGGAAGAATATTTCGTTTATCAGAAAAAGGGCTCGGCCTTAAACTTGATGAGGCACAACAAGTAACAAATGAAGGCATATCTTGGAGCGATTCACTAGGATTAAGGCAAATAATGGTTGATGAAAAACTTATTAATAACACCAAAAGTATTTTAGACAACTATTACAAGGCTGTAGCTAATGGATAATTTACTAGTAGAAATAAAACACAGATATAAAAGTTCTACTCGTATTGATAGTAACTTAACAGATAGCAAAGTTTTTATTGATAACTTTATATTACATGGCACGGCTATCAATGTACTTGAAACTATTAGTCGTGATTATGAAGGAAGCGAACAAAGAGCTTTTAGCATTACAGGGCCATATGGTTCGGGTAAATCTACTATAGCTTTATTTATGTCATTGTTATTATCCGAGAATAAAGCAGATAGGGAGTATGCAGAAGACAAACTTGATTGTGCGGAAGGAATAAAATCAGAATTTCCGAACCGATTCAAAATCAAAAAAGGCTGGAAAACAATTAAGCATGTTTGTTCTATGGCCTCACCAGAGCATGCAATATTAAAAAGCTTATACTCTGGCTTAAACATAACGTTTAAAAATGATGAAATTAATAGCTTATCTGATGATGAATGTTTGTCAAAAATTAAAGCGACTTTAACCTCTAAACAAGTAAAAAGTGATGGCGTTTTGCTTTTACTTGATGAGATGGGCAAAGCCCTTGATTATTGCTCTAAAGAAAATAAAGATTTATATCTTTTTCAAGAGCTTGCCGATATTGCACAGCAAGCGGATGTTCCTGTTTTATTAATCGGCTTTCTCCATCAACCTTTTACTGAGTATGCCAAAAATAAGGATTCAAAACTTCAACAAGATTGGGCGAAAGTTCAAGGAAGGTACAGAGATTTAAGTTTTAACCCTTCAGTTGACGAGTCATTGGTTTTAGTTGGTGATGCAATACATAAATCATCAGAGAAAGTTGATACCAAATTAAGAAAGCTGCATGCATCTATCGTAAATGAAGTTAATGACAACTTTGAAAGCAAAACAAGAAGCACCTCAGATTTGTTTAAAACATTACCAATAGATCCTATGGTAAGTTTATTACTAGGCCCAATTTCACGACGACGTTTTTCACAAAACGAGCGCAGTTTGTTCGGTTTTTTAGCATCTCATGAAGCCTCTGGTTTTCGCGAGTTTATTGAAGAAAACTATTCAAAAGAGAGTAAATTAGACCGTTTATATCACCCAGAGAATTTATGGGATTATTTACACCACAATTTATATCATATTATTGTTACCTCAAACGATAGTAAGGCTTGGCTTGAAAGTTGTGATGCAATTTATAGAGCAAGTACAAAAGGTAGTGAACTCCACACCTTAATTACAAAACTGGTAGCTCTATTAACCATATTTGGCTTTACTCAACATTTTCATGCTAGTAGAACTTTTATTGAAGCCTATTTTCAGTGTCGTGGTTATAAACTAAAGCAAATCAAAAGTGCGATAAGCGATTTAGAAACATGGACTGTCGTAATCTATCGTGCGGCGCATGATGGTTTATTCATTTTCCAAGGTAGTGATATTGATATAAATAACCTTGTAAATTCGCAAAAAGAAAAAATTAGGCAAGGCATTGATTGGGTAAAAGCTTGCCAGTCTAGTCATCCAATTTTAGCGACTTCCCATTATCATAAAACTGGCACGATTCGATGGGCGAGTAGAGCATTAGTAAGTACTGTTGATGACAATTTAATTAACAATTTAAAACAAGAGCAAGAAGCTGGTAGTGCATTCATTAGCTTTATTATCCCTGCAAATGAAGACGCGTTCGCCAAATTAAAAAAACAAGAAAGCGAGCTTGTTAATATGGTGCTAGGTCAACCTGGTTCTTTAGCGCAATTATCAGAAGCAGCAATTGAATTAATCGCTCTAGAAAAAATACAAAAAGAAGAAAGAGACATAGTTCACGATAAAATAGCTCAACAAGAGCTAGACAGCCGAATAAATATGTTCAAGCAGCAAGTTGCCAATGAACAAGACAGAGTGTTTAATACTGCTACATGGTGCTATCAAGCTGAAGGGCTTGCAAAGCAACCGTTATCGTCGATGGCATCTTTAATAGCCAAAGATGCTTACAATAAAGCACCTGTTATTATCAATGAATTGGTAAACCGAGCGAAACCTTCTGGTAGTGCAAATGCCGCAATCAGAAAGCTATTAATTGCTATGGCTGAAAATTGGAATAGTGAAAACTTAGACTTGCCTGAAAGCAGTTTTCCCGCTGAAAAAGGCCTTTATTTCTCATGCATAAGTAATAAAGGGCTGCATGTTAAATCATCAGATGGTTCATTTAAGTTTATTATGCCAAGCGATGATAATGATGCACTGCAAGCACTTTTTAATAGTGCTTTTGAATATATCTCAAACCAAGGTGATATCGTTCGGCTTTCTGAAATAACAGACATTTGGAGCAAGAAACCCTTCGGTTTATCTAAAGGCATCATTCCTATTTGGTTAATGGCGTTTTTACTTTCTCAAACAAGCACTTTTGCTTTTTATGATTTTGATGAAAACTCAGATAAACCTATGTTCATTAATGGTCCAGATGAAGAGTTTGCTTTAAAGTCATTACAACGCCCAGATAAAGTAGGCATTCAATATGTAAAGGTTGACCTTGCTACCACTACATACTTAAATGAAATTGCCCACCCCATTAAAGATGAGTTACAAGAAATAAGCCCTTTAACAATTGCTCAAGTATATGTAACTCGTTATAGCGAATTATCTGCATGGACAAAGAATACTAAAAAGCTCACTAAAACAGCTTTAGCTTTTAAAGATAAAACGAGAACGGCTTCTGATCCTAATGAGTATTTATTTAAATCATTTCCTACAGTTTTTAAAACAGCAACGGATAACATAACCAAAGAAAATATTTCTAATGTCTTAGAACAATTGGACGGTGCTCATGATGAGATGTTAAATGCCTTCAGAGCTCGAATAACCTCCTTTATTCCTTTAACTGGCAAGTTGGTTGCTCAATGTAAAAAAGTAGCCAAATTCACCGCAGATCATAAATTAAAAACCTTTGCGATAAGACTTTCTGAATATGGAAGTAATGAGCACTGGGTATCTAGTTTAATTTCGCTACTTTCAGGTATTGCCGAAAGGAATTGGGATGATAACGCAATTGCTAAGGCAAATGCTGAATTGGTACAAATCATCGAACGTTTTAAAGTCGCGTCATATTTTGCTGATTTTGGTGATATTGATTATCCCAAAATTAAAAATAACTATAAAAAAGAGCTAGGTAATATTTCTTCTTCATTAAACAAGCTTAAACGAGATGAACAAAGAGCCATTTTAATGACGGTTTTAGATCAGATGTTGGTGGAATAGTATTATGGATAATAAAGAAAAAACATTGCACGTACTAGGACTTTCGGGTGGTAAAGATAGTGCTGCGCTAGCCATGTACATGAGGGATAACTATCCAGATTTAGATATTCAATACTATTTTACAGATACCGGAAAAGAATTACCTGAAGTTATTGATTTTGTAAATAAACTAGCTGGATATGTTGGAAAGATAGTCGATCCTTATGAAGAGGTTTATACATCAAACCGTGAGAAAAAAGATTTTGATTATCACTTAAGGAAACATAAAAATTACCTACCTTCACCACAGGCTCGGTGGTGCACTATTCAAATGAAACTAGTTCCATTTGAAAAGTGGATTAATTTAAAAATGGAAAAAGAAGGTTATACAAAAGTTATCTCTTATGTGGGCATTAGAGCAGACGAGCCAAGTCGCGAAGGTTTTTTAACTAATACGATAAACTCTGAATACTTAACCATTAAAATGCCATTTAGAGAGGATGGACTCAATCGAGAAGATGTTTTTGATATATTGAAAAAAGCTGATTGTTTTGCTGACGATGAAGAAGTTGTTAGCTATAGACAGTTGTTTGTTAATCAAAAAACCGGTGAGCCGAAAGATCCAACGGATGATGAAATTGAAGAGCTAATGGTTTCGCTGGTTAAACAGCGTAATGAGGACAACAATAATCGATCTAACGTTTCTACCGAGTTGCTTAGAAAAATTGTTGAAGCAAAAGACTCTGGTAAGCCCGGTTATTATGGTTGGCGTTCAAGAAGCGGTTGTACTTTTTGTTTTTATCAACAGAAAATTGAATGGTTAAGGCTTAAAGAGATTTACCCTGAAGCTTTTGAAGAAGCAAAAAACTATGAAAAAACAGTTGAAGAAGCTAGAGCTGATGGGACCTTTTATTGGCTTGGTAAAGGCACTCCCTTGTCGTCATTAGAGTCTCCCGAGCGTAAGGCCCAAATAGAACAACATCATCTTAAAAAGTTTGAGCGCTTAAAAAAGAAACTTGATCGAAGAAGACCTAATTTATTACAAATAAAAGTCAAAGTTATTGATACTGATGTAATGGATGATATTTATGATGAAGTGGAAGGTGGCGGAGCTTGTGTTACTTGTTATAAATAGATATGAAGTGCAGGCTAAAAAAGTTTAGCCTGCAGGTTCAAGTTCTTCACTGTATGAGACAACATTTGAACCTGGAATATAGGCGTTGTCTATTAAACGTGAGTCCCTTGTTACTTTTTTAACGGCTTTTACAAGCTCATCTATTTGGCTTTTACTGATATCTAAAGGGAAACTAATTCTTAATGTTTTTTCGGCTAACTCTCTTGATAATCCTAAGGCGGTGAGTACATGAGATGCTTCAATCTCTTTAGATGAACAAGCTGAGCCTTGGGCTAGACAAAAATTAGCTTCGTGCTCACGTATTAATAACGCAATATTAGTTTCAGGGAGTGTAATAGATATACAATTTTGTAGGACTCTATCATCACCATTAATCTTAAAATAAATTTTATTTATGTCTAATTGATTAATTAAATACTCTTTAATATTCAATTCTTTAAATTGCTTATAACTAGCAGGAAATATTTCAATAGCTTTACCGAAGCCTAAAATTAAAGGTGCTGCCACTGTGCCTCCTCTTAGACCTTCTTCTTGCCCTGCTCCATGGATAACTGGCACTAGATGTTTTTTGCGAAAATCACGAATATAAATAGCGCCAATTCCTTTCGGGCCACCAATCTTGTGGGCAGAAAAAGACACCACATCAACATTAAGATGATCAACGTCTATGTCAATTTTACCAAAGCTTTGTGCAGCATCACTGTGAAAAAGTACGCCCTTTTCAAAACAAACATTGCCAATGTCGGCAATAGGGTTAATTGTGCCTAATTCATTGTTTACATGCATAATAGAAACGAGAGCGGTATCATCCCTTAATGCATTTTTAACTGATTGAGGCTCTATAATTCCGCTTTGGTTCGGCTTCAGGTAAGTTATTTCATAGCCAAGTGACTCTAAATAGTCGCAAATAGCAAAAATACATTTATGCTCTATTTGAGAGGTTATAATATGTTTTTTATTTGCAGGAATTTCACCACCTAGTAGCAAGCTTTTAAAAGCGATATTGTTTGATTCGGTAGCGCCACTAGTAAATACAATTTCACTTGGGTATGCACCAATAGAATCAGCTAATTGTTCACGGATCTTATTGATGTCTTTAGATACAATTGTCCCTAATCGATGGCCTGATGCTGAATTTGCATAAAACGAATCAAACGCATCAGTTAATGTTGCTTTAACTTCAGGCAATATAGGAAAAGAGGCCGCTGTATCTAAATATATCATTAATTATTTCCAATTTTTATCTACTAATAGATTACATGAAATAATTAAAAAAATTAATCGAATTTTATCTTTTAATCCCGCTATTTTACAATGCAGCTATTGTATAGCGACCCATTCGCTCTTTTATAAGTCTAACCGCATTGTAAATTTGTTCTTCTGCATGGCAAAAGATACCGCATTCGATATTTGGCTCTTCAGACATTCTTCCCCTATTAGGATCAAGATCATCTAAGAAAAGAGGTTTACCAGTTTTTGGTTCCTTAAGTACGGTATACCCTTTCCGTCTTTCTAACTTGGCCATACGGTTAAACGTTTCAGGATAATCTACACGTATTTTATTCCAGTATCCCATACCACCTTTAACACAGCCTACACAGTTATTATGTGGGTAGCCTTGCTTGTACATTGTTGGTAATTCGATACCCGCATTTTCAATCATCGACAAGCAGTTTTCTTTACTGATACACCTATCGATTAATGGACTATAAACATCAATTTCATTATTTGCATCAATGAAATTATTCAAACGATTTTCTTCCTCGGCTGTATAACCAAAAACATGTACATCATCAATTTTTTGAAATTTTTGACGGACCTGCTTTTTTAAAGCCCTAGTACAGGGGGAACCCGCAGGTGTTCGCATATAATTAGATTCAAAAACATTGTAGATAGAACCTTTATAGTATTCATTCCTTAAAATTATAATTTTCTGTCCGAACCATATTTCACACTCTTTTAAAAAACGTTTGTTGTCGGGGTGTTCTTCTTCAACTTCACAATAAGCTATTACTAATTCTTGATTATCATTGCTTTTTGCTATCATCATTTTCGTAGCCACAGCACTTGCTGCTCCACAGCTAAACCAACATACGATTCTATTTTTCATGTTCTTCTCCAACATATTATTTAAAGTAACTTTGTTAGGTAAGTGAAATAAATCAACCATTTTTATCTGCTCACTTTTAATTATGACCATTAAAAATGGGGTCGGAGGCTTATTTAGGATTAACTAGAAAATAATAATCGGTGCTGTTGTGCAGGCAATGAATCTGACTTGAATGGCAGAATAAGTATCAGCGCATATAATTTATAGATTGCAATTCATTTGGTTAAATTCAGAGGTAGAATCCATGCTGTTATTGGTGTGTGCCCTTATTCTAGTTTGTACAATTGGCTATTTAGCCCAAACTACCGGCCTTTGTATGGTGCGTGGCGTGAATGAATGGAAAAATGGTAATCCATCTTTTTTGCTCGCCATATTATTAAGCGGCGTTTTGGCTTGGGTTGCCGGGCTTTTCTCTTATCTTTATAATATTCCCTTAACGGTTAACACTTATGAAGCCAGTGCATGGTTTGTTATAGGTGGTATTGTTTTTGGTTTAGGTACCTCATTAAATAATGGCTGTGGCGTATCTACCTTAAGCAAACTTTCTCGCGGTGATTTGAAAATGGTTGCCACTATTATCGGCTGGCTAGTTGGTTGGACGATTTTATCTTATTGGCAACCGGGCATTAATATTGTTGAAACAGCTTTGCCAACAAATGTGATTTATGGGGTTTTGTTTGTTGCCTCAATTTTCATTGTTATCTGGGCATTAAAAGGCGATAAGGAGCGAAAAAAGCTTTGGTTTTCGATGTTAGGCATTGGCTTGCTTGCGGGTTTTTTGTTTCTTTATGAACGCCATTGGACACCTAGTGGCTTGTTACAGCACTTAAGCGGCGCCATGTTAAATGGTGATACCCATGTTTGGCCTGCTGTTGAGCGCTATTTATTATTCTTAGCTTTACTGGCCGGTATGTTTATCGCGGCCTGGCGCAGTAATAAATTTGATGTTCAACTGGGAAGCTTGCGCTTATGGCTTGTTCATATTATTGCAGGAACACTAATGGGAGTTGGCGCATCACTGGCTATGGGGGGTAATGATTCGCAGTTGCTTGTGGCATTGCCTACGTTTTCACCCGCAGGTGTTGTTGCTGTTTTAGGAATGATCGTTGGTATTCGGTTAGGCTTATATATTAAGAGCCTTATGAGTTAATGGGTAGTAAAACAAATTATTGCTAACTATTACATTTTGTTAACGGAACTTTTTTGAATAACGAGTATCATAAGTAACAGTTAACTTTTCATAGTTTTCCTCCCTTATATGTTTTGCCTCTCAATTTTTTTGAGAGGCTTTTTTTTGTCCGGAAATTATTTACGTTAATTTTTATCGCTTTGCGATAATTACGCGAGATTAAAATCCCGCCAACCGGGGCTGGTAAACATGGGAAAAGAGAAGTTATATTAATTCAACAGGCCAAAATTGCTGTTGCTTTACTCAGAGAGATTACCCTTACAATGTTTATTTATTTCAATCTTCTAATACCGACAAAGGTGTTATTCCACTATCCCCTATTTATTTATCACGTGTATTTCGAAAAATCGCTGATATAAATAAATCGCCTATTAAGATATCTTCGTTTAGAGAATCATTTGTTACTAATTTAGTGACAAATGATTTAGGCGCTAGAGATTTATCTACTTAAATATCATTAAATATTGGTATAAAAAAAGCACTTTAGAGTGCTTTTTTTTGTGGGTTGTCATAAAACGAGAATTTTTTTACTACGCATAATCCGGAGTTAATGACTGCTTCAAGCTCATTGCTGCCAGTGGAGTATCATCTATAAACGCTAAAATTTACCAGAAAACTTTCATTCTGCCTTCTTCAATATTTCGTTTATGTGGTAGTTAATTCCCCGCAGATTACTATTATGAAAGAGGCTATCTAGATTGGATTCAATACGGTACAGTGGTAACTTATAATGTATGCCATGTAAAACCATTTTTGTTCGATCCTATTGCATAAATAAATATATAAGGCTGTAAAGATGGACTCTTCACTGTTTTCTATTCACTTTTTAGCAAACATGGCAAGTCGCTCAAAATAATATTAAACGACAGGAGAGCTATCATCGACCATAACAGTATTCTTATTGGATTTTCTCAACTTGCTGTGGGGCTAGCTGGTTTTTCATCTATATTGGTAGCATTGAGAGGTAATACGAGTCAATGGATATCAATTGATTTGCTCAGAATAAAGAGCATGCTCTTTGCAAGTTTTGGAGCAACATTTATATCTCTTTTCCCAATATTGCTTGCTTTTTTTGCTATTGATGAGGAAACAAAATGGCAAATGTCATTAATTATTCTAGCCATTGTATTTCTTTCAGCTAGTTTATTTGTTTACTTTTCGTATAAAAAGTTACCGTTAATAGAACAAAATGTAATGTCTCCAAAAGTGGTCTGGGGCATCGTGCTATTTATGCTCACTTTTACAGTTATTGCGTTGGTTGTTGCCTTTACCTATATAAATATAGCATCAGGCGTATTCTTTTTAGGCATTCTATTAGCCCTGGGAATAGCTGTATTTTTAGTAGTACGTTTTATTTTTGTCCGGCCCAAAGACTGACAAGAAAAGATTTAATGCATCGCTGATTTGAGCATTAGAGAGACCAAATATAATCCCAACGCTATTTTTATAGTCACGCCTAATGTCGTTAAGGTGGCTCAGTAGCCAGTCGAGGTGATGTTCAATCTGGCTTTGCGGGGCTATGACTTCTGAAAGCTCAAAGATGACTGTGGAATTTTAATTATCATAATGAGAACACCATCAACAGAATTAGCTTTCATTTTATATATTAGCTATCTTGGATTCCCAAATAATATCACCGATTAACTCACCATCTATTAATTGCATATACTTTTGTTCAATAGCGTTTCGTTTAATTTTTAACGTGGGTGTTAATAGCCCATTATCTATATTCCATACGTCAGAACAAACGAGAATGTAATCTAATTTTTGGTGACTTTCCAATTTATTATTTACGTCGGTTAATATGTTTTTTAATTTTTCAACGGCCTCAGTATTTTCTTTTGAAATTGAATTATTTAACACCACGATTGCTACAGGTTGCTTTAAGCCTGATCCCATTACACAAACCTGATCTATATCGGTATTCGCGCTTAGCAAACTTTCAATCGGTACGGGCGTTACATATTTTCCTTTGCTCGTTTTAAATTTATCTTTTATTCGGCCGACAATTTTAAATGCACCAGAGGTAGTATTTTCACCACAATCACCAGTGTGAAACCAACCATCGGTAAACGATTCTGAGGTGGCTTCAGTATCTCGATAATATTCACTGAATACGGCATCACCTTTAATTAAAATTTCACCTTCTTCAGAAAGTTTCATCGTTACGCAATTAATTGGCTTACCAATTGTTCCTAAGTCACTTTTGACATAGGGTAGGTTAATACAAGACATGCTGGACGACTCTGACATGCCCCATGCTTCACTAATATTAATTCCTAATTTTTCATACCATTGTAATAAAGAAAGAGGTATTGGAGCTGTACCTGAAACAAAGTACCTTGCACATTCCAATCCTAATTTTGTTCTTATTTTTTTAGCTATAATTTTGTTAATAATTGGGATTGAGATTAAAAAGTTTAACTTTTTTTCAGGAATGTTTTTCAATATTTGGCTTTGGAATTTTGTCCATAGTCTTGGTACTGAACCAAACACGGTTGGCTTACCGTAATTTAGGTCTTCAATAAATGTTTCAAGAGATTCGACAAAATATATTTCATATCCTATGAAAAGTGATGACGCTTCTAAACTTCGCTCAACCACATGCGCTAAAGGAAGATAAGACATTTGGCGATCATTCGACGTCATGTTAAATTTTAATGCTGTGCTTTGTGCAGCCGACATCCAGTTTTTATAGGTTAATACAACACCCTTCGGCTCGCCCGTTGAACCAGACGTATAAAGTATGGTGGCGGTATCATCTATAGACGCTTGATGAACGTTTTCAATAGGCGGATATTTGCTTAACCAAGACGTAAATGATTCTGTAGTTGAAGCGGTAGGGTAAGGAAAAGCTATACGCAGTACATCTCTATTAATTGCTGATTCGGCTGCGCTTGTGTCGTCTAATTTACCTACGAATATTGCTTTCAAGTCTGCGTGTTTAATTACAAAGCTTATCGTGTTGTGGTGCGCAGTTGAAAAAATTGCTACAGGTATATAGCCAGCCATCATTATCGCTAAATCGCTGATAATCCAATGGGCACAGTTTTTTGATAAAATACCTATTCGTGAACCTTTTTCATATCCCTGCGATTGTAAGCCCTTTGCAATACAACGTGCTTGATGTTCTACCTCTGTCCAAGTGAACTTTTGCCACTGCCTTTCAATGGGTTGGTGCAAATAAACCTTGTCTGGATTATTTTTACTTTGCTTTAGTAAGTTTTGTACAGGAGTTGTATATGTCATGGGTAGCACAATATCCTTATAGAAAGTTAGACCTATTATCACGCTTGATTAATGTTTAATTAATACTCATAGTTAATACGTTAGGTAGGAGCATTAAATTAGTGCTTCAGCGTATAATTTATACAGGTTGTTATATAATCATGAATAAATCAGAATAGCTATTAATTCAACATATTTTAGAGTTGTTTTACCGATAGGTTTATTCTTGTAAAATGTATAAAAATAGGGTTTGCTCTCTTCAAAAGGGTTTATGAAATTATATTATTCATGGCTATTTAATATGAAATCTTCACCAAGGAGATAATAAAGTTCTTCAAGAGAATAACGATGTAGTTCAAGTCCCGCAGATTACAGAGTTACTTAATTAACCGAATTCCTTTCCGCTTTTTTCACCAAGCAGTCATCACATTTCAACTTAATGAGTGACGGCTATGGTGGCTTTTGAGACTGTCAGATTTGGGCTGTCTAGTAGGGATGAAGTTAGTATTTGGAGAAATAGATAAGTTAAAATAATATCTATCTCAACTCGGTTTGCGATAATTACGCGAGATTGAGATCCCGCCAACCGGGGTTAACTTTTATCGCCCGGCGATAATTACGCGAGGATGAATCCCCGCCAACCGGGGGTTATGGATTACGAGCGTAGGGTTAAGGTGATTTGCACTATGCCGTGATCGGTACTTTGGCCGTCACGTTCAAAAATGGGGTTGATTAAATGCTGATCGCAGGTTTGGTAATCGCTGACGGCAAAAAAACTGTCATCAAAGTTGGTATCAAATTCATTCGATAATAAAATGTAATCGAGCACCGAGCCTTCTGCACCATAGTAATGGGTGGGCAGCCGACACACTGACGAGTCAATATTATTGGCACGTAGATACAAATCCCACGAATCTTTTAAGCAATATCGATCTAAATACGCAGCACTATCAAATTTCGATGCATGGCGTAAGCGACTAGTTAGCAATTGCGATAATACGCCATCCGCTAAGTTATTATTGAAATCGCCCATCAAGATCATCGGCAACCCTGACTGTTCACGACGAGCTATCATTTCAATCAATAATAGTGTCGCTTCACTGCCCCGCTGCACAGTAGCCCCCCAGCCTCCCGCTACTTGCGCCTTGAGATTTTCGATGATGTTTTTTTCAGCCGAGAACTCCCTGCATGATTCATGCTCAAATAACGGCCGTTTCGATTTAAAATGTACAACGTAGCAATCACAATGTTCAATATGGGGTAAATCTATGGTTGCCCTGATAACTTGCCGATTAAAGGAGAAGTCGGCAGAAATCCCCATCGCAACGGCTAGCTCTTGATCTGGTACTACCTTATCTACTGCGACGATTGGATATTTAGACGCGATAGCCACAACCGGGCTGCGATAAATGAAATCATCAATCACCTCGGCGCTATCCACCACCTGAAAATACACATAGCCCTGCTCTGCCAGTAAAGTCTTTAACGACTCGGGGCTAAACACTTCCTGAAAGCCAACAACGTCCGGTTGGTATTCGGCTAAATAATTGCGGATCCACAACTGTTTTTTTGCCCATTGTTCGCTACTGTAAATGCGTTCGAACTCGTAATAGGCATTGGGCGGTTCAAGGTAATTAAACAAATTGAAAGTAGCAATTTTGATCTGCGGCTTGGATACCAGTTCCAGTGTGGTTACTTGGTTATTTAATTCTGGTTTTTTGGGGTTGGACAATCCATTTCCTATGGTTATGTATTTTAATGGCTTAGCTTATGAGCTTTGATTATACCTAAATTGTATAAGGTTGTACTGGCAATAATAATGACTATTAGGTTAAATTTTAACTATGGAGAGCGTAATTAATTTCTGGCTGCCACCTACGCCTATAACTACGCCGGTTTAATCCCCGCTAACCAATTTAAAACAAACTAACGCACTCTTTTACATTTGGTTAACGGAACTTTTTTGGATAACGGGTATCATAAGTTCATGCGAGGTTAAAACCCCGCCAATATTTTCATTGTTTTCCTCCCTGAAATGCAATTTTTAGCCTCTGTCTTTACAGAGGCTTTTTTTGTTCGTTATTTATTTTTTTACGTTAACTTTTTGCTCGGCGATAATTACGCTAGATTGAAATATCGCCAAACGGGGTTAACTTTGTTCGCGTTGTGATAAATCAGAGTTGAGAATCATTCCTTGCTGCTGAGCTTTACCGTTTAGCATATATCTTGCAATGAATTTACCAGTAGAAGTAGCTCTTGGGTTGATGTAATTAACTCCGCGACTAAACGCTTATCAACATCAAGTTGCCCTTCATACTCGGCTAGATTTCTTTTCTTATGGCAAATATCAAATATCCGCCATTTAGAAGAAGCCAAACCTACCGTATGCTGCAAACATTGAAATACTAGATAACGGTTTTCACTGCGATAGCCATGCCAACGTAAAGCGGCCAGAGCTAAAGCGTGCGCAGCACCATAGGCTATTGAAAATTGACTATCTAACGATAAGCCTTGGATTGATACATCTTTTAATTTTGTTGTAGCAGCTAACACCATGCCATCAAATTCATTTTGATCAGCTGGTTCTTTTTTGAATTGTTTAATTTTGACGAGGTTTTCCAGTTCTTCCATGAACCTGCTCCTTAAATATCCATATTTAAATCACAACATTCTCTCCAATAATCCAAAGCTTGGGTTTATCCATTACCCGGGTTAAAAAACTTTGATTATTACTGAGTCGCTCAGCAAACTCTGCTTTTGAATACATCGTAGGGTTAATTACCCTGCCCAGTGTTTGTTCAGAACTTTCCAAACAACTCATTAAGTCACTATAGTTGATGTTTTCTGATACCACCATTAAATCAATATCGCTACTGATGTGTTCTTCACCACTAGCGATAGAGCCATAAACAAAAGCCAATTGTATTTCCGTCATTAATGGCAATAGATCTAATTTTAAAGAATCTACCACCCCAAATGTTTTTCTAACAATAGCCGTTAATTCGTTAAAAATTAAACTTTCCGAGTTTGCTTGATAATGTGTTTGATTACCTTTCCTGGTTTTAGTGATAAGCCCACAAGCCACCAATTTATCCAGCTCACGTTTAACCGAGCCTTTTCCAACATTAGCAAATCGCACTATTTCATTTAAATAAAATGATTTTTCAACATGGCCAAAGAGTAAAGCAAATACTCGCTGTTGAGTTTTGGTGAATAAGGCATCACCTACTGCAGAGAAAATTTCCATAAAGCACCTAAAGTCCCAATTAGGGTACTATAAGTCCCTTTTAAGGACTTTTCAAATATATGATAGATATTTAGTGAATTGGGGCTGATGATGGGGAAAGTTAATATCTGGCTATCAGCCATAATTACGTCAGGTTAAACCCCCGCCAACCAATTTAAAACAAACTATTTCAGATTTTTACATTTGGTTAACGGAACTTTTTTGGAAAACGGGTATCATAAGTATCAGTTAACTTTTCATAGTTTTCTTCCCTTGTATGTTTTATGTTTGCCTCTCAATTTTTTTGAGAGGCTTTTTTTTGCTCATGGAAGAGCTATATGCTGAATTTCCATGGATGGGAAAAATTCTGTTTGTTCCGAATTTTTGGCTTTCGTTAACTTTTATTGCGCAGCAATAATTACGCGAGGATGAATCCCCGCCAACCGACCGGGGTGGTCGTATGGTTGGCGGGACTTCAGTCTCGCGTTATGGCTTTAGGCAATCAGCCAATTTTGCTTATCTTTACTCTGTTGTTTTTTAAACTATTCTTTATTAGGCAAAAATAAATTTTTTAGCTGGGTGCTATGACCTTTATCAAAGAGCTTAAACGTCGTAATGTATTTAAAGTAGCAATCGCTTATGTCATTGTGTCGTGGCTAGTTGTGCAGGTGATCGACTCCGTTGTGCCGATTATTGAAGCCCCCGAATGGGCGGCAAAAGTGGTGCTGGTGTTGCTGCTCGCCGGTTTTCCCATCGCCTGTCTGTTTGCCTGGGCGTTCGAGCTAACGGCTGAGGGCATTAAACGCAGTAAAGACGTCGATATTACCGATTCAATCAGCCATCAAACCAGTCGAAAAATAGATTTTATTATTATTGCCGCGCTGTTATTCATTATTGGCGGCCTGTTGTATCAACAGTACTTTTCAGAACCGGTGAACACCACGATTCATTCGTCAATTGCGGTATTGCCGTTTAGCAATATTTCTTCCGACCCCGAACAAGAGTATTTTTCCGATGGTATTGCCGAAGAGATTTTAAACGCACTGGTGCGGGTAAAAGGCTTATCGGTTAGCTCTCGTACCTCGTCTTTTGTATTTAAAGGCAGTGATAAAAGTATCCGCGAAATAGCCAAGGCGTTACGGGTGAATCACGTACTTGAAGGCAGTGTGCGCAAATACGGCAATAAAGTGAAAGTTACGGCACAACTTATTGACGTGAGTAACGACAAATATGTTTGGAGTAATACTTTTGAGCGCGAGCTGAACGACATTTTTGTGATTCAGGAAGAGATCTCATTGGCCATTGTAAACTCGTTGAAACTCACCTTAGATCCCTCACACGGCCAGCAAAGCCAAACAGCCAATATTCAAGCTTATTCAATATACTTACAGGGAAAATTTGAGTATGCGAAACGCTCGAGCGACTCCCTGGCCTTATTTGAAGCAATAACGTTATTTGAACAAGCAACCGAGCTAGATCCCGATTACGCAAATGCCTACGCTAGCATGGGCAGAGCACACGCAATGTTAGTAAACTACGGTATGGTAAATGACCTGAAAAAGCACCATTTACTGGCGCGTACCGCTATCAATAAGGCGCTGACCCTTGATGCCAATAACGTTGAAGCTTTGCTCTCTTTAGCAACGGTGAAGTTTCAATGGGAAGGCGATTTTATTGGCGCCCAACAAGATTTTCAACGCGCTCTTGCTTTATCGCCTGAAGACGCTGAAATATATAACTTTTTTGGTGACTACTACAATAGCATAATGGACTACGACAATGCCCTAAAAATGGAAGGGATGGCGTATGAACTCGACCCTAATTCTTATATCAATGTCGCCGAATACGGGCAAACTTTGCTCAGGGCTGGGCGAGTTGACGAAGGTTTTGCGCTTTTGGATGAGCTTTTTAGCTTTAAACCTGAGCCCGTTTATTCAAACCGAATCACCACCTTAGAAAATTATTATGCGCGACGAATAATCGCCACAAAATTAGGCGGGCAAAAACTCATTGATCAAGGCTCATTAAAAAGCAGGTTTACCGATTTACTGTTAAATGCCTACTCAGGTGATGAACAAGCGTTAAAAACCTTAATCAATACGCCGGTGTTCGGCTATACCTATGCCGATATTTACCCGGTATTTATTGCCGATATCTATTTTCAAACGGGTAAGTTTGAGCAAGCCGAACTTTGGTTGCAAAAAACGCTGGATAAGGGGGTTAATTATTTTGAGTTTATCGATATAAAGATTGCCGACCCAAGGGTGAAAATTAACCATGAAGGTATCAATAAGTTATTGAACAGTCCGCCTTTAGATAAATTCATGCAACTACGTCGTAAAAATTTAGGGTTGTAAACGCAAAAAAAAGGACATCAATCGATGTCCTAAAAGTAACGTTATTTCAACAAGTAGTTTTCAGATTCTGGGGAAATTCAAAAAACAAGTTCATCATAAATTCATCAGGTGATATAAACAAACGGTATTATTTCACTCAACAAGTGAATTTTTTTCACTTATAAAAAAGCGAGGTTAAAATCCTGCCAATCAAGCGTCTATGGCGGTGGCTCTCGCGAGGTTGAAACCCCGCCAACCGGAGGGTCGTATGGTTGGCGAAACTTCAGTCTCGCGTTATATATTCTTGCAAGCGTTTTAATAGCGCGGGTTTTCTTGGGATTTTACTTATAAAGCGTTTTAGTTGCAGTTGAAATTGTGACGCTTGCTGGTTTAATTCGTAGGCGCCACTTAGCTCTTTGATCAGTTGCGTTGCTTCGTTATAACTATGGCCAGAGCCTTTGTCGGCTAGCTTGCTGACGTCACTCCAATAGGCTGTTCTGCGGTCATATATTTGTTGGAGATGAATTTCTCTTTGTTGTTGCAGCTCTTTGCTGAGTTTTTCTTGCGCCAAAGCTTGTTCGGTTAAATACATTTGATGCTGCTGTTCATAATCACCTTGCAATGTGGCAAGCGGTATTGTTTGTATTTTGTCTGCTTGTTCAAGTTCTACCTTTCTAAATTGTTTTATGAGCGTATTTTTTACCGTATTGGCATTATCGTTTAATAAGGTAAATAACATCGCATTTTTATCTGCTTCAGCTAATTTCTCAATAAAGGCTAATTGGCTTACCTCAGTCTTAACTACTTGCTTATCAAATTGCTTGTCTAGTTGCTTGTCTGGATAGTTTTGATACACATTTGACCAAACAGGATCAACCTGAAAAAACTCCATAATCGCTTGCTGACACGGGCTTAATGGCTGGTTAGCATTTGCCAAAATTGGCAGTTCAAAGTCTAGATTAAAATAGCCACACTCTATTGCCGATAACAAGATCAGTATCAAAGCCCGATAATCACCATTAATCAGTTCATCTCTTAGCGGTAATATCCGCTGCAACCAATAGTTGCCATCCCCTTCATAAAAGTAATACTCCTCAGTAGCTGGAAGCGAGAATACCAAAATACGGTGCTGTTCAAGTTCAACAATATCAATGAGTTCATTAACCAAAAATGCGGAAATTAGATTGCTGGCAAGTATGCCATTATCCAGTTTTATATACAGTTTGGCTTCCCCCCAGTTGGTCAAATAGAAACCAAAATCAAAAAATGTTGCCATCAGATCAACAGGCTTAGCTTTTAAGCCGCCCCAATGGTATTCATTTTCAAAATATTGCGGGGTTATCTCAGCGCGGGTTGAAATATCACTAAGTTGCTGTTGTTGACTCTCGCTTAGCGGCTGCTCTAGAGCTTTAAAATGATAATACTGATATTCACTCATTAATTTTAATCACGGTTTCTTGTTGTTTTCTTCATAGCCAATTGAATGCTCATCACACCAGCTTTTAATCGCCTGCTCGGTTTGTTGTTGCTCATATTGGTACCATTTGTCGGTTACTTGCTGCTCTTCCAGCATCAATTTAAACTTGCGATAAGCGCCACGTTTACTGAATATTTGGTAGGCATAATCAAATTGTTGGGGTAAAAACTCTCCCACAAAGCCAAGCGCCAGATTTTTGCCAAGATCTAACTAATATTTATCCGGCAATTGCAATAGCGATCATTTTCGAACAAATCATCAGGTAGCTCCTCCTCAGCTTCAAAACCAAATTCAGATTCATCCATATCAACAATGATCTTTCCCGTACTCGTATCTAAATACGTTACGATTTCGCTCATACTCGACATCCCAGAAAACTCTAACGCATCCACTATATCGTTTAGTTTCACTTTTATTTGGTTCTGTTGCTGATTGCTCATTTGTTTGCCCTTAGCTAACCATTGACTCAAGCTTAATATACAATTTTAATTATAGTCATGCGAGGTTAAAACCCCGCAACCGGGGGTCGTATGGTTGGCGGGACTTCAGTCTCGCGTTATGGCGATAGCCAGGTAAGTTATCGCGCGGCGATAATTATGCGAGGTTGAAACCCCGCCAACCGGTTTATAGCAGGGCTTTTATCAGTAACGCCAAGCCGGTCACTATGGTCATCACTTCAAACGTTCTTTTCACTAACACATTGCCTTTGGTCAGGGCGATGTGGGCACCTAAATAGCCGCCAAGTAATGAGCCCAATAATAATGCTGGCAGCCACGACCATTGCACATTTGACATTAATGCCAGGGTGATAGCCCCGGCACCATTCCATAAAATGCCAACCATCACCAGGGTATAAGAGACTGCGCGCGCATAGCCCATGCCGAACCAGTAAATTAGCCACATGGTGACAAATAAGCCGGTACCGGAAGTCAGTGAGCCATTCAGGATAGCAATCAAAAACAAACCCAGGGCGCCGATGATGTAGCCTTTTATGGATAGGTTCTTTAACTCATCTTGCAGGCCTAAATGGGGCTTCACGATGGAATAAATGCCCAGCGCTATGGTTAAACACCCTAACGACACCATGGCAATGTTAGCGGGTATTTGCAAAATAACATTGGCACCAAGCACTACCCCGGGTAATGCGCCGCCAATCATAATGGCGACTAACTGCCAGCGGTAACCACCGGTTTTCAGATATTTTATCGAGGCGCCCAAACCGAGAGCCACCGAGGCAATTTTATGGGTCGCCAGAGCAACGCCAAATGGCAGACCGAGAAAAATCAATACCGGTAATTGCAACAAACCGGCGCCACCGCCGGCAAGAGAGGACAAGGTATTGGCGACGAGGGAGATGATAAATAATAAAATATGTTCGAACATATCCGCTTGTTAGTATTTGCTTGATTTAAGTTGGCGATATATTAGCACTTTATTGATAAGTGATAATGGGTATTATTAAGCTAGTTATGCAATTTCGTTATGATCAGTACGTCTCATCGACAGCTTTACACAACCTTTACGAAACCATTACTTATTATTTACCGCTTATTTTTTGCTAGCTGTTAAAGTTAGCGGTATATCAATGGGTTATTCGAGTAGGGTTTATGAAGTTACTTGCATTAGGCATTATTTTAAGCACTGTTTTAGTGGGCTGTGGTGGCAGTTCAGGTGGTAAAGACGTGGTAGAAAGTGAACCTGCGCCAATAGTAGATGATGCTGACTCAGGTATTGAAGCTGGCGATGACAGTTCAATTACGGCAACGAATGTATTATTGATCATCAGCGATGATCAAGGCCTTGATGCCTCAGCTCAATACGCCTTGTCTGATGATATTCCTAACACTCCACTTTAAATAACCTGGCCGATAATGGCATAGTGTTTGATAACGCTTGGGCAACGCCCGCCTGTACTACCACACGTGCCAGTATGTTAACCGGTAAACATGGCATTAATAGTGGCGTAACCTATGTGCCAGCCAAGCTAGATGAAAGCATACAAACCCTGCCCCGCTTATTAAAAGCGGATAACGCCAGTGCATCACATCAAATGGCGGTATTTGGTAAATGGCATTTGGGCGGTGGCACCTCAACCGCCACTCATCCAAATGACAGTGGCATAGAACATTATGCCGGTAACTTGACTAATTTAGATGATTATTACCACTGGCAACTAACGGAAAATGGCGTAACGACTACCAGCAATGAATATCATACCAGTAAAGTTCCCGACTTAGCGATAGATTGAATTAACGCGCACGCAGCCCTTGGGTGACCTGGTTAGCGTATTCGGCGCCACACGCGCCGTTTCATTTACCACCAGAAAATTTGCACAGCCGCAGCGAGTTAACCGGCAGTGCTGCCGATATTAATGCCAATAAGCGTGATTACTATCTGGCCGCAATAGAAGCCATGGATAGCGAAATCGGTCGTCTATTAAGCTCGATATCGGCAGAGCAACTGGCCAATACTGTCATTATTTATTTTGGTGATTATGTACAAAGCTATAGCTCAAATGTACTCGATGTAAATAACAGCACCATTTTCACCGGCAGTTTAACCATCACTACGGCAAATGATAAATGTGTGTTGAAAACCAATGCCATTCCCAATTACGACTTTAACGATGGTGAGCGGCCCTTCCCTAATGATGTATCTGTGCAAAATGATACCTTTGAGATCAGTAGCTCGCCGACGTTCACTAACGTGACTACGCCAATCAGCTTACAAACCGATAATGCCTTGTTACTGAATGGGGTGAAAGTAGACTTATTGGCCGCCGGTTGTTTTGGTGTAGGCAATGGCAAAATGGGCTCTAACGATATGAGCCAACTCTGGCGTTACGATCCTATGTCACCATTGAGAGGCTTTCGGTAGATAGCCATAATGCCCACGCGCAACCCGATGGTACTTATCATTACCACGGCACGCCGAATGCATTTTATCACGCAGAAAACAACGGCAGCGCTTCTCCGGTTGTCGGTTTTGCCGCCGATGGCTTCCCTATCTATGGGCCATATATTGATGATAACGGCAATATTCGCAAAGCGTTGTCGAGTTACCAGTTAAAAAGTGGTGAGCGTGCCACCGGCAGTGACAGCCCTGGTGGCAGCTTTGACGGTACCTTTCGCGACGATAATGTGTTCGAGCAAGGCTATGGTGATTTGGATGAGTGTAATGGCATGACGGCAGATGGCGTTTACGGCTATTACATCACCGATAACTTCCCTTATGTGGTGAACTGTTTTAAAGGAGCGTTGACCCTTCGTTTCATAAATAGCTAAGCAAAAAAACGGTTATCGCGTTGCGATAATGACGCGAGGATGAATCCCCGCCAACTCTACTCCATCGTTGCCGTAACGGCGCGAACGGGTTCTGCCGGAGAGGGTTGCTGGCGGTTGTTTTTGTGAGTTTTCAACTCGGCCATGGCTTCTTCAACCGCCCTTTTCAATTGGCTGTCTATGCCTTTACTGGCCAGTTGTAAATCTTCATCCACTTCAATATCGGGTGCTACGCCTTCGTTCTCCACTTTCCATTGGCCATTTAAGTCGTAAAAACCACTTCTTGGTGCGGTCATATAACCACCGTCGATTAAACCTGGTACGCCCCAAATCCCCACCAGGCCACCCCAAGTGGTTTTGCCAATCAATTTGCCGATGTTATGAAAACGGAACAGATACGGGAACATATCACCACCGGAGCCGGCCATTTCATTAATCAGCAACACTTTCGGGCCATTAATTAACGAGCCCGGGCTGGTTAATGGTTGTCCTGGTTTTAAGGTGTTGTTGAAGTAGCCGCTGAGTTTGCGATTCAGCACATCGATGAAATAATCGGCAATCGAACCACCGTGGTTGAAGCGTTCATCAATGACTGCCCCTAACTTGTCTGCTTGCGCAAAAAAGTATCGGTTAAAGTACTCATAGCCTTGCGTCGTGGTGTTTGGCACCCACACATACGCCAATTGGTTGTCTGACGCTTCATCGACATAGCGGCGGTTATTTTCTATCCAGGCATGCATGCGCAGCTCGTATTCATTGCCGGTAGGTTTTACCCAAATATCGATTGGCTTTTGAATCGAGCCATTGGTGCCGATGCTGAGTTTGGTTTGCTTGCCCTTGGTGCCATTAAAATATTGATAAAAATTTTGTTTGCTATCCAGCGTTACGCCATCAACTCCAAGAATTAAATCCCCCACGTTCAGCTTTTCTTTATGGCTGGCAAGTGGTGCATTGCTGGTCACCGTAGAGTTCCATAGCTCGCCATCGTATATTTTGTCGATGACAAAATGCTTGCCCTTAATGGCCACATCAATACCGAGTAAACCAACGGTAGATTTTGGTATGTTCGGTAACTTGCCATTTGCGGTAAACGAGTGACCCACAGAGGTTTCGGCACCAATATTATCTAATAAGTAAGTTAAATCGCTCGGGTGATTCACATGTTCAACCAATGGCAGGTAATCTTTATAGACCTTGTTCCAGTTGGCGCCGTGAATATTGGCTACGTAGAAGTAATCTCGTTGAAAACGCCAGGCGTCATGAAATTTTTGTCGCCATTCTTTTTTCGGATCAATCCATAAATTGAGATCAACGTTGAGTGGCTCGGCTTTTTCTAAATCGGCAGGGCTATCGGCCAATAACCATTTGTCTTTTTGCGATACCAAAATATGCTTATTATCATTGGCCAACACATAAGAGCGCACATCGTCTTTGATCAACTTACTTTCTTGTTTGTCAAAGTCAAACATATGCAGCTTGTACGAGCGTTTACTTGCTGTGGCGACATACAATAAGCCATCTGCCGCGCTGGTTAAATTCGAGTAATGGCCTTTCGGTAATGGAATTGGAATGAGGCGATTCATAATATTGTCAAAATCGATAGTAACCACTACCTCTTCATCTTCTTTATCACTGTCGTCTTCTTTATCACCATTGCTTTTGTCGGGTTTGGCTTCTTCATCTTCTTGCTTTAACGGCACTGGCGTTGGTGTATTTTTGGCTAATAGCAGCGCATAAATTTCATAGCTTTCCAGCGCTTTACCTTCAATGCTTAAATCCAGCCAAGGCGCTTTGCTGGCATAGTTGGTACTGGCAGTCACGTATAAGTATTTACCATTGATGTCCCAGGCAAAGGCATTGTTGTCAGCCATATTGGTAGTGACTAAGTGCGAAGTTTTATCTTTTATTGAATACACATAAACGTTGCGTAAAAAGTTGGCTTCGGTTTTCACATAGGCAATAAATTTATCGTCTATTGAAAATTGCGGTTGCACCAAATTGTCCACGATCACCCGTGTGTCTTGGTCAATTAAGGTACTACGCTGTTTGTCTAAATCGACCAACCAGAATTGCTGTTTTTCATCGGTGTAAGCAAGCTTTTTGCTGTCATGCGACCAATTTAAGTTGCCATAAAAGCCTCGTTCACGCAGCTTTATTTCCGTTCGGCTTTGGCCACTCTGATTTGCTATGACTAAACGATATTCACCACTTTCATCACTAAACCATGCAATTTCCTGACCATCGGCCGACCATACGCCGGTGGTTTCTCGATGGCTGGATTTAGACAGGTTTCGGGTATCGCCATGTTTCGCCGGTACTGAAAACACTTCACCGCGGGCGGTAAATAAGGCGCGTTTGCCATTCGGCGATAAGGCTATCGCTTCAATGTGCTCATTTACCTTATTCCAGCTTGCCGCGGCCCAGGGAAAATCGGCATTGATAGTGATCGCCAAGGCGTTGCTGTTGCCTTCTTTTAATAAAAATAATTTACCGTGCTGTTCATAGACCAAATTAGTGCCATCACTGCCATAATCTTTTACGTCATAATCTTGATGATTGGTTACCTTGCTCGCTTGCTTGCTCGTAACGTTGTATTTGAATACATTGACCACATCTTCAATGTCTGACAAATAATAAATATCATCACCCTGCCATGTTGGATTCGTCACTTTTTCGCCATTAAACGGCAAGTTTTGCTCTTTCAAAGTGCTTAGGTTAACGATGCGCAGCGGGTTGTTTTGGCCGCCCCGATATTTACGCCAGCCATCATCCCAGGGGGATACTTTTTGATAAACAAATTGCGAAGAGTCGGCGGAGTAGCTGCCGCTTTGTGCTCTGATCATCGGCAGTGATGTTGGCGTATTGCCAGAGATATTTACCTGATATAAACGTGATTGTGCACGTGGTGCCTGATCACGGCCTGAGCCAAACAATACTTGCTGGCTGTCGTTACTCCAGCCTTTTACAATATCGGCGCCCGGATGCCAGGTCAGTTGTTTCGGCATACCACCGTTAACATTGACGATATAAACATCGCTATTACCATTGTATTGGCCGGTAAACGCTATCCAGTTACCGTCCGGTGATAATTTCGGGTTTTGCGCTTGCCCCTGAAAGCTGGTGATGCGCTTGGCGTTCAAGTTATCCAGCTCAGTTTTCCATATTTCCTGGCCATAGGTAAATACGACTGTGTTGCCCTGAATGTCGGGTTGTCTGAGCAATAACGTGCCTTGATGATTGCTGGCATTGGCCTGCAGCACGGCCAACAAAGAGAGGAGTATTATTCCATAAATCTTTTTCATTATTATTTCCATTATTTATTATTTTTCAATGTCTTAGTCTAATATAAGATGTTGATTACTCAAGAAAGTGAAGATAAATGATTCGCTTTGTTAAAGTTAGCATATAATTATGCGAGGTTGAAACCCCGCCAACCGATTTTTCGAACGATCACCCAAAAAGTTGCCGGGAGGTTGATGGGACTTCAGTCTCACTGGTTGGCGGGACTTCAGTCTCGCGTTATGGCGCTAGCCACTAAAGTTATCGCCTGCGATTACTTAGCGCGGTTATCGCGTTGCGATAATTACGCGAGGATAAATTCCCGCCAACCCTAAGCTCGTAGCCCCATAAAACCGTCACTTAATCGTGACAAACAACGACTGGATCAATAAAACTCTCCTTACACCCTTTAAAATACAGCCCATTATTCTTTGTGCTTTATCAAAAAGGCTATGTATGTTCGAGTTGAGTTTAAGTGAATTTAGTCGCGAAACGTTTTTACGCGATTACTGGCAAAAGCAACCTGTGGTGATCCGTCAGGGCTTTAAAAATTTTGAAAACCCTATCGATGCCGATGAAATTGCCGGTTTAGCCGGATTAAGCGAAGTTGAATCACGCATGGTGTATCGCGATGGTGAACAGTGGCAAGCCGAGTTTGGTCCTTTCGATGACTTTCAACGCTTTGGCGAAAAAGGCTGGTCGTTAGTTGTGCAAGCTCTGGATCACTGGAGCGAAGAAGCCGCAGAAATGATCGAGCCATTTCGCTTTATCCCCAACTGGCGTCTCGACGATTTAATGGTTAGCTTTGCTACCCCTGGCGGTGGTGTTGGCCCGCATATCGATTTATACGATGTGTTTATCTGCCAGGGCTCGGGTAAACGCAACTGGCGTGTCGGCGATATTGGCAACCATGTTGAATTTGCCGCTCATGATGCGTTATTGCATGTAGAGCCTTTTCAACCAATCATTGATACCGAACTATTGCCTGGCGATATTTTATATATTCCTCCAGGATTTCCGCACGATGGCGTAACCTTAGAGACATCTTTAAGCTTTTCTGTAGGCTTTCGCGCCAATTCAACCGCAACTATGGTAAGTGGTTTAGCCGATCATTTAACCGATAAAGAACTTGCGCCAGAATTGCTAAGTGATCCTCAGCGAGTTTTATCGAACAACAGTGGTGAAATTAGCCGTGCTGATTTTCAGCAGATCCAAAACCAATTATTACAACTGGTAGAAAACGAGCCGCTAATGCGGCAATTTGCCGGCAGTTTTTTAAGTCAGGCAAAACATGAACTCGACCTACAAATTGCTGATGACGCATACAATAATGAGGAAATTTCTGAGCTATTACAAGCGAACAAGCTGATACGCCTTGGCGGATTAAAAGCATTCTACTTTAGTGATTCGGTTGACCAAGGCTTGTTTTACATCAACGGTGAAGAGCACAGCCTAAGCACCGATATTATTGCTGCCGTAAAACTGATGTGCGATAACGTAACCCTACCCCCGGAGATGATCAATAGCTTTAGCGAAAATGAAAACTTTATCAGCTTTTTAGGTGAGTTACTCGATGCCGGTTACTGGTACTTTGCCGAATAGTTGGCGGGACTTCAGTCTCGCGTTATGGCGCTAGCCACTTAAGTTATCGCCTGCGACTACTTAGCGCGGTTTATCCAGGGTTATCGCCCTGCGATAATCACGCGAGGATGAATCCCCGCCAACCGGATTTTTGAACTAGACTTACAATAGGTCTATGTAAGGTACTTGGCATGTTACGCTGGATTACAGGCTTATTGTTCATTGTTAGCTTTGCTTGCAAGGCCGCAACAGATCCGTCGCCAATAGACAGCTCATCCCCCACAACTACCAATGTTCCAGTATTAACGATCAAAGGCGCAATAGGCCCTGCCGTTAGTGCTTATTTAGTCAAAGGAATTAGCAAAGCGAACCTTGAAAACGCCCCTCTGCTCATTATTACTATCGATACTCCTGGCGGATTGAGCAGCAGCTTGCGCGATATCAATATGGCCATTTTGGCCTCAAGGCTGCCGATAGCCTGTTTGGTTTACCCACAAGGCGCCAGAGCTGCCAGTGCCGGTACCTATATACTTTATGCCTGCCATATTGCCGCAATGTCAACGGCAACGACTCTGGGCGCGGCAACTCCGGTGAGTATTGGAGGGCCAAGCGCCCCTAAAGAAAAACAAGAAAGCAAACCGGCAAGCCCCACGGCGATGGAAAAAAAAGTGTTAAACGATGCCATTGCCTATATTCGCTCGCTGGCGCAATTACGCGGTAGAAATGAAGAGTGGGCCGAGCTGGCCGTACGCGAAGCCGCAACCCTCACCGCCACAGAAGCGCTAGAGAAAAACGTGATCAATCTGATGGCGCAAACCCCTGACAATTTACTGCAACAACTCAATGGTTACTCACTCACCATTAATGATCAACAACAACAACTCGAGTTAAGCAGCGCAAAATTATTTCCCGTAGAGCCCGATTGGCGCAATAAATTTATTGCCACCATCACCGATCCCAACATTGCCTATATTTTAATGCTGATCGGGATTTATGGATTGTTGCTTGAGTTTTATAGCCCAGGAGGTGGCATTGCCGGGGTCACTGGCGGCATTGCCTTATTTGTGGCGTTATACGCCTTTCAGTTACTGCCGGTTAATTTTGCGGGTGCCGGTTTATTAATTTTAGGTATTGCCTTAATGGTGGCGGAATCTATGGCGCCAAGCTTTGGCGTATTAGGCCTGGGCGGAATCGTGGCCTTTGTTTTAGGATCGATATTTTTAATCGACACCGAACAAAATCATTTTCAAATATCGATACCCTTAATTGCCTCCGTCGCCTTTATTTCAACGCTGCTTTTTGTCTTTACCTTAGGATATTTATGGCGTACCCGCAACAACAAGGTGGTCAGTGGTCAGGAAGAAATCATCGGTGGCACAGCTCTGGTTGAAAGCGACTTTAATGATTGTGGTTACGTTATTTTTAATGGTGAACGTTGGGCCGCAGAAAGTACCGAGCCATTATTACAAGGGCAAACGGTGCAGGTTCTAAGCATACAGGGGTTAACGTTACAGGTAGCTAAATTCACTACTATGCCCAATGACGGGCGAGCAGCTAAGGAGTAAAACCATGGAATTTCTCGTTTATAGCTCAGAAATATTCTGGACCAGTGTCATACTTTTAGTCTTGCTGATCGTGCTCAGCATGTTTAAAATTTTACGCGAGTATGAACGCGGGGTGATCTTTTTACTCGGCCGTTTTTACCGGGTAAAAGGTCCGGGGTTTATCATAGTGATCCCGCTGATCCAACAAATGGTACGGGTAGATTTACGTACTGTGGTAATGGATGTACCCAGCCAGGACGTGATCAGTCGCGACAATGTATCGGTACGGGTGAATGCGGTAATTTATTTTCGGGTGATCGACCCGCAAAAGGCGATAATCAATGTTGAAAATTTTCTCGAAGCTACCTCGCAACTGGCGCAAACCACTTTGCGCTCCGTACTGGGTCAGCATGAACTCGATGAAATGTTAGCCAATAGAGAAATGCTAAATGATGATATTCAAGCAATCTTGGATATCCGTTCCGATACCTGGGGCATAAAGGTGTCCAATGTGGAAATTAAGCATGTGGATTTAAATGAAACCATGATCCGCGCCATCGCCAGACAAGCCGAAGCAGAGCGTACCCGACGCGCGAAAGTGATCCACGCCAGCGGTGAAAATGAAGCATCTACCGCCTTGGTTGAGGCCGCTCATAAACTCGCCCAGGAACCCAATGCCATTTTACTGCGTTATTTGCAAACCCTCACCGAAATTGCCGGTGAAAAAAATTCAACCATAGTGTTTCCATTACCCTTAGATCTGATTAACAGTTTAGCCGCCAACTTCAAAAAAACTAACAACGAATAAACTGAAGCTATTGTGCCGACAAGGTGCCTAAATTGATTTTACCGGTTAAGTTTTGATAAATACCGATAAAATCTTTGGTGAAGATTTTCGCATCATCTGCCGCTAAATGAGAATGTTCGGGTAGCGTATATTTGCTCAAATCTGGATAGTCTTGAAAATGAATGCCGGGCGCGCCGGTTTTACTCAATAACACATCCCAGGTATCCGCTTTCGGGTTGTACATGCCTTCCTCCATCGTGTAAAAGCCTTGTGATGGCATGCGCACAAATATTAATGTAGCGCCTTTTTTCTGCATTTTTCGAGTCACCGCTACTGCGCGCTCTATTTGTTTATTGCGGTTTTGCCGCGATTTTTGTTTTTTCTCATCGGGTAATTCTTCAATCGGTTTAAACCCTTGCATCCATATTTTTATCGCCAGTTTTCGATATTCCTGATCATTCACAACTTTGTCCCACATCTGGGTATTCCTGTCTTGCGACATCACCATCAATTTTCGTACCTCCAAATCGCGACTAATATCTTTACGCTCAGGCCATGCTTGCCTTTTAAGGATGGTAAAAAGGGCAAAGTCAGGTGATAAAAAACTCAAGTGAGGCTCTATCAACATCGCAAGTTGTTGTCCCAGCCATTGTGATGGTGCTTCTTGCAAATGAGTTTTTAATGCCTGCTGACGATACTCAAAGCCCGAGAAAAACAACCCAGGAGCCACGCCAGCAAACACCGTCCCCTGAAAGTTATCATCATCCGCTAAATCTTCCAATACGGATAAAGGCGTTGTGCCCTCCAGCGATAATTGAATTGGTTTAATGCCGGTTTGTTGTTGCCAAATATCGGTTTGCAGGTTAAACAGCATTCTTGATGAACCGGTAAATATTACCGAATTCTTGCCCACTTTGCGTCGCTCTATCGCCCATAAACTGTTTGAATTGATATAACCCGCTTGCACTCCCTGAGTTCGCCAATACCCCTCCCAGCCGGCAAGTAATAATGCAAATAAGCCTACACTCAATAACGCCAGCATCAACCAGTTATGATTTGGAATTTCCCGATTGAAATCCTCGTTATAGTAGCTTTGGTTGTAACGATTTTTGTCATTTATCGACTTAGAATTGGAAATAGATGAAGGCATTACTTCCTCCTTGAGTGATGGCAATGAAAAACATCATGGTGGCGCAAGTGGCACCAATGGTCGGCAATGAAATATTGTTGACCACCTGTTCCAGTATTTTATTGCGCATATACCAGTGGATTGCCAACATGATGGTAATGGTGAGCACCGTTTGCATGATGTATTGGCTAGATAATACATTTTTATCGCCTTGCAGTAACAACATAGACTGCATCATGCGCCAGGCGGTAGCAAAGTCTGGTGCACGAAAAAACACCCAGGTGATATTCACTAAAAAGTAGGTAAATAGCGCTAACACCACTTTTCCCTGAGTCGTACTCCAAAAGGCGACCTGCTGGTATTTTTGATACAGGATTCTCTCTGCGGCCAAATACAAACCGTGCAAACCGCCCCACGCCACGAAGGTCCAGGCGGCGCCATGCCATAAGCCGCCAAGTAACATGGTCAGCATTAAATTAATAAAGGTACGTTTTGTGCCCTTTTTGTTGCCCCCTAACGGAATGTATAAATAATCACGTAACCAGCTTGAAAGCGAGATGTGCCATCTGCGCCAAAAATCGGAAAAACCAATGGCGGCATAGGGAAAGTTAAAGTTGTTTGGCAATGAAAAACCTAAGGTTAAGGCGACACCGATGGCGATAGTGGAATAACCGGAAAAATCGCAAAATATTTGCCCCGAAAACGCCAGAGTGCCTAACCAGGCATCGACTGGGATTAATAAATCAGAGGCGGCGAAAACCTTTTCGGCAGCAGGCGCCAATATGCCATCGGCAACGACAACTTTTGAGAACATGCCGATGATCATCATGGTTAGGCCCCAAAATAGCTGATTACTGCTTGCCACCCTCGGCGTAGCAAATTGTGGGATTAAAAACGTAGGGCGCACAATAGGGCCTGCCACCAGTTGCGGGAAAAAGGTCACGAACAAAGAAAAATCAAGCAAGGATTTGGCTGGCTCTGCCCGTTTTAAATACACATCCAGTGAATACGCCATGGTTTGGAAAGTATAAAAAGAGATCCCCACTGGCAAGATAATGTCCCAGGCCGCCGGTTGGTATTCAATGTTGAATAGCGCCATGAAAGTAATAAAGTTATCGAGTAAAAATTGCCCATACTTAAAGAAGCCAAGCATTCCTAAGTTCACCACTATGCTAATAATCAACAATACTTTGCGCGCCTGCGGTCGGTTTTCAGCAAACATACGTTTCGCCACATGCCAGTCAACTACAGTGGATATCCATAATAAGATCACAAAGGGCGGGTTCCAGGCCGCATAAAAGACGTAACTGGCGATCAGTAAATTGGTTTTTTTGATACGCCAGCTAAACGGCAAGTTGTGCAAGGCAAGCACAACACCAAAGAAAAAAATGAAGGCAAACGAATTAAATAACATTAGGTACCCTGAATTGAGCGAATTCACCCACATCGGTGAATTTTATAAAATCGGTAAGTTAAATATGTACAAACGTTAAGTTTAGAAGTTGCTTATTGAAAGTCAAAATAGTGGCTAAAAATGGAATTTTATCGATTGTTTGCTAGGCTTTATGCGTGTTCTTGCTGGCAATGATACTTAATGAATTCATAGTTTTTGGATTATATGAGCAGTTTCAAAGTGAATATAGCCGTGCATTTAATTTCATTAAGGATAAACATAAATGAATAAATTTATAACCAAAACTCTCGCCTGTTGCATGCTGTTAACGTTGCAAATGCTTTTCGGCACAGTCTCTGCTGCCGAGGCAAAACCTGATTCTCTGGCCGATATTTGGATTATGGTGCCAAATCCGGGGCAAAGCGAAAAATTTGAAAACGCGTTTCAAAAACACATCAAATTCAGAGCGGAAAAAGGTGACCCTCGCCCTTGGAAAACTTATGTTCCCGTGGTTGGTAAAAACCTGAATTATTATGTCGTACGTTTTTGCTGTACTAAATTTAACGACATTGAAAGTTATGTAAAATGGGGAAAAGACAAGAAGATTCAAGACGACTGGAATAAACATGTTGATAAATATGTAGCACATTATGAGCATTATTATGCTCGTCTCGACTTTGAAAATAGCAACTGGCCAGAAGGCGATCAAGGTTACAAATATTTTGGAGTAACCGATTACACGCCGAAAATGGGCAAAGGAAAATCGATCAGCGCAGGCAAAGAAATGTTAAGCGATAACGCTAAAGCGATGAAATGGCCATATTCCTGGTCTTGGAGCTGGCAAATTGGTGGTGACGAAGATTTGTCATTGGTTATCCCATACAAAGGCTATGCAGGCATGACGCCACCCGATAAATCCTTTGCCAAAATCTTAGCGGAACATTTAGGCGATGAAGCCAAGGCGGGTGAAATTTTCAAGCAATGGTCTGATAATTTCCATTCTACCAATTATACGGTGTACCGTTTGCGTGATGACATGTCGATGAGCGAGGATTAAATTATTTAGTTGATATAAACCCGTCACCATTCAAGATGTAGGTTTCAGAGCACTTTGAATAGTGACGGGTATCGATACAGCTAAAAGCCACTTGTCTTAAGTGGTTTTTATTTTTTACTGGTTATCAGTGCTGTTCGAAGTTTTCTAGCCTTTGTTTGTCTCTATTGAGTTACAGTGCTAATTGAACTCCCTTCCCTTGAGCTTTTGACATCGATGCGCAGTGCCATTTGCTCTTTTAACTCAGAAACATGCGAGATAATGCCTATGGTTCTGCCTGTTGCCTGTAAATCGATTAAAGTTTGAATGGCAAGTTGCAACGACTCTTGATCTAATGAGCCAAATCCTTCATCAATAAACAAGGTATCCAGTTGGATACCGCCAGAGCGTTGTTGTACTACATCACTTAACCCTAGCGCTAACGACAGTGATGCCATGAACGACTCACCACCAGACAAAGTGGCAACCGGTCTGGTTTTTCCGGTGTAGGCATCGTCTATGGCTAAATCTAAGCCGGCGGTGACATTTTTCTTTTGTGTTTCTTCATTCTGGCGCACCAAACGGTATTGCCCCTTACTCATGATGTGCAAGCGTTTGCTGGCAATGGCCAAAACTGAATCGAGTAAATCGCCTAACACAAAGCGCTCTAGTGACACCCTCACTTTTCCTCTACCACCGGCCGCGGCGGCCAAGGTGCCAATCACTTCAAATTGTTTTTTATTCTCGCTCTGTTCATTTTCAAGACGGCTTATTTTAGTGAGAGTATCATTTAATTTGCTCAATTTATTCTGCGCTTGCGCCCAGTACTGTTCCGCCTGTTGATAATTAAGATGTTGCTGACTCTCTTTATCTGCAAGCGTATCTATATTTGGCGGTTGTTTATCGCTTAGCTGCTCGCTTAATAAATTTAGCTCAGAGGTTAATGTTTGTGTGCTTTGCTCAAATGCGGTAATTTGCTGCTGTAATGATTGCATTTTTGCTACGCTTGCAGTTGCTATTTCAAATGCCGCTATATTGGCAAAATCACTATCACTCAATGCCTGTTGCCAAATATTGGCCTGCTCAGTTTCACGTTGTGTTAACCCTAACTGCTGCTTGGTAAGCTCTTCCACCTTTGCCTTTATTGCACTACATTCATTACTCGTTTGCTGCTGTTGCTGCTGGGCATGTTGTAAATCACTATCGAGTTTGTTGATGCCCTGCTGACATTGATTCATCGCTGCAGTTAAGGCTGATTGCTCTCGATATTGTGCAGGTAATGCCTGTTCAGCAGTGTTTAACAAGGTTTGAGCTGAACTGGACTTTGCAGTTAAATTCGGCAATTGCGCAGTCAACTGCTCAATTTTTTCGGCTAACGGGGTTAAATGACTCTCCATGGCCTGCAATTTTTTCATCGCTGCTGGAATTTGCTTTTCAGTATTTAAGATAAACTCTGTCTGCAGATTAATATCTCGCAACTGCGCCTTTAAGTTATCTAAAGTACTGTTGGCGGCATCACCCAATTCAGTATTTAGTTTTTGCAATTGTTGCTGATATTGATTAAGCACTTCGTCTGCTTGCGCCAGCGCTTTATCGAGTTGTGATTTTGCCGTTTGTTTTTGGCTTTGCAATGCTCTGGCATCATCAACTTTTTGTTTGGATATATCTTCCATGCCTGAGGTCAATGTTGCCGGACTTGGATGTTCAATCGAGCCGCACACCGGACAGGGAGCATCTTGATGTAAGGTTTTCGCTAACACTGCCGCCTGATTGGAATGCCAGAGCATCTCAATTTTATTGGCACCTTGTGTCGCCAGCTTATAGTCGTGTTCAGCCTGGCTGAATGCTTGCGTTAATTGAGTAATTTTCTGTTGCTGCTGATGACTTGCCGCTAGCGTTTGCGCAACTTTAGTTGCCAAGCTGATCTGCTGCTGCAATTGACTTTGCTGTAATAACACTTGCACTTTATTAACAGTTTTTTGTTGTAAATCTTCAATATGAAGCTGACCATTTTTACTGCGCCGGGTAAGCTCGGCTAATTTCTCTGTGGCTTCTTGTTGCAGCGCAATTAAAGCTTGTTCATCTTTAGCCGCTCGCACTGCACTTTGCTGCACATTGGCAAAATCTGCCAAGGTATGACTATAGCCCTGTAATTGGTTTAATTGCGCTCTTAGTGGGTCTCGGTTTAAACAATTCTTGTTCATCAACGCAAGCATGGCTTGGTGTTGTTGCAATTGTTGCTGTTTTTGTTGCTGCAGCGCCTTGGCCTGCTCAAGCTGCACGCTATTTTGTTTTATATCGTTAACAACCTGGCAAAGCGCCTTATATTTGGGGGCTATAGCACTGGCTTTTTCCGCCAGGCCTAACTCGTCCTTTTGCTGTTCAACTTCTGTTTTATTGACCAGGTGGGTGTGTAACTGCTGCTGTTTACTGGCTTTATCATTAAAGGCTTTGGCTAAGTTTTCCGCCATTTTTAAATCATTAAGCGCTAGTTGTTTGCTTTTATCGGCCGCAACTTTAATGGTGTTTAACTCATTTTGTTGTTGCTCGGCGTCACGAATTGACGTTTTGAGTTGATCAACATTGGCAACAAATACTTCGTTTAAGGTTTCTTCAATTTGTTCTTTATACTTTTTATAAATTCTGTCGATATGCGCGGCTTTATCTTTTAATAAAAACTCGATGCGTTTGAATATTTCGGTTTGGAACAAGGTAGATAATATGGCTTGTCTGGCATCCGATTTAGCCAACAGTAATTCTCTAAACTTGCCTTGCGGCAACACCATAACTTGCCGAAACTGCTCGACAGAAAGGCCAATGATCTGTTTTATTTGTTCATCGGCATCTTTTTTCTTTTTCGCCACCAAGGTTTCTTCATCGCCATTGGCTAACACTTTGCGAAGATGAGCTGCAGCTTTTTGTTCGGTAACGCCATCGCCTCGCTTGGCCTTGCGCATTTGCGTTGGTGTACGGGTAATACGGTAATGCTTGCCTCGAATGGAAAACTCCAGGCTTAATTCCGTTAAGGTTTCAGCAAAGGCATTGTCACACCTTACCCCCATGTCTTTGCGTGCTTCATCGGTGGTTTCACCATAAAGGGCATAACAAATGGCGTGTAAAATGGATGACTTGCCTGCTCCTGTTGGGCCATCAATCAAAAATAACGGGTTATCGCCTAAATCACTAAAGTCGATGTGCTCGTGGTCGGCAAAAGGGCCAAAGGCATGAATGTCGAGGTTATGGAGTTTCATTATTCAGCCTCCATATTATTGACTACAGAGCGAGCTTCAATGATGGTGGCATGTAACAACTGTTGTTGTTCGGTGGTTAACTCACAATCCATTACCTGAGTGAAAAAATCGGTAAACACTTGCTCTTCACTGCGCTCATTACCGGCACTGTTTTTTTCCTGGCTCAGTTTAGAGTTTGAGCTTAACTCAAAGTTAGTGCGCTCTATTTGCAATACATTGGCATACACCTGGCGCAAGCGCCCCATAGGGTCGAGGATCACTTGCGTATCGGTTAACTTTGCCAGAATATAATCGTCTGGTTGTGGATCGCTTTTGCCTTGCTCAATAAGCTCTTGCAACGTCCCCTCTAACACTCTTAAATCATGCCTGGCTTTAAGCGGTAAATGCTGATGGCTTTGTAAGCCATCACTGTTTAGCTCAATTAAGGTAACTCCCTTTTTCTGTTTATATTCTGAAAATGAATACTTGAGTAATGATCCGGAATAACGAATGTGTTCAGCGCCTTTGTATTGTGGTGCATGTAAGTGACCAAGGGCAACATAATCAAATTCGGTTAACGGCTGCCAGGATACTCTATCAGCACCGCCAATAGATAACGGCCGCTCAGAGTCTGACTCACTCGCGCCATCAATAAAACAATGGCTAAGTAATACTTTCGGCTGTTTACTCTCTGTTGCCTTAGCTAAGATTTTTTGTGCCAGATAGGTATGGGCTTGATCATAGGTTTTTATCTCTAGCCCAGCATCATTAGTGTTAAATGCTTCTCGAACTTCTACCGGATCGTGATAAGGAATGCCGTAAAATGAAACTGGCCCGGTATCGCTGCTTATCACCACGGGCGTTTCAATGTTTTTTATGTCGGCCAGGATGTGCAGGCCGGCCTTTTGCATTTGCTGGGCGCCAAAACGTAAACGTTTGGCACTGTCGTGGTTACCACTGATGATGATAATGGGGATCTGCAGTGGCTCTATTTCATTAACAAAGTCATTGAGCGCATCTACGGCGTCACTTGGTGGCACCGCGCGGTCAAAAATGTCTCCGGATACCACTAAGGCATCTACTTTGTGTTCAATGGCGTATTGTTTAACTTGTTTTAATACGAAAAGTTGATCGGCTAACAATGAGATATTTTGAAACAACCGGCCTATGTGCCAGTCTGAAGTATGAATAAAGCGCATCTGATCCCTAAAGTGCTAAGTGCTAAGTGCTAAGTGCTAAGTGCTAAGTGCTAAGTGCTAAGCACAAGGTAAGGCATCAAAAGGGATTTCTCAATAGCTGTTTTTGATTAGGTTATAAATATCTTAAAAAGCTAAGGGTCTGTTGACCTTTGCGGTACAAATTTTGTTCAAACAGGCGAGCTTTGAACAAGGCTTGGCGATTGAAGTTTGGTTATTCCAAATAATTGAGCCATAACGCGGTGCAAAGTTCGCCTATTTTATCCTTGTTATGGTTAATTCAATATAGCCTTTGTTATTGTCATAAAAACTCCAGGCGTCATTGGCAAAACAGTATAAATAGCCCGGGTAAATAATTCTTAGCGGTACATTATTAGTAAATTCTGTAAGTTGCAGGTATTGGTGCGGTATAGCGCTACCGTCATTTTTAACCACCCGTTGATAATCTTTGTCGTGTTTGTACTTCACATCCTGATGGCCTTTACCACTATCGTTGGCAATGGCACCAATCATGGCAAACCAGGGCTTGCTTTCCACTCGTTTAGTGCCAAAAAAGTCACTCGATTCGTTTTGACTTAAGCGTTTGTACAATGACTCAAATTTCCCCAAAAAGCTTGACGTGGCGCGGATCAGGTCACTGCTGGTGCGTTGTTTATTTTGCTCGGTACCTAACCAATTGCAACTCTCTTTACCATCTTGCCACTCACCGCTGGCGCTAAAGGCATATTCATCTCCTTGTTCAAGGTAAATATTGGCACAATTCCAGCGAATTTTGGCATATACCTCAATGGTAATGCTTTCGCCCTGAGCAAGAATTTGAGTAACATGATAGGGTTCATGCTCGATGGGCGATAGTCGTTGGCGCACATAGGCACTTTCATGAAAGTACGGCGAATTTTGTTTGATCAACGCCGGGATATTCCTGGGACGAGAGCGCAGTTTGGCAAATGCACCTTTGTAGGAGTTGTGTAGTATGCCGGCAGCATTATCGATAATTAACTGTTCAACATCGTGGCGAAAGCCAAGGCCAAACATTTTGCTTTGGGCGATCATCCATTTTAATGCACCATTAGATAAGTCACTGTCGTAGTAACCGCCGCCAACATCGGCATGAACACCAGGAAACCACATTTCGATGGCATCTTTATGTTTTTCTACGTTACTCCAGCGCGTCACGGTAAAGTTGGTTCTGCGCTCGTCCATGGCCATGGCATGACGAGCGTGCAAAATATGACTCGCAAGCTTAGTGTCATGGAATTGCCAAGTGTCTTTTCTGTCAAACAAATTGATGATTTCAAGATCGTCAGGAATGCCCAGTGCGCCAACAGTGTCCCAAACGCCTAAAAAGGTGATCGGTATAGCCGCCTGCTCATGGAAAAATTGCCAGTCTGGCTCTGCCCAACTGTTTTTATTCTGTCGTTTTTTATAACCGCTGTGAAATGCTTTATCGACTCGTTGCCAGCTTTCTTTGGCCGCGATGTGTTGTAGCTTTAATAACCCCTTACCGAGAAAGCCGGATAAACTTCTGGCAGAAAAAGCGCCACGGGAAAAGCCAAAAATCAATAACTCATCCCCCTCCCGATAATTCAAGCCGAGCCAATGGTAAGCACTGGAAATATGCCGATTGATGCCAAACCCCAATGCCCCACCCAAAACCTCGTCAACGATGCCAATTTCTTCGCCGCCAACGCCGGGGTGATAAAACACTTTTTGCTCAATACCACCTTCGCTTGTTTTATTAATGGCATTTTTTAATCGGTATACATTGGTGGGCGAGGCTACACCATTTTCTTCTTGTTCGGGGTTATTCCAGGTTCCGTCAAAACATATAATTAGTCTTTTCATCTTGCATCCCTCCCTAGTAAAAATGGCGATGTTATTGATAAAATTTTTATTATTGATAGCTTTAACGTTAGTTGAAAACAGTCAAGTTAGCGAAACTAAATGTTGCCCTTAACCGGGTTTAATCACAGCCATTTTTTTTGATAAATGGCTTTGTTTTTAAATATTCCATAAATAATTCGGGAATGTTAAAGCAATAGAACATTGATCTAGATCAAACTACCCGTACACCAAAACACTATATAGTGTGCTTAACAATAACAATAACACAATATATAGTTTATGACTTTTAATTGCTTACCTCCAACCATCGTCTTTCAGGAAGTGCCAAATGAGATAAGTTTGTGCTTTAGCATCACCGGCTGCCAGGTTGGTTGCAAGGGTTGCCATAGCACCGAACTTTGGAATAAAAACTTTGGCCAGACTCTTACCAATACAAATCTCCTACACTGGATTAACAAATACCAAGGGTTAATTTCTACGGTGTTATTTATGGGTGGTGAATGGCAACAACACTGCCTTATTGAAAAATTGATTATCGCCAAGCATCTGGGCTTAAAAACCTGTCTTTATACTGGCAAAAATACGGTTGATGATGAAATCAAACAACATTTAACTTATGCCAAAGTGGGCAAGTGGGATCCCCAACGGGGTGGCTTAAACACCCCGGGAACAAATCAAAAGTTTATAGAGTTGGCCACGGGTAACTCTCTAAATCATCTATTTATCAAACAAGGAATACAACATGTTGCGGCTTAGCGAAGAACAAATTAATAACAAAACAGCTTACATTCAGGAATATTTTTCAGCAAAAAATGCCGCCGACGGTTCCAAAATGGATGCCAATGCCAATGTAACGCAAAAGAACATTGCCACTTTAGAGGCCGAATTGCTAAAAGATTGTTATGTGCAAATCAATCGCTCTTTGGTGAAAAACAAGATCAGTGAAATTTTTGATGCCGATTTGGCTGAAGAATATCAACGTCAAATTGAAGACCATGAAATTTATGTACACGACGAAACCAGTATAAAGCCGTACTGCACCTCGATTAGCATGTACCCGTTTTTGCTCGATGGCTTAACCAAACTTGGCGGCGAGTCAAAAGCGCCTAAACACATAGAGTCATTTTGTGGCTCATTTGTTAATTTGATATTTGCCATATCGGCACAATTTGCCGGCGCGGTAGCCTCGGTGGAGTTCTTAACGTATTTTGATTATTTTGCCCGCAAAGAGTTTGGTGACGATTATCTTGAAAACCATAGCAAGGCCATTGAAAATCACCTGCAACATGTGGTTTATGCGCTTAACCAACCCGCTGCGGCGCGAGGCTATCAGAGTGTATTCTGGAACATTTCAATTTTTGATCAACATTACTTCCAGTCAATGTTTGAAAATTTTGTCTTTCCTGACTTTTCCAAACCTAACTGGTCAACGGTTGATAAACTGCAACAATTCTTTTTAACCTGGATAAATGCCGAGCGTGAACAAGCGATCCTCACTTTTCCGGTGATAACGGCTGCCATGCTTACCGAGAATGGCGAATGCAAAGATAAAGACTTTGCTTACAATTTGGCCAAAGAAAAAGCCATGGGTAATTCATTTTTCATTTATCTATCCGACAGTGCCGATTCACTGGCTTCTTGTTGTCGTTTACGCAATGAAATTACCGATAATACGTTCTCCTTTACCTTAGGTGCAGGTGGTGTGGCAACTGGCTCGATAAACGTGATCACCATGAATATGAATCGCCTGCAACAAGATGGCCGCGATTTAAAAACCGAAGTTGAAAAGGTTCAAAAATATCAGGTTGCTTATCGAAAACTGATGGAAGACTATTTAGCCCAAGGGGCACTCAGTGTTTATGACGCCGGCTTTATTTCTCTGGATAAGCAGTTTTTAACCATAGGCATAAACGGTATGGCTGAAGCCGCCGAATATGCTGGCTTAGAGGTAAGTAATAACCAAGATTACAAAGACTTTGTCAGTAGCAAACTGCAAGTTATCTTTGAGGCTAACCAGCATGCGAAAAAAGAATTTGGTTACATGTTTAATACCGAATTTGTGCCGGCAGAAAACCTTGGTGTTAAAAACTCAAAATGGGATGAAAAAGATGGCTACCTAACCAAACGTGACTGCTATAACTCGTATTTCTATTTGGTTGAAGATGAAAGCAGTAATCATTTAGATAAATTTGTCTTACACGGTAGAGAAATTAATCAGTACCTTGATGGCGGCTCAGCGCTGCATTTGAATTTGGATGAAAGTTTAACTGCCGATGCTTATGTAAAACTGTTTAACGTGGCGGCAAAAACGGGTTGTAACTACTTTTGTGTGAACATAAAAATCACCATTTGTAATGAGTGCGAGCACATAGATAAACGCACCCTGCACAGTTGCAGCTCGTGTGGTAGTGAAGATGTTGATTACGGTACCCGGGTAATTGGTTATTTAAAACGGATTTCCGCGTTTTCCAATGACCGACAAAAAGAACATGGTCTGCGCCACTATCAACGCTTGCAGAGTGAGCGGGTTTATAATGAACGAATGAAAAATGTTCAGGTGCAAACCCAGTCAGTTCTAGAGCTGATATAGCTCTAAGCGGTAAACAAGTAAAGCAACATTTTAACCGACTCAGGCAGTGTAATATCGATAATTTGATGTTACTCTGCCTATATAATATCTGCTCATTTTTAATGGTTAAAACTAAGATTTCATTATGCTTGCCAATTTATTTAAACCCTCACCATTACTCGACGACGCCACTCAAAACTGGATTTTAGACACGTTCGCCTGGGCACTAACAGAATTTGATTTATCGGTATTTAAAAATGATGCGCAGCTGATCTTGCCCATTTATGAGTTTTATCCAGGCAAAGTAAACAGTATTGAAGAAATGGCGCAATCGGTATTTGATAACACCATAAAATATGCCGGTATGGCTCATTGGCCAATTAAATTAGTGGCTCCCAATGAGTATCGCGCCACGGAAATGGCGAAACTAAGTTTTAAAGATGGTATGCGTGGCAATAACAGCCAGGTGTTTAGCAATGACTTTAGTGATAACAACCATACTGAAATATTGGTCAGCTATAATCCTTCGCAAATTAACCAGCCACAAGACTTGGTTGCATCTTTTGCGCAAGCATTTGCCTCTATTTTGGTGGCGCAACGTGGTGAGTTGCCACCTGGTGGTGAAGAGTTTGTGCCACAAGCGGTAGATTTACTCGCCTGTTTTATGGGCTTTGGCGTAATGTTTGCCAATACCGCTTATCAGTTTAAAGGTGGCTGTGGCAGCTGCTATAACAAATATGCCAACCGACAAGTGGCTTTGCCTGAGCAAGAAATGCTGTATTGCTTGGCGTTGTTTGCCACCTTAAAAAGCATCCCGGTAAAAGAAGTCACCTCTCATTTAAAATCGCATCTTAGAAGTGATTATAAAAAAGCGGCAAAAGAGTTGAAAAACGAATTAAAACAAAGTGATAATCAAGCACTGTTAACCGCGCAAGTTTAATACGACTTAATTGGTTCTAGCTCAGGAATTAAAGTCATGATGTATTATTTTAACCGCACATTCAGCTTGTAGTTTGTTCTAACATAGCCTAATTTAGGCAGTATCGATCTTCATTATCTTATTGAGAGTAAACCGCTATGCAATATAAAACCGTTACTGCAGCCAAGTTTAAAAATATCGCTCTGGTTGCCCACGATAATATGAAACCGGCATTAATGAACTGGTGCATGACTCACAAAGATAAATTAAACCGCCATACGTTATACGCAACGGGCACGACCGGGGCGTTATTGAAAAATAAAGCGGAATTAAAGGTTACCTCATTGATCAGTGGTCCATTAGGAGGTGATCAACAAATAGGCGCGTTAATTACCGAACAAAAAATTGATATGCTGATTTTCTTCTGGGACCCGTTAGAAGCACAACCACACGACCCAGACGTTAAAGCGTTATTGAGATTGGCTGCAGTGTGGAACATACCGGTAGCCTGTAATCAATCCACTGCCGATTTATTAATTACCTCGATATTATTCGATCAAGAGTATCCAAAATCTATTCCAGATTACTCCAGCTATTTGTCAAAAAGAACTTAAGATAGGGGCTAAGGAACTAGGAACTAGGAACTAGGAACTAGCAGGGTATTTTATTTCAAGTGAATTTCAGCGTCTCCGGCTTAGCTATGATAAAAACAATACCGACTTCTAATGCTAACGCGATCTCCCCGTTCCCCGTTCCCCGTTCCCCGTTCCCCGTTCCCCGTTCCCCGTTCCCAAAACAATAAGGGCTTTGAACGTTAATTCAAAGCCCTTTATTTTAATCTGATTTGTTTAATCAACTAGTCTTGTTTGGCGTACTGTAAATCCCAAACACCGTGACCTAAGTTTTGGCCGCGGTTTTCAAATTTTGTTAACGGGCGAGAATCTGGGCGTGGTACGTAATCATTACTCTCTGATACGTTTTTAAAGCCCGGCGCACCTTGCATATCTTCTAACATACATTCGGCGTAGTTTTCCCAGTCGGTGGCCATATGAAATACCCCACCTACTTTTAACACACCGCGAATGCTTTCAATAAACTCAGGTTTAACAATGCGGCGTTTGTGGTGCTTGGCTTTGTGCCAAGGATCAGGGAAGAATAATTGCACAGTATCCACCGAGTTTGCTTCGATGCAATCGGCTAATATTTCAATCGCATCGTGCTCGTATACTTTTAAATTTTCGACGCCTTCGGTTTCGGCCAATGCCAAACAGGCACCAACACCAGGCCGATGAACTTCAATACCAATAAAGTTACGCTCTGGCGCATTTTTTGCCATTTCTACCAATGACTTACCCATACCAAAACCGATTTCTAAGGTGATCGGGTTTTCATTGCCAAATAAACTGCGACTGTCAATCTTGGCATCGCTATGATTTAAGCCCATGGTATCCCATAACGTTTCAAGAGCACGTGCCTGTCCTTTAGTTAAACGGCCTTCACGTTTTACAAAACTTCGAACTTTGCGAATGTATTTGCCTTCGGCTTGTGCTTGTTCGACAGTTTTGTGTTTGTTCTCGTTACTCATAGGGTGATCTCTTTACGGTTAATGCTTAATACAAATAAGGCGCGTATTATCCTGTTTTGTAAAACAGAATTCAACTGCGCCTTAACACTAAAACCTAAACATCAGATATGCTTGGTTTATTAAGTGGGGTTTATACCAATTTGGTATTATGACCACCAAACATCGTAAAGATCAGATACAGCAACTGACTGAGCACCAGCTTGGGTTAACCAGCCTTCTACAGTTTTGCGATCTTCTTCAGTACATTTACCTAATTTTTGCGTGCAAATCAGGCCATGCCAAATTAAATCGCCTTCACCACCAAAACCTAAACTGTTTGGCTCAATGGCTTCGCTGAAAAAGTTATTAAGAAATTCATCAATAGCATCGTTGCTAGTGCCTTCGGCAAATTTCCAGGCAACGTCAAACCCTAACTCTTGGAACTCATCTACGCGCATTTTTTTACGTAGGCGACGGCTACGGTTTTTTGATTCAGTCATGCTGTTCTCAACTATTTATGTCATTTGCCGCGAAGAATAGTGTTATTTGGTGAAAATGCCAAGTTTTATTGTGTTAATTATCGTACTTGTTGGCATTAACTTGCCATAGATCAACTGAGTTAAAACCGCTACACTCGCACTCATTAAAATAAAAAGTGTATTGTAGTTGTGAATAATGAAATTTAGTGAACAGGTTTTACATTGGTTTAATGAGCAAGGGCGAAAGCATTTCCCCTGGCAACAAAATAAAACACCATACCGGGTATGGATTTCAGAGATCATGCTGCAACAAACGCAAGTCACCACGGTAATTCCGTACTACCTGCGTTTTATGGAAAGCTTCCCCACCATTACCGATTTGGCCAATGCTGATGAAGATCTGGTTCTTCATCACTGGACCGGTTTAGGCTATTACGCCAGAGCCCGTAACTTGCATAAAGCGGCAAAAATCATTCGTGATCAGTATCAAGGCAATTTCCCCGAAGATATTGAACAGGTGATCGCCCTGCCCGGCATCGGCCGCAGCACCGCCGGTGCCATCTTATCGTTGTCGCTTAATCAACATCACCCTATTTTAGATGGCAATGTAAAACGGGTATTAGCACGCCACTTTATGGTCTCCGGATACCCGGGGCAAAGTGCCTTTGACAAACAATTATGGCTACTTTCTGAAAAACTGACGCCAGAGTTTGGCGTTGCCAACTTCAATCAGGCGATGATGGATTTAGGCGCTACGGTTTGCACCAGAGGTAAACCGAGTTGTACTGAGTGCCCATTAAAAACCGATTGCCAGGCGTTCTATCATGAAAAGCAAAGTGAATTCCCGGGTAAAAAACCGAAAAAGCAAAAGCCAGAGAAGAAAACCATGATGGTAATGTTTCACCAAGGTGATTCCGTATATATGTATAAGCGGCCACCTTCTGGCATATGGGGTGGTTTGTGGAGCTTTTATGAAATTACACAACTTGATGAACTGCAAGCTTTGACGGACAAATTAGGCTTTATAATAACAGCAAGCGAAGCACTTACCGAATTTCGTCATACCTTTTCGCATTTCCATCTCGACATCACCCCTTTGATAGTGGATGTCGTTGAAGATACTAATGCCAATAATGCCACTAATATTAATGAAAATAGCCCGCATCTTTGGTACCATCTTCAGCGCGGTGAAAATGTAGGGTTAGCCGCATCGAGTAAAACCCTATTAGCATTACTTAATAATACCAAGCAAAAAGAGAAGCAACTATGAGTCGTAAAGTATTTTGCCAACATTTCAAAAAAGATGATGACGGTTTAGATTTTCAATTTTACCCAGGCGATATCGGTAAAAATATTTTCGATAACATCGGCAAAGAAGCCTGGGGCATCTGGCAGAAAAAACAAACCATGTTAATTAATGAAAATAAACTGTCGATGATGAACCCGGAAGACAGAAAATTCTTAGAAACCGCTATGGTTGCATTTTTATTTGAAGGCAAAGAACCTGAAATTGAAGGTTACACCCCAGAAAACAAATAAAATTTTCCAAATGAAAGATTAAATAATAAATAAAGGCTGTTTTTTAAACGGCCTTTTTTATTTTTTGAGAAAGTCTAGGGTCTGTTGAACTGTATTATTTGCTCAATAAACGCCTGGATTGGATTAAAAACCAACAAACAAACATTTTTTTAAAAAAAGTAGTTGACTGAATAACAGAAAAACAGTCTAATAGCGCCCGTCTTCAAGGCAAAGCCAAAAAGACATAAGAATAGACACTGCCTCGATAGCTCAGTCGGTAGAGCAGGGGATTGAAAATCCCCGTGTCCCTGGTTCGATTCCGGGTCGAGGCACCATCTATTCCTAACCTATTTTGAATAAGTGTTTACCTAAACATTTATTCGGTGCCAAGATAATTGATTGAATAAATTAAATTATCGCACACAGTTTTGTGTGCCGACTTAGCTCAGTTGGTAGAGCAACTGACTTGTAATCAGTAGGTCGCCAGTTCGACTCCGGCAGTCGGCACCATTTACAATAAGCCCTAACTTCGGTTAGGGCTTTTTTGTATCTAGCGATGGGTCAAATTCTATAGTTAATTTCACTAGCACCATTAAAACCACCTACCCCACCTATTCTGCACCCTATACGTGATTTAATCCTGTCATACCAAGAAGTTAATAGGCACGAAATACACACCATTTTGAATACCCCTAACTAGGGCACTGATTTTACCTAGGGTAAGTAAATTTGAATTGATTCATTTATCTATTGATATAAAATTAATTCGTTAATTTTGATCAAATTGGGCGAGTAAAAAAGGATTTAAGCCGTTGCTATAGGGTAATGGGGTTAGTGTATAGGCTGCTAAAACTGCGGCATTAGATTTTTAGGGTGAATGGTCTGATGGTGTAAATTTCCGAACTGGGTATTAGCACCAGTAATATCAGTTAGTTTGTGCAGTGAGTGATTTTAATTTACCAGTGAATAGCAGATAAAACAGATGGATTATCATCAAACTGATTTAATGTATTAATGATTACTTACTTTTATATAAAACTAAGTTTAATAAATATCTATCTGTTTTATCTGCTCTATTTTTATTTGTTGGTTAACTTGTTTTTTATTTCCTTAATTCCTTTTATTACCCATACCAAACAAGGGACTCTCAGGCATATTTCAGTTGCTATAATAATCTAAGGAGTAACTAATAGTTTGAGAACGTTATGCCACAAAACAAACTTTCCATCAATAAAGCAGTAAGAATACTAGAGCTATTTGCTTTTGAAAGGCTAAATAAAACTCAAATTTCAAAATTACTCAATCTATCCAGAGGGACTGTCATAAAATATGTTCAGTTGTACGAAAAATCAGAATTAACATACTCCGATTTATTTCTGCGTAAAAAGAAAGAAATAATCAGCTCACTTAATGTAAACCGCACGCCTAAAAGAACAGAAAGACAAGAACGAGTAGTTACTATTTTTTCCACACTACATGAAAGCCTTAAAAAAGGAGATACTAACCTTAAGAAATTTTGGACGGTATATTTTAAGAATGAAATTAATGGCTACCAATATACTCAATTCGTTCATAAGTATCACAAATGGCGTATTGCTAATGATATGGAAAAAATAACCTTTAATAGATGGAAAATCAATCAAATTGAACCTTGTGATCTTGAGATATTAAATGAGTGGAGACTCTCAACTAACAGAAATCGGTGGGAAAAATCTGTTGCTATTTTGGGACTTTACGAAGGAGAACATATTACTGTAATTAGTAAAAAAATTGAAAGATCTATAAGGACAATTAAAAAGTGGGTCAATTCCCTATCAGAAAAGGGTATTGCAAGCATTGACCTAAGAAGGACTAGAATCGTTCCTGCTAAAGTTAAAGAACGAATGGAAAAGAAATCGAACAACATCATGAAATTACTTCATGAGCCACCATCACTTCACAATATAAACAGAACATCTTGGAGTTTAAAGTCGCTATCAATGGCTTACAAAGAATATTATGGTGACCCAATATCCATGACAACAGTATCGAAATACATTCGCGATAAAGGTTACGCTTTCAAAAAAGCAAAAGTAGTATTAACTAGTCCAGATCCTGATTATCGACGAAAATTGTCTAACATTAAGAAAATTTTATCTAACCTCAAAGAAAATGAGAAGTTTTTTTCTATTGATGAGTATGGACCAACGGCAATTAAAATACGAGGTGGAAGAACCTACACGCATCGTGGAGTTTTAGATACGGTGCCTCAATATCAAGTGTCTAAGGGAAGCCTTATATGCACAACAGCATTAGAATTGTCCACAAATCAAATAACTAATTTCTATTCAGATAAAAAAAACACGACAGAAATGATTAAATTATTAATGATTTTACTTGAACAATACAAAACTGAAGAACGAATTTTCCTATCTTGGGATGCAGCTTCTTGGCATGCGTCAAAAGAGTTGGACAAAAAAGTAAGTGAGATAAACAACGACGAATACAGAAAAAAAAATAACACACCTTATGTTGAATTAGCCAAAGATGGCGAAAAATGGTTGCCAATGGAAGAAATATTTAAACTGACTGAACAGCCTTAATAGTAGAAAATCTAAATACCTCCCCAAACTAAAAAGCTAGTTTTCAATTTGAAAACTAGCTTTTTTTTAACTTTAAATGCTATTTAAACTATGCCACTTCTTCCAGATCATGTGCAGAACGCAACAGGGTTTTCTTCGCCGTGTTTAAATGCGTTTCCATAGCGGTAAGTACACCAGAGGTATTGTGTGCCAGTAATTGCGTGATTATCTCTACGTGCTCTTTAAGGGCGACGACATTTCGCTCAAACTCATCACCTTTGTTCCACTGGTAATGGTAGTGGCAAATCAAAGATACTACATCAAAGAACTGCATGAAAAATCGATTTTCAGAAGCTCGTTGGATGATAAAATGAAATTTCCTGTCTAATTCACTAAGCTCGGTATAACGGTTTTCAACATCGGCGAGAACCTCGTTGTGCTTGTCCAGTAATATCGACAACTCTTGCCAAACTTCATCATCTTTAGGAGTCGCTAACAGCTTGGTAATTGAGCTCATTTCCAAAATACGTCTGAACTCTACCAGCTCTAGTGCAAATTTCGCATCAAATTCAACCATTTGCCATTTTGCTCTGGGGCTTTTATTAATTAAGCCAAAACGTGAGAATTTGATCAAAAACTCTCTTACGGTAATGGTGTTGCAACCCGATGATTTGGCCAGTTCGAGCTCTGAGAATTTATCACCCGGCAACAGTTTTCCGTGGTTAATAAGATCGAGGAAATACTTTTCGATGATTTCTTCTTTCGACGAGACACTATTGCTGGTATCAAAGTAGTCCCCCTCTTGTGACGCTCTCAGTACCTGCTTTTGTGAGCCGTCGATGGCGACAATGCCTTTTTTTTCCAACTCAAGTAATGCCGTACGAATGGTAGTTCGGCTAACATTGAGCTTTTTTGCCAAGGTATTATCTTTTAAGAAAACAATACTGCCTTCACTAAAATCAACCAGGGTTGCTAATATACCGTTTACGGTTTCCTGAATAAGGTGACTATGACCACTCACGCCGACATTCCTTCTTAGTATGAAAATTAATTTTAGAGTCTCTAAAATCAGTATATCTGAATGTGTTGTTTATTTATAGTAATACGGAATAAATTATAATTCCGGTTAAAAAGTAGTTTTTTTCACCATAAAGACAAAATAAAGTCATTAAACTAAGTTCAGGTTATGTAACGTTTAGCTAAACTTGTAGCAACCTTCACTGAACTGCAGAATTTATGCCGTCCATGGCAATTCTAAGTTAATTCATCCCTGAATTAGAAAAAGGCTTTAGCTGTTCAGCTAAAGCCTTATTCGTTTTTTAACACAACTCGTTACGCTAATGAGTTGGCGCGACTAATTTTATCGAATCAATATCAATATTCATTGCCCGGTAGCGCTGATCTTTTGCCTTGAAGTCTTTGGTACTGGCTTTCAATTCAAAGCCTTGTCCTTGCTTGAATACAATTTTTTGTATGCCGGCCTGAGTAAAGTTCAATTCACCGACAGTGGCTTGCACATTTTGACCAGTACTTTTGCTGACCTTAACCGCTTGTTCATTGCCATCAAATGACTGTAACGTTTTTACTTTTTTGCCTTTACCTTTAAGGTTGAAAGCTAATTCATCACTGCTATTGGCTAAGATAAAATCTTTATATCTCATCTTATAGTTTACTTTCACTTGATAGCTACCAGCACGCGGCACATCAACATACCAACTGCGCGAGAAATCTTTTAACATCGAACGATAACTTTCTTTACCAAACTTGCCATGTTTCGTCGCTTGCTCACCGGCTAAAGTGATAATGCCATTTTGATCGGCTTTGCTATGCTTAGGCACAATCGTTAACGTACCGGTATAACTTAGTTTGATAATGGTTAAGTTGAGATCTTTTTTCACTGATGCAAGATCAATCACGGTGTCACCATCAAGCTGCTCAACCGCTAATTGATTTTCAATCGCCGTTAACGGAGTGGCCAGTTGCACCTTATTCACTAATCCTGGTAATACCAGCTTATTGTCTTCTGGCCAGTGATGAACATGTAGATAGAGGGCATCATTTGAGGTCGACACTTGGCCCCAGTCTAATTTAAGGAATGGGTTTAGGTCTGTTTCAAAAATCGCTTCGTTATTTTTTCGAGCCACTTACCTACGCCAACCAATACATCTTTTTCATAAGGTAAAATGCTGCCATCGCCTTTCGGGCCAATATTTAATAAAAAGTTTCCGCCCATACTGGCAATATCTGACAGCTTACGAACTTGCACGGCAATTTGTTCGTAAAGAGGTAAACCTTTCACCCACGATTTGTAACCCCAGGTGTGATAAAAGGTTCTTGGCGTTTCCCACGGGTATTCGGTGATCGGTGAATCTGGCACATGGTTATCTGGCATGGTGAGAAAATCCCCTTGATTATTCATCACCCGGCCATTAATTAAGGCGTCTGGTTGATACTTTTTCACCGTATCCCGAAAGCGTTTGCTTTGTGCCAGCGTTGGCTCACCCATATCAAAAAATACTTCGACAATTTCACCATAATTGCTCATCAGCTCTTCCAATTGCGCCACTTGAAAGTCTTCATTGGCTTTTGACACCTTGCTAAACACGCTGATTTACCATCACTTGGATTACGCTCAGGGTTTGGCCCGTTAAAGTGCCAGTCAGGCGTAGAGTAATAGACACCAAGTTTTAAACCGTGACGCTGGTGGCGTCGGCCAGTTGTTTAAGTAGATCTTTTTTATAAGGGGTGTAGTCAACGATATCAAAATCGGTATGCTTAGAATCAAACATGGCAAAACCATCATGATGCTTGGTAGTTAACACGATATAACGCATGCCGGCCTGCTTAGCCAACTTAACTACAGCGTCAGCATCAAAATTTGATGGATTAAAGTGTTGGACTACCTTTTGGTAATCTTGTTGCGATATATCGGCATGGCGTTGAATTTGTTCACCGAGTTTTTCAATTTCTTTGCCCTGCCAAACTCCGGCAAGATCGGCATACGCACCAAAATGGATAAATAAACCAAAGCGCAATGCTTGCCACTTGGCAATGGCCGATTCATTTTTTTGCTGCGGCACAACTACGTCACTCTGCTCGACAGCAAAACTCGGTGACATAGCAGAAGATAATAAACTGGTGAGTAATACCGGCTTAGATAATTTAAACATGTTCCATAATCTTTAATGCACAATAGCTAGATAACGCGACTTGCATTCAACATAAAAAAGCCCTCACATGAATCTTATAGGCAATAGGCACAACCGTCAAGTTAGGTAATGTAAAGTATTGTAAAGCACGTAGCTCCTTAAAATTAATGCAACAGCTCGATGAGCTGCTATCATTTTTGAAAAAACTTAGTTTTCCATATTGCTACCTAAGTGTTAAAATCACACCATAAAATTGAACATTAGAGATAAAACATAAAGCAAAAAGCAAAAAGCAAAAAGCAAAAAGTCTAATAATGATCAACGAGCAAGGAAACCATGTATAACAATTGCTTATATTGTTTAGCTTGTTATTAAGTTTTTCTGCTTACCTGTTCATCTCCGAATCGCCGGTAGATGTGTACTATATAACTTAAACATCATTTTCAACAACACAAATCAATAATCAACAACCCTATTTTTACTTTTCTATGGATGAATTAGCTCAACACAAATAAAGGCTTACTTAACCATACAAGCTCACCTCATTGTCAGTTTATTGTAAAGAAAGTGTAAGCAATGTATTGACATCCGCTAAAGTAATGGCCAGCCTGAATCGGGCTTTATTTATAAAACACACAAAAATGACAATTTAGCTATGATTTTAGCTGCAAGGCAACACGTAAAGCACTGTTTAATACTAAGACACTGTTTTTGCCTTTTAGCTCAGCTTTTACAGGGTCGTTGAAAACTACCGAACAATGGAGATGGACAAATGAAACAAAGATATTACAAATCATTAGTAACCGGGGCTATTTTAGCCAGCTTCACTCAGGTGGCACAAGCAGATACGCTTGGACCGATTGAACGTACTCAAGACACCTGGGTAAATGGCACAGGTGCCGGTGTTGATAATAATTACGGCGCCGCGAATAATATGCGTATCGATAACGGCGTAAAAATGAAGGCCTATGTACAATTTGATGTGACCGGGATCCCCGCAGGTCACGTTATCGAATCGGCAATATTAACATTGACGGCATTTTCTAAAAATGCTGATCCGATAGTGGAAACATCGATTTACCCTGTCACCGGTACTTGGGATGAAAGTACACTTACCTGGAATACTGACACTTTAGTATGGGGTGATACTGCACTTGCTGAACTTCCAGCCGGTGTAGTACTCAACGCTAACGATACCCACGACTTCGATGTTACTAGTGGTATAACTGCCGATGGCGCATATACCTTTGGTATTCAAATGCTCGATACCACCTATAAAAGTATCAAGTATGGAACTAAGGTTGCGGGAACAATTCCCACATTAACCATAGTAACAAAATCTGCAGCCCCGACTGATACCACAGCGCCGGTATTTGATGAAAACATTTCAGCCATTGAAATAAACGCTACAGCTACTCTGACTGACATTACCGAGGCTATTAACGCTGCTAATATTACCGCACTGATGAAACCGATGGTTCTGTCGCAGCAACGATTAAAAGTGAGAGCAACTTAACTTCAGGTGTTCAAATCGTAACATTGCAAGCAATCGATACTGCACTTAATGAAGCCACCACAAATGTTACTGTCAACATTACCCCGCTATTAACATTATCAGATGATCAAATAGTTCCGGTTGGTGAGAGTTCTGATGTCACTGTCGGATTATCTGGTCCGGCAGTAACGTACCCAGTCACTATCGATTATACCCTGGGGGGTGATGCCGTAGCAGATGCATAGGGCCAATTAACCTTCGATGATACCAATGCACAAACAGTAAATGTTAGCGTGCTGAGCGATGCTTTGGGTGGACAAACTGGGGTATTCACCCTAACCCAAGCCGATAATGCGCAATTGCCATTAGTCGACAGCAGTACAATTACCGTAATTGCCGGCAACGCGGCGCCAACAATCACGCTAGCGCTTACGCAAAACGGCGCGCCATTAGCTACGATTACTGCTGATAATGCTGACGTTATTCATTATATTGATGCTACCGCTGGTACTGTTACCGTAACGGCGACTATTGATGACATTAACTCCGATGATACTCATGCGATTTCTTGGGACGGCAGTAGCGAAGTGTTAGCGGCACAAGGACTTCGCTTTGATTTTTCACCAGAGCAATTAGCTGGTAATTTAAATTTAAGCCCAACCGCTACGGAAGAAAATACAGATGATTTGTTTGCAACGCTATTAACTACTCAAATCAAAGTCATTAGTACAGCTCTGCCAGAATTACCTACAGATGTTGATTCCGATGGTGATGGCATTTTCGATAGTGCTGAAGGATATAAAGATTCCGATGGCGATGGCATTGTTGATTATCTAGATAATAATCCAGACACCACTGAGTTGCCGCCATTAGCAGGCGAGCTTAAGACAGTTTCAGGACTTAGCTTATCTTTAGGTAACGTTAGCACTACTGCCCAAGGCATAAGTGCTAACTCTGCGATAATCTCGCAAGCAGACCTTGACAGTACAGCAGCCGATGGTGATGAAGACATCTCAGATACTGGATATTTCCCGCTAGCAAGAGCCAGTTTAATTAACTTTAAAGTCAGTGGTTTAGTGGCTGGTGATGCGGCTGCTGTGGTTTACCCATTAGCTGATAGTGTGGTGATCACCGAAAACATAGAATATCGTAAGTACACCCCTGCTGCAGGTTGGCAGGAATTTGAAAAGCAAGGTGATAATGCCATTTCGTCAGCGATAAAAGATGAAGCCGGTAATTGTCCAGCACCAAATTCTGAAAGTTATCTCGACGGTTTAACCGCAGTTGATAATTGTATCCAATTAACGATTGTCGATGGCGGTATGTATGATGCCGATGCCACAGAAAACGGTTCAATTGAAGATCCAGGTGTTTTGGCCGAAGCGAATTCAGCGCCGGTATGGACTACTAACCCTGTTCAATTGGGAACTCATAACGTTAATGAAAATAGCAGTGTTACCATTACTGAAGATTTAGCAGCCCTGGCAAGTGACGCCGATGGTGATGCTTTAACCTTCGCTAAAGTCAGTGGCCCTGTATTGTGCAAAACAGCTATACCTCTGTGTTTGCTAATACCCTACAGCTGTTACAAAGTTTGCTTTTATCTGTGTAATCCATTTTATTTTTTCTAAGGATTGGATTGCAAAATTATTGTTGTTATTTACTTTGTTACTAAAATGCAGATCAATTAGTAACCTTTATAAATAAAAAATAAAACTTTGTAAAGAAAAGTAAATAAAGGTAAAGCGCCGTAGATTCACACCGCAACACAAAATATACAAAATACACATAAAAACAAATAGTTAAATCAACAGTCAAGATTAAAAACAGTAAGGAACAACTTATATAAGATTTATAATAAACACCACAAGTGAGTGTTCAAAACCAAATTTCAGGATAAGATGAGCTGCGAACACTGAAGTGCAAAAGGATAATTTATCTTTCAGAGCAGAATACAAACAGTGATATAAAGCCATAGAAGGTGATCAATTTAAAATAGTGACCTTTATTAATTAAACCCCAAAGAACTCTAGGTTGACTAACCCTATTTCAACTAAATAAATTTATAAAAGCCTGAAAACAATGGAATTTTATTGAAACTTTCGAGATAAATGAATTAGTTTTGGCTGGTAGCAAAATTGCCACAGTAACTCCTGTGGCCGTTTCGTGGTTGGTGATCAAAAGCCACGGCTGCAACAGAAGTTGGCTTAACTATATACATAAATTGAGGACGATAAATTTTAGACAGGTATTAGAGCAAACGGATTAGCCTAAAAAGACTTCGTGATTGCCGGCAATTTTAAGATCAGGGTGTTTTACCACCACTTTTTTTAATTCCCTCACTTGCCGAGAGCCCAGTTCAACCAGTAAGACATATTTGCCAGATTCAACTTCTTCTTTGATCAACTCAGGATTCACATTGTTGCGGGTGTTAATGATCAAACTGCTATCGGGTTTCATGATCACCACAAAAAATAATACGATGGTAGAAACCGCGCACCAAACCATCAAAAATAACGTAAAAGCCAATAGATAACTCAATATTGCTACGCCAACAATGACCAATAACGCAATCAATAAGCCGTATTCGCCACGATAAAGGTATCCAGGTGATGAGTACCCTTACTTTTTGAAATCAGGTGAATTTGCGGTTTGGTGAAACCGTGGCTTTCAAGCTCAGCCGTGACTAGCTTCAATTCGTCGATGTCATCACAAATGTAGAAGTGTCTTTGCATAAATTCCGTCTATTTTCTAACCAGTTTCCTAATTTAAAATTATGGTGTATATATTGGAAAGATCAAATATATCGATCAGTGCTATTGAATCTTCATTCAATGGTTTATTTTTAAAGAGGTCACATTGAACGAGAAAAGATAAGTATATATAGGTACAAACAGAATTTTAACCCTCCTGGCAATTCTAAGTTATTTCATCCCTGAAAACAGAATTCAAACCATATATGGACCCACTCCGTTTGCAAGATATTTAATCTATTTTGTAAGAGGAAATCATTGCTCTCATATATCCGGCCTGTTTATGGAGGATTTTTACCTACTGGCCCCGATGGTTGTTTGCGCTCACACTCCTCATCATCTTACGGCTTATTATAGCCATGGTTTGTACCAGGTTTTGTGCAAGCCAGTCTGACCTATCTTACCATCCGATTAATTTATCTTTTGCAACTGAAGTAAAGGGTTTATCTTTTATCTCATTACTGAATTCACTCAAAAATCGTATTCAGTTCAAATTCTTTTACGCTTGTGCCCATTTACTGAAACTATCATCTTTATTTTCAGTACAACGCAAAACGGCCCTAGCACCATGAATATACGACGTTCTTAAGTAGGCATTTCCATCCTTGGCAATTCTAAGTTAATTATTCCATGAATTAAAAAGGCCGCGTTAGCGACCTTTTTAAGCAAGTAACTGTTTACTACTAAAACTGCGGTGCAGAATTCGTTGGCAAGTTACGAGAGATCTCAGCATTTTCTTTCAAATTGCTAATGTAGCCTTCAAATGCCGACTGTGATAATGCCATTGTTTGTTGTTGTGCAAGGTTAGCATCCGTTTCTGCGGCAGCACCTTCAGTAACACTTGTTAATTCAACAATCGCGTAATCACCATTAGCCATCACGGTATTGGCCGCAGATACTTGCTCGCCAACAGGGTGTGCTAAAGTAAACGCTTGACGAGCAATATTATTGGCTACGTCACTACCATTACGAACAATGTTTTCAGCCGTAACAAATTCAGCACCAGCGGTAGCTAAATCTGCAGTTGTATCTTCACCGGCGATTAACTTCGCTAATAATGTATCGCTTGCCGCTTGTGCCGCCAAGCTTGCTTTATCATTGATAAGTTGCGTTTTGATTTGAGCACTTACATCGCTAAGTGGCTTAGTGCTAGCCTCTTTATGCTCTGCCAGACGAACAACCATAGCGTGCGCATCACCAACAACTTCAACGACATCAGAGTTCATTTTGTCTAATAAAACAACATTCGAAAATGCAGCGTCAATAACATTACCAGTATTAAATGGTACCGGGTTGTCGCCGCGAGTTAACCAGTCACTGGTTTTAATTTCGGCATTAATAACCGCTGCCGCATCATCTAGAGAATCTGGCGATTCAAATGCAATTTCAGCCATTTGTGTTTGTAAATCATAATAAATTTCTAACGCTTTATCGTTAGATAATTGAGCAAGAATTTCGTCTTTTACGTCAATAAACTGTTTAGTTTTAACCGCTTCTAAGTCAGTTAATTTAATAATATGAAAACCAAAGTCTGATTTCACCAGATCACTGATATTGTTATCTAACGTTAAGGCAAAAGTGGCTTTGTCAAACTCGGCATCCATTGCACCTTGTTCGAACCAGTCCAGATCACCACCATTTTCGCCAGAAAAGCTATCGGCAGAAAACTCTTTCGCCAATGCGGCAAAATCTTCACCAGCTTGCACTTTGGCAAGTAGTTCTTGTGCTTGCTGCTGCGCCGCAGTTTCATCATCACCAAATTCGATTAAGATATGCGATGCACGACGACGTTCTGTAGTCGAATAGGCATCCATATTATTGTCGTAATAAGCTTGTACTTCAGCATCTTCTACCACCACATCTTTGCTGATGTTAGCAATATCTAAACTGATATATTCAACTTTGACCTGCTCTTGCGCGGAAAAACGGTTTTGATTGGCTTGGTAATACTCGTTAATTTCGGCGTCATCGACTTCGCTATTAGCAATAAATTGTTTGGCTGAAACAGTCGCGTAACGAATACTACGAGTTTGAGTCGTTAACCTTACTGAAAGTTCTTGCTGGTATGGCAAGCTAAACTCAGTTGCCATTACACTCTGCATTAATTGACGACGAGCCATATCAGTACGTAAATAATCTCTAAACGTAGAAGGCTGATAAAAACCGGCCTGATTAATGACCATCAAATAGCGATCGTTATTAAACACACCATCAACCTGAAAATCAGCCATTGCATAAATGGCTTCTTTTATTTGTTGATCACTAATGCGAATGTTTAACTCGCTGGCATTTTGATCTAATAATTCTTCATTTATCAAATTTTCTAATACATTTGAACGCATTGATTGCATGTACATATCATTTGCCGTTAATTGTGCAAACATTTCACCATATTGTTGCTCCATACGGGCACGCTGGTTTTGATACGCAGATTCAAATTCTTGCTGACTAATTTTTTCACCATTAACCGTAGCTGCAGAGGTATCAACAGAATTGGTATAACTACCGACGCCGGCAAACACAAATGTAGCAATCACTAGGCCTAAAATAATCTTAGCGGTAACTCCTGAAGAGCCTTCTCTTATTCTTTCTAACATATTGTTCTCTTGTCACTTAACATCAGGACATAAATTTTCGATGCTCGATTGTAGCAAACACTATGGCGAGCTTGAAGTGTTTATCTTTAAAATTATGGTCTTATTGCTGTTAATTTTTTAATTCTGCAAATATTCCTTCTAGAAACAAGCCCTCTCTAAGCACTGTCCCTGCCTGCCGAGGATAAGTATCTCCATATACAAAACAGATTCATTTCCATCCATGGTAAATCTGCATATAGTTCATCCATGAACAAAAAAAGCTGGCATAAGCCAGCTTTTTCACTCTAAGAGGTAATTCTTAGTTAACGGCATCTTTAAGTGCTTTACCGGCTTTGAAAGCTGGAATTTTAGCTGCAGCGATTTGGATAGTAGCACCAGTTTGTGGGTTGCGGCCAGAACGAGCTGCACGATCACGTACAGAGAAAGTACCGAAACCAACTAGAGCAACTTGCTCACCTGATTTTAATTCGTCAGATACAGCATCGATAAAAGAATCTAGCGCACGGCCAGCTGCTGCTTTAGAAATGTCAGCGCCTGCTGCAATTTTTTCAATTAGTTGTGATTTATTCACAATGTGTTCCCCTTTAATTGTTATTATTTGGAGCTTTTCAGATATGCTCGATAGTTTTTATATCAGGCATTTCCTTCAACTGCAAGCTCCATCTTCCAAAAAATAAGATTTAAATCAAATTTCATTTTTAAATTAGCCTATCCCTTGCTATTGCTAAGCTGTAGCGCAGGTTTAGCTTGGCTTCGGTATTCAGACTAACACAGTTAATTAGTTTGAAAACCCCTAAATAGCAATTTTTTTCATTTTTATTGAAAAAATCTCTTATTTTTTCAGTAAACATCCCGTAAAGCCACTAATTAACTCGCTACAGACCACTTATCTGGCGATTCTAGCAAGGCAAGTTCAAGTACATCATCAATCCATTTTACCGGATGAATGGCCAGATCGGCTTTCACATTATCTGGGATTTCTTTTAAATCGCGCTCATTATCTTTTGGAATAATTACGGTTTTAATACCACCTCGGTGTGCCGCCAGTAGTTTTTCTTTTAAACCACCAATAGCTAAGACTTCACCACGCAAGGTAATTTCACCAGTCATCGCAACATCCGCCTTAACCGGGTTTCCGGTCAAACTTGAGACCAAGGCGGTACACATGCCAACACCGGCACTTGGGCCATCTTTTGGTGTGGCCCCTTCAGGTACATGCACATGGATATCACGCTTCTCGTGAAAGTCAGAATTTATGCGTAAGCCTTCTGTTCGACTTCGCACAACCGTCATTGCTGCCTGAATCGACTCTTGCATTACCTCACCTAATGAACCGGTATACGATAATTTACCTTTACCCGGTACCGATGCGGCTTCGATGGTCAACAGCTCACCACCGACTTCCGTCCAGGCAAGACCCGTAACCTGACCAATGCGGTTTTCATCTTCCGCTTTGCCATAATCAAAATGTTGAACACCTAAAAACTCTTCCAGATTATCCTGATTAATGATGACTTTTTTCACTTCATCATTCAGCAATATTTTCTTTACCGCTTTTCGACAAAGTTTAGAAATCTCGCGTTCCAGGCTACGCACCCCTGCTTCGCGGGTGTAATAACGAATGATGCCGATAATAGCACTGTCTTCAATTTGAATTTCGTTATCTTTCAACCCATTGCGTTTAATTTGTTTGTTCATTAGATGACGGGTGGCAATATTAAGCTTTTCATCTTCGGTGTAGCCCGACAAGCGAATGACTTCCATACGATCGAGTAATGGACCAGGGATATTCATGCTGTTCGATGTTGCCACAAACATCACATCCGATAAGTCATAATCAACTTCCAAATAATGATCATTAAAGGCATTGTTTTGCTCCGGATCGAGCACTTCGAGCAACGCCGATGCAGGATCACCACGCAAATCGGAAGCCATTTTATCTATTTCATCCAATAAGAATAACGGGTTTTTCACTTCCGATTTCGCCATTTTTTGTACTATCTTGCCCGGCATTGAACCGATATAAGTACGACGATGACCACGAATTTCCGCTTCATCGCGAACACCACCTAGCGCCATGCGCACGTATTTACGTCCGGTTGCTTTCGCAATTGATTGACCCAGTGAGGTTTTACCAACTCCAGGAGGACCGACTAAACATAAAATAGGACCTTTTAACTGAGTAACCCGTTGCTGTACGGCCAGATATTCAATGATGCGCTCTTTTACTTTTTCAAGGCCATAGTGATCTTGCTCAAGCACATCATTCGCCAATTTTAAATTACGCTTTAATTTACTGCGTTTTTTCCAAGGTACCGAAATCATCCAGTCAATATAGCTGCGTACCACAGTCGCTTCCGCCGACATTGGTGACATCATTTTTAATTTTTGCAGCTCAGCTAAGGTTTTATCTTTTGCTTCTGCCGGCATCTGTGCATCTTCAATTTTTTTGGCAAGCTGTTCCGCTTCATCTGGCACATCATCCATATCGCCAAGCTCTTTTTGAATGGCTTTCATTTGCTCATTCAAATAGTATTCGCGCTGGCTCTTTTCCATTTGCTTTTTAACCCTACCGCGAATTTTCTTTTCTACCTGCAAGATGTCTATTTCGCCTTCCATTAATGCCATTAAATATTCAAGTCGCTCACCCACATTAATAATTTCCAAGACATGTTGTTTGTCCTGTAACTTTAACGGCATATGGGCTGCCATGGTATCGGCAAGTTGTTCGGCATTATCGATACCTGAAACCGAAGTAAGTACCTCAGGCGGGATTTTTTTATTCAGCTTAACGTAGCCTTCAAACTGAGAAACGGCAGAGCGCACCAAGACTTCATGATTGTCAGACTCACTCTGCTCGGCTTCTAAATAGTCGACGTTGGCAATAAAATATTCTTCGGTTTCAACAAATTCTTTGATGCTCGCACGTTGTATCCCTTCGACCAATACTTTCACGGTACCGTCCGGCAGCTTCAGCATTTGCAAAATAGTGGCAATAGTACCGACTTCAAATAAATCTGTCGCTTGCGGTTCATCCACACTGGCATCTTTTTGCGCAACCAAAAATACTTTTTTATCGCTCTCCATCGCTAAATCTAAACAGCGAATGGATTTTTCACGGCCTACAAATAATGGAATGACCATCTGCGGGTAGACTACGACATCACGTAAGGCTAGTACTGGGGTTTCAATGGGTCCTGAATGCTCTGTGCTCATAGGAAATACTCTTGGAAAGGTGATGTGTAAACTAACGGATTATCACAATATTATTATTGTTTGTGTGGATTTATCGTTAGCAATTATTAAGCTCTACTTGAGTATATGGGGATTTTGATGAACTATTCAATAGGTTAAACTATTTTTCTTACAGATTTAGCTGAACCCACTCTAAAGGCGGTCCGGCCTGTCGTGGATAAGTACGTATATGTACAAAAAATGCCAGTCTGTTGACTGGCATTTGTTTGCTTTTAAAGGTGATTACTGATTATTGGTTTGCTTGTTTCTCTTCCGGTGATTCAAACATGATAATAGGTTTTGATTCGCCTTTTATAACTGACTCATCAACCACAACCTTGCTAGCATCGGTTAGTGATGGCAGTTCGTACATGGTATCTAACAGCACAGCTTCAACAATTGACCGTAAACCACGGGCTCCGGTTTTACGGACCATAGCTTTATTGGCAATCGCAATTAATGCATCTTCTCTAAACTCAAGCTCAACACCTTCCATATCGAACAGGGCGGTAAACTGTTTGGTTAATGCATTTTTCGGCTCTTGCAGTATTTGAATCAATGCACTTTCATCAAGCTCCGTTAGAGTGGCAACGACAGGAAGACGACCAATAAACTCAGGGATCAGACCATATTTCACCAAATCTTCTGGTTCCACTTGCTGGAAACGCTCAGTTAACGACTTTTCAGCATCTTTGCCTTTCACTTCGGCACCAAAACCTATGCCGGTGCCAGTGATCATGCGTTGTTCGATGACTTTATCAAGACCGGAAAATGCACCACCACATATAAATAAGATTTTAGAAGTATCGACTTGCAAAAACTCTTGTTGTGGGTGCTTACGGCCCCCTTGTGGTGGTACCGCAGCAATAGTACCTTCAACTAACTTTAATAAGGCTTGTTGAACACCTTCACCAGATACATCGCGAGTGATGGATGGATTATCAGACTTACGTGAAATTTTATCAATTTCATCGATGTAAACAATGCCACGCTGAGCTTTTTCAACGTCGTAATCACATTTCTGTAATAACTTTTGGATGATGTTTTCAACATCTTCACCAACATAACCCGCTTCGGTTAATGTGGTGGCATCGGCCATTGTAAATGGTACATCCAACATCCGTGCTAGCGTTTCAGCCAATAAGGTTTTACCTGAACCGGTAGGACCAATAAGTAAAATATTTGATTTCCCTAGCTCGATACCATTATGCATATCACCATTACGTAAACGCTTGTAATGGTTATAAACGGCTACCGACAATACTTTTTTAGCATGGGTTTGGCCGATCACGTACTCATCTAAATTTGCTCTGATTTCTTGCGGCGTTGGCAGTTTTTCAGACTCTGTTTTCGGAGAAATATCTTTAATTTCTTCACGAATAATATCGTTGCAAAGCTCAACACACTCATCACAAACAAACACCGAAGGGCCTGCAATCAACTTTCTCACTTCATGCTGACTTTTGCCACAGAACGAGCAATACAATAACTTTTCGTTATCACCGCTACCTTTAATTTCGTCGGTCATACGGTTTTCTACCTCAATTTAAACGTAACCTATCAATTGATATCATTGATAGTGCCTCACTGTTGAGGCTTTATTTTTTTACTACTATCTATATATAGTATTTCACAAAATAAGCAATTAACAACTTAGCTAACTAACCTACTTGTATCAACTATGGGGTTTTCTGCAGATAGTTGCTATCTTTTGGTTAAGATGTCGTCAACCAAGCCATATTCTACGGCTTCTTGCGCACTTAAAAAATTATCTCGATCAGTGTCATTGGTAACCTTGTCAAGATCTTGACCGGTATGCTCAGACATTAAACGATTAAGCTTCTCTTTAATAGACAGGATTTCTCTGGCATGAATTTCAAAATCAGACGCCTGTCCCTGGAAACCACCTAATGGTTGATGGATCATCACACGAGCATTTGGTAAACAAAAACGTTTGCCTTTTGCACCTGCGGTAAGTAAAAATGCGCCCATGCTTGCCGCCTGCCCCATACATACAGTACTGACATTGGGTTTGATAAATTGCATGGTATCATAAATAGCCATGCCCGCAGTTACCGAGCCACCCGGAGAATTAATATAAAGGAATATATCCTTATCTGGACTTTCCGATTCGAGGAACAACAATTGAGCAACGATCAAATTCGCCATGTGCTCTTCAACCTGGCCACAAAGAAAAATAACACGCTCTTTTAATAAACGTGAATAAATATCAAACGACCGTTCCCCCTTTGGTGTTTGTTCAACCACCATAGGAACTAATGCATTGTCGATTTGTTGAGAATTATTATTAGTAAACAAAGAAAAATATCCTTAAAGAAATAAAAATGGCTTATATGCAGTCATATAAGCCATTTAAGCTATTGCCAGAGACAATGTCAATGCAAAAGACGTTTAAGCGGGTTAATTCCTAAAAGAAATTACGCTTCTGGGTTCATCATGTCTTTAAATGCAGTGGCTTTTTCAGTTACGTTAGCTTTTTCAAGGATTAATTCAACCGCTTGTTCTTCTAAAGCAACGTGTTGCATTTGTTGTAGAAGTTCTTGGTTGTTCATGTAGTAATCAACCACTTCTTTTGGATCTTCGTAAGCAGATGCTGCAGACTCGATTAATGCTTTAACCTTCTCATCATTCACTTTTAATTCGTTAGTCTTGATCACTTCACCGAGTAACAAACCAACTTTTACACGACGCTCAGCTTGTTCCTGGAACATCTCAGCAGGTAATTGCGGCATGTTTGCAGGGTCTATTTGACCACCAAAACGTTCCATTGCTTGTTTACGTAACACGTCAATTTCTTGGGTAATTAACGCTTTTGGCGTGTCAATTTCGTTGGCAGTAACTAAACCTTCAAGTACTTGCTCTTTAACTTTACCTTTAACGGTTTGAGTTAATTCACGCTCCATGTTTTTCTTAACTTCTTCACGAAGTGCGTCAATACCTCCTTCTTCAACACCGAACAATTTCGCAAATTCTTCATCAATGTTAGGAAGTACAGGGCCTTCAGTTTTGTGAACTACGATATCAAACTCAGCATCTTTACCTTTCAGGTTTTCAGCATGATAATCTTCCGGGAAAGTTACGTTGATAGTTTTCTCTTCACCAACTTTCATACCGGTAACTTCTTTTTCGAAACCAGGGATCATACGACCAGCGCCTAATTCAAGTTCGAAAGCTTCAGCTTTACCGCCTTCAAACTCTTCATCGTCAACACGACCATTGAAATCAAGAGTTAATTTATCGCCTTTCTTGGTTTTACGCTTGTTTTCTTTCCAGGTTTTGTGTTGGTTTTGTAATGTAACAAACATTTCATCAAGATCATCTTCAGTTACATCTACTACTGGCTTTTCAACGTTAATTGTTTCTAAACCGGCTAATTCCACTTCTGGGTAAATTTCAAACGTTGCATCAAACTTTAGCTCTTTACCTTCTTCGTTGCTTTTTGCTACGAATGCAGGACGACCAGCCGGGTTTAATTTTTCAGCCATGATAGCTTCAACGAAATGACGTTGCATTAATTCACCAGCAACTTCTTGACGTACAGATTTACCGTAACGTTTCTGGATCACTGAAGGTGGTACTTTACCCGGACGGAAACCGTTAATTTTTTGTGTTTTTGCGATTTGACGTAGACGGTTTTTTACTTCTACATCTACTGTTTCGGCTGGAACAGAAATTGATACTTTACGTTCTAAGCCTTGAGTAGTCTCAACTGATACTTGCATTTTTATACCTCAAATTCCGACGTGTTAACGCCTGTTAATGCATCTTATATATTTACCAGTAAACAAAACGCTTACCGTCAGTTCATACCCCACCCTTTAGGTGAACTATGAGTCGACAAATCAGTTTATTAATCTCTCGATAAAAAAGATGTTCTAGCGCCTAATAGATATAGGCTTTTAAAATGTGACGCGGAATTATAGCGGTGCAAAGCACGGCTGTAAATAGCTGAGAACTAACTTATGCGCTTTGCAGCAATGACATTTGTTAATCAATTGCTCGCAAGCCAAGAAAAAATGCATACAGCCCTTATCGGCACAGGCATTGTTCTCATTTACTAACAATAACTTAGCAAGCTGATACGCCACATTAAGGCTTTATATATGGGCAAACAACGCGAAAACAAGCAGAAAGGTAAAAAATTTAATTTTTTGTTAGGAACAACGAGGAACGAGGAACGAGGAACGAGGAACGAGGAACGAGGAACGAGGAACGAGGAACGAGGAACGGCAGCATGATAATCATCTCAAATTAAAATACAACGAAAACTTTACTTTTGTTTCTCGAAGAAAATTTACCAAGTAAATCGTATGTTCTGGTGTTTCAAAGAAGATTTTATGAAATAAAATTGAGTATTTTAAAAATAATGAAGTGAAGTGTTTTTTAAAATAAAGAAAGTGGTCGGTGATGCAAGATTCGAACTTGCGACCCCTTGGACCCAAACCAAGTGCGCTACCAAGCTGCGCTAATCACCGATAATTCTTTCCATTTAAAAAATGGGGTGGCTAATGGGATTTGAACCCACGACAACCGGAATCACAATCCGGGGCTCTACCAACTGAGCTATAGCCACCACTGTATGGCGCGCCCTGCAGGATTCGAACCTGCGACCCACGCCTTAGAAGGGCGTTGCTCTATCCAGCTGAGCTAAGGGCGCAAAACCTCTTACAGGGTATATTAAGTTGAAAAAAATTCAACATTAATATGTTAGAAACGTGGTCGCTAATGTATAAATGCGTCAAGATTCGAACTTGCGAATCGTTATCAACATTAACCACACTAAATACCACCAAAGAAAAGTGGTCGGTGATGCAAGATTCGAACTTGCGACCCCTTGGACCCAAACCAAGTGCGCTACCAAGCTGCGCTAATCACCGACATATTTTCTGGCTAACACATCACTGTGTCAACGGATGCGCATATTACCTATGAGAGATAAGTCCGTCAAACACTTTTTGATATATTTTTGTTGTTCGCTCATTTTTAACGCAGTTTGTATAAAAAGCCGCTAATAATGACACAAGTTTCAATTTTTGCTGATGATTATTAAATCACTGACATAACTCTGAGTTGGAACAAACTTATTAGAATTGGTTTTATTAGCCTGTAATATCAAAAATTCTAAAGTATTTGCCAATTACTTCCCCCTTCGCCTACACCCAGCTTAAAAACTATGCGAAAATAGCCGCGTTTTTTTCAAACTCCATTAAAGGTTTTATGAGCGCACAGATAATTGACGGCAAAGCTATTGCCCAGCAGATCAGACATTCTGTTAAAGAAAGAGTACAACAACGAATCCGTAAAGGTAAAAGAGCTCCTGGCTTGGCCGTTGTTTTAGTCGGTAATGATCCGGCTTCTGAAGTCTATGTTGGCAGCAAACGCCGCGCCTGTGAAGAAGTAGGCTTTATTTCAAAATCTTACGATTTGCCAGAAACAGCAGATCAAGATGAATTATTTCAGTTAATCAATCAGCTAAATAATGATAATGACGTGGATGGCATACTGGTACAACTGCCATTACCCGCAGGATTAGATGCCAATTTGATCATTGAGCATATTCACCCAGATAAAGACGTTGATGGTTTTCACCCTACAAATGTGGGGAAATTATGTTTACGTCAACCCGGCCTTCGTCCTTGCACGCCAAAAGGTATCATGACGTTAATAGAATCAACCGGTGTTAAGCCGCATGGTTTGGAAGCCGTTGTGGTCGGCGCGTCAAACATTGTTGGCCGGCCTATGACCTTAGAGTTATTATTGGCCGGTTGTACTACTACGACCACGCACCGTTTTACCAAAAATCTCGAAGGTCGTATTCGCCAGGCGGACTTGGTGGTAGTAGCGGTTGGCAAGCCTGAATTTATTCCAGGAGATTGGATCAAAGAAGGTGCAATCGTGATCGATGTAGGGATTAACCGTTTAGACAATGGCAAACTGGTTGGTGATGTAGAATTTGCGGTTGCCAAAGAAAAAGCAGCGTTTATTACACCCGTACCCGGTGGTGTTGGCCCAATGACAGTAGCAAGTTTAATTGAAAATACGTTAATTGCTTGTGAACAATTTCATAGTTAAGTACTAGTACTAAGAAGCAAAACACAAAAAGGCGCGGATGCGCCTTTTTTGTGTTTTGCTTAAAGTAAAGAAATTAAATTTTCTTTCTTTAACCTCGGCGCCAAGTGGTTTTACCGGCGCTGTCTTCTAATATCACCTTCATCGCTTTAAGTTTATCACGGGCGTCATCTGCCATGGCCCAGTCTTTATTGGCACGAGCGGTATTACGTTGTTCAATTAACTGTTCAATCAGCTCAGCATCATCATCGGCATCACCTTGAAGAAAGTCTTCCGGATCACTTTGGGCAATACCAATAATGGCACCCAGCTTTATCAAGATGAAAGCTAACTCCCCGGCTTTGTCTGAGTCTTCATTTTTAAGTCGATTCACTTCTTTCGATAATTCAAAAATAACGGGTAGTGCTTCAGGGGTATTAAAATCATCATTCATCCCTTGTTCAAAACGAGCGACATATGCATTGCCAGTTAGCTCAACTTCAATCGGGGTAACATTCCGTAATGCGGTATAAATACGCTCAAGCGATGCTCGCGCTTGAGTGAGATTTTCTTGTGAATAATTTAATTGACTGCGGTATTGGCTAGACACTAAAAAGTAACGAACCGATTCGGCATCATAACTTTCTAATACACTGCGCAAGGTAAAAAAATTGTTTAACGATTTTGACATTTTTACCTTATCCACTTGCACCATACCGCCGTGCAACCAGTAATTTACGTAAGGTGTATCGTAGGCGCAGCATGACTGGGCAATTTCATTTTCATGATGAGGAAATTGTAAATCGCTGCCGCCGCCATGAATATCAAAATGATTGCCTAAATGCTTCGAGTTCATTGCCGAACATTCAATATGCCAACCCGGACGGCCTTCGCCCCAGGGTGAAGACCAAGCAGGTTCACCAGATTTTGCCATTTTCCACAGGACGAAGTCCATCGGGTTATTTTTTGCGTCATCAATATCAACACGAGCACCCGCTTGCAACATATCCAAATTTTGCATGCTTAATTTGCCGTAATCCTGATAAGACAACACATCAAACATCACATCACCATTTGACGCTACATAAGCATGTTTGTTGGCAATAATGCGTTCGATCATATCGATGATCTCTGGCATATGCGTGGTCACTTTCGGATCAATGTCCGGGCGAGCAACATTCAATGCATCCAAATCCGCATACATATCTGCGGTCATCCGCGTGGTTAAGCTTTCACAACTTTCATTGTTTTCGGCAGCTCGTTTGATGATCTTATCGTCGACATCGGTAATATTTCGAACATGAGTTAAGTCATAACCAAGGTAACGTAAATAACGGGCAATGACATCGAACGCGACATAAGTACGAGCATGACCAATATGGCAGTGATCGTATATAGTTATACCACAAACATACATGCCCACTTTTCCAGGATTAATTGGTTTAAACTCTTCCTTTTTACGGCTTAAGGTATTGTATATCTGTAACATTGGCTCTCTCATGTTTTAGCATCAGTAAAATGAACTGATTTTATTTTAAAATTTTCGCGCAATTGTACCCGAACTACCAAGCAGAAACTAGAAACGAGAAACTAAAAGCCGATAAATATTAATATTTAACGGTATTGTCTTCAACTTTCATCATCATGTTTATTCTCAGTACAAGGATTTTAGCTTTTTTAACCTTTACAGATTCTGCGAGTAGGTTACAATTCATCGCATACAATAAACCAAGGAAACGACAAATGATCACGTTTAAAACGAACTTAGGTGACATTAAAATTGCATTAGATTTTGATAATGCCCCTAAAACTGCAGCAAACTTTAAACAATATTGTGAAGAAGGCTTTTACGCAGGTACTATTTTTCACCGTATAATTAAAGGCTTTATGGCACAAGGCGGTGGTTTTGAATCTGGCATGAGTGAAAAAACAACTCGCGCATCTATCGAAAACGAAGCCAATAATGGCTTAAGCAACACTCGCGGCTCTTTAGCGATGGCGCGTACTCAAGATCCTCATTCAGCTTCGGCTCAATTTTTCATTAATTTAGTCGATAATACTTTCCTAGATTTTAAAAATGAGTCGGTTCAAGGTTGGGGATACTGTGTATTTGCTAATGTTGTTGAGGGTATGGATGTTATTGATAAAATGACACTTGCTGCAACAGGCCGAAATGGTCACCACGATGATGTACCGTTAGAAGACATTATTGTTGAGTCTGTTGAGGTAGCATAATTGCTCACCTATTTTATTGCTGACTTACATTTAACTCAGGAGCGAGTGGATATTACCGATTGCTTCCTGAGTTTTTTGCATAATGAAGCACCCAAAGCAGAAAAACTGTATATTCTTGGTGACTTCTTTGAGTTTTGGGTAGGCGATGACGATGACGATCCATTCGTATTAAACATTGCCGCCAAACTCAAAACCCTTAGCGAAACTGGCACTCAAATATTTTTCATTGTTGGCAATCGCGATTTCCTGCTAGGAAAAAAATATGCACAAAAATGCGGCATGACCTTATTGCCTGACAGTTGTTTAATCGACTTATATGGGCAAAAAACCTTGATCATGCATGGCGATACCTTGTGTACCCGCGATCTGGAATATCAACAATTTCGTAAGAAATCGCGTTCCTGGTGGTGGCAAGGCGCGGTTAAATGTTTGCCACTGAAAGTGCGCAAGAATATGGCCCGTAATTATCGTCAAAAAGTCGCGATGTCAAACAAAGAGCTGGCGCAAGAAATTATGGACGTCACTCCGGATGAAGTGGTAAAAGTATTAGCCGAAGTGGATTCGCAATTATTAATTCATGGCCATACTCATCGCCCGGCAATTCATCAGCTTGAAGTCAATCACCAAGTGGCGACACGTATTGTACTTGGTGACTGGTACGAACAAGGTGCCTGGTTAAAGTTCAGTGCTGACGGTTATGAATTATTAAATCAATCGTTTACTTCGTAGCCCACTCTAAAGGCTTTCGTGGATAAGTAGCCCGATGTAAATCCATTTCGCGGCGTTATATCAATCGCTTCTGGCCTTTGGCTATGGGGTTCGGGGTTCGGGGTTCGGGCAGACTGAGTATTGTTACACTATCGGTAAATTGATCAAATACACAGCCTGTGGCCAGTAGCTCGTTGCCCGTAGCTTAAGTTATTTCTTACTCGCGATCCACTCGTTGACTCTTCGCTCCAGGATTTCCAGTGGCATTGCCCCGCCACCTAAAATGGTGTCATGGAAGCCACGGATATCAAATTTCTCAGCCAACTGCTGTTCTGCGTTGGCGCGAAGTTGCTGAATTTTTAGCATACCAATTTTATAACCGGTTGCTTGCCCCGGCCATACGGTATAGCGTCTAACTTCAGAAACAATGGTCGTTTTCGACGTTGGTACTTTCTCTTCAAAATAAGCAATCGCTTGCTCTTCAGTCCAGTCTTTAGCATGAATGCCGGTGTCTACAACTAATCGTACAGCACGCCATATCTCATTAATCAGTCGGCCGAAATCTGAATACGGGTCTTGATAACCGCCCATCTCTTTCGCCAATAATTCGGAATATAAGCCCCAGCCTTCACTGTAGACATTAAAACCTGCCTGAGTTCTAAATTGTGGTACCGAAGTTAATTCCTGAGCAATCGATATTTGCATATGATGGCCAGGGTTACCTTCATGGTAAGCGACACTTTCCAATTCATTTTTTGGCATTGCCGTCATATCTGATAAGTGCAGGTAATAAACACCAGGTCGTGAGCCATCGGCGGTGCCAGAGTTATAATGCGCTGCAGCGCCGGGTTGCTCGCGAAACGCTTCCACGCGTTTAACCACCAAACCAGCTTTTGGTAATAAACCAAAGAACTTTGGTAGTTGATCGGCAATCTTTACGTAAAATGCTTCGGTATCATCAATATAGGCCTGGCGACCTTCGTCGGTATCCGGGTAGTAAAACTGCTCGTCCGTTTTGATGAAGTCGAAAAACGCCTTTAACGTACCATCAAATTTAACATCGGTTTTGATCTGTTCCATTTCTTTGGTAATACGAGCGACTTCATCTAAACCAATTTGATGAATTTGTTCGGCAGTTAAATCTGTGGTGGTACTCACTTTTAACTGATGGTTGTAATAGGCTTGACCATTGGCTTGCCCACCGACACCTTTTGCCATTTCATCGGTATTTGCGATATCGGCTTTAAACCAGGTAATTAGCTCTTTATAGGCCGGTAAAAAGCTATCCATTAATGCCGTTTTAAAGTCGACCAATAACTGATCTGCCGCTGCTTGGTCGATAACCTCATTGCTCACCAAGGCTGCAACCTTGCGCTTGCCATCGGCCCATAACGCCGCATCTTCTTCACTTTCTGTAAATGGCGCACCTGTGATTAAATTTGTCGCTTGTTCGATAACGCCTTCGTATGAGTATCTTGGTGCTCTTACACCTTTTTCGGCATGCAATTGAGCTCGGCTTAATAACGTCGTAATACCATCAGACATGCCTTTGATACGTTTGCTATACGCTTGCATATCTGTTGCATCATCTACTTTATGAAAGTTTATTAAAAATTGCGCGGCAAAAGATTGCATGCCTTGCATTTGGGTAAATACATAGTTGTTATATTTAAACTCTTGGCCGGCAAGCTGTTGCTCGTACTGATATACCCAAATGTTGTAGGAAATTTGCGCCTCGTTGCTGAGCTTTTCATAATCAAAGCTGGCTTTTAACTCTTTAACCGTGTCGCCTAACCAGGCCAGTTGCTTGTCTTCTTCGGCTTCTGAGAAGTCATCAACTTCATCGTATCTTTCTTTTCGACCAAGAAAAGTCAAATACATAGGGCTCATTTGTAATTGCTGTTCAAATTTTTCAGCAAACCACTCATTCAACCGTTCGGTTTCGGTTAATTGAGCTTGTTCGACCATTGCTGGCGCTGGAGCAGGTGTTTCGACGTTGTTAGTTTTTGCGCCCTCATTACAGCCACTTAGGGTGGCAATTAGGGCTAAGGCGATTAAAGACTTTTGCATATTATTATTATCCTTGCAGTATTTTCTCGTTTGCCAACACGGCAAATAAGGATAAATAATAAACATCCGTTTAACGAATGACAACTTAATCAAGAAAATTGAGTCAATAATCTTGTAAGAGAAAATGAATTTGCAATTTATTAACCAGGCAGGCCACTGTGAAATTTAAAATCAGTATCGCGGGATAAAATTAATTCCGCCTCTACTTGCCCAAAAAAGCGAATTCTGTCACCGATGTCTTTGCCGGCAATGTCTGCCGCTAAGGTTAAATAATCTTGGTAGTGACGAGCTTCAGAGCGCAATAGAGATAGATAAAACTTATTCAATTCATCATCTAAGTGCGGAGCAAGTTTGGCAAATCGCTCACACGAGCGCGCTTCAATATAGGCGCCAATAATCAATTTATCAATTAATGCCTCTGGCTCATAGGTTTTTACGTGTTTAAGCATGCCTTTGGCGTATCTGCCAGCCGTAATGTTTTGATAGGGGATATTGCGACGGGTCATAATTTCCAATACTTGATAGAAATGATGCAGCTCTTCTTTAATTAATAACACCATTTTATCAATCAAGTCCTGGCCATAGTTCGATTCACTTTTCGGCAGAATTGATTTTGTTAATTTTTCCGCTTTTTTCAGCGTTGCCAGCGTGCCTGTTTTTTTATAAATGAACTGCTCAAAAGGTTTTAGCCATTCTAGTAACACTTTACTGCTGTCTTTATCAACCGCATATTTTCTGATTAAAAACATTGCACTTTGCGCGGCTTTTAACTCACATAACATGTGATCAGTAAGAATTAATTGTAGGTTTTCTGTTTTTTTTGCCTCATCCACCCAGGCATCAGGTGTGGTACATTGTAAAAAATTAAGAATTGGCACGAGTAATTTTGAGTTTGGCATTGTTTAAAGTAACAGCAGAGAAAGTAATGTATTAATTTTATCATGATAAATTGCACGACAAAAAGTATTCTTACATTATTCATACCCTTCACCATTATTGGATATAGCTTCAATCAAAAAGAGTTGCTTATTTTCGCCCTAGCAATTAACGTATATTTCTAAAAATCATCTTTAAATTATAATCTTAGGGTTAACTGTTAATCAATACAGGGATAAAATGACAACAGCCAATATAAATCGCAGAGCGAAGGGTGAGAAAACCCGTCACAAAATTTTAACAGCTGCGATAAAAGTCATAGCCAGATCTGGTATCAAGGGCACAACACATCGAGCTGTTGCTTTGCAAGCTGAGACGCAACTGTCTCTTACTACCTATTATTTCAAAGATATTAAAGAGTTAATTAGAGAAGCCATAAGTTTAAGTTCTGAAATCATCCTGGCCTCTTCCCGAGATGAATTGTCTGAAGTTTTCAATATACTCGACAGTCTTGATGCCGCATCGTTACGTAAAATTTCGACTAAAGAGAAGATTGGCGAACAGTTAAGTCACATCGCGGCTAGTCATATGTATGACAACATAGTCCATCGTTCAACCGGTTTAGCGGTAGAGCAAATATTTTTTACCGAAATGCTTTATTCTGAAGAGTTGAAAGACTTAGCGAATCAGCACATCAGTGCATTATTAGCACCATTCACCCGAATTGCATCATATTTTAACAAAGTAGACCCTGAAATTGATGGTGAATTAACCTTGATAGCAATTACCCGAATTCAGTATAAGTATTTGGCGACACCAAAAGAAGAGGTTAAATTTGACGATATCCATAAATTGATCAGACGCCAGATCAGTTGGCTGTTAGGTATCAAACGCCAATAACGTTTAATCAGACCTCAACTAAGTAAAAGCATTTAGGATTGTATTTTGAACTATCAACACTTGTTAATTGCACAAAAAGACTATTTCAATTCAAACATAACCAAAGATTTAGATTGGCGAATTCAGCAACTGAAACAAATTAAACAGCTAGTGATTGATAATGAAGCGGAGATTTTTTCGGCTTTGCACAGTGACTTAAAAAAACCCGCACAAGAAGCCTGGGTTACTGAATTATCCTATATTACTCTTGATGTTGACCATGTCTTAAAACACCTCAAAAAGTGGAGTAAGCGGCGTAAAGTGTGGACGCCACTGATTGTGCTGCCCGGAAAATCTTATATTCAGCCGGAACCACAGGGCTCGGTACTTATTATGGGTGCGTGGAATTACCCACTGCAGCTCATTTTGGCGCCACTTGTCGCCGTTGTTTCGGCGGGTAATTGTGCGGTGGTTAAGCCTTCTGAACTGGCACCGGCAGTATCAAGCTTGCTGGCAAAATTGATCCCACAATATTTAGACAACAAAGCATTTAGCGTAGTTGAAGGCGCGGTCGCTGAAACCACGGCCTTATTGGAACTTCCTTTTGATCACATTATGTATACAGGTAATGGTATGGTGGCGCGTATTGTCATGAGTGCTGCGGCAAAACATTTAACTCCGGTGACCTTAGAGCTTGGGGGTAAGAGTCCAGTTTTTGTAGACCAAAGCGCGCATATTGATATAACCGCACAACGACTGGCCTGGGGCAAGTGGATGAATGCTGGACAAACCTGCATTGCTCCAGATTACATATTAACCTCTGCTGCTATGGTAGAGCCGCTAGTCACAGCCCTTAAAAAACAAATTAAGGCGATGTTTACGATAGACCCCAGCAGTAGTGACAGTTACGGCCGGATAGTAAATTCTCGCCATACAGAGCGCTTATCACAGTATTTAGACAGTGGCGAAATTGTTCATGGCGGTAAATTTGATATCGATAAAAAATACTTCGAACCAACCATTATCGTCAATCCGGCAATGGACTCTAAATTGATGAGTGAAGAGATCTTTGGCGCAATTTTTCCGATTATCACGGTTGATGATTATCAAGCGGCAAAAGACATTGTCATTGGCCGAGAAAAACCTCTCGCTTCGTATATTTTTACTCGCGACAAGGCACAACAACAAGACTGGGTGAAATCAATTGGCTCAGGTAGCCAATGCATCAATGATGTGATCATGTTCAACGCGGTGCCCGACTTGCCCTTTGGTGGCTCAGGTCCCAGTGGTATGGGCCAATATAGCGGCAAAATTGGTTTTGAAAACTTCAGTCATTTAAAGTCGGTGTTAGAACGCCCATTTTTAAAAGATTTAGCGGTACGCTTTGCCCCCTACTCAAACTTTAAGTTTAAACTTTTACGAAAAATCAGATAAATAAATGGGTTGCCACTGATGACTAAAGATATCAAAAAACTTTTGCACAATCATAAAGAATTAATCCATAGCGACGATCTTAAGGTGGTGTCACATGTGCAACGCCAGGAAGATGATTGGTATATCAATACCATAATGATTGCAGATATCGATGTCCCGTTTAAATATAAGCGCAAGCAGCCTTACCAATCGTTAATTGGGACAAGAGTAAATTTAACCTATTATCGGCAAGTGCAACTGATTGCCGGTATGGAATTTGAATTTATGAAAGTGGTTAGGCTTAAGCAAAGTTAAAAAAACAATCTTTTTCTGCTTGATTTTCAAACAAGTCTTGACGAATAGCGCTACATGTTACATAACTAAGTTAAGCAGATTAAAAATAACAATAAAATGACAATCTAATCGGCTTAGTAGTAGTTCAATTTTAATTCGATAACAACACAATTAAATTTGAACATGGGGATAGCGAAAGAGGAAGTTAAAAATGATACTAAATCATATCTGGGGTTTATATGCACATCCAAAAGAAGAATGGAGTGATATAGATACACGCCATGAAAGCATGATGTACGGCTTAACTCACGTCTTGCTAGTAGCCTTAATTCCATCGATATGCGGTTACTATGCTGCCGCCCATATCGGCTGGAGTATAGGGGCCGGAGATCCGGTAAAAATAACGGAAGCTAGCGCACTAACACTGGCCGCCGGCATGTACGGAGCTATCATAGCTGGCGTTTTTGCCTTAGCCTATTTGATTCAATGGATGGCAAAAACATTTGATGCCAACCCGAGCTTTACGCAAGCATTAGAATTAGCGTCATACGCCGCGACACCGGTATTAATGGTAGGCTTAGCCGCTTTGTACCCAGTGCTTTGGTTTGTTGCACTGGCTGGCATGACAGCAGTGGCTTACTCGGTATATTTGCTTTATTCGGGGGTGCCTATCATGATGCACATTCCTGAAGAAAAAGGCTTTATTTACGCCAGTTCGGTGGTGACTGTGGGTTTGGTATTATTGGTTACCATACTTGCTGGTACGGCAATGATATGGACCTTAGGCTTTGGCCCTGAGTTTATGGGTTAAAGACTTACCTTACGACATCAACAAAAAGGCTGCAAATTGCAGCCTTTTTTAGTCATGCCGAGAAACGAGAAACGAGAAACGAGAAACGAAAAGCTAAGTTTTCAAGGCTCACTGTCAAGCAGGGAGGTTCCAAAACAAGTTTGGAATGACGGCGTTTTTTTAAAGATTGGAAACATAAACAGTTAGTGTTTATTTACACCACGTCATCCCGTTATGCTTTTGAACGGGATCTCCTAAATTCAAAACGTGCTTACAAAATGTAATCGAAAAAAAGGAGCCGTTGGCTCCTTTTTATACACGGATGTACTTATACCCGGCAGGCATGGATAGCCTTTAGAGGGTGATGTTTGTTTTCAGTTCCTGTTATTCAGAACCTTCGTTATGCAAATCCAGAATAGAGTCCGCTTCTTTGTCAGAATTTTCTTTATTCTCATTGCTGCGCAAGGCATCAAGCTGTTCCAGATAATCATTATCTATGTCGTTGGTAATATAGCGACCGTTAAATACCGATGTCTCAAACTCTTTAATATCTTTATTGCCTTTACCCACGGCAGCAATTAAATCATCCAATTCTTGATAAATCAATTTATCAGCACCGATTAATTGACAAATATCGTCTAATTCACGGCCATGCGCAACAAGCTCGGTGGCACTTGGCATATCGATACCATAGACGTTCGGGAAGCGTACTTCAGGAGCCGCTGAAGCAAAGTATACTTTTTTCGCGCCAGCTTTACGTGCCATGCTGATGATCTGTTCAGATGTGGTACCACGAACAATGGAGTCATCCACTAATAATACGTTTTTACCCTTAAACTCTTGGGTAATGGCATTTAATTTACGCTTCACCGATTTTTTACGTTCCGCTTGACCTGGCATGATAAAGGTTCTGCCAACATAACGGTTTTTAACAAAACCTTGGCGGTATGGAAGGTCTAAATGATTGGCTATTTGTAAAGCAATATCGCACGATGTTTCCGGGATCGGAATCACCACATCAATATCGACGTCTTCCCAATCACGGGAGATTTTTTCACCTAACGCTGTGCCCATTTCAACTCTAGAGCCGTATACCGACATTTTGTCAATGGTTGAGTCAGGACGAGCAAAATAGACAAATTCAAAAAGACAAGGATTGTAAGTTGGGTTTTCAGCACATTGATGGCTGAATAACTGTCCGTCTTCGGTAATGTAAACTGCTTCCCCGGGGGCTACGTCACGGATGAATTCAAAATCACAAGCATCTAAGGCTACTGACTCTGACGAAACCATGTACTCCGTGCCTTTTTCAGTTTCACGCTTACCAAACGCTAAAGGACGAATACCATACGGGTCACGAAAGGCAACCATACCATGGCCAACAATCAGTGCGACGGTGGCATATGCGCCGCGAACATGACGATGCACTTTAGCAACCGCTTTAAAAATGTCCTCAGCAGTTAAATCCAGGCTATCCGATTTTTGCAATTCGTGGCCAAACACATTTAACAATAACTCTGAATCAGAGGTAGTATTAACATGGCGACGGGCATTAGTATAAAGCCAGTCGGTTAATTCTTTTGCGTTGGTTAAATTACCATTATGGGCTAGAGAAATTCCGTAAGGAGAGTTTGAAAAGAAAGGTTGAGCTTCTGACGAGCTAGAAGTACCGGCAGTAGGATAGCGCACGTGGCCAATACCTATGTTGCCCTGTAACCTAAGCATATGTCTGGTATGAAACACATCTTTTACTAAGCCATTTCCCTTTCTCAGCCTAAATTTATTATCACTGATTGTTACAATACCAGCAGCATCCTGGCCGCGATGTTGAATTACAGTTAAACCATCATATAAAGCTTGGCTTACCGGTGATGTACCTACTATGCCAACAATACCGCACATGAATTTTCTCTCCGCAAGAAATTTGAATTAAGATAAAAAACTTGATGATGCTTTAACGTAATCAAAGAACCACTCTATCACTACCCTAAATTCGGGAATTAAAACTGCCTGTTGCCACCAAGTACTTGAGGGAGCGGGAGTAAATGCATCCATAAAGAAGAGGATAGCACTTACCACTAAGGCTCCTCTTAATGCACCAAACGCTAAACCAAGAACGCGGTCGGTACCAGACAATCCAGTTTTTGTAACCAGTTGCCCGATCAAGTAATTGATCAGAGCCCCTAGAATTAATGTTGTAATAAACAATATCGCGACAGCCGCTGCATTTCTCAACATGGGATCACTGATATTGGTTAAATATGCTGCCAGGTCTTGATAAAAAGTACTGGCAACAAAAAAAGCAGCTAGCCAAACAATTAATGACACGGCCTCTTTGACGAAACCTCGAACTAAGCTGATCAGTGTTGATATGCCTATTACGATTAAGATGGCATAATCTATCCAAATCATACGCTGTCTTCCTACTTTTTATGCGGCGCATTCTAACAGAATCACCGCTTTAGTTACTAATGATTTATTGCTAATTTCTCAGCACCTATGATTAATCAATAGGCTGAAAAACAGCAATCCTTCCTTGTACACCACTTATTTGTTTCAGTTTTAATAACTTAGCTTGCAGTGATGGTTTATTTATCTCAGGGCCAATAAATACTTTGGTTAAATTTCCCGCGGCTGTTTTTATTGGTTTGGTAAACACCGTATAGCCAGCATTTTTTAATTTTTTTACTAACTGGTCTACATTTTTACGGTGTTTAAAACTGCCTAATTGAATGACATAAGCTTGTGATTTTTTAACGTTTGCTGGTGTTACATTCAGCACTTTCGGCTGCTCTTTTACCACTTTTGCCTTGGTTTTAATTTTTGATTCAGGTTTGGCTTTGATGTTTTTAGCAACAATAGCGGTAGACGCTTGTTTAATCTCAGGCTTAATCGCTAACTCATCATCGAGGGCAACATCGGTTGCTAACGGCTTAGTCGCATTTAACTGAGCAAAAGACTGCTCTGGAAATTTCTGAATGTCTATCTGTTGAACAGGTTTGGCACCATTAGGCACAGTTTCGAACTGAGCTTGATAGGCCTTCTTTTCACCGTCAAATACATCGGGTAAAAAGATAATAGCGGCTGCAGCAACAATAATCGTCCCTACTATACGGTTTTGAAACGGCGTCGACAAAAACGGCTCCTTAAAGCTTAGCGTTTAAGCTTTTATTTAAAATAAAAGACTTTTAAATTCGGCCACGGTAAAAAACGAACCAAAGATGATAATCATGTCATTATTATTAGCATTCTCTAACGCTATTCTATAGCCATCAACCACATTGTCAAAGCTATTACAGATAATATTGGCATCTTTAAGAATTTCACTAAGTTTTTCCTTTTTTGCACCGCGTGAATTATTCAAACTTGCTACATACCAATGATCAACACAATCAAACATGGCGGTTAATGTTCCCTGAATATCCTTATCCGCTAACATCGCCGCTACCGCGAAAACATCGCCTTTAGCATTGGCGCTTACATACTTGCTTAAATACCTGGCAGCATGAGGGTTATGAGCCACATCTAAGACCACCATAGGTTGCTGTTTTACTACTTCTGTTCGGCCTTCCAGCTTGGTAGTTAAGATCCACCTTGATACTTTCTTAGTGGTTAATTCAACATTTAACTGCTTCAGCACCATCAACGCGGTGGCCACATTATCTCTGGGAATAAATGTTGGCGGCAAATTGCTAAGCACAAAACCTGGGCATTGCCAGCCCCAGGAGCGGTCTAATCCTTCACTTAGAATATCAAAATGTTGTTTTCTGACTATCGGTACGCACTGTATTTGCTGACAATATTCAGTGACGCTGTCTGGAACTTGTAGATCGCCAATAATGGCAGGCCTGCCAGAGCGAAAAATACCAGCTTTTTCAAAGCCTATCGCTTCGCGGGTATTCCCTAAAAATACCTGATGATCAATATCAATACTGGTAATTACCGCAATATCGCTGTCGATCAAATTGGTGGCGTCCAAACGCCCGCCTAACCCCACTTCTAATATAACAAAGTCAGGTTGACGATATTCAGCAATGAGCAATGCCGCCAATGTGGTGTATTCATAATAGCTTAAAGATATTTCAGCGCGACTTTCTTCAATACGCACAAAAGCGTCAATTAAACTTTGATCATCAATAAGCTGATGATTAATGCGTAGACGCTCATTAAATTTTTCAATGTGTGGCGAGCTGTATACGGCAACACTATGACCGTCACTGATTAAGGCGTTTTCCAGGAAAGCGCAGGTAGTGCCTTTGCCATTTGTACCCCCAACAGTAATGACAGTAGAGGTGTTAAGTGAAATATTTAGTCGCTTGGCAACCACAGAGATGCGAGCTAAACCCATATCAATTTCAGTGGCATGGATGGACTCTAAATAAAAAAGCCATTCATCTAAGCTCGATAGCGATGAATGGCCAGTTGTTTGGTTCATGATAAATATTTTCGTTAACGCAAAGAAAAAGGATTCAACCGTTGTGATTAAATACTTGGTTCTGGATGTCCCATAAATTTGGCGATCATACGTGCCAGGGTTGAGCGCATTTGACGACGATCAACGATCATATCAATAGCACCGTGTTCCAATAAAAACTCAGAGCGCTGGAAGCCTTCGGGTAATTTTTCACGCACCGTTTGTTCAATAACACGTGGACCGGCAAAACCGATCAGTGCTTTCGGTTCACCTACGTTGATATCGCCTAACATCGCTAAACTTGCTGATACGCCACCCATAGTCGGATCCGTTAGCACAGAAACAAACGGTAAACTTTTTTCGCTCATTTTTGCTAATGCTGCACTGGTTTTAGCCATTTGCATTAATGACATTAACGCCTCTTGCATACGCGCACCACCACTGGCTGAAAAACACACTAAAGGTAAATTATGCTTTAAACATTCTTCTGCCGCTTTGACAAATTTGGCACCAACCACCGATGACATTGAACCACCGATGAATGAGAATTCAAAAGCAACGGCAATTAATGGCATCCCCGCCAACTCACCACGCAAAGCAACTAAAGCATCTTTTTCACCCGTCGCTTTTTGTGCAGCTGAAAGTCTGTCTTTATATCGTTTTGAATCTTTAAACTTCAACACATCTTTTGGCTCTAATTCAGCGCCAATTTCAACTCTTTCGCCTTGATCTAAAAATGACTCTAAACGTTTACGCGCAGTTAAACGCATATGGTGATCACACTTCGGACATACGCCTAATTGACGATCAAGTTCACTTTTGTAAAGTACCGCACTACAAGAACCACATTTAGTCCAAACCCCTTCCGGGATGTTGCGCTTACTCGAAGATGAAGTCTTCGGTTTTGGTAGAATTTTTTCAATCCAGCTCATAATTGAGTATGCCTATTATTGGGTAATTTTAGTCAGCCGCTGTTTAATCAAATTGGTATGAAAACTCGCCACTGAATAATTAAATTTTTTATTTACTGACAAGGATTTAACCACGTCAATAAGCTTGAAAATATATAGCCGTCAATTTAACCACAAATCACCTAGTGAATTATAGTAAAAACTGGTCTGTTTTCTCGAATTTTATTCTAAGACCGCAACTTTTGCATAACTTTCAACCAAAATTTAGTGGTATTTAACCAAAAATAAATGGTATTAACTTTTTTATAAAAAAAGCGGACCATTTTCTGCTTGCCTAATATTAAACTTTTCAGGGTAGTCAACATCGACAAAATACAGGCCACCTGAAGGCGCCGTCATCCCCGCCTTACAGCGGTTTTTATGGGCCAATACTTCATCAATCCAAGCAACAGTTTCTATTTTTCGACCCACCCGGATCAAGCTACCCGCAATATTTCTCACCATATGATGCAAAAACGCATTGGCCTTTATATCTAGCACCACATATTCACCTTGGCGATGTACATTGAGGTGTGAAATGGTTCTGATTGGCGAATTAGCCTGACAATGTACGGTACGGTATGAAGTAAAATCATGTTCACCGACAAGGTGCTGAGCTGCTTCATGCATCAATTGTGCATCGAGGTGGTCATAACAATGACTCAAGCCCTTATAGAAAATTGCCGGACGTTTACTGCCGTTATAAATGATGTACTTGTATTGTCGGGCCGTGGCACTGAAACGAGCATGAAAGTCGTCAGCAACCCTGTCCCCCCACTTTACCGAAATGTCTTTCGGTAAGTTGGTATTTACGCCAAGTGTCCAGGCGCGTTCGCCACGATCAACGGCGGAATCAAAATGTACCACTTGCCCGGTACCATGCACGCCAGTATCTGTTCGGCCTGCACAAATCACTTCTACCGGTTGATTAACAACTACAGACAGTGCTTTTTCCAGCTCTTGTTGCACACTATTTACGTGATTTTGTCGCTGCCAACCACAATAATTACTGCCATCGTATTCAATGCCTAATGCAAATCGCATCAATCTATTGCCCTTGTAAAAAATAAGGTGCGCATTATCATATATTTTCCAGCCTATTGCTAATAATACCAATTGGTATAAGAGTGTTAACCTATTGAGTATAATAATTGTTGAGCTTGCTGCTGCTGGGTTGAATCACCAAGATTGATCACATTCTTAAGAATGACTGCGGCATTGTCTAAATCACCAATTTCAATGTAAACTTGCGCTAAATCCAATTTCGCATTGATGCCGTTTTTATCATCATCAACATTGACATGATTTACCTGGCTAGTGAATTCTGGGAATTCATCAAGGCCAACATCAATTTCGTGTTCCGCATACACATCATCTGCTAACTCTTCTGCGGCATTAGATTCATCAATTAATTTATCAACGGAGATAAAATTTTCATTTTGCTTAACAGATATCACCGACTTAACCGTTTCTTTAATTTCAGGTCGACGCAGCTGAGTCACATTACTTGGCATTTTTATGTGTTGAGATTCGGCTGAAATTTCGGCTAATAACTTGTCAAATTCAACGTCATCATAATCATTAATTTCAGGGACTTGCTTATTACTCTCTAACCATTCTTTATCTTCAAAATCTTCTGTAGGTACCACCAACTCATCCGGTGGTACCCGTGCTGACCTTAATTTTGCAGGCTTTGAGGCTTCATCAAGCATGCCATCAATAATTTGATCAATATCCAGATCATCCTCATTCGCCTGAATGGCTATTTCGTCTTCGTTTTGTGCCAGGTTGTCATTGCTTACACTATTGGCAGGCAGCAATTTTGCTAATAAATCTTCATCACTAAGTGGCTTAACTTCTTGCTCCCCCTCTGCAGATAACTCTAAGGCTGATTCGGCCTTTGTTTCTGATTTAGCGCTAACCTTTAACTCTGTTGCAAGCGCAACGGGTTCATGTTCTTTGTCCTCAGTGGTGTTGGTAAGCGTTGGTTGAGTTGTTTTATTTACTTCACGATTTAGCTTTAAGGGCTTGTCACCTGTAGTCTGTATAACTTTCTCTAGTTGCTCTGACTCAAATTTGGTTTGAGGCTCGTCACTAACCTCTTTGTCGTTAGCATGCAAAGATTGTTGTTCAATTTTACGACGACGAGATACCAACACAAACAATACCAGAACTAAAACTGCCAGTACGCCATTAATCGACCAATACGTCAACGGATTATTAAAAAAGCCCTGTTGCTGTTCAGAAAATTTACGCTGCTGGGCAAATAACTTTTGTTCGCGCAGCTTCGCTTCTCGTAATAAGGCATTTTGCTGCGCTAATTTATCATCCATTTGCGCTTGCATTTCTGTCGCTTTTGCCACTTCATATTGCAAATAAGATAATTGCTCATCGACAGCGGTCAAACTTTCTTTAAGTTCAGAATTTTCGGCGGCTAACTGTTGGCGATTCTCTGTCGCCGTCTCTGCATTCAAGTCTTGATTAACCAACTCAACTTCAACCGTATCTGTGGCCGCGGCAACTTTAGCTTGTTCTGGTTTGCTCAGTGGTTGCGGAGTGACCGTTTCTGGATGCGCATCAGAGCTTGCATTGAGAGCAGTGATAAGTGTTGATGAAGCGGTATTGACGACTAACTTTGATTCCACAGCGTTGTTGCTTGCATATACGTACGGTGCAATTTGACGAATTTCTGCTATCGCGGGAATGCGCAAAAACTGGCCGACGATCATGGTATTAATGTCTTCACGCAAGAAAGCATTTGGATTGGCATGAAACAATGCCTTCATCACTTGATAGTTCGATACCGTGCTATCGGGTCTATGGGCGACCGCAATCTTCCACAAGGTATCAGATTTTTCAATAGGGCCATAAGTTGCTTTTTTGTCATCAACAAAGCTTTGCTCATTGAGCTCTTGGCTAGCTACACTTTGTTGTGCATTTAGGGGATGAGGTAAAAATAAACTGATTGATGCGGCAAAAAGCGAAAAGATTATCGTTTTATTGAACGATTTATTATTATTCACGGCCATGAATGAGATCCTTCCTTTCTATTCTGGGGCACTGTCTACGGCAGATTGTTGTATCTGTGTAGTAAATTCGTGGTAATTATAGCAATTAATTACTATAAACCAGAAATTATTTGGAACCTAATAATATTTCCCAAACAAATTTTTGCTTTACATAAAAAAACATTGTCCCAGAAACGTATTTTCCAAGACAATGTTTTCTCTGTTCTCTAAACCAAGCAGATATTTATTCAACTTGGTATTAAACCAGTATTAGGATAAGTGATCTTTAATCAGTAGCTCAGCTATCTGGATGCTGTTAGTAGCCGCGCCTTTGCGCACGTTATCAGCAACAATCCACATATTAATGCCATTTGCATGTGAGATATCTTCACGAATACGACCGATGAACACTTCATCTTTACCACTGGCATGGCTAACTTGCGTAGGGAAATCTTCGTCATTATTGGCTACCACAATACCCGGCGCCGCCGCTAATAAAGCTTTCACTTCTTCGGCCGATATTTGTTGGCTGGTTTCAATGTGTAAGGCTTCACCATGACCATAAAATGCGGGTACTCGCACGGCCGTTGGGTTTACCAGAACATTTTCATCACCAAGAATTTTTTTCGTTTCCCAAACCATCTTCATTTCTTCACGGGTATAACCGTTCTCTTCAAACGAATCGATTTGTGGGATTGAATTGAAGGCGATTTGACGCGAAAACGCTTCCACCTTTACCGGTTTGCCAGCTAATAAATCGGCACATTGCTTGGCAAGTTCTTCAATGGCTTCTTTACCGCCACCCGATACCGATTGGTAAGTACTAACATTGACACGTTCAATCCCTACGGCATCGTAAATAGGTTTTAACGCCACCATCATTTGAATGGTAGAACAATTTGGGTTGGCAATAATATTGCGATTACGAAAGTCCGCTAATGCCTCAGGGTTGACCTCTGGAACCACTAATGGAATTTCCGGGTCGTAACGGAATTCTGAAGTATTATCAATGACAATACAGCCAGCTTCGGCGGCAATTGGCGCAAATTTCGCAGACGTTGCTCCACCCGCAGAGAAAAAGCCAATTTGCGCTTGCGAGAAATCAAAGGTATCGGCATCGAGTACTTCCACACTTTCGCCGTTAAATTCAATAATTTCGCCAGCACTACGGCTACTCGCTAAAGGGTAAAGTTTATTTACTGGAAATTTTCTCTCTTCCAAAATTTCCATTATGTTCTTGCCAACAAGTCCAGTTGCACCTAATACCACTACATCAAATTTTTGCGCCATCTTCTCATTCTCTACTAAAACTAATTGTTTTGACTGGGTTAATCTTTTATCGTAAAACCAAGTTCACTCATTATTCCCGGCCACTTTTCCTGCTGGGATGTTGATTCTAACGCACTAAACTCTCTTCTAACAGGGTAATTTTTACGTAAATAGTCAAAAGTTTTTGATTCCACTTGACTGCGAAAAATTTTATCATCTCGCTGTACATCGTAAACATCAAAAATTCGCTGTTTTATTTCGTCTAATTGCTCATTGGTAGCAAAATCGCTTTGTTCAAACACGGCGTGCGGAAGAAAATCGGTCAAGCTTTTGTTTATTACCCTAGCTAAGCGTTTTGATAATGCCTGATAAAGCATTTCAGTACCACGAGCTTTTCCTTCTAAGCTATAACCCGCAATATGTGCCGTGCTTATTGCACAGAACGGTATTAACTCAGTTAAAATATTTGGCTCATTTTCCCAGACATCAAGGATCAAGTGTGGTCCATTACCCTGTTGTTTTAATGCCAATAACGCTTGATTATCAATCACTTCGCCACGACAAGCATTTATTAATATTTGTTGTTTAGTTAAACTCGTTAACCGAAGTTGGTCGAACAAATGAAAGGTAGGACAGGCGCCAGTTTTGGTAATGGGTACATGTAAAGAAATAATATCGCATTGGCTTATCTGTGCTAATGACGAAAGTTGCCGTTTATCACCCTGGGCTTCAAGCAAAGGGTCACATAAAAAATACTCAATACCTAATGCCGTTAGTTTTTCCGCGAGTCGGCTACCGGTATTTCCCGCCCCTAGGATGCCAACCGATTTGCCTCGAAGATCAAATTGCAAGCGCTGTGCCATTACCAGCATCGCACTTAACACATATTCAGCCACCGATACCGCATTACAACCTGGGGCATTGGTAAACGTGATGTTTCTTGCCGCCAGGTAGTCTTGATCGATATGATCTAAGCCAATGGTGGCGGTACCAACGAATTTAATCTTGTTATTTAAGTGTAATAATTGCTGGTTCACCTCAGTAATGGAGCGAACCAACAAAACATCGGCGTTTTGAACTCGCTCAGCGCTTAGTTCTCTTCCCGAAAAAGCGATCAACTCACCAAAGTCGGCAAAGAATTCCTGAGCATAAGGAATATTTTCATCAAAATATATTTTCAAGGTCATAAATGTGTTTTCAGATATTTAAAGTGTCATCTGCAGGTTCAATTAGATGTGATAATGGTACAAGGTACGGGTACGGGGTACAAGGTACAAGCAGTTATAATAAAAAGATCCCCGATTGTTGGTTGTCCAACTATCGGGGGCCTTTTTATTTAGGCAACCTTTTTCGTTTTTTCAATGCTCAAAGCTACTAATTTTTGAGCTTTTCTCTAGCGCTCTGAACCATCACGTAACATACCGGAATAATGATGGTACCGATGACCAGAGCTACTAACATACCACCAAATACTGTGATACCTAAGGACTTTTGACTGAACATCCCTGCTCCAGTTGCCAATACCAAGGGAATGATACCGACGATAAAAGATACCCCGGTCATGCAAACCGCACGAAAACGTAAATCCGCCGCCATAGTTGCCGCTTCTAATATCGATTTATTTTCATCTTCACGTAAATTTTTTGCAAACTCAACAATCAAAATGGCATTTTTTGCCGCCATGCCAATTAACAAAATCAGGCCGACCTGGGCAAAAAGGTTTAACGAAAAACCTACCAGGTTCAAAGAAAGTATGGCCCCGCCCATGGCAATTGGTACCACCAAAATGATGGCGATAGGAATTGACCAACTCTCGTATTGCCCGACTAAAAACAGATAGACAAAAACCAATGCCAGCGCATACGCATAAACCGCCATGTTACCCGCTTCAATTTCTTGATAGGTCATCCCAGTCCATTCGTATTGAAAACTTTGCGGTAACACTTGCGCGGCGATTTCTTCCATTGCCGCAATACCATCGCCAGAGCTAAATCCAGGACTGGCTGATGCGCGAATACTTATCGAGTTAAATAAATTATATCGGTCACTAATATCCGGACCATGAACGGCTTCGACTTCAGCAATGGTGGTTAACGGGATCATATCGCCATTGCTGTTGCGTACATATAAGGCCTGCAAATCAGAGATATTTTGTCGATATTCAGATCTGGCCTGCATGATCACCTTATAAGTTTGGCCAAATTTATTAAAATCATTGATATAAACCGAGCCTAGTTGTGCCTGTAACGTGCTATAAACGTCGGCAATGTTTAAGCCTAATGTTTTCGCTTTCTTGCGATCTACATCGACAAGGTATTGTGGCACATTGGCTCGAAACGTACTGTAAACGCCGGTTAATGCCGGATGTTGATTCGCTTCAATCACAAATCCATTGAGAATACTTGCCATTTCTGTTGGTGAACGAGCCATTTTATCCTGCAAAATAAACTCTAATCCGCCTACCGCGCCCATGCCGGGAACGGCCGGTGGCGACAGCGCAAATACCTGCGCTTCGGGTACGTGCATAAACGCTAAATAATTCACTTTTTGGGTTATTGCGAATACGATATCTTGTCGGCTTTCCCGCTCGTCCCAATGCTTTAATACAATAAACATGGAACCCGCATTACTTTGCGCGGCGCTATTCAAAATACTGTACCCGGAAACGGCAGTAATACTTTCAATACGACTATCTTGACTCAATTGCTCGGTGAGTTTACTCAACACCTCTTCGGTACGCCCTAACGAACTGGCATCGGGCAATTGCACACTGACGATAAATATGCCTTTATCTTCCGGCGGGACAAAACCGGTTGGCGTTTTTACAAAGCCATAGCCAAGCAGCGCAAAGACCACAGCTAAAGCGATGGCAATGACCAGCGTTTTTCGGATCAACGTGGCGACAACGGCGCCATATTTGTCTTTAATAAAATTAAAGCCTATATTGAACTTTGTAAACCAAGTTGCTTCATTTTCTTGCCGTTTTAATAATAACCGGCAAAGCGCTGGCGATAAGGTCAGTGCATTTAACGAGCTAAACAGTACTGCCACACAAATTGTTACCGCAAACTGACGGTACATAATACCGGTTAAACCTGGCAACATGGCAACCGGAATAAACACCGCCAACAAGACTAAAGTGGTGGCAATAATGGGACCACCCACCTCTTCCATGGTTTTGGTTACCGCTTGCTCTGGGCTGATACTCGGGTCTTCATCTAAATGTCGTTCGGTATTTTCCACCACCAAAATCGCATCATCGACGACAATACCTATGGCTAAAATCAAGCCAAACAAGGTGATGGTATTGATCGACATTCCCGCCAACAACAGCACCGAAAAGGAAGCAATGAGTGAAACGGGTATGGCAATAGAAGGGACTAATGCGGCGCGCCAACTTCCAAGAAAGACGAAGGTGATAACAATAACCAAGGCGATAGCCTGGAGTAATGACACCACTACTTTGGCAATCGAAGTACTGACATAACGAGTGGTATCATAACCAATTGAGTAATCAATACCTTCGGGGAAACTTGGTGCAACCTCCGCCAATAACTGCTTAACTTTTTCCCCGGTAGCCAAAGCGTTTGCGCCGGGCAATAAATACAGGGCGACCGTACTCGAATCTTTACCATCCACTTTGGTGATTATCGAATAATCCGCCTGCCCCAGCTCAATTTCAGCAACGTCTTTTAGCAACACCAAAGCACTACCAGCGCCAGCGCGTATCACGATATCTTCAAATTCTTCAACGGTAGCAAGTTTACCTTGTGCTTGCAGGGTGTATTGCGTTTGCACCTTATTATCAAAAGGTGGGGCACCCACTTTACCCGCAGCTACTTGAATATTTTGTTCCTGTAAAACCGATTTAACATCACTCGGGGTGACACTCAGTGCTGCCATTTCTTGTGGGTCTAACCAAATTCGCATTGAATAAGCCGCTTCTCCCATAATGCTGGCTTCGGAAATACCATCGACCCTTTTTAAGGCATTAAGCAGGTTAATTTTCACATAATTGGAAATAAAGGCGCGATCAAAGCCAGCATCGGTGGCGAACAGGTTAACTAGAAATAACATATCCGGAGATTGCTTTTTGATGGTTAATCCGGCTTGTTTAATTTCTTGGGGTAATTTCGGCTCCGCCATCGACACCAGGTTTTGCACCCGTACCAGTGCCATATCCGGGTCGGTGCCGACCGCAAAAGTGACGGTAAGCTTATAGGAACCATCGTTCGCGCTTTTTGAAGACATATAAATCATCCCTTCAACACCATTAACCGCTTCTTCAATGGGCAAACCGACACTTTCTTTAACCACGGCAGAAGAGGCACCAGAATAGTTGGCTGACACTACCACTTGTGGCGGTGCCACACTTGGATATTCAGATATTGGCAGATTTATGCCAGAAATTATGCCGATCAGGGTTAATATAATGGCAATAACTAACGCAAGTTTTGGGCGAGTAATAAAGGTTTTACTGATCATTGTTATCGCCTATTAATGATTATTTACAGAATTATCAGCATCAGACGTTGCTGTCACAGCGAATTTTGTTTTCACTTGCTGACCAACGCGGATTTGTTGCACGCCGCTAATCACCAGTATTTGATCAATCACTAAACCTTCTTCAACGATAACTAAAGTGTCTACTCGTTTACCCAAAGTAACGTTGCTGCGTTTTACTTTATTGTCTTCAACAATGGTCATCACAAAATCGCCTTGCTGATCCGATTGCACCGCACTTTGCGGGATCATAATGGTATCGACTGGTGTCGGCGATTTCAGGATCACCTGAACGTATTGCCCCGGTTTTAAAATACCGTCGGGGTTTGGCACTGTCGCTCTGACTTCCATAGAGCCGGTTTCAGGGTTTACCCGGTTTGAAATAAATTCGATTGAGCCTTGATGCTCATAAATATCATCGGCAGAAAAAGCAATTTCAACTATTGGTTTGCGCGTACCCATTTTGATGTTTTCTTTTTGGTAACGGCGAACAATTTTCCAGTATACCTTTTCACTCAATTGAAATGGCACTTCCATCATATTCACCGCAACTATGGTCGTTAATGAACCAACCTCGGGACTGACAATATCGCCGACACTAAATTTACTTCGGTCAATGGTACCCGATAATGGCGCAGCAATTTTACTGTAGGCCAGGTTCACTTTGGCGGTTTCTAGTTGTGCTTTTGCCGCTTCCAATTGCGAATTTGCCTCTGCCAGCTTGCCTTCTAAGTTATCCAATTCTGATTTAGAAATGTAACCATCTGGCGCTAATTCCTGACCACGGTTAAAGTTCTTTTGGGCAACACTTAAGGCCGAAACCGAGCGTGAGACTTCAGCTTTCACCTGCTTGTATTGTGCTTGTAATTCATCATCATTGAGTTCAAACAACACATCGCCAGCAACCACCTTCGAGCCTTCTTTAAAATTGACGGCGGTAATTTTAGCCTTCACTCGAGCTTGAATAGCAACATCGCTGGAAGCGGTTAAATGGCCGACAAAGGTTGTGGTGTTTTGATAGGGGAATTGTTCAACCTTTTGCACCACCACTTCTACTTGTGGTTTTTCTCGTTTTTGTTGTTCACAAGCCATCAGGCTTAACAAGATGATTATCACGAGCGGGGTTTTCGCTAAAGGCTTTTTTATTAGAGCGGCTAATTTCATAGAAAGGTTCCGTTTATTTATCGAATGAGCAAGGTAGCGCTGCAAGTATGTTAGCAACATTTTAGCGGTTAAATGGATTTAATACCAATTTTTGCATTAAAGATGCTGATTAAATTATTTATCAATGAGACTGATTTATAACAGAAAGTTCAGAAAAAGCTGTAAGCTTTGGTGATAAATTGTTATTTATCGTAACCAGGGTGCTGTTTGCCCTATTTTAATACCATCTATGCCTGTATTGATTACACTATAACCGCCGATAAAATCAGTGACATAATTAGAAACACTTTGCCAATGTTAATGAGTTGTTAACTCACTATAATGGCTGCATTAAATTGTGCACTTATACCCAAAGAAATAGATACAAAAAACAGAGATACCGATAGATGAACTTGACTCGCAGCTCGTTAAAAAATCCCGCCGCCATTTTGGTAATTGTCGCCCTAATATTTGTCTTTGGCGCGATCAGTATTGCTAAGCTGCCGATTCAATTAACGCCAGATATTGAGCAACCTCAAATTACTATATCGACCGGATGGCGCAGTGCTTCTCCGCAGGAAATGGAGTCGGTGATTATTGAACCACAAGAGAACGTGGTGAAAAATACTCGCGGTGTCACCGATGTTACCACGAGCATTAACAGTGGTTTTGGCAACATTACCTTAACCTTCGATGTTGGCACCAATATGCAACAGGCTATGCTTGATGTTATCAATAACCTTAACCAAGCTCCGCCATTACCTTTAGATGCGTTTGAACCGGTTGTTGCCGCCGGTGGGGGTAGAGGTGGTCCAAATGCCGCATCACTGTTGGTAAAAGTGCTTAAGAGTAACCCCAACAAAGAAATTGCCGATTATCAAAAAATCATTGAAGACGTGATTGAGCCACGTCTTGCCCGCATTGATGGCATTGGCCAAGTGAATTTAAATTCAAAAAGACCAAAAGAACTAAGGATCAGCTTTGATCCCTACAAAGCTGCCGCCATGGGCATAGAGATAGGCAAAATCAGTAATCAGGTTGCCCGTTCTTCCGATGTTTCCGGAGGATTTGCCGACGTGGGTCGTCGTCAGTATACGGTACGTTTTATTGGCCAATACGACGTCAATAACTTTACCGATATGATCATTGGTTATCAAAACCAACGACCTATTTATTTGAAAGATATTGCAGTAGTTGAACAAACCTTAGTCGACAAGTTTGGTTTAACGCTACGTAATGGTGACCCTGCCTATTACATTACGGTGACTCGCAATAGCGATGCCAATACGGTAAAACTTTTGGACAATATCAACCTTGCTATCGAAGAACTTAATCAGGGCACCCTTGCAGAGCATGGTTTAAGCATAGATTTAAGTTTTGATTCATCGGTACATATCCGCACTGGTGAAGAGTAACCTCGGCTTAGGGGTATTGCTTGCGTTGGGCATTTTATGGCTGTTCTTACGAGGTTTAAAACCAACCTTGATCATTGCCACTACCATTCCGGTATCCTTGATGGTGGCGTTTTTAGGATTAAGCCTGTTTGACAGAAGCCTAAATGTGATATCGCTTGCTGGCCTAGCCTTTGCGGTTGGTCTGGTACTCGATGCCGCCATCATAGTACAAGAAAACATAGTCCGTTTGAAAGCCAATGGTTATGCCGATCATAAGGCGATAATACAAGGAACCACACAAGTCACCGGTGCTTTGTTTGCCTCAACCGCGACCAGTGTGGCGATTTTTTTACCCATTTTGTTTATGCAAGGTATTGAAGGCCAGCTATTTTCTGATCTCGCCTTAACTTTGTCCATTGCCGTAATCGCATCTTTGGTGACGGCGATCACGATTTTGCCAATCGCCAGCAAATACTGGTTAACTGCCTTACCCGAAGCCGACCCATTTGAGCATTACTGGCAAAAGCTGACTAATTTAGTGATGCGTTTAACCAACTCCAGCGTAAAGCGCTTTACCTGGATAGGTATGTTGCTTGGTGGCTCGTTAGTGGTCAGTGCGCTGCTAATTCCAAAAACCGATTTTATGCCAAGAGCGCCTATCGATGGCTTCTTTTTCAATATCAGTTTGCCCCCAGGTGGCAACCTTGAGTTTGTTGAAAAAGAAATGGCCGAGTTGGTGAAACAGCGTATCGCCCCACATTTAAGTGGCGAAAAATTGCCGAAAATTAAAAGCTACAACTTCTATTCTTACGGCGCCAATTTCAGCGGTGGTTTTATTTATGCCGATGACCCTGGCAAAGTCGAAGAATTGATGACTATCGTGCAAGATGAAATCCTCGCCGGCTTGCCGGATACGCGAGTATATTTATTTCGCGGTTCAATGATTAATGTCAGTGGCGGCGGTAATGGCCGTTCGATTAATGTTGATATTCAAGGCTCAGATCTCGATGAACTGATGGTCACCGCACAAGCTGGCCTTGATGCGATTCATGAGCATTTACCGGGCGTCGGCGCGCGACCTATTCCAGGCCTGTCAATGGCAGAACCTGAGTTGCAACTGATCCCAAACGATCGCCGTATTACCCAGGCGGGATTAAACCGTAGTGATATCGCCAATGCAGTTCGCGCCTTTACCGACGGCCTATTTGTCAGTGAATACTTTGATGGTAACGACAGAATGAACGTTATTTTACGTGGCTCTGCCTGGTCCAACCCGGACGAACTGGCAGCAATGCCAATATACACGCCACTTGCCGGCGTACAAACGTTAGGTGAACTCACCGAGATTAAACGTACCGTTGGCCCTACACAGTTACGTCGGGTAGATGGTCAGCGAACGATTAGTATAATGGTATCACCGCCAGAGAATATGTCGATGGAAGAAGCGTTAACGGCATTGAATAGCAAAGTGATCCCACAAATGAATGAGCTGCTACCGGCGGATGCCAGTATTAAACTCAGTGGTAATGCCAATAAAATGAAAAATGCCATTACTGACATGATGCTAAATTTTGCTCTGGCGTTGATCATTTTATTCTTACTGATGACGGCACTGTTTAAGTCTGCCAAAGACAGCATGTTGGTGTTATTGGTAATGCCAATGGCGGTTGCCGGTGGAGTTATTTCCCTTGCCTTATTAAATTTAGTGACGTTTCAATCGCTCGATTTATTGACCATGATAGGCTTTATCATTTTGTTAGGCTTAGTGGTAAATAACGCCATATTATTAGTCGATCAAACCCGTGTTGCTGAACGTGAAGGCGCTAACCGACGCGTTGCTGTGGCACAAGCCATTCGTATTCGCGCCAGACCGGTGTACATGAGTACCCTCACCAGTTTATTCGGCATGTTGCCACTTATGGCAATGCCTGGAGTTGGAGCAGAAATCTACCGAGGTTTAGCAACCGTGATTGTTGGCGGCATGGCAATTAGTGCCATTTTCACCTTAATATTGTTACCCAGTTTATTGCGCATCGGGGAAGGCAAAAGTGAAAACCGTACTAAAAACCAAAATGAAAATAACAGTTCTGCCGATCTGCAAACAAATAACAACCAACAGCCGCATTTAACGGCAGCTAATGAGTAAAATATGAATATTGTAAAAATGAAATACGCATTATTATTTAGCAGTGCCCTACTGGTTCATAATTTCGCGCTAGCACAAGACGAACGCCCGGCGAGTCCGGTAAAAGTTGAGCCGGTAAAACAAACCAAACTCTCCCCCAGCGCCAATTTACTCGGTACTGTATATAGTCAGTCAAATGTGGCCATCACCGCGGGTGTTAATGGCCAGTTAGAATGGATTATCGAACCGGGCAGCTTTGTTGAACAAGGTGATACCTTAGTAAAAATGGATACCTTGCCGTTAGAGTTAAAGCAACTTGAAAAACAAGCGCAGATAAAACGTGAAAGCATTAATTTAAATTACTTAAAGCGCGGGTTAAAGCGCTTACAAACGTTAAAAGCGCAAAACAATACCGCTGAATTTCAGTTGGATCAAACTCAATCAAAATACGAATTGAGCCAAGCCGATTTAGAAATCGCCGAGTTGAAATTGAAACAAATTAACGACCAATTAGAACGAGCCCATATTAAGGCTCCGTTTGCCGGTGTGATCACAGAACGCCTAGAGCGTGAAGGTACTGATGTGAATCGTTCGCAAGTGTTGTTGCGCATGCTCGATACCGAAAACTTACAAGTACGCTTATTTGTGCCGATCAGATACTTAGCATATATCAAAAAAAATAAGCCGTTAAATGTCTTTAATGAGCACTACAATACTTTGGCTAACATCATTGCCATTATCCCTGCTGCCGATCCTCGTTCACAAACGTTCGAATTGCGGGTTAGCTTAAACACCGACGGCGTGGATAAGTGGACCGCAGGAGAGTTAGTAAAAGTTGAAGTGCCGGTACAGGCGGATATTGAAACCTTAGCCATCCACCGCGATGCATTAATATTGCGCAGTAGAGAAACCTACGTAATGATGATAGATCAAGACAATGTTGCCCACAAAATGCCGGTAGAAGTGGGCAATGGCCAAGGTGAATGGGTATCGATTGAGGGTGAACTTACCCCAGGCGATAACGTCGCAACCCGTGGCGCAGAGCGTTTACAGGACGGTCAGAAGGTCAGTATCCAGAATAAGAGTTAATCGCTTCGAGAAACGATGAGTCTTTGGTGGATTGAGCTGGCATATCAAAAATGAATTTTGTTTATTCAGGTTCAGAATAACCCGACCAGATATCTGCATTTATTGTCGTTTTCTTTTTGCGTTTTTTCTTACCGCTGCCTTCAGGCTTTGCCATCGGTTTATCTGCGGCTAAAATTGAATCACCGGTAATTTCATCGACTTCAAAACCTTCAACTTGCTCACGTTCAAGCCGGATCTTGTTCTTCTTCTCGATTACTTTGAAATGATGATAATCTTCATGATCGATAAGCGATAATGCTAAGCCCACTTCACCGGCACGGCCACTTCGACCAATACGGTGCATGTAGTCTGATGGACTTCTAGGTAAGTCAAAATTGATCACCACGGGCAGTTTTTCGATGTCGATACCACGGGCAGCAATATCCGTTGCAATTAACACGTCAATCTCGCCTGCTTTAAACGCGTCAAGCACACGATTACGAGCGCCCTGGCCTTTATCGCCATGAAACACTTCTGCGGTAATGCCACGTTTAGAGAGTTTTTCAGCCAAGTGATTACAGCTGTTTTTGGCATTGACGAAAATAAGCGCTTGTCGCCATTGATGTTGCTTAATCAAATGCGCTAACAAGGCTGTTTTTCCCCCCTTGTTAACGGTAAAAACGCGCTGTACTAAGGTGCTGGCGTCGCTACTTTGCAATTGTATTTCAACCGGGTCGTTGAGCAATTCTTGGGTTAAAGCCTGTACTTGCTCAGGAAAGGTCGCTGAAAATAGTAAAATTTGCTTTTTCTTTGGCAATAATGCTAACAACGCAGATAGCTCGTCAGTAAAGCCTAGACTTAACATCCTGTCGGCTTCATCAAGCACTAAGGTTTTAACCCTATCGAGCTTAATGGCATTAGTTGAAATCAAATTGAGTAATCGACCAGGCGTTGCAACCAAAATATCAGTGCCGCCGCGTAATGCGAGCATTTGGGTATTCGCTGATACACCACCAAAAACAGCAAGCGTTTTAATCACGCCGTTAAAATGCACCGCATAAGATTTAATGCTGTCAGCAACTTGCTTGGCTAGTTCACGGGTAGGCACCAAAATCAGTCCTGTAACATAGTTACCTTTACTGCTTTTGCGACTCAATGATTTTTCAGTCTGTTGTTGCATAAAAAGGTGCTGCAATATCGGCAGTGCAAAGGTGGCTGTTTTACCCGAACCGGTATTTGCCCCTGCAATTAAGTCACGTCCCGCTAATACACTTGGGATAGCTTGCGCTTGAATGGGCGTTGGCTGCTGATATTCCAGCTCAGTTAATCGAGCTAACAAGGGTGGAATAAGGCCGAGATCGGTAAAGTTGGCTGGCGTTGTGACAGTGGTCATTAATATAAAGGGCTCAGAGCTAATACAATAGTCCACTATTTTAGCGTATTTATGCCCTGTTAAGTTAGTGAAATCGATCAAACCCTGCCGTAATGTCTTTCAATCCCCGTATAGACCAAGCTTGATCCGACGCTAAGTTCCAAGCGTTAAGTAAAAAAACCCAACTTTTGTCGGGTTTTATTACTTTTTAGAGGGAGATAATGTTTTTTTGTTATTTCCAACTGCGCATTTTATGGCCTTTTAATGCATAAAACAAGATAAACAGATAGCATGGTAGGGCAACCCAATATGCCAACTGCATATCGTCAAAACTTTGCGCCACGGCACCAAATAACAAAGGTAATAACGCACCACCCGCAATACCCATAATTAATAGCGCCGAGCCCTGGGCCGTATATTTCCCTAAGCCTTCCAGTGCCAATGGCCAAATAGACGGCCACACTAAGGCGTGAGATAAGCCCATCAAAGCGACAAAGGTTATGGAATTGGGGATCACCAGAATACCTGACCAGCCCCAGATCAATTCAGCAATCGAAGTACTCGTTGTTGAACTCATCACCACACCCAATATACATAAACTGCCAGCGATTGCCGAAGCCGTTAATGCGGTTTTCTGAGTCAGGTAACGCGGGATAGCAACAGTACCAATAATATAGCCGATAACCATACACACCATAGTGTAAGAGGTTAATGAAGCAAAATGCTCTACCCCAATACCAGAGCCATATAAGCCGATAGTATCGGCGGCAATAACCTCAACACCAACGTATGAAAACAGCGCCACGGCACCTAATATGGCCTGTGGATAATGTAAAATACCCTTGGTGTTTTCAACTTCCGATTTCTCTTCTTCAATGTGCAATTCAGGTAGATGTGAATATTTAACTAAGACAATTAACCCCGTGAGTACGATAGCCATATAAATATAAGGTGAAATTAAATGCGATGATAATTCTTCAATTTGTGCCGCTCGTGCGATGGCATCCAAGCTTGCCAAATGTTCTTCCGAAAAATCACTCATTCCCGACAGGACGAAAGTGGTAAATAAAATCGGTACCAAAACCCCTGCGCATTTATTGACTATACCCATGATAGAGATACGAACCGCTGCGGTTTCTTTCGGTCCAACATGCACTAAATATGGGTTTGAAGCCGTTTGTAAGATAGTTAAGCCGGTTCCTAAGACAAATAATGCATCTAAAAAGAAGCTATAATTTGCCGTTGTTGCCGCCGGAATAAACAACAAAGAGCCAACAACCATTATCGCCAAACCAATTACCATACCATTACGGTGTAAGCGATGTAAAACGCAAACGTCACAAATAACGCCTGAAATTCATTTAATTCGCATATAATTTTTAAAAATGGAATTAATGAGCCATTTAACCAGGTGACGAAACCGAAGATAAAAAACAAGATCCCGATGATGAACATCGGCATTATGCTGCTTTGCTGATCCTTCTGTGTGTCGATTGTAGTTGTCATAATTGTGCCTTTTGTTTCAGCGTTTAATAGCTAATTATTGTTATTTTTATATAGTTCGCTTATTTCTCACATCCGCAAGAAACAAATAAAGAAATATTGTGCTTCAAGCTGCTCGTTTCTCGTTTCTCGTTTCTCGTTTCTAAAGAGAATACACTTGCTCGCCATTGATCCAAGTTTCCGCTACCGTTAGATCATCATTTAAAATTACAAAGTCGGCATTAAAACCGACTTGTAAGCGTCCAAGCTGGTTTTCAACATTGAGAAATTCTGCCGGATACGTTGCTGCCATGCGCAATGCTTCGGTTAACTCAACATTTAATTTCTCAACGGTATTTTTTACGGCACTCGCCATATCTAAACAAGAGCCGGCAAGTTCACCGGTTAAGGCATTTAATCGGTCGCCGGTGCGCACTATTTTCGAGCCGAAGAACGGAAAACTGTCATCATCAGTCCCTACCGGTGGCATCGCATCGGTCACTAAGATGATCTTGCCATTGGTTTTTGCTTTAATCGCCAATTTACAAGCATCATAGTGTACGTGGTGGCCATCAACGATTAAGCCGCACCAGCTATTATCATCGAGTAATGCCGCCCCTACCATGCCAGGTTCACGCGACTGAAATGCTGACATCGCATTAAATAAATGAGTAAAACCAGTTGCGCCAGCGGCTAACGCATTGAGTACCGTTTGATAGTCGGCATTAGAATGCCCCAAACACACATGAACGCCCGCATCGACTAAGGTTTTAATATCACTAACGCTAGCATTTTCAGGCGCAAGTGTGACTACCACAATACCTAAATCCTGACGGGTAAACACCGTCATTTCAGCCGCACTAATACTGCGAATAAATTCAGGGCTATGTACGCCCTTTTTCGGAATCGATAAGTGTGGGCCTTCAAAATGCACACCTAAAACACCAGCAGCATTCTCCTTAATCGCTGCGCTTATCGCATCGGCAGCTTGTTGCATTACCTTAACATCATCGGTGATCAATGTTGGCAGCAGTCCTGTGGTACCAAATTTGGCGTGTGCTTGTGCAATCGCGGCAATGGTTTGTACCGTTGGCTCTGCGTTAAACAACGCGCCACCACCACCATTAACTTGAACATCGATGTAACCTGGGGCGATTAAGCCTGGACGAACATCGTCAAGTTCAGCCGCGATAACCGCTTCAATTGCAACAATTTTGCCATTCTGAAAACTGATTTTGACGTTTTCTTTGATTGTTTGGCCATCGAAGAATTTTGCTATTGCCAGCGACTTGATCATCATTATAGTGTCCGTGTTACTTTCTTTAACCCTTGTGGTTCATCAGGGTTAAAGCCTTTGGCTAATGCCACTTTCTCGACATCCAAATAAAAACGCTGCAGCACTAATAACGGTGCGAGTCGTGGATGAACATCATTAACCACTTGCGCTAGGTGGATCATATCGGCACCGCGTGACGTCACTTCGTTTATTTGCGCTTTATGCGCCTGATCAGATTCATCATTGATATGGCAATCGATAATAGTAAGTTGTTGAGCAACGAGTGTTACCGGACCATGCAGGAATTCAGCGCTAGAAAATGCTTCGGCGTGAATCGAACAGACTTCTTTTAGCTTTAATGCAATCTCTTTTGAAACGGCATAACCTAATCCACGCCCAAGGACTACCAGATTACGGGTATCACCTAAGCCTTCAATAGATAATTGCGTCGGGGCGGCAATGACCTTATCTAACGCTGCAGGCAAAGTCTCTAGCGCTGAAATCAACTCGTCATTTTTGCTCCAGTAAGCGGCAAGTTGCAACAATGCGGATAAGGTTGCTAAATAGCTTTTTGTCGCCGCCACAGAGTTCTCTGGGCCAGCTTTTAACGGTAATACGTCATCGGCAAGCTCAGCTAAGGGTGAGGTTTTATCATTAACCAGAGCAACAACATAAGCGCCAGCATCTTTGGCCATTTGCGCTTGCGATAAAATGTCAGGGCTACGGCCAGATTGAGAAATGACAATAACAAAGGCATTATCAAGCTTTAAAGTTTTGCCATAAACCGATGCCACCGATGGTGCTGCAGCAAAGGTAGGTATTCCGAGTTCAATTTCCAATAAGTATTTGCCAAATACACCAGCATGATCCGATGAACCACGGCCAATGATCATCACCATTTTTGGATCAAGGTTAATTAACTTATTGCCAATTTTTTCTGCAACACTGGCATTGTCTTTAATTTGCGCGGCAATCACTTGTGGTGATTGCTTTGCTTCTTTTTCCATCAATGTAGTCATAATATTACCTGAGTATTTAAATTTGTTTGAAAAATGAAAGTGATTTAGCGTTATTTAATGCTTGCTGTTGCATCGCAAATAACACTGCACCTATTTCTGGAGGATTTGTTGGCACACTAATTTGCGCTGCAACCTCTGAATTTAACCATTGCATTAACCGCGGTTTTAAGCCGCCAATTAATGAGATCTTATTTGGCTGTTTCGTCATTAAGATATTGAATACCGACTCAAAGTAGGCACACCCTTCTTTGATAATGTCTTTCGCTATTTGATCGCCGGCATCGGCGGCGTCAAAGATATGAATGGCTAACTGAGCATAAAAAGTGGCGCCGTTACCGGCAATGGTTTCAATTAAAGTATTTGAATCATCACAGTTCAATGCCGAAAATATTTTTTCGGTTAGAGCTGTACTGCCAATGATACCGTCGTAACTTAACAATATTTTTTCTACGGCTTTAAAACCAAACCAGGCACCGCTACAAATGTCGCCATGAGGAAAACCGTGGGCACCGACGATCAATGTCTGCCCGTTTACCGACACATAACCACAAGAGCCAGTACCGGTGATCATAATTGCGCCATCATCACCACTGTGAGCACCAAGGCAAGCAATGTGTAAATCGGTTGCTAAATGCATGCTTTTAAACGGGTGTTGCCATTGGTTCATTAAATCAAAATATTTCGGCAAATTAACGCCGGCCAATCCAACGCCGGCGATAAGTTCGCTTTTTAAATTTGACTCTAAGTTTGCATTTGCCAGAGCTAAGTCGGCAGCGTGGCTAACAGAGGCTTGTGCTCTTGCTAAATTATGGAAAGGATTTGCAGCACCCGATATGCCTTCTCCCAACACTTGCATTGATGCGTTTAAGATCACGGCGTTGCATTTACTGCCGCCTCCATCAATACCTAAAAATAGCTGTTGTTGATTATTTTCCATTTATGCCTCTTTTCAAAAACGGTGAGTGTTAGTCATTTGCTAAACTCACCCCTTGATTCGTTAATAAGATACTAACACAAATGACAGCGCTGTCATTGTGTTTTTACTTTTATTTTAATTATTTTTTTACTGATAAAAATATTGGCCTATCTTATAGAACTGATTCTTTACTGGTGTAAGGTATAGGCAAAATTAGCCGACAGGCTTAAAATGGCAAAGGAGGCTACTACAGGGCTATCAGGGTGGGCTATGTTGTTCTTGATAAACGAAGTAGCCTTGCTGAAAAAGCCCAGCGAACTGGGCTTTTAACGATTAAGCATTCAGCAAGTAGGGTGAAACTTAAGCAGAAAGGGCCACTTTCTTTTTCACTAAACGATTAATTTGGTGAATTGAATTTAAATGGGCATAAATTGGTGCTAAAAAGCCACGTTTACGTAAATCTAAATAATCTTCATCCGACAATTCGTTTAATTTTTGCTCATTAACTAGGTATAAACCGTTAATTTGTATTTTTTCACCATTGGCGGTGATGTCTAAGTTTTGTTGCATTAACAAACCTTTTTCAGCCAAAGTTTGCGTAAAACCTTTGGTAATATGAGAATGCTCAAAGTATTTACCCAAAGCTTCTTTACGGCGAGTAAGGTATTCACTCTCATCACCATTGTCTTCAAACAAGGCGTTGCCTTCTTCTTCATTGACAATGGCATTGTCGGTAGCAATCACTACCATCAAATTTTCGGCATCTTTCTTTTCAGGTATTAATGCAAATGGAAACTGAGTTACCGATGCAGGTGCATAGGTGCCTTCCCACTTTTCAGTTGCTGTATATAAGTTTTCACCCGGCTTAATGCCAAAAAGTGCAACCGGTTGAAACTTATCCGTATCACCCGTTTTAACAAAAACAACGGGAAACTCAGCTGCAGCTCGAGAAAATTCATGAACAACTACCGGGGCTAAATGCTGAGAAGCGGCATGAGGAAAATTAGACTGCGTTTTAATTTTAGTTTTTGCGTGTGCAGTTTTATTTAATGCTTGAATGTTTTGTTGGCTCATTTTAACACTCCCAAAATGTCGGCCTAAATTTAGTAGACAGTTAGACTAAACCGTACTTACACCCCATTACAAGCGATTTTTATATAATTTTCTTTGAACCAAACCGTTACAATTTTGGCATTCCGTATTTATACACTTTTTCAATTAACGATGATAAATAACGCATCGAATGACGAAAATCTAATATTTTCAGGCAGTTCATGAAAATTAGAGCTAAATTATATATGAGCTAAAAATTACCCAGAGGAATAACAATATGGCGTTGACAAATAAATTGGCCGCCGAATTTTTCGGCACTTTCTGGTTAGTATTAGGGGGTTGTGGTAGTGCCGTATTAGCCGCCGGAATACCCGATGTGGGTATAGGTTTTGTTGGTGTATCTCTGGCCTTCGGTTTAACCGTGATGACAATGGCCTATGCCATTGGTCATGTATCGGGTTGCCATTTAAATCCAGCAGTATCTCTTGGTTTATGGTCCGGAGGTCGCTTTCCGGCCAATGAATTATTACCTTATATCCTTGCCCAAGTTTCTGGCGGTGTTGCTGGTGCGGCAATTTTGTATGCCATCGCATCAGGTGCGCCTGGTTTTGATCTTGCTGCCGGTTTTGCTTCCAATGGTTATGCTCAGCACTCACCTGGTGGTTATTCAATGATCGCCGTATTAATTGCCGAAGTGGTGATGACGTTTATGTTCTTGATGGTGATCTTAGGTGCTACCGACAAACGCGCCCCTGCCGGTTTCGCGCCGATTGCGATTGGCTTATGTTTGACCTTAATTCATCTTATTACCATTCCGGTAAGCAACACGTCGGTGAATCCGGCACGCAGTACCGGAGTTGCGGTATTTGTTGGTGACTGGGCAACCGCACAGCTTTGGCTATTCTGGGTAGCACCAATTGTTGGCGCCCTAATTGCGGGTAAGGTATACGGCTGGATTTCAGCGGAAGAGAAATAGTGACCTCAAAGATTTGACCTGTAAACAAAGTGACCCGAATTAGGGTCACTCCAAAGCCTGCTGTTTAACGCTTTTATAGAACTTCATCAAATTAGTAGTCGAGCTATCATGTTGTTGCAACACTTCATCCGATAACAGTTCTTTTTCAATGTCTGCTGCCAAGCCCTTGCCCAGCTCAACGCCCCATTGATCAAACGAACATATTTGTAACAGTAAGCCCTGAGCAAAGATCTTGTGCTCATATAAAGCTATCAGCTGGCCTAACGTTTTGGGTAAATGCGAGTTAACAGCAGCGTATTGGGAGGTCGATTGCCTTCATGGACTTTATGTGCTCCAAGCTTATCTATCACTTCCTGCACTCGCCCCTTCGCTTTTAAACCTGCCCGAACTTGTTGCTCATTGACCCCGGTCATTAATGCCTGAGTTTGCGCAAAGAAATTAGACATTAAGCTTTCATGATGGCCAACAACAGGGGTTACGCTTTCTACTGAGCCAATAAAATCAGCTGGCACTATGTTATTACTTTGATGCAAATACTGGTAAAACGCGTGCTGACCATTAATGCCCAACTCCCCCCAAATGGACGGCACTGTGGCGTAACCTGTTTTTTCGCCATTCCAGGTAACCGATTTGCCATTACTCTCCATTTCCGCTTGTTGCAAATAGGCACTCAGCATATGCAATGTTTGATCATAAGGTAATATTGCTTGCGACTTAAAGCCCAAAAAGGTGCAATTCCATAAACTCAATGACGCCATGATTACCGGCACATTTTCAGCCATTGGCGCTTGCTGAAAGTGCTAATCGATATCATTGGCGCCTTCTAACAATTCGATAAATTTATCAAAACCTAAATCAAGGGCTATCGGCAAGCCTATTGCCGACCACAAAGAGAAGCGCCCTCCTACCCAGTCCCACATCGAAAAAATATTATCCGGATGGATGCCAAATTCTGTCGAATTTTTGATGTTTGCCGATACGGCAACGAAATATTTGGCGATTGCCGATTGATCATTTGCCGACTTTAATAACCACTGCGTGGCGGTATTGGCATTGGTCATGGTTTCTGTGGTGGTAAAAGTTTTACTGGAGACAATAAACAGCACTTTTTCCGGGTTTAACGGTGCCAACACTTCGGTAATTTAGGCACCATCAACATTGGACACATAATGCACATTGACGCTTTGATCGCTATAATGTTTGAGCGCTTCGGTTACCATTTTCGGCCTAAGGTTAGAGCCGCCAACGCCGATATTTACAATATCGGTAATGCGTTTACCGGAATAGCCTTTCCACTGCCCCTGGCAGGGCAAACGAGTCTAAATTGAACAAATTTGATTTGCTAAAGGTAGAATCCCGATTTTTTTTCGGTTATTTTCAGGAACTTCTAGGATCAAGTTGACGATCCTTTTTACCCATGGCAT